>Ga0265780_10005527_pt1 | contig 15976 bp, 13 predicted proteins | sample P1T30metagenome_FD_192432 | JGI IMG/M metagenome (GOLD analysis project Ga0265780, IMG submission 192432) | Plant litter microbial communities from East Loma Ridge, Irvine, California - P1 T30 | ecosystem: Environmental > Terrestrial > Plant litter > Unclassified | place: USA: California... | reverse complement strand
TTGTTCCATCCAGGATGGGCGTTAGCTAAGCTGTTGACGGCGGGAGCAGACTCGCGAGGACTGGTAGGGGATGAGACCCCGAGGCGCGCATCACGCTTGGAAGCTGCCTTCCTCCGCTCTTCTTGAGGATCTCTGTTGAAGCGTGGATCTTTGAGCTTGCCAGGCTTGGCGACATCGTCGGGATTGGGCTTCCCTACAGACAAAAGTACAAGGTCAGTAACGGCCTTATGCAACTTACGCACGGGAAGTACATACAGTCCTTAGCCTCGAGAGGCTCTTCAGGAAATGTGTCCCAGGACAATACGGCCTGGTCTGTTTTGAAGTTAGCAATCGCAGCAGGCATTCGCGAAGGGCGCGAAACGTACTGGTCTTCTTGATGAGCGGCATCGTCAAAACATGCAACGATGGCCAGTGTTGAGTTGTCTGCGCAAAAGTTGCACTCGGCTGTTGTTGCGTGTTTGGTGGCTAGGGTTGTTGTTTGTCGCTACTCAAGGTGAAGGCAGGCTCAACTCTGCTGTAGTCGCGACTCGTGTTGGGTGACCAAGAGCAATACCGCTCGCGCCACCTGTTACGTTCCAGAATTTGAAAGAACTCAGATTCGATGGAGGTTAGAAACAAAGATATGTTTCGCTCCACGTGGAAGATGCTTGCCAGCAGGGAACCAAACAAGGAGGCTAGACGAAAGTGTGGTCTGTCAAACGGAGTCAAGAGAGGAAGCAGTTTGAGAAGAAAGGTAGCGAGAACAAGGATGATGAGGGTAGGTTGGAGGCTGGAAGGCTTGATATCGTGCGTGTCTCTCACCATTGAAACAAGTACGGCATATCGCCAAACGACCAAAGCTGGACGGGAAAACTTACCGCGCGACCTCACTGCAAAGCTATACAGGACTATCGTACGCATAGCCTTCTCTCCTGGTCAAGACATCCCCTTCTTCTTCATTCTCACTTCAAGTTGACCAATAGTTCGTGTATAAAGCAACATGATAGAGTCGAACCTTGGCCGTGAAGACATATTAAAAGTGCCCGCTTGCGCATAGCCAAAGTTTTGATCAATTCATGATGTTCTCGTCGTGTTTGTCCATATAACTTCAATCGTCTGATGCTCTGTAGTCGCGAGACTTGTTAGTTGGGCGTGTGAAGCGCGATGGGCGTGACCGTGTTACAACTACACACCCAAAAAGGCACTGGATGCAACATAATGGCGCCTGTAATATCAAAATTCGTGATCTGAAGATTACGAAGTTGGTGTAGGAAGAACATGAGAGTGTGTAAAAATCCAAAAGCTGCACCTGGCGACTTCTCGGGCACGGCCTATTCCCGAGTTGCATCCGACAGCTTCTCTACCTCTGTCGTCACTTTGCGGATCCGATAACTGCATCAAGTCAACATCCCAGGGGTTGACGCCGGTAGCTCTTGCCAAAAGCTACCCCACCTCCCCGCACCAATCGGTCAACAACGTCACTCACTCATGCAACAGCTCACAAAACTTCTGAGAGTTTCTCGACGCCCATTGACATTGAGACCTACACCACAACCATACCTCTACCATACACGAACACCCAACATGTCGTTCGAAACCACAGCCACAATCGCTTCCTTTGGAGGCAAGCTCCTCAAGTTGAAGCACAAGTCTTCGAGCACGAATACAGACATGGCGCTCAATGTCTTTATGCCACCACAAGCGTCGAAGTCAGGCGCAAAGATTCCTGTTCTATTCTACCTCTCAGGCCTCACATGTACTGGAGACAACTGCTCGGAAAAGGGTTTCTTCCAGCACGGCGCTGCGAAACATGGCATTGCTGTTGTCTACCCTGACACATCGCCAAGTGGGTGGGCAGAGGACGAGGCTGAAGCAGTCGCTAACAACATTTAAAGGAGGACTCAAAATTGAGGGCGAAGACGAGGCATATGACTTCGGATCTGGCGCTGGCTTTTACGTCGACGCGACCAAGGAGCCCTGGACGAAAGGCTACAACATGTACTCTTACATCACCAAGGAGCTCCCAGAAGCACTCTTCTCGTCGTTCAAGGAGCTTGACTCGAGCAAAGTCAGCATCACGGGCCACAGCATGGGCGGACATGGAGCCTTGACACTGGTAAGTTGACGGATAGCACACACAAGCGTACCTTCTAACACTGCATCCTAGTTCCTCAAGAATCCCGGCATGTACAAGTCCGTCTCCGCATTCGCACCGATTGCCAACCCCATCAATTGCCCATGGGGACAGAAAGCCTTCAAGGGATACTTCGGCGAGGACCAGGAACAAAAGTGGAAAGAGCACGATGCAACGGAGCTCGTAAAGCAATGGAGAGGGCCATTGGAGATGCTCATCGATGTGGTGGGTGTACAGTAGTGGTTCTCCAGCCTGAATGGTTGCTGACAGTGAACAGGGCACCGGCGACAACTTTTACAAGCAGAAGCAGCTCCTGCCCGAAAACTTGATCGAAGCGGCCAAAGCTGCCGGCAATGACAAGGGTATCAACCTTCGCATGCAACCGGATTATGACCACAGCTACTACTTTATGGCTTCGTTCGCGGATGACCACGTCGAGTGGGCGGCGAAGCATTTGGGCGCGTAGTAAGTCGATCGGGACACGAGGGTCTAAGCATACGTGCTCATTGCTTCAGAAGCGGCTCGGAAGGGAAACACAAGCTGTGAGGAGGGTCGGTCGGGAGGAAGACGGAGGTGTAACAGGCTGCGGATTGCCTGAGCTAGAGCGTGCGAATCGAAAAAGGATGCTGGAAGATGATCGGTGACCCTGTACAGTAATCGCTTCATTTGTAAAAAGCTCATCGCGCATAAAAAGCACTCCAGATCCATGCAGGATGAGTGTTTACGACAGACGATGGTCTTCCTGCCTCTCTGCAATGTGTGCTATCTCCGCCCATACATGGCAACAAACGCTATGCTTGACGTTGTGATGTCGTAGGAGAGAATGCGACTCAGAATGCGACCCAAGCGGGGCGATTCAGCAGTTGTTGATGAGAGACGGTCGTGCAGCTCGCTTCACACGACAAACTTTTGACCCGTGAGGCGGGGAGTTGCCGATTCCTTGGCACTGCTGGTTCAAGGTTCACAATTGAACCCGTCCTGCCTTCACAGAACAACCAAACAAAGAGCAAATACATTCGAAGCCTTTTTGTAGACGCAGCCAAGGTACCATCTGTATCTTTCTGGTGAAAAGCAGCTTTCAATCTCACTACCAAACTCCACGCTCTCACTGTGCGTTCGCTCCCTCGTGCCCCGCCTCCGCGACAGCATTTCACCGCCCATAATAATTAACGCTCGCATGATGCAGTCGCTGCCAATGGTCCGGTAGCATAACTACGACGAACAAAAAAAAATCTCGCCTCCCCATTCCTCGACAGACCTGCCCCATGCACGATTACCCTCTCCACAACTTGTAGCATTGAGCAATTCACTCCTCATCACCACGTGGTAGTGGACAGTCTCGATGGAGGCCCAGGTACGTGCAGCCTCAGCCACTTCGCACCACTTGTTAGTTTAGTAGATGCTGACTAGATTCAAGGTCGAAAATGCCATCACAATCGCCATTGACCCGACTTCGAGCCAGCAGCTGAAGGGGCAGGCGATAGAATATCTCGAAGGCCTACGTGCAGAAGGCTCAGCATGGCAAGCGAGCCTCAACCTCTTCACACGCGACCCCCGACCGCCCGACTTCATCCGACACACCTCCCTCGACCTAGTGAACAATGCAATCCAAGAGCACCAGCTGGATGAGCAGAGCCTTACATACATCAAGGATGCCCTCATGACTCACATCCGCCAGTCGTATGCGCCTGGCAGCAATAGCGGAGACACGTCACACATCCAGAACAAGTTGATGCAGACCATGACTTGCCTCTTCGCCGTCTTGTATCCCTCCTCCTGGCAGAGCTTCTTCGACGACTTTCGCGCCCTAGCCGGCGACCAGACCACCATCGGCAACGTCAATACTACCACCACCTTTCTATACCTGCGTATGCTAGGACAAGTGCACGACGAGATCGCCGATCAGTTGGTCGCCCGCTCAGAAGACGAGAAGAAACGCAATACCGACCTGAAGGACTTGATCCGACAACGCGATGCGCAGAAGATCTCGGTTTCGTGGCAGGAGATTCTCGCCAAGTGGAGGGAGACGGACATGGGTCTCCTCGAGATGTGTCTGCGTACCATTGGCCGCTGGGTCAGCTGGACGGATATCAGCCTCGTGGTGAACCAAGGCATGATCACAACTTTCCTCGAAATGGCTGGCCAGCAGGGCATTTCCGACCCAGACAGCCCCGCTGGAAAGGTTCGCGACGCAGCGATCGACACATTCTCGGAGATTGTCAGCAAAAAGATGAGCCCGCCCGACAAGATCGAGCTCATCACATTCCTGAACCTTACAGAAGTCGTTGGCCAGCTGATCAGCAGCCCGGCGCTATCAGAATTCACGAGCTCTGCATATGACAATGATCTTGCAGAGACAGTTGCGAAGCTTGTCAACAATATCGTTTTCGACGTCGTCAGAATCCTTGAGAACGATTCAGTAGACGAGGAGACTCGGCAGCGTGCAGACGGCCTCATCCGAACCTTCACTCCCTATCTACTACGTTTCTTTGCCGACCAGTACGATGAAGTATGCTCCAACGTTATACCATCACTCACCGACCTCCTCACGTTCTTGCGCAAGCTGCAAAAGAAGTCAGGATCTGTACCTGCGCAGTACTCAGTTGTCCTCCCACCCGTTCTAGATGCTATCATTGCGAAAATGAAGTATGATGAGACCGCGGATTGGGGAGAGAACGGCGATCAGACGGACGAAGCCGAGTTCCATGACTTGCGGCGGCGACTGCACGTTTTGCAGCAGACTGTCACGTCTATCGATGAACCATACTACATCGAGACCTTGAGTCGTGTGGTAAACGGTACCTTCCAGCGTCTCTCACAGGGCGACCAGAGCTTGAACTGGCGTGACCTGGAATTGGCACTGTACGAGATGTATTTGTTTGGAGAGCTGGCTATTCGTAATCAAGGTCTGTTCGCGAAGCGAGAGCCATCGTCCGTCGCTGCCCAGCACCTAGTGGCGATGATGAACAGCATGATTGAATCTGGTACGTACCTGACACTTCGTTATGCCTTCAATAACCGTACTTATGACTGCACAGGCCTTGCAGACTATCCACATCCTGCTGTTCAGCTGCAGTACATGGAGATCTGTGTCCGATACTACCAATTCTTCGAACAGAATCCTCACCTGATCCCGAAAGTCCTCCAGAACTTTGTACAGCTTACCCACAGCGACCACGTCAAGGTCCGGTCCCGCTCCTGGTATCTTTTCCAGCGACTAGTCAAGCATCTCCGAGCTCAGCTCGGCAACGTCTCGTATGAGATCATCCAAGCAGTCGGTGACTTGCTCACGATCAAAGCTGAGCTTCCAGACGCCTCGGAAGACGAGATGTCGTCTGATGAGGAAGATCAGTCTGCGGATGCACTGTTCAACTCGCAGCTCTATCTCTTCGAAGCAGTCGGCTGCATAGCATCCTCAAACACAGTCTCGGCGGAGAATAAGAAGCTCTATGCGCAGACGATTATGAGCCCTCTATTCACTGACCTAGAACAAACCTTGCCACAGGCCCGAAACGGCGATGACCGCGCAATCCTACAGATACACCACATCATCATGGCTCTTGGAACGCTAGCACGTGGCTATTCGGATTGGGTACCTTCCAGCACCAACAGCACAGTACCGCAAAGCGAAGTAGCAGATGAGTTTGTCAAAGCATCGGAAGCCATTCTTGTGGCGCTTGAGTCGCTCAACTCGTCCGGTTCAATCCGCCATGCAGCTCGCTTCGCCTTCTCCCGCATGATCGCTGTATTGGGATCTCGGTTACTACAACAACTACCTTCCTGGATCGAAGGACTGCTCTCGCTTAGCTCTTCTATGGACGAGATCAGCACGTTCCTCAAGGTTTTGGGGCAGGTCATCTTCACTTTCAAGTCTGAGATTTCTGGCATACTGGACACGGTCATGAGTCCGGTCTTGCAGCGTATCTTTACTGCATTAGCGGTAACACCTTCAGGCACAGATGATGAAATCCAGCTGGCCGAACTACGACGCGAGTACCTCAACTTCATCATTGTAGTTCTCAACCAGGGTCTTGGATCTGTGCTTGTCAGCAATGGTAAGTAAGCCAGCAAAATGTGATTCGAGACGAGGCTGACTGTGTACAGCCAATCAAGCTACGTTCGAGCCTATCATCTCATCGATCGAGAACTTTGCTCGCGACACTCACGACTATCCTACAGCACGGCTCGCCATATTTGTGCTCATCCGCATGACCAACGTCTGGAGCGGCCCAGACAAGGTCGGACCGGGCGCCAGTTCCAATCCTACATCGCCCGTCACCACGCAAGCGCCACTACCTGGATTCGACAACTATGTGGTGGAGCGCTTCTCACCTCTTGCTTGGTCTGTGCCGGTAACTCCTGGATTCAATCTCAAAGACGCCCAGGCAAAACAGGTCCTCCACGAGGCTGCCAACCTACAGACCGAGATCGTCAAGAAGGTTGGCGAGCCTTACGTACAGCGTCTTAAGAGCGACCTCAGCGGCAATGGAGTTGCCGAGGACAGTGTGGATCAGTACCTGCGTACACTGGCTGGTGCGCTGGAAGGTCCGAAGAAGGAGAAGGAGTGGAGGAATTTCTTTGCTTCATTCATCGAACGCATGCTTGGAGGTAGGGGCTAGGCGTCTCAACCCTAGGAGCAATGCCGGTTGCACCACGCTTCAGCATCGATTGCATCTAAGACGGCGAATGATTTCACGGGGGCGGCATATTTTGGCATCGCGGTTGGCGCAGGGGCATTTGGCATGATTTCGAGATAACCACCCATACCCATACCCAATACCCATCTAGCTCGTTTAGACAGCTGAACACAAAATAGATTTCACACATTACACCAGCATCAACCCACGCAACACAATCATATCTTTGCTTTCACCCTCTCCTTCTCACCAGCATACCCACTCCCTCGATGCAACCACCCTTTCCCATTAGGTACATACAAACGCTGCTCCATCGCCCTCACATGCTCTTTATTCTGCATCCAAAAGCCATTCACATCCGCCCTCCTGATAAACGCCTCCATATCCTCACGCGTCTTCCAGCGCCCATATATCCTCGCACTCACCTCGTCGTCCAGGCCCCGAAACGCCATGTACGTCAACGTACCACCACTTCCATCTACACCTCCCACAAGCATCTTGAGCCCAGGAAGAAGCGCCGCCATCGCTTCTGGCGAAGTACAACTAATCCTAACATCCTGCATCACGCCCGCCTCTTCATTCCTGCCACTCGCATCCAAAAACCCAGCTACGCACCGGTAGTGATTCAGATCCAGACCCGTGGTACTTGCCGATGGTATCTTTTCGAGAAAAGTCTGCATGGCTGGGGAAGTGAGGTGTGTGTCGTATAGGTCTTCGCGCGTGCCGTAGACTTCGAAGGCGAACATGCTGGTTGTGGAGGAGAAGTTGTGTGCGTAGTCGATTGGGATGCCGAAGTAGTATGTTTTTGTGGTGGGTTCGGAGGCGTGGACGTAGGTTGCGAGGGAGTCGTAGGCGGCTTGCCACTGTGGGTGCGTTAGCTGTGGAGTTGAGCTGCAAGAGGAGCATGCATACATCATTGTACTTGTCGGGTACGAAGTTGCAGTTTGCGAAGAGATAGAAATCGTCCATGGTGGTCTGATATCGGTTGATTGTGCTGTAGGGGAACAAAGCTCACGTCCTATACACCAACTCTTATATTGAGACTTTCAGCTCACACAAGCACAACTCGCAAGAACGCTTCTCTTCATCCGCAACATTGTTCATTTACTCGAACTGCTCAGCATCAAAGACGCATCTTGCTTTTGTGACGCATGATGCTGGTTGGTCCATTTCGCATGAACCCGCAGATCCTCTACCCCCGCATTCACTAGCTCCCGCTTGATGTGCAGCAATTTGGTCACTACGCGGTGGGATCACTGCCGGTGGTAGGTCACTACACCTTGGAGTACCACATTTGGACAAGTGGAGGGAGTCCGGTGATTGGTGGGCATTGACAAAGAATGCCAGTGTCGGGTATGTTTACCCGCTGGGAGGCAATCAGGCGACGGTACGTGTTGTGTGGAACGTTGATGCAAGATGTATACGCTTGGCCTTTCGAGTTCTTTACTTCCTTGAAGCCTTTGTACCATTTGACGACTTTTATACGATTTCTCCTGAGGTATATTGACACAATGACAACTTCATCCCGTGTAGCCATCGTGACCGGCGGCAACAGCGGTATGGGCGTGGGTATAGCCCGGAAATTAGTTCAGAATGGATGGAAAGTTGCTATTGCAGACATACAGGAGAACAAGAAACTCGCAGAAGAGCTGGGCAACGCAGCGACGTACTACAATTGCAATGTAGCAGACTACGACAGGTTTGTACTGATATAACCGCGGAAGTAAGGACGTTGACGGTGAATAGCCAGGCCAAGATGTACCAGCAGATATGGGACAAGCATGGAAGACTCGATGCGCTGTGTGCGAATGCTGGTATAGTCGACAAAAGGTGAGGAACAGCCATTAATCGAGGAAAGATTCGCTAACGTAAGGAAAGCTCGATATATATATTGGAACACCGCAACTCGGACAGGTAAATCAGAACCCTCATAAGTCACTCACCGTCACTGACATACCCAGAATTCCACCAAAGCCAGATCTGCTGTGTACGGACGTCGACTACAAAGGCGTCGTGTACAGCACGCAGCTAGCGATCCATTTCATGCGCAAGAACAAGGTCCCAGGAGGTAGAATCATTGCCACGGCTAGTGTTGCTGCCATCGTGCCTCACGAGACGTATCCGGAGTACAACGGTGCAAAAGCTGCTGTCGTCCAATTTGTTCGAGGAATGTCCCGGATACTGAAAGACGTAAGCTAGTCCCATCGCTTCTCACGTTACAGGAGATATTGATGGTGGCCAGAAAGAAAACATCACAATCAACGCTGTATGCCCTGGTACGTTACATCCCATCCGCATAAGAATGACGAACCCATCTAAGTCGTGATGATCAGGAATTGTCGACACCGAAGTTATACCCCAAGTAATGAAGGACGCCGTGGCGCCGGAGTGGTAAGCTCCCAAAGCCCAAAATATGCCCAGTCTGACTGGAAGCAGCATGACACCGATATCGACCGTGGTAAGCGCCTACGAGCGCTTCCTAGACGATGACTCCCTGTATGGACGGGTCGTTGAGTGCTCGGCAGACAAGCAGTTCTTCCTCGAGCCACCCACGCTCGCGAATGGGCATGTGTCACGGCGCGCGGTCACGGTCTGGGATCCGTTGTTTATCATGTAGGCACCGCGTCTTTGTTTACTGCGGCCTTGCTGATTGTGGTTGTAGGAACCATGGGGAGCCATCGGGCTTGTCAGATGCCATTCTTTGAAGCCGGGCTTTTTAGCTTGAAGATGGTAACGGACCATGAGACCATTCCGTGGGACCTGTAGGCTTTGGATGTGCAAGGCTTGTGGCGGCTAGAGATGATGGCGGTGGGCAAGGCAGTAAGGCGTGACGGCTGGTTACGTCTTTCTCTTAGTTTGTGAGCAGGCTGAAGCGATATGCACGCACTTCGTATTCATCCTTATCGTTGTTTGCTCGCAATGCTTATGTCGGCTCTCGGCAAAGTTTTGTCTGATCCATCAAAGCAGTGTTTAGCGAATCTCAGCAAGTCGTCGGTGTGATCTGGCATCGTGTCTAGTTACCGCTAGTCAGCGGCGAAGTATACATTGCTACAGAAAATCTCGACATCTCTCAGAGTAAGGGATAAGACTATCACGCCTAACACGGTCACCGGATCGCATCTCGGTGTTGTCGACAACATAATGGTCGCGTTGGGGCATGGTACAGCGCTGGACTACCACCACGTATTGTTGGGAATCATGCGCCTGATAGTTCCAAAGTGTAGGCGCCCAGGATATGCACACTAGTAAGATGTCTTAGAGGGCTACGGCTGAACATTACACAGCTGACGTTGCGACTAGACGACTAGACTGAGGCGTGACAGCAAGCGGATAAGCTATGGTGTGTTAGCCGTAAGGCTCGAGCCTCGACCCAGGTGTCGACCGATGCAGACGTGGGCTACCTCGCAATAGCCAAATGTGGGGTCGTATTCGTGCAGCAAGGCCAAAGTCAGGTCGTTGAAGTGTTGGTGGGTGATGTGGCGGCTGACGAAGTGATATTGAGTCAATCTTGCAAGAAGCAATGACCCATAGTTGCCGACCTTTTGGAGATGAGAGCGTGCACGTTAGAATGATAATGGTCATCGAGATCTCCAGTGCCACACAGTTGTTGCGCGCGCAATTGCAAACACGATCCGGTGAGTCGTGTCAAGCTGTTACTGTGATCAACCTGCTCGACCAGCGAAGCTCTAGTCTTTAGTCTGCGCGGCTAGCCTTCATCCAATCGCTATCAGATCGCGACTTTCTCAGCTGACGGTCAGATTGAGGGACCTGCAGGACGATGTCGATAGGCGCTCCCTAGATGACTGCAGCTGCTAGCCGGGCTCTGTTTGCTACCATTGTAATCTGCGGAACCAATTGATGAGGAACTATCCTCGAAAGTTGACAATCTGCCAAGTTGTCTCTGATGAAAGGGGTCGATAGGAGAGAATCTCGAGATCATAGCTCACTTGGAGTGCAGACGCGCACCACGATGTGCTCTCTACCGGCTTGGCAACACCTGCGATCGTTGGTGCCATCGCTCTGGGTTGCCCAAGGTCGTAGAAGAAGGGGTCCAAGTGGTTTAACGTTTACTGTCAGAATTGGCGCGCCCGTTCTGCGGAAGCTGGAGTTTATTTTGTGTGAAGCGCGTGCAAAGTGCCAACATCAAACCGTTGACCGCTGATCCCGAACGGCGAAGACCCTTTGCGCTGGGACGGATCGAGGAATGATGCCGGGCAGATTTCGATAATTCGCCATGGGCCCTGCCCTGTAAGGATTTTCTTGGGCCAGAACGACTTGTGCACTAAAGCGGTTACCAACATTGCGCTTTAGATTGCCTTACCAACGCCATCCAATCGCCACGCCCACCCGGACGGCCTGCTTTGAGGAAAGCGCTATTACCCGACTCGCGAACATGCCAGTCGTCAGCCGAACTGTCGAACTTGCTGCCATGAAGGCGCGGCGTGGCTTTATTGCATGGCTGCGAGGGGAATAGTTGCCGCGAGCGTTCAATAATGCTGCACAAGCCCCAACCCAACAAAAGGGAACTCCTCCAAGCTTGTCAAAACAACGAAACTCCCCAGGACGTCTATGATCGACATCGACAAGCAGGCCGCTGCTTTGCAACTCCAAACTGCCCCTCATTCATCATCGCCGTTCGCCATCACGACCCTTGCAAACTTCTGAGTGTCGCTCCGCTCCAAGTTGATACACCTCGCTTCCGCAGAACTGCAGAACCAGGCCGGCGAAGGGACAACGCAGCCAAAGGAGGCCATTGTTCGATAGCGATCATCATCCGAATAACAACACCTTTCTTGGGTACAGGGTCGGCCATGGTTTGCAAGATCCTGAGGCAACCGTGTGGACAAGAATAGGCTTCTCGAACAGTCAACCAAACGTTATGATGAGTTCGACGTTTATCGTGCAACCTTATCGCTCCGTGCACGGGTCCACTGTGTCTCACCATGAGCTTGTTTTCCAGCCAAACACAAAGAGGAAACAAAATGAAAGCGTGTGCCGAGGCGCATCCTCCTTTTCATCGAGAAGAAGATTGCTTCGCTTCCGCGCATCGCAATTGTTTTTCATCGCTTTCCTTTGGTCCCTTCTCATCGGCGCCACATCCGCTGCTAATGGTGAGAGTTCGACCTTTGCCATTCAAGTGGAAGACGACCTAGGTTGGAAGGGATCGGCTCTCCGAATCGACCATCGACCGCCGCCAGAAGTTCCGCCGTTGATGCCTCCGCTGTACCATGATGCGCTACGCAACAACGAAGATGGTTCAAAGGCAGCATATGCCGTGCTTTCGAAACGGGTAGCCACTACCGACATCCCAGAGCCATTTGACACTGGCCTCTCGAATAACTTCACATCGTCGTGTGCGAGCTTCTTGACGCGCCTCAGAACCAACGACGAATTCAAGAAATGCCGTCCGTTCTCGTTGATGCTTCAGGTACGGCGACCGTGTCCTGCCATGGGCTACATTTGCTGACCAAGTAGACGAGTTCCGGGTTCTTCGACGCATCTCGCAGGAAGGTTGACATAACGCGAACGCTGGATGCAACCTGTGGTGTGAACCCAACGCAATGCAATGATTTCATGCAGGCGTCTGCCCGCGAAATAATCACTGCATCGGCGTGCAAGGCGGATCTGGCCAGTGACAATCCGATAGCCATCCAAGCACTCAACGGCCTGATCGCATATCCCGTGGCATTTGCGGCAAGTTGCCTCAAGGACTTGAACGACAAGGACGGCAGTTACTGCTTTGCCAATGCGGTCACAAACATAACGTCGAGCACCGACTCGTATCCGTACTATCTGCCAATTGGACAAGAGCTCCCTGCTGGTTCCCGTCCTACTTGCAACCGGGTAGGTCAACCGCGCACGCCTTCCGAGCTCATATGCTGACTATCATAGTGTCTCCAAGATCAAATGGCAATTTATGCCCAGTACGGGAATAACGTCACGCAGCCCATTTCGAAGACATACAGCTCGGCCGCACAACAACTGTCCATTGCTTGCGGGCGGTCATTCGTCAACGTTACAGCAGCGCCACTCAAGGGCGCAGCGACTACAGCAAACGCATCACTCACACCGACGCTTACACTTATTCTAATGTTTGTACTTTACCTCTTCCAATGATGGGAGCACCACATACCTTCTTTTCTTGTAACTACTTAGCGTCATGATTCCCCTCCGACGACACGAGTCGATCGGTCATTAGCGATGGCGTTTGGTTTGGCCATTTTTTTGTTTCGATACACCAGCGGTACACACCAGATACCCCAAGGCCATTGCATAGATTTGAGCGTATGTGGCATGGTCAAGAAGTCGACTACTGGACTTTTTGAAGATGCCTCGAGCACGAAACGGACGGTGTATGTCCCTCTAAAGTAGTGTATAAATCAAAGGGAGATAGTTCAATCTCAGAATCAACCGAATTTTGTCTTGCGTTCACCAACAGTGATTCATGGTCTTGTTGGTTTGCTAAGAGGCCCATCATGCGCCCGAGTGCCTGCGAAACAATCACAGATTGTCCGCAATCTACTTGACTGAGCCTTCACATGGATCAAACAGGCCATCGATAACAAGCTTCCTTTGCACTTCTTCCTGGTCCGCCGCTGTTTCTCTCATATTCATAGGTGTTGGCAATGGCGCACGCGCAAGGCATGCCATCCCCGTACAACAGCGCGGTCACGCTTGTCATACGTCAACGCATAGCCCGAGTGGAGCGCTGCCTGAACGTCGCAAAGCTAGCAGGCTATTTGGGTCTCCTGAAACACGAAAGATGTAGTCACGTGTGGTGATCGTACCTGCGGTGCGCCGTGATTCGACAGCCGATTTGCCGGAGCAGCACTCCTGAACCTCAGGTCCTCACTTCGTGCTTCAGCCTTCCGCCAACGACCAGGTCCTATACGAAGCTCGCGACGCAATCGTAGCACTCGCGCATTTACCACGAGAACACAAAGACACAGGCATGAACAGAAAAGTGGTCTGCCACTCACTTGATCAGCAGTGTGGTGCCTTGCTGGTGGAGCCTAGGGATCATCCTCTCATCTCCAGCTTTCCTTCAACCTTGCATGGATAACCCACACTTAATCGGCCGCGCGGAGACAACCAGTATGCAGGTACTTGTGACAGGCCAGGAAGAAGATGGGCTAAACGTCAAACATTTATGCGTTTGATGGGTTGTTGGCCCGAGATACACCGGCTGTCAGCCGTCACCCTGCTGTCTTCTTGAACCTGAGACACCCAAATTCGTCACGACTCACGAGCTTGCAATGCGAGCCTCCTTCCCTCCTCTCATTCTGTGCGCTCTTTGACAGAGGTCGATATTAATTAGGGCTGGAACCAAGTACAATCACTCGTGGCCGTCGCTCTTTCGCTTCCTCCTGTTACGCTCTTTTTGTCCTACACATCGCTGGACGTCCATTCGCTCTGAATCGCGTCTCTTGCTACACTTCTCAACGCGCTCGTCATTCGTCTGTTTTATTGACGTGCTCAAACATTGGATCGCTATGACCGACTACATGACCCAACAGGGTTTTGGGCTCATTGCGCCCTCATCGCGACAAGACATCGTCAGCGCTTTGCTGAGCGAGTACGGCAATTCTTTTGGAAGCGACAACAGAGATCCTTCTGTCTTTTCGCCTGTGACAGCCAACAAGGAGCTTCCACTCCCTCCACCGCGTTCAGACAGCCTCATGCACAAACCGTTACCGGCAGTAGCAAGGGCTGAAATGCGAATGAGCATGAAATTCCAACTGAGAGGTAAGCATGTGGCCCGAGAGACTTGATGCTGGTGTTGCGCATATCAAGAGTCCGCACACGTGGTCAGGCTGGCATTCACTCCATGCTCTCACATTCACCTGCGCAGCTGGGAATCTGCCAGCGGATTGCAACTTCTACTTGGCCTCAGCGATCGCAACCACACACCGCCAACGCCAAAATTGCATCGTATCTATTGAGTCGTTGCTAACATATCCCAGTTATCGAAGACGGCCCTCTGTCACCGAACAGCGCTCGTACCGCAACTCCGCAACAGCGTTCAAGAAGGAAGATTCCTTTCAGGAGCTTATCGCGCGAGGCAAAACCACCGTCTCTCAACCTCGTCACCAGCAATGGCTCTACAGCAATAGTTCCGCCTACACCAACACTTTCCGCTCGCGCGCAGACGTTCCCAATCTCGCCGAATTACGGAGTCAAAGATCTGCCCTCTCCCCCGCCTCCACCGCCTGTGAAGTCTGAGCGGAGGTCGCATGCGCAATCGGTCATGGGCCTCCACCAGTCGAAATCAGCAAGAGATCTCGCACGCAATGACTCTCTCCTTTCCCAGGGCGAGATCGAGAAAAAGCTCCCCGAAAGACCCGCAACGGTAGAAGCGGCGCCATTTGTGAAGAGAAAAGCCCTTCCCGCGCCGACCGTGAAGAAGTTCAGGAGTCTAGCAGAACTGGGTACCGGTCCTCGAGGCGGAAGAGGTGGGCCCCTACCACCCATTTCAGCACCAAGAAAGAAGAGCGTGGACAGCCAAACTTCCAGCGCGTCGGGAGAAATATCCGCGCGAGTGAAGGACGAGCATGTCAAAGCACAACCAAACGCGCAGCAAAACATTGCGCCAGCAGTGAACCAGCTACCACCCACCCCAGAAGAAGACAAAACAACCCTAGCAGCACCAGCAGCGCCTCGCAAAGTTTTCGCTGCGCTCGGCCTGCCTTCGAATCCACGTGCAAAAGGCGGCGCCATTTCGCCAAAGCACGTCCGCGGTAAAAGTAGCACTGGCTTCAATCTCATGATGAAGGTGAGCATACACCTCTCCTTTCCCTCGCCTGTATTGCTCAGGTAGTTCTTCTACGGTCAGGATTACCCATTTACTGTGTTCCACATTTCCTTTTGTTGTGGGATCAGAATACTGATTGCGTGTCTCACAGGCTCAGAGACCGGCTCCACCTATCCCGGGCAGTGTGAAATTAGAAACTATAACTCCTGAGATGACGCCCTCGCCCACCGAGAAGCATGATATATCGCCGCTCCCACCCACGACCGACGAGCGCAGGCCGTTTAGCTTCGAAGCCGTCAAACCACAAGGACAAGCGCAAATACAAGTCAAGCCCATGGAAAACCCACACACCCTCATCACAATCAACACACGCGCTCCATCGCCCCTACCCACGAACTCCGTCGCACTCACAGCATCACCCGTCTCGCCCCTCGAATCAAGCGCATCAAGCGCATCCATCTCCCCACCATCATC
>Ga0265780_10005526_pt1 | contig 15977 bp, 8 predicted proteins | sample P1T30metagenome_FD_192432 | JGI IMG/M metagenome (GOLD analysis project Ga0265780, IMG submission 192432) | Plant litter microbial communities from East Loma Ridge, Irvine, California - P1 T30 | ecosystem: Environmental > Terrestrial > Plant litter > Unclassified | place: USA: California... | reverse complement strand
ACCGACAACGTATCGAATAGCTCCGCGCTGGCCATGTCGGCTAACGTGTTCAAAGGGGATTTTGCCCGTCTGCGGAATGTGTCTTTAGGCTATACTGTAAACCGTTCGCTGCTGAATAAACTGAATATTGCAACGGCCCGGATCTATGCCCAGGTGCAGAATGCGGCCCTGATTACAAGTTATAAAGGCATTGACCCCGAAATCTCGACGAACGCATCCGGCAGCGCCAGCAACACAGGTGCCGGAGTTGACCGTAACTCGGTTGGTCAGGCAAGAACGTTCACAGTAGGTATCAATCTTGGTTTCTAAAAGCTTTTTATATAAATGAATATCATACTTGCGAAGAAGGTCAGGATTGCGATCTGCTCTACGTTTGTGGCCGCTCTATCATTCTCCTGTCAGACCGAACTGCTGAATCCGACACCCCAGACGCTTTTCTCCGACCAGGTGGTTTACGATACGCCAGCGCGTATTGAACTCCAGGTGAACGGCTTATACTCGTACGTTAAAGCTGGTGCTTTTCTGGGCGGCCGGTATCAGGTCTATGGAGACATTCGGGCGGATGATTTCCTGAACCGCACGTCTAACGGCGTAACGGGGGTTGGCGTGTGGAACCACACATTAAACGAAACGTCGCAGAATGACGTCATCAATACCTGGACGGCTGGTTATGCGGCCATCAACCAGGTCAACGTGTTTCTGGCCGGTCTTGATGCGAACGCCAGCAAGTACGTAACGCCAACGTTCGCGGCTGATTTTGCAACAACAAAAGTCAATAACTATAAGGGAGAAGCGCGTTTGCTGCGTGCCTTATGCTACTACTCCATGCTGCAGTTGTACGCGCGTCCATACATTGATGGCAATGGAAGCCGACCTGGTCTTCCGTTGCGGCTTCGGGCGGAGATTGATGCAACGGGTAACGATATGGCCAGAAGTACGGTGGCTGAGGTGTACGCCCAGATCCTGGATGACTTAACGTTTGCCGAACAGAACCTGCCATTGACGAATGGCGGGGCTACACTGAATATCACACGGGCACATCGCAACACGGCGATTGCGCTGAAAACCCGCGTCTATCTGTCAATGGGACGGTATGCGGACGTGATCACGGAAGCTAACAAAATTGTTCCCGCTACGGCTCCGTTCAAAGCCGCGTCAGGTGTGGCTCACGAGCTGAGTTCGTCTATCGCTACTGTGTTTACTGTTCCCGAAGAGACAACGGAAAGTATCTTGTCTTTCCCATTTACGGCGCAGAACGCAGCAGGAACACAGAACCAGCTTGGCTACTACTACCTGCCCGCTTCGTTGGGGGGCAATGGCGAGTACAGTTTGAACCCTGCTGGAATCCTGGCTAACACGACCGCTTTTGCGACTACGGATGCCCGGCGCACGAATTTCGTCGCCACCTCCGGTACCGAAACGTACCTGACTAAATACAAAGAGAGAACGCCATTCCTGGATAAAGCACCGGTAATTCGGTACGCGGAAGTGCTGCTGAACCTGGCCGAAGCTCGTGTTCGGTCCACGTCTTCAGTTGACGCCCAGGCACTGTCTTTATTGAATGCCGTACGGGGGCGGTCAAATCCAGCGGGTGTCTACACTGCTGCCAGTTTTGCCGGTGCCGATGCTATGGCTACTGCTATCTTGACGGAACGGCGAATTGAATTTCTGGGAGAAGGACTACGGAACGGGGATCTTCTACGGCTTAATGCTACGATTCCTGGCAAAGGGGCTGTTAGTGCCGTACCTCCTGCCAATATTCTGTACGTCTGGCCAATTCCGTCAACTGAATTGGCCACGAACAGATTAATGACACGGAACCAGTAACCTGGTGTTTGTTGATAACAGAAAAAGCTACCCAGTTTTGGGTAGCTTTTTCTGTTATAGGCTATTCGGATCGATAGCTGCCTGTTTCTATTTGGCATCACTCATGCCGAACCTGACTAGTAGGCGGAGCCGTAAATTTTCTTTCATGTGTATCAGGTGTTGGCCAGTATCATCGGCGTAGCAGGGTTCATGCAAACGCGTCAACCAGTAGACAGCACTATGGACGGAGTAGATGAGTAATTTGTAAAATGGAGTAGGTAAGTGGAGGAAACCTGTCCAGGTGGCTATGCCTACTTTTAGCCCGAACGTATAATACACCCGGCGACGGCTTGGCTGTTGCCTTTTGAACGAGACTATGATAAGTAATTCCAATACACTAGCCGAACGTCGGTCGGCAGCCGATTTTAAGCACGTCAGCTACTTGTGGGACGACGCTAAAGCCGCTGAACTGGCGGGAAATGAAGTCGACTTATTTATTTATCGCTCGAATCTGCTGGGCGCTGATCTGCGTCTGACCAACTACGGCGGGGGCAACACCTCCGTGAAGATCGTTGATAAAGACCCACTGACGGGGCAGGATGTCGACGTTATGTGGATCAAAGGCTCCGGGGGCGACATTGGTACGCTGACGAAAGCGGGTTGCGCGGCTCTGTACCTGGACCGGTTGCGGAGCCTGGAGAAAGTGTATCGAGGACTGGAGTTTGAAGATGAAATGGTTGACCTGTTCAACTACTCAATCTTCGATCTGGCGTCGAAAGCGCCATCCATTGATACGCCCCTACATGGTTTCCTCCCGTTCAACCACATCGACCACTTGCACCCCGATGCGGCCATTGCCATTGCGGCTGCCAAAGACGGGCAACGTATCACCGACGAGCTATTTGGTGGTGAAGTGGGCTGGGTCGAGTGGCAGCGCCCCGGTTTTGATCTGGGTTTGAAGCTACGGGCCTGCCTGGACGAAGCAGCCGCGCGGGGCGTCAGCCTACGCGGCATCATGCTGGGTTCGCACGGACTGTTTACCTGGGGCGATACGTCTTACGACAGCTATATTAACACGCTGGAAGTAATCGAGCGCTGTGCGGAGTACCTGGAAAGTAATCTGGGGAAAAGTCGGCTCGTATTTGGTGGGCAGAAACTGGAAAGTCTGTCGCCCGACAACCGCCGGAAGCAGGCGGCTCTGCTGGCGCCCGTGCTGCGGGGCTTTTGTTCTTCCGAACGGACGATGGTTGGTCACTTTACTGACGACGAGCGGGTACTTGAATTCATCAACTCGGAAGATCTGGCGAGACTGGCCCCAATGGGAACCAGCTGCCCCGACCATTTCCTGAGAACCAAAATCAGCCCGCTGGTGCTGGAATTGGACGCCGACTCGGATTTGTCGGACGTAGCGGCTCTGAAAACGAAGCTGGCCCCGGCCTTCGCTACGTACCGGACGATGTACGCGGAGTACTACACCGCCTGCAAACATCCGAACAGCCCACCCATGCGCGACCCGAATCCGGTGGTGATTCTGTTTCCAGGGGTAGGTATGTTCACCTTCGCCAAGGATAAAACCACGGCCCGGCTGGCGTCGGAGTATTACATCAATGCCGTTAACGTCATGAAAGGCGCCGAGGCCGTGTCGGAATACACGGCTTTGCCCCGGCAGGAAGCCTTCAATATTGAGTACTGGCTGCTCGAAGAAGCCAAGCTGCAACGGATGCCAAAACCCAAAGCCCTGTCAGGCCGGATCGCACTGGTAACGGGTAGTGCCGGTGGTATCGGGAAAGCCATCGCGAAGAAGTTTGCCGAAGAAGGGGCCGTAGTGGTGCTGAACGATATCAACGAAGAGCGGCTGGCAGGCGCGAAAGTCGAGTTTACAAAGAAATTCGGCCGCGATGCGGTGTCGACAACCCTGCTGGACGTAACAAACGCCGACAGTATTGTGGCCGCAATGGAGGCTGCTTCGCTGGCGTTTGGTGGAGTCGATATTATTGTCAACAACGCGGGTATCAGTATCTCGAAACCTATTGAAAACCATACACTGGCCGACTGGGATAAACTATACGATATTCTGGTAAAGGGCCAGTTTCTGGTCACGCAGGCGGCTGTGGCAGTCATGCGCAAACAGGGCATTGGGGGCGATGTAGTGAATATCGTCAGCAAGAACGCGCTGGTGTCAGGGCCGAACAACGCGGGTTACGGTTCGGCTAAAGCGGCCCAACTGCACCTGAGCCGACTGAATGCCGCCGAACTAGGGGGCGATCACATCCGGGTCAACGTCGTGAACCCCGACGCTGTCATTGCCGACTCCAACATCTGGGCGGGCGGCTGGGCCGAAGGACGGGCAAAAGCCTATGGTATTACCATCGAGGAATTGCCAGCCTACTACGCCAAACGCACCCTGCTGAACGAGTCCATCCTCCCCGACGATATTGCCAACGCCTGTTTCGCCTTCGTGGGTGGCCTGCTCAGCAAATCAACCGGTAACGTACTGAACGTCGACGGCGGTGTCGCTATGGCGTTTGTGAGATAAAAAAAGGAGGAAGAAGAGAAACACCAGAGTTAACTTTTTTCCTTTTCTCCTTCCTCCCCTTCCTCCTTTCCTCCCTTCTATTATGACCCTCGACCCAAACCTACTTGCTGATTATAACAGCCGTCACCTGGCCGCGCACCAGCGCAAACTGTCGTACTGGACGCAGGAAGTGGCGATTGCCGAACCCATTATCCAGAAACTGATCGATTTTCAGATTGCTATTCCGAGCTGGGCGCTTGGTACGGGCGGTACCCGCTTTGGCCGCTTCGGGGGCGGTGGAGAGCCGCGTAGCTTGGAAGAAAAGATCGACGATGTAGGACTACTTCACGCCCTCAACCGGGCCAGTGGCGCTATTTCGCTCCATATTCCCTGGGACATTCCGGGTAACGTAGCGGCCATTCAACAACAGGCAGCCTCGCATGGACTGGTGTTCGACGCCGTCAATTCCAATACGTTCCAGGACCAGCCCGACCAGGCTACCAGTTATAAATTCGGCTCGCTCCAGCACGTTGACCGGGCCGTTCGCCAGCAGGCCATCGACCACAACATCGACGTGATTCGGCATGGCATCGCACTCGGCTCAAAATCGCTGACGGTCTGGCTGTCGGATGGGTCGTGTTTCCCGGGCCAGCTTAACTTCCGCAAAGCCTTCGAACGGACGTTGAGCGGGTTGCAGGAAATTTATGCCGCCCTGCCCGACGACTGGAGACTGTTTGTCGAGTACAAAGCCTTTGAGCCGAACTTTTATTCCATGACGGTTGGCGATTGGGGTAGCAGCTACCTCTACGCCAACAAGCTGGGGCCGAAAGCCTATACGCTGGTCGACCTCGGCCACCACCTGCCCAACGCCAACATCGAACAAATCGTGGCGATTCTGTTGAACGAAGGCAAGCTGGGCGGTTTCCATTTCAACGACTCCAAATACGGCGACGACGACCTGACGGCGGGCAGCATCAAACCCTACCAGCTCTTCCTGATCTTCAATGAACTGGTGGATGGGATGGACGCCCGCGGCATGAACCACGCGAGCGACCTGGGGTGGATGATCGACGCCAGCCACAACGTAAAAGACCCGCTGGAGGATTTACTACAGAGTGTCGAAGCGATTCAGCTGGCCTATGCTCAGGCATTATTGGTAGATCGGACAGCGCTGGAAGAAGCCCGTGGCGCGAATGACGTCGTGAAGGCGCAGGAGATTTTGCAGGACGCCTTCCGAACGGATGTCCGGCCGCTGGTTGCCGAAGCCCAGTTACGGGCCGGTGGCGCCCTGCAGCCGCTAGGCCTGTTCCGCCAGCTCAACGTTCGCCAGCAACTCATCAACGAGCGCGGCCTCAAAACCGTAGCGACGGGCCTTTAATTGTGAATGAGTGACTGAGCGAATGAGTGAATTGCTGGCTGATACAACCAAATATTCACTCATTCGATCAGTCACTCATTCGCTCATTCTACGTATGAAAACGCTCGTTATCGCCATCATTGACGTTGGTAAGACCAATAAGAAGCTGTTTCTGTTCGATCAGCAGTACCGGATTGTGTGGGAGAAAAGCCAACAATTGCCCGAAACGGTAGACGAGGATGGTGATGCCTGCGAGGATGTCGATGGACTGACCCGCTGGGTGAGAAACGCGGTTGATGAGGTGCTTGCCTCGAACCAGTTCGACGTAAAGGCGCTGAACTTCTCGACCTATGGCGCCAGTTTCGTGTACCTTGATGGGCAGGGGAAACCAGTTGGGCAGTTGTACAATTATCTGAAACCCTTTCCCGATACGTTACGTCGGCAGTTTGCTGAACAGTACGATCTGGCGGGGAAACTGGCGCTGCAAACAGCATCGCCCCTGATGGATAGCCTGAATTCGGGGCTGATGCTGTACCGGATCAGACATAATAAACCGCAGGTATTTGACCAGATTCACCAAGCGCTGCACCTGCCCCAGTACCTGAGCTACCTGTTTACGGGTGAGGTTGTGTCGGACGTAACGAGCATTGGCTGTCATACCCTACTCTGGGATTTCTCCCGGCAGCAGTACCATGACTGGGTGGTGGCCGAAGGACTTGACCGCCTGTTAGGTAAGCTATTTCCCGCCGATCAGGTTGTGGGTACGATGATTGGAACCCAGGTGCGCGTTGGGGGAGGGCTGCACGATTCGTCGGCAGCTCTGATCCCGTATCTGGCTTCGTTTCGGGAACCCTTTCTCCTGATTTCGACCGGCACCTGGTGCATCAGCCTGAATCCGTTCAACGCTGAACCGCTGACGGCTGATGAACTGCAAAACGATTGCCTGTGCTACCTGCAATACAAAGGACAACCCGTGAAAGCTAGTCGGTTATTTGCGGGCTATGAGCACGAGCAGCAGACGAAACGACTGGCCGCGCACTTTAACGTAGCATTGGATTACTACAAGCAGGTCCGCTACGACGAAGCGCTGGTTGAGCAGCTCCGCCAGACTGAGCCGGTACGTCAGCCGGACGGAGCGGGAGTTGTTCGCGACTCTGGTTTCAGCGGGCGGGAGCTGAGTCAGTTTCCGGATTACGAAACGGCGTATCACCAGTTTATGATCGACCTGATGGCCGGGCAGGTGACTTCAACCGCGCTGGTGCTGACCGACAGCGGTGTGCCGCTTTCGCGCATTTACGTCGATGGTGGCTTCAGCCACAATTCCATATACATGACCCTGCTGGCGGCTGCCTTCCCGCAGTACGAGGTGTGGGCGGCTTCGGTGGCGCAGGCAACGGCATTGGGTGCGGCCCTGGCGCTGCACGACGAGTGGAACCCGCTGTCCGTTCCCGAGGATTTAATTTCGCTGCGCCAGTACACAACGTCCCGGCTACCGGTTCGTACACCGGTCTAGTTTCTGTATTCTAAGTAAACGAGCGAAGACTCTGGCAATGCTGGTAGCTCGTATTGTCAACTAAATACGAATCCAATCTTTGCCAGAGTTAACGTCAATTCTGCTTGATTATTTATGCTCCAGCAAATCGCCATCAATGACTTTTCGAGTACCCCCAAGTACGTTCAGATCTACAATTCGATTGTGGCCGGGATTCGGACAAAAGACATTCTGCCGGGTGATAAACTACCATCTATTTTTGAGATATGCGCCGAATTTGACGTATCGAAACGGACCGTGGAGCGGGCCTATGATTTGCTGAAAGAGAAGAAGATCATCGACTCCACGAAGGGGAAAGGTTCGTACATCAACGACCTGGAACTGGACCGCCAGCTCAAAGTTTTTCTGCTGTTCAACAAGCTCAGTGCCCACAAAAAGCTTATTTATGATGCCTTCGTGGAAGAACTGGGTACATCCGTACCAGGCCCGGACGTACCGATCGATTTTTTCATTTACAATAACGAGTTCCGGCTGTTCAAAAACCTGCTGCTGAACCACGCCCATGGCTACACCCACTACGTCATCATCGCCCATTTTTTCGACAGCGACGAGCGGGCCATTGACCTGCTGAATACGCTGCCGAAGCACAAACTGATCGTGATGGACAAATTGATCGGCGGGTTAACCGGCAAGTATTCGGCCGTGTATCAGGATTTTGAGAACGATCTGTACCAGGCACTCCGCGATGCGCTGCCGCTTTTGGGCAAGTATACCACACTCAATATCCTCTTTCCGGCCTATACCTATCACCCGACGGCGATTCTGAACGGCTTTCATCGTTTCTGCTCCGAACATGGCTTCGGGGCCAGAGTGGTGCACGACTTAAGCTCGGTCGATATTCAGCCGGGGAATGCCTTTATCAATCTCGTCGAAGAAGACCTGGTCAGGCTGATCAAGTGCATTAAAGATACAACGTATCAGGTAGGGCAAGAGGTAGGAATCCTGTCATATAACGAAACCCAGCTAAAGGAAGTCCTCCTGGATGGTATCACGGTTATCTCGACCGATTTCGCGCAGATGGGCCGCACGGCGGCTCAACTCGTGCGGGGTGATACCATCCGGCAACTCAAAAATCCATTTCAGCTCATTGTCCGGAAATCCCTTTAACCGTTTACTCCCTAAACTTTTATGACTTCGTTACTAGGCGTTTTTTTTCATGCACTCGGCGGCTATGCATCCGGGACGTTTTACATTCCATTCCGGCGGGTAAAAGGCTGGTCGTGGGAAAGTGCCTGGATCGTTGGGGGGCTGGCTTCGTGGATTATCGTGCCCTGGATAATGGGGTCGCTCACGGTCGTCAATATGAGCCAGGCAATCAGCAATGCCGATGGCACAACCTTGGGCTGGACGTTCTTTTTCGGTCTGCTCTGGGGCATTGGTGGCCTGACGTTTGGTCTGTCGATGCGGTACCTGGGCATTTCGCTGGGCATGGCCGTTGCACTGGGCTACTGCTCGGCCTTTGGTACGTTGGTGCCGCCCCTTTGGGAAGGTAAATACGATGAACTGATTCACACGCGGTCGGGCCAGTTCACGCTGGCGGGTGTCGCCGTTTGTCTGTTGGGGATTGCCGTCTGCGGGCGGGCGGGGTTCCGGAAGGAGAAGGAACTGGATGCCGAGCAGCAAAAAGAAACCGTTGCAGAGTTTAATCTGCGTAAAGGCATTGTTGTCGCGACCGTATCAGGGATTTTGAGCGCCTGTTTTGCCTTTGGCCTGACAGCGGGCAAGCCCATTGCGCAGTTGGCGCTGCAAAACGGTACGAATCCCCTGTTTCAGAACAACGCCATTTATCCGGTTCTGCTGCTGGGTGGCTTCACAACCAACCTGATCTGGTGCCTGATCTTGAACCGGCGCAATAACAGTTTCGGCGATTACCTGGCCTCCGACAAACCCCTGGGCCGGAATTACTTCTGGGCGATTTTGGCCGGGACCACCTGGTATTTTCAGTTCTTTTTCTATGGCATGGGCGATGCCTACCTGGGTGAGGAGTTTCGGTTTGCGGGCTGGACGCTCCACATGGCCTTCATCATTACGTTCAGCACGATCTGGGGATTAGCCCTGAACGAGTGGAAAGGAGCGAGCCCCGCTACGTATCGGGTTGTCTATACCGGACTGGCGCTCATTATTCTCTCGACCGTACTGATCGGGATGGGAAGTCAGTTTTAAGTACTGCGGTCGAACAAAACGCTGGCAAAGCTGGTAACTCTGCCTGTTTAGCATACAGAAGCCCCAGCTTTGCCAGCGTTATTTACACATTTTCCAACGCAAGAGGCCCGTTCCTGATCAGGAACGGGCCTCTTGCGTTGGAATTAACCTTGCAGGACTCCGGAATTAGAATGAATACCGTGCGCCGAGCTGCATCTGCCAGCGCGATCCTAGTGGATCGATCGAATACGGCGTTGTGGTCGGGCGGCTAAAGGTAAAGGTTGGATCGCCCGTAGTTGGGTTGGTAGCCCGTGCCAGACCGATCGATGCCGTCGAGTTGAAGGTATTGGGCGAGAAATAGTAGTAGCCCAGCTTCTTGTCGATCAGATTCATGACGTTCAGAATGTCGTAGCTCAACTGGAGCGAGTGACCGTTCTGCAGCTTGATTTCGTGCAGGAAGCGCAGATCCATCGTGTTGTTCCAGGGCGTCCGGCCACCGTTCCGTTCGGTGAACGTACCCATGCGGCTGCTCAGGTAGTTGTCGCTCTGGACGAAAGCCATAAAGTCCTGCGCCTGGGTCCCGGTTGGCAGCAACCGCTGCGCTTCGGCCATATCTTTCGGGATGTAAGCCAGGCTGTTGGCCTGCCCCGTACCGTCGACCGTGCTGTTTACGTAACCCCACGAGTAAGGCGAACCCGACTGGAAGGAGTAGAACAGCGTAACGGTCGTTGCGTTGCTTGGGCTCCAGGTATGCCGGTAATTGACCGTACCAACGATGCGGCTGCGAATGTCGAAGTTCGAGTACGCCAGCGACGGGTTGTTTGGCGACAGCGACTGGTTCAGCTGCCAGTTCGATTCCATCGAGTTCCGGATACCGTTAGTCAGATCGAAGGCTTTGCCGTAAGTGTAGGCCGCCGAGAAACCGAACCCGGCTGCATAGTTCTTCTGAACCTGCGCCGTCAGGCTGTAGCGATGACCCTGGTTGGTGTTCGACAGCAGGTATGCGTTGGCGAAGTTGTTGTCGATCCGCTGCGCCCCGGCAGCACCCGTCGTCGATACGTAGATTGGCTGCTGGTGCTGGGTGTCGTAGCTGTAATACCGGACTGCATCCTTCGTATTGACCTGCTGGAATTTCAGATCCTGAATAACCTTCGTATACAACCCTTCGAGCGTGATTTTGTAGCCAGCAATGATGTAATCAACCGCCAGATTACTGCGGAACATCTGCGGCATCTTGAAGTTGTTGTCGATCAGGTCGACCTGCGTCCGGCGCACCCCACCGTTGGCCGTGTTGTTGTTGATGGCCAGTGCACCACCCGACACCAGCGGATCGCCAACGAGCTTGGTCGTGGCTGTCGCGTTGTTGTTAAAGTCGTACGCCCCGTAGCCAACGCCGTTGTTATAGAAGGCGTAGCCCAGCCAGGCAAATGGAATCCGGCCCGTAAACAGACCCGTACCGCCCCGAACAACCAGACTTTTGTCGCCTTTAACGTCGATGTACAGACCCAGACGGGGTGACACCTGTACGTTGTTCAGGTAGGAGTTCGTGATCTGGTTCAGCGGAGTGTACGTGTAGGTCGTGCCGTAGCTCGGATCACCAGCCGATGCCGCCACCTGCGGACTCAGCGCTGGTTTGTTAGGTAGCCCCGTGTAATCCAGTCGTACGCCCGGCGACAGTTTGATGCGATCCGTTACCTGAATGTCGTCTTGGGCGTAGAGGCTGAACAGGTTGACGTTGAAATGGGCATACGGATTATTGAACTGGTTGTCGAGGCTGTTGCTGGCATCGCCGAACGGATACGAACCCCGCACCCGGTTGGGTAGCTTGGCCAGAAACTCATCCACCGACCGATAGGAAATCCGGCCGTTGGGCGCGTTGACAAAACCGTAGTCGATGGTGTACAACTCGTTATGGGTACCCACCGTGAACGTATTGATGCCCTTGTAGAACGTAAAGTTGTCGGTAACTTCAAACGTCTTCTGGCGTAGGTTAAAGACTGAAGCTTCGCGGTCGTTGCCCAGGAAGATCGTACCACCGTTGTAGCCAATTTCAACCTGCGGGAAGGTGCGAACGTTGGATAGTGTGGTCCTGTAATCGTGAACGGTTGAGTAACCCACGATCAGGCTGTTCGACGCCCGGCCACCCAACTGTGATTTCAACTCGGCTACCGTACTGCTCTGGTTGTTGTTCTGGCGGAAGTCGATGCTGCCGAAGCGGAAGTTGGCCGCGTCGCGCTCCAGGTTGGTTGCTTCCGAGAAGACCGTATTGTTCCGGATACTTAACTGATTGCGAGTGTTGATATTCCAGTCGAGCCGGTTGAAAAACTTCGTGCTCTTCGAGTAGATCGAATAATCGCCAAAGGAACCGGCATAAAGGCCGTAATTGGTTTTGACGAAATCCGTCAGGCGCTGTGCTACGGCGGCATCTTTAATCAGCGAGGACGACGAACCCGCCTGAAATTGGACAGGGTCCTGACGATTGGTGATTTCTTCGTTGGTGAAGAAGAAGAGTTTGTCTTTAATCAGTGGTAAGCCAACCCGAACGCCCGTCTGGTATTCATGGAAGGTGCTGGGTAGCTTTTCTTTGGCACCGGCTGCTCCGTTCCAGGAACCCGTCAGCGCGGCATTCCGGGCAAAGCCATACACAGAACCTGATACTTTGTTGGTTCCGCTACGCGTAACGGCATTGACCGAACCACCCAGGAAGTTACCCAACCGCACGTCAAAAGGCGCCACCGCTACTTGAATATCCTGAATAGCATCAAGACTGACGGGATTGGTCCGGGTACTCGAGCCGGGCTGCCCCGACGAACCCGTCGAACCACCCAGCGATGGGCTGAAGCCAATAGCGTCGTTGTTAATGGCGCCGTCGATGGTGACGTTGTTATAGCGGAAATTAGTACCGGCAAAGGAGTTCTGGTTGTTCACCTGGGGCGATAGCCGGGTCATATCGGTCATACTGCGCGAGATGGTCGGCAGTCGACGGATGGCTTCGCTGCCAACGCTGATACTAGCGCCTTCCCTTTCGCCACCCCGGTTGCCTTTCACAATCACTTCTTTCAGCGTAGCACTGGCATCTTCCAGTACAACGTTCAGGGTTGAGGTTTCGCCTAGTTGTAACGTAACATCGGAGCGGGTTGTCGTTTTGTAGCTGACGTAGGAAACCGAGATTTCGTAAGGCCCACCCGACGTCATGTTATTGATCCGGTACCGGCCGTCGGCATCGGTGACGGCAGCATAGCGGGCACCGGTAGGCGTATAAAGCGCCTGAACCGTGGCACCGATCAGGTTTTCACTCTTGGCGTCGGTAACGCGACCGCTGATGCCACTGGTCGTAACCTGCGCCCAGGATAATGTAGTTAACAGGAAGAAAATAAGTAGAGTAAAGCTACAGCGTTTCATTCGATGGACGAATTGTTGACGCTGCAAAATTGCTTAAGTACTATTGCCTAGATGTTACCTCAGTATTATGAAGTCAGCCAGGTTAATTAAAATGTAATTAACGGTTTGCCGAGCGCAAATAAGCGCTGGATTTGCATCAAAACAGCGAAACGCCTGACCACGATACGTAGTCAGGCGTTTCGCTAATAGACAACTCAGGTGATTAAAGTGGATTCTGCACGATGGCTTTGTTCGCGTTGATCTCCCGGCGGGGAATCAGGAACTCCCACTGATTATCACCGGCGGCTACGTCGAAAATAACCGAAACGGCCGAGTTGGCATTGGTGCCAGTCCGGCTTAGTGGCTGGTTCAGGCGTTTCAGGTCGGTAAACCGAAAACCTTCGCCCCATAGTTCGATACGACGTTGAAACATGATCTCATCGGTCAGCGCCGTGCCCGTTTTTGTCGACTTTACGTACGATGGGTCACGCTTGCTGACCAGGTCAAATAGGACCGTAGCCGCCTGAGCGTTGTTCCCCTGACGAGCCAGGGCTTCGGCTTCGATCAAATACATTTCCGACCCCCGCATGTATGGCACGTCACCCATCGTACTGGTCGATGGCGTACCCGGCAGACGGAATTTCTGCGTCATGTACGCGACCCGAACACCACCCGTTGGCACGATCGAGTTGGCCGCCGTTGGGGTTTTTACCCACATCTTCGACCGCACGTCCGATGTTGGAATCTGATCGTAGACGACCCGGTTGATTACCTTCGGGTCAACCCGGATGTTGGTCGAGTTGAAGTTCGACGAGATGTACGAGAAGAACGCACCAAAGTATTCCGTCTGGTCTTCTAGGTGATCGAAACCCCACATCCACTCCGGGTTGCTGATATCGGCAAAACCTTCCTGGTACTGGGCAACCGTCATCGGCGTGTAACTCTTACGGGCCTCGTTCGCAAACGTAGCGGCAGCTGCCCAGTTCTGCTGCGTCAGTGCTACTCGCGCCTGAAACCCTTTGATCACATCCAGGTTGATATGCGACTTATATGTCCGGCTGGCGGTCAGCAGCGTAGCGGCTTCGGCCAGATCTTTATTGATCTGCGTATAAACGTCTTCCACCGTAGCGCGTGGCAAACCCTCGGTCGTTGGGGTCAGTACCAGCGGGACAGCGAGCTGGGCATTGGGCTTAGCGGCCGCGTCGTAGCGTTTACCGTACAACTGCACCAGGTTAAAATACGAGAAGGCCCGGATACCCAGTGCTTCCCCTTTAAGCTGGTTACGCTCCGCCTGCGTACCCGTTGCGTTGTCGAGGTTGGCAACGGCAATATTTGCGTTACCGATCAGCCGGTAATAAAGCTGATAGGGCATTTGATCTCCCGTTGACGTTTCAGAGCGGTGCGCCTGCCAGCGTGTCTCGGTTAGGTGCCAGGTATTCGAAACGTTCGGAATAATTACGTCTTCGCCTAGTACGTCCAGAATAATCATCATGGCCGGGTGGCCAAAATGTCCCTGTGAGTCCAGATAGCGGACAATCATGGCCCGGTAAATACCGTTGATGGCTGCCGTCGCATTTTTGGTGGTCGCATAAGCTGCACTGGCATCGATGCTACCCGTTGGCGAAGTTTCCAGGTACTCTTTCTCGCATCCGGCCGCCAGTAGACCTACGGCCAGCAAAATTGATAAATATCTTTTTTTCATGGATTTGTCAGAATCTTAAAGGCTGAAAGAAACACCTAATACCAGACTTTTAGCCGGGCTGAACGCGTTGGTCGTTACGCCCGTGAAGCTTTGCTGAACGTTCATGCCTACCCGACGAGACAGGATCAGGACGTTTTCACCACTTACGTACACCTGGGCATTTTCCAGAAATACTTTGCGTGATATCGCGTTGGGGATCGAGTACGACAGCGTAATCGAGCGGAGGTTCAGGTAGCTGGCGTCGATGAGCCAACGATCAGAAGCCGCATTGAAATCTGTGCTACGAGCATTGTCCATCCGGGGAACGGTTGTGATGTCGCCGGGTTTCTGCCAGCGCTTTAGAATGTCCACGTGTTTTGCATTACCATACTCTCCCGAGCTCATTAGTGAAGCGTAGGCACCGTCGTAGGTTTTACCGCCGATCTGATAAACGAACAGGGCTGCCAGCGAGAAACCTTTGTACTTGAACGTATTCGTGAAGCCACCCGATAGCGCTGGAATCGACGAACCGTTGTAGTGATAACGAGCATTGTTAAAGTTGGTCGTCAGCGTATCACCAGCTTCGGTAACGGTCGAGTTAGCGGCAACGTAGTTGGCAGCCCGGTACCATACTTCACCTGTGGCTGGGTTGACACCTTTGTATTCGCGTAGCCAGTAATCGTAGATTGAACTGCCCACGGCCAGCTTCTTTGTACCGTCAATAATCTCTGGGTTCTCGTCCGGCATTTTCGTAATTCTGTTTTTCAGGCGGGTACCGTTTATGTCCAGGCGCCAGGTGAAATCTTTGGTACGGATGGGCTCCAGACCCAGTTCGATTTCAACACCTTGGTTAGACATCGTTCCGATGTTGCGAGTAACGGTGGAGATACCAGCCGAGAGAGGAAGAGGAACGTCGAAGATCAGGTTAGACGATCGGCGATTAAAGTACTCAATCGTACCAGAAATCCGGCCGTTGAACAGGCCAAACTCCAGACCGACGTCAAACGCGTTGCTCGATTCCCACTCCAGATTCCGGTTGCCTAGGCTCGACTGCAAAATACCCGCTTCCGATGCGTTGTTCCAGCCCAGGTTGTACAGTGGTTGCCAGGCGTAATAACTGATGGCTGCGCCACCGGCTGTGTTACCTCCGCCATCGTTACCTGTTTGGCCGTACGAAGCTCGTAGCTTCAGCAGATTGATGCTGGGCATCGATTTAATGAAGTTTTCCTGATCCAGACGCCAGGCACCACTAACCGAGTAGAAATTGCCCCAGCGGGCATCGCGGTAGAATTTACTGGAACCGTCGCGACGAGCCGAGAATGATACGAAATATTTTTGATCGTAATCATAATTGAAACGCGACAGATACCCTTCAATCCGGCGAGTGTTGAACACCGACGACAAGTAAGTCGTTGTTGTAAAATTAACCAGTTCGTAGTTGCCATCCAGAATCTGCTGCGACCGTGACCCTTCCAGGTTATTGTCGTTTAGCAGGAAGCTTTCGTGACCTACCAGCACATCGAAACTGTGCTTGCCAACCGAC
>Ga0265780_10005525_pt1 | contig 15979 bp, 23 predicted proteins | sample P1T30metagenome_FD_192432 | JGI IMG/M metagenome (GOLD analysis project Ga0265780, IMG submission 192432) | Plant litter microbial communities from East Loma Ridge, Irvine, California - P1 T30 | ecosystem: Environmental > Terrestrial > Plant litter > Unclassified | place: USA: California... | reverse complement strand
TCATTGGCTAATCAAGCTCCCACTTCGAATCAGAGTTACGGATTCGGCCAAAGTCAGAGCCAAGGACAGGGAAAGGGGGGGATGAGGGCTATGAACCAGTAAATCGAGTTGATCGAGGTGGATGTCGCGGATCCTTTGTTGTATGTGGATCGTTATGTAGTCGTCATGCGTCGTTACTTGTTGTACGTTGGTTGAGTGATCGTGATGTATGGACATGTCGTTCGATGGTGTATACAGAATGCTGCCGGTAAGCTATATGAGATGTCGATCCCGTCGCGGAGAGCGAGAGCGAGACCGTGACTTTCTTCTCGGGGACCTTGATCGATGTCGATCTCGTCTCGTATCCTGCTTATCCCGTCCATGCCGTATACTCTCCGTCTTAACGGCTCTCTCTTCCTCACTACTCTCATCCTCACCCGATATTTCCTCTTGTTTCACCAGGGTTCGCTCCCTATCTGGCTTCCAAGTCAGTTTCCCTTCACACCTCTCACATAATCTCACTTTCACCAGTGCTTCCCTCCTCTCCCCCATTTCCACATAGACAAATGGTAATTCGAATGCCCTCAACTTCGGTATTCTTTTGATCTTACGCCTCTCTCTCCTCTCCCCTTCGAGCTGGACGGTCGAGGCGGAAGGGGTTGGGTGGTATTTACATCTTAGGGAGGCGCATGTATCTTCTCCTAGACCTTCTACTACTTCTTCTGCTGTTCGCCAGCGGAGAGCTAATCGGCGGGATTTATAGTGTTTCAAGTCGATCTGATTGTTAGCTATCTACGTTATCAGATCGAAGCCCAGATGGCTAGCGGACCAAAGCAGGAGGAAACGATAGCCCAAAATCCAGCGAAGCAAAAGGAGGACTTACCAGAGCAAATTCCTTAAACAGCTTACTCTCATAAGCCCTCGCTAACCTTTCTTCCCAGCTCACATCCCCAGAATCTTCATCATCCCTAATGAACCGATGGTTCTCTTTCAAGACATCCCAATCCGTCCTTCCCCTCTCCTCTGTGTGCGTGTCTTGACGACCATAATGCGCTGCGAATTGTTGTTCCCTCTGAAAAGCGTTTAAACCACCTGTATTCTGTTTGAACCGTTTATCGTTCGAATTCGAGCCTGAACCTGAAGCTGTTGGTGGGCCTGCTACAACTCGCCCGCCTGCTTGTTTCCATGACATTGTTGATTGACTGACTAGACTCATAGTACTTATGTGCTTTGAGTTGATTCACGCCACCGTGCCTCTCATTTACGTAAGCTGCAAATATTTCAGCTTCTTACTCTTCGCGCCACTAGTGATGGTTAAGTGTCAGTCATACATCAATAATGGGTCGACTTAGGAGATCAAGGTAAGCATAGCTCTTACAGGCTAGTCATCCAATGCTAATCAATAGAACGCATCATATGCGAAGGGACCAGTATCGAGCCCACCGAACTCGAGCCAGGACGAAGGATTTGGATCAAATTCAATTAGATATGGATCCCAAAAATAGGAGTAAGATGGAGGTTCAGCCTATCGATGAGAGTTTACCTGGTCTTGGACAACATGTACGGCTCCGCTATCGTACTCTGGAGAGCGGGAAGCTGATTGTTAGTACTGTGTCGAATGTGCGAAATACTACGAGACGGATGCTGCTCTTGTGACACATGGGAAATCAAAGGTTCACAAGTAAGTTCATTCTACTCCTGAAATGGGTACAGAACTGATATCAGACGCCGACTGAGGGAATTGAAGGAACCAGCATATACCGGTGTCGAATATGAGAAAACCGATAATCGACAGCGTGGTGTCGAGGAGGTGGTAAAGAAGATGGAAGGGATGCAAGGTGTTCAGGAAGAAAATACCACTTCTGCATGAGGGACAGGGATAGAGGGATATATGTTGTATGATAAGTCTTTTGGAACGGACTCATGTATTGCTGAAACAACTCGTATGACCAGACTGCGGAATAGGAATGGATACACGAGGCTGAAATATACCTAGTGCCTGCTTGCAGACGGGATACCTAACATCATTGACCTGCTGGTAATGTACGTAACACACGAACAACTCAATCCAACCAGACATACACGCCTTTGCCCCATGTCAGTGACCCTGTGTCAATTGGGTTCTTACACGATGATGATCTGCGACTCGACTCGATTCAAGTGATTTATTCTCATGCCCATTGCCTCATTGACCATAGTCACTTAAAGACATACAACTGGAGCATGTATCATCTCTCTCTTATCATTAATATATACTACTAAGAGAGGTCGGATCCTGAAAGGAGGAATCAGTCAAGGTGAGTCATCTCGGGTCATACCTCCGATGGGGGGTCCGCGTTTCGTTCCCTCCCTTCGCCGCTGATCCCAGATGTCATCCCATGATTCCGGCTTCTACTCGTCAAACGATCAACCAGACCTCGCGCCAGAAGACCAATACAGAGTAGAACAACTAGCAGCTAAGGCGTACCACATCCTAAACGATCAATCAGATAAAGTACGCCATTTGCATTTCCACTCTATCGACGTCACATTGCATACCGATCACTGATGATAGCAAATGAGTCTAGCGGATTATACGGATGAACTTCGTGGTATCGAGAACTACGATATTTCATCGTCGCTTATCGATGCAATTATTGAATACATGTGCGATTGTCAGTGGGTTAGTAGATGGATGGAAGGGAATGGGGAATGGTGGATCAAGGTCGAGGAGTAGGCTGACTCCGATCTTGACCGGAGAGAGGGGATACGATTAATGGGAGGGAATAGAAGTGTAGGAGTCGGGGAAGGGGTGTCTCATGAATAAGCCGTGGGGATCTGTATGGCCTGAATCAATGATGTGTGATGTAGTCTTGCTGCCGTAAATACTCTTGGCCCTTGTTTATCGTGACGATAGCAGCGCCTACCTGATGCATGTATCTCGTAATGACTATGTAGTGAATACAAACGCACACACAAGAACCCTCCTCACCCCTTCGGCAAACCGGACATCTCCTACGCGTAATGCCAGAACAAGGAGTAAGTAAGCAACTCGAAACGCGTCTTATCCTGTCCTTTGTTCCTCTTTTCGTTTCCGCTAAAAACCCCCACTAGTCATACCTTTGAAACATAACTACAAGACTAACTCCGGGCAGTCGCGATAGGAGAGATGACCGAGGATTCACGCTTGAGTTATATAGTATTGGGAGGGAGGGAGAAGATTATTTACGCGTTACTAAGTCATTTACCATCACGACCATCTTACTTTGTTTACTATCTCTACGACTATCCTGATTAGATCACCGGATCGAATACAATTACAAGAGCACAGCCTCGGTCATAACCATCCGTCAAGTTCATCCCTCAACATACATCATACCTTTGTCCAGGCCTTGAGCAAGAAAGGAGAGGAACATCGCCCTTGAAAGGAAAGGTGTCTCGGATTCAGTAGAGTGTTCAACTTGTAAGTCAATCTAGACTTCAGAATTTCTGCCTTTGTTTCTCATAGGCTGATACATATCAGTTCACACGCTTATACTGTCAACATATATTCCATCAAACAAGAGTATAGACTGTTACACGTCTTTATACTATACTACGACAATTATACACTAAGAGTATACTTGTCATCCGTCACGCTCAGATGACTGCCGTACAATCTACACCTGCACCTTTGTCGACATACGAGAGGGAGGAGATGATATTCGAAGGAGATTATGTGGATGTTGGGGAATTATCTGGTACGTCTCGTCTCCTGCTAGTCTATCCACACCACTCCTTCCCTCCATTCGCCCAGAACTACATGTCCCCACTAAACAGAACTGATACCCAGACTCCCCTTCATCAGGCCCATCCCTCTCCAGACCTCATACACCAAGCTCTCTGAACCTCTCCCTATCCCTATCCCCCTCAACATCCAATTCAAACACCAACACCAAAACCAAGCCGGAACAACCACTAGCCCTAGCAGCCAAAGCAGAACGAGTTCTAGGTCTAATCCCCGGTACACTAGTCCATGCCCGTGCTGCCCTCGAGAATGCAAGGGACGAGATCCGGCGTACTGCCGATACTACCGCTCCTTTCGGCACATACGTTTCCGCGGACTCGCAAACTGGTTTAAAAGGAAAGATGAGTAGAGCTAGGAAAGCTATGAGTGTCAGTCTGAGTCATATGCCCAACGTTGTCGTTGGGCTGGGAGGGAAGGATGAGGTGATATTGAGGGAAAGGAGGAGGAGAGCTGTTGATGGAGTATTATACTGGCAGAAAGAGGTTGCCAGACTCGAAGCTGCCGAGGTGTCTACTCCTCCGAAGAGGCGTTAGTGGACAATGCACATATCGAGAGCTGGCTTGAGGCTGTAGATTAGCCGTAATGTCAGAGTAATACTGTACATCGTGTCTCTATGTAATGTAACGATACATGTATGTACAACTACATTTGTCATGTACAAATTAAAACAGCCTATTCCTGCTTCGGTACCTGAATGTTCTCGGACGCCTTCTTTTTGTCTATCCTAGCCATCTCCTGGGGTAGGAGGATTGCACTATTGTCAGGTCTCTCTTTACCAGAACAGAAAGGGACATACCGATCGATAGCTACTGGTAATCCCCGATGTCGGCCGCGCAGCATCACTCCAATCATCTATCATTAGCAACGAATCCATTGACATTACCAACGAAACAAGTAGAGAACGGCTAGCAGGAAATGCGAATCTGAACAAGAAGAAATAAACTCACGACAAGTTTACTAGCAGTTCCAAACTCTCCACAAAAAGACCAGTTATTATTAGGCGTACCCAAACTTAATCCAACAGTAGAATAAGCGCTGGTACATTCGAAGATAATCTTGAAAATCGTAAACCATTGACTCTTTTCTGGATCCATGATTTTGCCCCTCTCGAAAATTGTGATTGCGAATATCGCTAGACAGAGTGGCCAAATATCGAATGCTAGTTGACGGCGCATATGCCATGCGAGGTATTTACTGTATATCAGTCGGAAGGTTCATGACATTTGGTTCAGTCGGAAGATATCGGTTATCGGTGAATCGGGAATGAGACACTGACCTGAAAACCTCCGACTTGTCACCTACTAATGTAGGTTCATCATCCTCTGAAGTTTCGTGGCTTTCGAATACTCCGAGCGATCGTTCTTCGTAAACGTTGGTGGATCGGATAGACATGGCGATAGCTACCTGTCAGACCTCTGTCCTCCCGAATAGAGCAAGGAGAGGACATACGATAGATGGCCACGTACATCAAGATCTAGCATTAGCGAACTTATACAATAGTGCCATCAACGTGAGAACATACAACATAGAGGAACCTAATTGTCAGCGAGGTTCTAGGTCATTGGTTAGAGGAAGATACGTACAAGAGAGCAGGAGCGAAATTGGCCACGGGAAGCACATTAAATCCCGACGCCCTTACGCTCAAACTTTGGAAAACTGCGTCCGAAAAGAGCATCCAGCCATCGGATTTGATGATGGGCAGGCCGATCTGGAGGAGGAAGAAGCAAGTGACTTCTACTGTCCTGTTTGTCAGCTCGGTCGTATTTGAGTGGTACTTGAAGAAGAGGAAACAGTGCCACCAGTCATCACAACGGACTATGAGAATTGGACCCAAGGCATAGTGCACAAGAAGCCGAGATAACTCACATGAAGACCAATAATAAGAACACGAGGAACCAAGTCTGATGACTCGGAAATAGATATAGGAAACATCTAAGTATCAGCGTTCCGGTACATTTCATCCGAGAAGTAACACTTCAGGATGGACCGCGGAAAAGAGTGGCAAGAGGAGAATGGGGGAATAGGAACAACGACATACCGCCTAGGATGATCGAGCAAAAAGTGCAGAGTCTCGTTAGTCTGCCCCTTCCTCCACCATTTCGTCCCGAGCCAAATACAGAATCGTAACATCATTGGTAAAGCATGGTTTCCGGCCAACAATGTTACGTTCAGGACGTAGATCAAGACAAATGATCCGTTTAAGGGGATCATGCTTTGGTCTGTCAAGCTATCATCAGTCTTCTCATTCTATACCATTTACCGGGGACCGAAGCAAGTGTCTGAGGAGTAGAAATCGTCAAGAACTCACGTAAGACCAGTCCCTGTATAAGCGGATACTACAGAGAATAGGCAGAACCAAGTTTTGTTGACTGTTCCAGCTTGGATCCCTAGATTCGATTGAAAGACTGAATCCCATGATGGAACTTTTGCGAAATAAATCGCCAAGATCGCAAATGGAATGGCTTGAAATAGGAATATGTACTCTCTCGTCAGTCTCGCTCCACTCACTCCACCTCGCACTTCGACTCTCCAGTTCTCTTAGTCTGTGATCTGCAAGCAGAGTGAGCAAGCGAACTTACTGCAGCAACAACATAGCTCAACAATCTCAACGCCCTATACTCAACACCTCCGATCTGCTCCAACTCCTCATCATCCAACTCTTCCGTAAAGAACCTCGAATTGCGCCCAACAACCAATGAAGCGAGGGTATCAGGCATCCATCTGGCTGCACCAGTCATCATACCACCCCACATTCCTTCACTATCATCATTAGGTTTGGTGGTATAATTCCCAGCATTTGGGTTCGTCAGTATAGTCATCTTTCTCGATAATTCCGGGCGAGAGATATGGCGTACAATGGTTGATTTAGTTCGATTTGGGAGGAGGTGAGGGAGGAGGCGGGTGGGATTGAAACCGCCTAGACCTGTATGTTTGTTTCGTTCTGGTTTTGGGATTGGGGAAGGGAGTGTTTCGTATTGGACCAGGGGGACTTGGGATTGTGTCTTTGGAGATGGACCAGACATTGACATTCCTCTTGTCCGGGATCGAATCCGTTGACGAGCTTGATATTGTGCAGTCGGCGGATCGATCTGAATAGTCTTTGTATGTGTCAATCCCGTCGATGGAGTCTCGTTCTTCTCTGAATCGACGGAACCGTCGACAGTAGGACCTTCTAGTTCATCTTCAACACCTCTGAGCTGTGCAGGACGGGTGATCTCGTTTGAAGGTCGAAAAAAGACTCTTGATTGTGTCTGGAGTCGGGTCATCGATACTGGTGATTCTTGAATCCGAGATGGGATCGCCATTTCCTCACTATCCTCGACAACCTTTTCTTTCCCTTTCTCGCTGCTCTCATCGGAGTGATTCCTGGTCCCATTCTCTTCATCCGGTATAAATCCGCCCATAGCCCTCGCATTGGTCGGACCGGAAATTAATCCCCTCCCATTCTTTCTATCGAACTTAGGGGTCTTGGGAGATGCTGGATTCCATGTGAATGCTCTATCAAAGACTGGTTCCTGATCCACTTGAATGGTATTTGTTCGGCGGAATCGGTCGTTGGTGAGGAGTTGAGCGCAGTGGGTTCTGAAATATCGTTTTCGGACTAAAACCATTACGAGGGATATTACCGAGTAATCGCCGCATAGGAATAAGATGAATAGGAGAACTTGTTGGAATGGGTGGATGGCTGATACACTAGAAACGTTAGCCTTCATCTATCTGTCTATCAACATGAGCTTACTTGACAGTAGTCATACCACTAACGCTATTATCAGCACCGCTCTGAATCAAGATGACTACTCACGTCATAGAGGAGAAACAGAGAAACAATGAATCGATATACTCCACCCTCTGCACTCCCACAGCATTGTCCCGAGCGTTCCCAATCGTATTTCCATTGGCAGCATAAAAGATTGCAGAGAATATGATAGGGAGAAAGGTGAATACAAGAAGGTGAATTCGGAAGAAATTGAAGTGATCCCAAGAGTAGTTTAAGATAGTTTTGAATTTGATCATGGTGTAGTACAGATATTGGTGTGGAGAGTACGGTATAGGTTGAATAGCAATCACCTTACGTCGAGGTGTAAACGCATAGTGCTATTTTCGAAAAACCCGTGTTTTGCGTCAAAAGCGGTCGGGAGTACAGGGTCGAAAGGAAGTGCGTGACGGTTTCACGGCTGCGATGAACAAAGGAGGGTTCTGTCGATAGATAAAGTCGTCATGACCCAGTCCTTATCTGAGCGTGGGAACCACCCTATAGTTGTTGTTATACAAAGAGGCCAATTAGTACAACGCACACCGGATGAAAGAGGGTGGTCATGCCGATCAGGCACGGTCATTTGATACATGCTAAAAGGCGTCTTCGTCGAACGAATCCTCCCTGTTTCCCTCATTGAAACGAGCATCCATTACACGCCATATGCGCTCACACTAGAATCAGCACGCGCACTCAATAATGGGCAACAACGAAACGCACCATTCCTTGAAACCCCGTCTCTATGACGATCTCACCGATGATATCATATAGCTGGTCGTCTGTCATACTGTAAACCCCAGCATCGATGTATCGGTTCGGTCTTGCCGGCTACTCGTCAGCTTACATGACGAAGGTAACGAAGGGACGTGCATCTCTGTCCCGACCATTCTGACCCATGTTCGAACTCCATGGCATCCCCTCATAAGGGTCCAAAGCAGGATGAGCAGCCAACCCAGGCGAATAACTAATCTCCTCATCGTCCATACTCAATAGATCACCCTCCGCCGGTGTCGAAGTAACCCTCTTAGGCAAGTCCTCCAAAGTCTCATCAGATTCTATAATCTGGGACGATTTCTGGATCTGGGCGTTTGGAGGTTTATCGCAACTTGAGGATGATGAGCCTTTGGGCGCTGAATATTGAGTTTCTAGGAATTGGGTTTCCGCTGATTGAGACTCCTCGAGTGGAGGTGGGCTTGATTCTCGTCCCGGTTCGGCTGTATTTGGAAGTATTGGAAGGGCAGGATGCACGGTCTGGGGTTCGGGAGGTGAAGTTGGGGGCATGGGCAGTGTTGGGGGTATGATCACTCCTGCCGTAGATGTTGTCGGTGTAGGTAGACCTGGATAACCCTGAGTGGGTGGATATGTGGGATATGGATGATGTATAGGCGCTTGTGAGGGTTGATAGGGATGTACGGGAGGTGGGATATCCGACTGCCCAAAATCATACATCGGCGGAACCGGATATTGGGGTGTAGGTGGTGGCCTCCTCACTTGACTCTGTGACTGAGTAGGTCGAGATCTCTTCACTCCGGCATTGTTGACAGGGATAGTGGCTCCGATGTTGAAATAAGGTCGCATGGCGTTCATTGCTGCGAGAGCCGTTTGTTCGTTAGGGAAGGTGACTTGGTATACTTGTTCTTCCTGTTCGTCAGCTTGTCGAAGGTTTCGCCGAAAGAAGCTTACGGTGAGAGTATGAGGACATTTGATTATGCCCCTGTGAGCTTTGACTACCATTGATGTTCGGGAATCGGTATCATGAAGGAGAGGGAGTGGTCTTGAGACCTGTACATTAGGATTGGAACTTGTCGTCAGGAAAGAGGGGAAGGAAGGGAAGTGATATACCAATACTTCCAAATCTAGTATAATCTCCAACAACGCCTGATTCGATAGTTTGGTGATTCGAATCATGAGCTTAGTAGAGTTACTATATCCATCAGCTCTGTGAGTATATATCAGGATTAGTGGGACTAACTATTTCCTCCATTGCATGTCCGCGGTCCTAGTATGATTTCTCACGGGTCCCAATGAGATTGAGCAGCCTGTCAGTGGGACTTCATGTCAGTATAGATCAGTGTTAGTGGCCTCACACTGCATGCTTCAGTCTTCTGGAGATGTATAGCAATGTTGAGGATAATAAAAGTGACGATTGAGGGAAGGGAAAGTGGTCCGAGCTGGAAACAAAACAGTCACCTATTATAAAGGGGAGGATCGAATAGTCGGCGCGTAACGCTTAGACTGGAGTTGTTCATGACGACCGCATGGATCGCGTCGAGACACTATACAGATACAACGCTCGGAATAATGGGTAGCAAGTATCATGGTCTACCTGATATCGTATGCTCTGTCGAAATGCAGATAAGTTAATCAAGCTGACAAACAGGACACTGCACCTGATATCTTCGAGACAATAGATGAGCCCGAAGGACTCTTGATTCCAGTAAGTCAGCTAACGCGTCTGCATATCGGAAGCTGACAATCAGAGCGAAGCACCAGTAGATGATACCAAGAAAGTTGTAGAAGGCTTGGATGTCGACGGCCTACCAGATCGCAGCAAGGCTCAACAGCGATTCGCTCGAAAGCCAAGTAAGCTGCTGCTGTCGTCTTTGTCAAGTGCAAGCTGACGCCCAGAACAATCATACCGCCTGCCTCCCCTTCGTACACACACCCTCTCATCCGATTCCGAGACAGAAGATGAACGTCGCCTAGAATCAACGGCAGCAAAGCTAAGGAGATTAAAAGCGGAGTTGGCTCAAGTCGAACAAGAAATTGCAGCTGGTCCTTCCAATCCTCCAAAGCGTGCTACAACAACGAGGAGATCAGTCCTACCCCCTCGACCTGCTTATGATTTGGCTGGAGAGCTTAGTGGACTGAAAGAGAGGCTGGGAGCTATTGAGGGACAAGGTGGGAGGGAGGATGTAAAGGAGGAAGAGGATGAATGGTCTGAGCGATTGGAGAGATTGAAACTTGGAGAGTCGTCGACTGCGAGGGATACCGGAGCAAATAAGGATGTTGGTGATGAAGTACCCAAGCCTGAAGCCACATATCCAATCACCGACCTCGATCAGCGTTTAGCAAGGCTAGAGGCAGCTTTAGGATCAGACGAATTCAATGTCAGTTCCTTCTCCCCTACTGGATTAGACTGATCTCCAGACTCCCCTCCTACCGTCACTAGCGAAGACCGACCACCTCCTCTCCCTCCTAACTCAACCAAGACACCTCGACGCAATCTCTCGCCGCGTAAAACTACTCCTAGTAGATCTAGACAGGGCGGCGTCCGCCCGCCGCACCCTTCCTGGCCAAACTCCAAATCTCTCGTCCTCACCAGAGAAACAACCTACTTCCATCTCCCTCTCCCCACTGGAGTATAATCAACTCCAGACGTTGTTCAATATCTTACCTAGGATCGACCCGCTTCTACCTATCCTCGATCCCCTTTTGACGAGATTGAAAAGTCTGCAGAGCCTACATGCGGAATCTGGGCAGGTGGCTGAGGGATTGAAGAGATTACAGAGTACACAAAAAGGGCACGATGAAGAAGGGAAAGAGTTGAGGGAAGTGGTAGATAATGTCCAGAAAGGAATAGGGGAGGCTGTGGGTGGGATTGAAAAGAATTGGAAGAGTTTAGAAACGAGATTAGAAGCTCTAGATAAGAGGATCAAGGATCTTGCCTAATCTACTCAAACGATCCAGATATATGACATAATGCATCACTTGCATGACGCTAACGACTCGCCTGAACCAGTCGTAGCAGGCTCAGCAGCAGGAGTGGAATCAGGTGTGGTTGAGGTTGGAGCGGGGGCTGGAAGGAAAGGGTACACTTCGCCATCACTATCCGGTTCAATCCCCATAATTTGATACTGGCTCCCCATCCCGAGCGTATCAATCAACCTAGTAGCTCCTTTCCTGATATCTTCCTTCCTCTCGCCCTCGGCAGACGCTAATAACTTCGCCATCCTCGGCTCTAGACCTAAAGCTAGTAGGAATTGAGATTGTGGGATGGGTCCGTGAGATTTGGAACCGGTTGTATCGAGTGATTCGGATAGATATGAGAAATCGACATTTGCAGTCAAATCAGATGAACCTGGTTGATCGAAAATGTCGACTATCTGGTGATTACGGAATCCCTACTAGTCAGCCTCATCTCTTGCTCTGTTCTATGGTAGATGAGGATAATGAACGTACTCTGAAACTATTGCCAAACATCTGAGGTCCTCCATAATCAACGTAAAGCCCCGCTCCACCTTTCCCAATCAATTGACCAACTTTCCTACTGATCTTCCATGATTCTTGGGAGATCTCCACTCGTCCACCTTCTTGTAGTTTAGGGAATCGGGATGAAGTTGTAGGTAAGACTTGAGAGAGGGGGGTTGGTTCTCTGGAGATTGCTAGGCGGAATGGGGATTTGGCTGTTGTAGGCATTCTACTTTATCAGCGATAGCTCCGTATTCAGGGAATGATGATGGTATGGTGGAGGATGGGGACTTACTGGTGATCGTAAGCTGGATCTATATCTACCATAACTTCCTCGAACTTGTTTCCTCGTTTCTACCATTAGCCAAGTCTTAATATAGAATGGGTCACTCACCTCGAAGACATTAACAGGCATAGCATCAAAGAACTCATGAGCCATAACGATCGTGAACACATCCTCCGCTTTCCATCAGCTTCTATGAAGCAAAAGATAGGAAGACGTACATTCAGGAATATCTTCAATCTTATCCACCCAACTTAGATCTACCTGCTTTCCTTTCAACCGTGCTTCTAACTTTTGTCCTTGGATCTTTTGGAGGTGCTCGCTATTCTCCACCAGGACTATTGAAGATATTTCATTTGATATCGTTGGAAAAGCGAATAAGGTCTGAATCGTTAGCCTGATATCCTTCTCTCCTACCTTCCTCTTCCTTCCATATCTTCCTCCTCGACTGGTATACTCTTCCTTCTCATTCCATCGATCCACCAGGTATGAACGAGATGATGTGGATTGCCAAGTATCAATGACTTACTCTGAGCATATCATCCATCAATGTCCCCCTCCCTGGTCCGAGTTCTACCAATCTGACTTTCTTGCCAGAACTAGCCATCCATCTCGTGAGGTAGTAGATCGCCATTAACTATCATCAGCTTTACTTCTATAGCTCATCTATCTCCCAAGTTCCCATGAAGTGGTTAAATGGAAGATATAGGGATAGGAAACGTGCCTCGCCGAATATCTGACTAATCTCCGGGGAAGTGATGAAATCCCCTTTTGAACCGAATACTTCTCCTTTCGAATAATAACCTTCCGTAGGATGCGTTAGGCACATTTGCATATACCTAGCTACAGACACAGGGCCCGTTATCTAAAAATCAGTCTCCGACACACGCTCGTAAAGATGAAGGAATCACCTTGATTGAATCGGTGATGATCTTGGCCAAGGGATTAGGAGCTGGTCGTTTGGTAGATACAAGCGCTGGCGTGGTTGTGGTGGTGGTGCTATTATATCTCCGGCCTGCAAGACGCATTGAGGTGGTCGCTCTCGACCTGCTACTTGAGCAGCATAATCGGACAGGTGTTCGAGTTGCCATGATTATTATATTGAGAAGTGAATGATCGATCATTTAGGTGAAATCTCAGAAAGTTGATCCGACGTGCCTGGGTAATTCGACTGACTGAATAGTGTTGATTAGACTACTGCTTCTTATTCTTACACCGCACAGAATGGATTAACAATAGTGGAGGAACTGAGACAGAGGATGTTCTCAAATCTAGGTCTACTGGGACACGGGAAATGCCCGGATGGAGAGGGGTGCACAAGAATACGCTGTTTCTTCAATCACGGACAAAGCCGACCCCCACCCCGACCTGCAACCATTACGAGTACGAGTAGCGTCAAGAAGAGACCTCTTGAAGAAGTCAAGCCTGCATCCTCCTCCCCTATCAATACTGCGAAGAAGTCTGTTGATGGGACGCCAGCTGCCAAGGTCGCAAAACCTACCCCCCAACACAAGGTACGTTGATAACGAGACGGCTGGAGCTGACTCAAGCCTTCTTCAGGTAGATCACTTCCGCCAATTGTGAATATCCCAAAGGTTACAAAAGTCATATCTCCAGTCACAACCAAACCTCCACCGCCTATCGCTGGATCATCAACACTAGTTCCCATCTTATCGAAATCAAGTAAAACATCCCCCCATCCCTGGGCAGATAGGCAAAAGGGATTACGGACTCTACATACTCAATTTGAGAAACTGGTATGTCAATAGTCACATAGTTTGCTGATGATAGTACGCTTCCATACCTAATGTATCTCCCGAACTCGCTCGGAAGAATGCAATAGATCAAGAACTTGAAATCTCTTCAACGTCAAATACGGCGGGATACAAGAGATCAATCCACCATGCTGCTGTTTCTGTTTCGCGTCGAGTTAAACCCGATCGACTGGACCATCCATCAGTAGGGACAGTGAAGGAATCTAGGGCAGCTACGGAAGCTGCCGAGAAGGAGAAACTATCGAAGTTATCATTCGATAGGATCGAACAATATCTCCTCCCTATTCCCGACTTTGAGAAATGGCGATACCCAAATCCAAACGATGATTCTCTCGTCAATCCACCGTTGGTCAAACTAGACGGAGAAGGTGAAGAGCAGACCTGTGGGAGATGTAAGAAACCATTCACAGTCTCTTCCAAGAGGATGAAAGAGAGAATGGGCGAATGTCATTTCCACCATGGCCGTCTTGCTCCTGAACGGATAGAGGGATTTAGGAAATGGATATATTCATGCTGTAAACGAGAAAGAGGTGAAGAGGGGTGTGAGGAAGGCATACATGTTTTCAATTGTGGGGATGATGATGCGATGTTGGCGAAGCGGGTGCCATATGTGAGGGTGGGCAAGGGGGTGGATAGTGGGAATAAAGGTGGAGTGGAGGTATTGGGGATGGATTGCGAGATGATTTGTGGGTTAATATTGACTTCAACAAGGTAAATATGGGCTGACGATAGATACCACGGCCGGATCATCTCTGGCAAGAGTAACGATTGTCGATGAGAGCGGTACTGCGGTCCTGGACGAGGTCGTGAGGCAACATGTCCCTGTACTGTAAGCTCGCTGAACCTCTTCATACCCACAAGACTCAAAGACAGGGACGTGAATGCTCGATTTTCGGGAATCAGCCAAGAACAACTGGATGAAGCAGTAATGGACATCAACGCAGTTAGGGCAGCATGTCTGATGTTCATTGGTCCTGATACCGTACTCGTTGGACATGGGTATGTCTTACTTCAATTCTATGAGTCACGCTGACCCACAGTCTTGAGAACGATCTGAGGGCGTCGAGGATATTGCATGATAAGATTATCGATACGGCTGTCGTACGTGCCCCTTGTAGTACCAAAGTTGAAGCTGATTTGCAGATATTCCCACACGATAAAGGTCATCCCTTCCGAAGAGCTCTACGCGATCTGTAAGCCCCTCTACTCTGATCTGCACTGGTTTGGGCTTGGAAGAAGCTAATGAGAAAGAGTAAAAGAGAAACTCGGCATCTTCATCCAAGACCGTACAGCAGACCTAGGACACAGTTCAGCAGAAGATGCTAAAGCTGCCTTAGATCTAGTTAAATGGAGAGTGCGGGATGATAATGCTGGTTCTAGGGATATCTTAGAGTCCAGCTTGGCATGATATGTATCCCTTGACTCCTCTATGCAGATTGAGATATGCATATAATCGGCTATGTCCGGTTTATTGGAAATCGCCCTTTGGTCTTTGGAAATGAGGTTCGCTTGATATGTTCGGAACTCCACCTCCGAGCGGACATTGACTCGTTCATTTATATATAGGGATAGCACAGTACTAGATTTCTCTCAACAGACCATCCCCTCCACGCACTCGCACTTGAACTCCCTTGAACATCGTCGTCATGCCTCACGCTCTCGCTCCCCCACCTGGAATCTACCCACCATTGGTCAACTTCTTCAACGAAGATTACTCTCTCGACATCCCCACAATCGTCCAACATGCCCTCCGTTCCGCCAAATCAGGTGTAGCGGGCCTAGTCATCCTCGGCTCAAATGGAGAAGCAGTTCACATGGACTCTTCCGAACGAGTATTACTCGTTTCTTCAATCCGAAAAGCCCTCGACAAGGAGGGTATAAAGATCCCATTAATAGTAGGATGTGGACAACAATCAAAACGAGCTACTCTTCAAACTATAAAAGAAGCAAAAGAAGCTGGAGGAGATTTCGCATTAGTGTTACCACCTAGTTATTGGCCTACTGCTATGACTAAAGGGAATGTTACTGGATATTTCAAGGAATTGGCGGATGATTCGGAAATGCCTATATTGGTTTACAACTTCCCATTAGTCGCTAATGGGGTGATGGTGGATTCGGATCAATTGATTGAATTGGCGGGACATGATAATGTGGTCGGATGTAAATTGACCTGTGGTGTGAGTCGTCTCTTTATCTTCACGTTCTATAACTCCCCTCCCCGTCGCGCCTCC
>Ga0265780_10005523_pt1 | contig 15980 bp, 16 predicted proteins | sample P1T30metagenome_FD_192432 | JGI IMG/M metagenome (GOLD analysis project Ga0265780, IMG submission 192432) | Plant litter microbial communities from East Loma Ridge, Irvine, California - P1 T30 | ecosystem: Environmental > Terrestrial > Plant litter > Unclassified | place: USA: California... | reverse complement strand
CGCCCAGGAAGAACGCGCCCACGCCTGGCGTGTTGCGCAGCGCTTCGGTGAGCGTCAGGGCGCCCTGCTGCTCGAACAGTTCCTTCTTGATGACCTGGAGCGTCTGCGCGGTATCGACCAGGCGCTCAGTGTACTTGGGCGACGACGCCTGTTCGGCGCGGAACGCGTTTTCATATTTGCCGACGATTTCGACCTTGGTTTCAGGAACGACGTCGACGGGGGCCGCTGCATCGATGCCGGCAGCCTGCGCGCCGAGCGGCAGCAGGACAGCGGCCAGCGCGGTGCGCATGACCTGGTTGCGGGTGGACGAATGCTTGCGGCTTGTTATTGCTTTCATGGCGAGGCGGTCTCTTTGCTGTGAGTGAGTGAAAACACTGCTTGAAAAACAATGATTCTAACGGGAATGTAAGGACATGTAAACGATAATCATTATCATTTGCATTCGTACCACAGCAATTTGAAGTCCGTCAAGCTACATTGAAAACAGGCGAGCTATGACGAAGGCCCGGCGTCGAAAAAAGTGCGCCGGCAAAAATACCAGTCGATGAAGCCGGTTATGAAGCTGTGCATTCGCTGCGGGATTGCACTCATCGGGCGGCCCGCGCCACACGAGGTAACCGGGGCATCGGTGAGAACAAATTCTGAGGTTGGTGTAGCCTGCCAGACTGATCGTCACCGGCCGATATCGCCTCGACATTCACAAAGGCAAACGCCGCTCCGCGCCTGACTCTTGCAAGTACAATATCGAAACGCCAAGCAAGTAGAATGGAGAGATCATGCTCGGCGTAAGGAAGGTGTTTTGACGGGTCAAGTTCTTATCATGGTTATCGCATTGGCACTCTGGTCAGCATATGTCAAGCACATCGGCACTGAACTGGCCAGTGTATGGACCTACGTGGTCCAAGCGGCTACGATTACTGCTATAAGCCGGTATTGAAGGTGGTTTCCCGTTCGCATATTTGTTCAATGCCCTTGGCGTCTCCAGGGAGCGCCAGTTCGCCATTCGAAAGGACAGGCTGCATGCCATGGACCTGATAGCTGACATCACCGCAGATTCTGTCATATTCATGTTCATTACTTAGGCGTTTGATTGAACTGGGCATCAAATGACGGCAATGAGTCGACAGCCGGCTTTCGTTGTGTCGATAAGTTTATCAACTAGGACTTTTACCCTATACCGCTAGAGCTTCGTTAATCTCAACTACCAGACCGAAAACGATTTGGAGCCGAAATATCGACTGAATCGAGCACGGCTGCCTTGCCTCCCGGTTGAGCAGCGTTCTCAGATATCCCGATTGGCAGCGGTAATACCCGATGCCATGTAATCGCCTCTGCCACCAACCCTCGAGCCACTAGGCATAAATAGCAGCGCCAGAAATCTGCTCAGGGCTTCCGAAATACGATCGCATGCTGGATCGAGAGCGCCTTTTTTCTGCTTTTCCACTCCAGGCCATGCGCCGTGACGTCACGCCATATCTGCGTCTGTCTCACCTTATACAGCGGCTTGATCGTGACTGCCGGATCCTGGGCGCGATATCCGACGAAGAAGACGCGCTTACCCAGCCTGAATCCCCCGGCAATGCTGCCGAGGACTTTCAATGGGTAGCTAAGCTCGTGATGGACATCGGCGATAATTGCCGGGTCGGCAGTGGCCGATAGGAGTTTGAATACGGAGCGTTTACATCAATCCCTGAGCTATCAAGCCCCTGCAACCGTCGAAGCCACATTTTACGCGCCTTAAATAAGTACCCAAAATATCCGGACCAACTGAGGTCTGACATTAATAAACTAACTCTACAATAGGCAAAAATTGACTACCCTGGTAGAATAAGCGTATTATTAATTTCTCGGCCAAACACCATACCTGTCGCCTGAATTAAAAAACCATGAAATAAGATTGTGTTGCATAGTTGGCAATTGGGTGAAATAAGATGACTCGACTTACTTTAAACCTTCAAAATAATCACTTTAAGCACGGACCAAGAAAACAATGATAAAAGCAAGTCAATTGAAAGACGGAGAAATAGACGAAGCACCATTAAATTCAAATCCCGCTGAATTTGAGACAAGAAAAACCAAATCTTATGAATCACTCAAAAGAAAGCTAAGCGAAAAAGAGTTAATGAACATCGGTAGCGTAAATTTAATGATCGACGAAATCGAACGTATGAATTTAGAGCTAAGTGAGTTAAGACTATTACGTGAAAACTTTCATAGCAAAGACAAAAGTCACGCTATATTGTCAGAAAAATTAGCAGCTTACAAACTTGCAGAACTCTCTTATAATATTTCTATTAGCCTCGGAGCTCTACTAATTGGCTCAGCAAAATCGCTTTGGGACACCGAGTATTTTGGCATCATAGCGCTTATAGGCGGACTAGCGCTATGGGCATCAGGTACAGCAATGAAATTTGGAAGGATGTTCGTTAAATGACAATTAAAATTAATTACATTAAAGATTCTAGCACAATCAAAAAAGAACGCGTAGTTTTACGCGTTCTAACAGACGATGAGTTAGGCCTTTATTTTTTATTTAAAACAACCGAGAATGAAGATAATACTGTAGCCAATTCTGTATCGAATCCATTTTGGTTTCCGGATAAAACCGTTAAGGCAGGAGATCTTGTCGTAATATATTCTCGAGAAGGCACCCCATCTGAAGTAAAAAATAAAAGTGGATCAACAACCCATTTCTTTTATTTGGATTCACCGAAAACTATCTGGAATAAATCTAGCGACTGCGCTGTGTTGCTAGAGTGCAAATCTTGGGAAGTCAGAAGTGTGGGGGAAACAGAAGAGACAGACGAGATTTAATATTAATTAATTATTCGTTTAAGTCTGCATAAAATTTTTACTGCCCTAACTCGTGAGGTTATATGCCCTTCCCTAACTAGCCGCCTCAGATAAAACGAGAGGTAGGAGGTATTATCTCGAAGGTTCTCCACGTTGTTTATTTACTTTAGCGAACTAAAAGGCTTGAGGCTGGGCTTGAAATTCAGACACGGCCTCTGCGTTAAGTAACCAGCAACCGTCTGAATGGAACAAGCATCGGCCTGAGCTTACAAAATGATTGGTGTTAGGTCTGACATTCAGACAATGCCTTTGCACTAAACCGACCATATTTGCCCGGCTAGAGTACCTGTTGTATCGAGCTTGTGTCCAAATGCCAGACCTGAGGTGATCCGGATAACCTGAACAGTCATTTAGGCACATGAATTGCAGCTTCGACGGCGGCAGGCGTTTGGTAGCCCAAGGTTTGATGTGGCCGCTGCTGATTGTAATACGTTTCAACATAGTCGCCGACCACTGCCTTGCCTTTAGCCCTGGATGAAAAAAGTCGATCGTGCATTGCTTCGTTCTTCAGGTTTAAAAAAAGCTTTCTGCGACAGCGTTATCCCAGCAATCGCCTTTGCGGCTCATGCTGGGCCGCAAGTAGTTCGCTTCCAGCAATTCACGGCAATCGTTCGATACATAGACAATCCCATGATCGTTATGGAAAATCAATCCTGCTTAAGGCTTAAGGCTTTAGCTGTGCCAGTGCCAGTGCCAGTGCCAGTGCCATGCTCAAGGCTGCCATAGGCAAGGTCTTAGCTTACGTGGCATCTATCGACCAACCCACAGCACGACGAGCAAAAAGATTCTGCACGACGGCCGATTTAAGCCACCCTTCCTTTGTGCGCATGGCTGTCATGTCGCCTTCCCAAATCGTGTTCGGCGCGGTGACATCAAAGCGGCGCTTGACCAGGTTTGGCGCTGGTGGCCGCATCGGCTGCATCGCTTGAATGGCACGGAAACGCTTGATGAGGGACGTTTGAATGTTCTTCAACTTGCGCAGTCGTCTTACACGATGATTACCACATTCGATGCCTTTGGCACTGAGAAAACGCCACATCTTGACTGCACCAAAGGCCCAGCGATGAGTTACGTTTTGCTTGACGATTTCGGCACGCAAGGCCAGATCCTCATGGCTGTGCAGGCTTGGCCTGGCCTCCTTAACCGCGTAGTACACACTGCGGCTGAAATCGAGCTCACGGCACAGCGACTTGACGAGAAACTCGCTACGGTGATCATCGATGAATGCGTAGTTCACTTCTGTAAACGAGTTAAGTACGCATCGAACTTTTTAATATGGCCAACTCCTGTTCAGCTTTGGCCAATTTCAGGCGCAGCTGATCGATCTCGCTCAGTTCGCTGGCGGCTGGCCGGCCAGCGCCGCGCAGGTCTTGGTCTGGCGCTCGCTTGTCGATCTTGTCTGTCCACTTGTAGAGCATGTTGCGGCCAAGACCCAGCTCCATGGCCAGATCACTAGCGCTTTGCTGTCCCAAATGCAGCCGCGCTACCGCTGTACGCTTGAACTCATCGGTATAGGTCGACCGCTTTCGACTGACGGTTTTAGATGAAGCGGGGATAATCTCCCGCTTTGATGGCAGTTTCTTGTTGGTCATGTATATCCTCAGGGAGAATATTGCCTCTTATTCGGATGTCCATGAAACCCGGCCCCTCGCAACCTGTCATCAATTAGCTTGGCACCTCCATGTGCGCCCCTCTGAGGGTAAGAACAGGGCTTTTGGGGCTTGCCTTCCGGATTGTGGCAACAGGCTTGCGTGCAACCGGGGCGGGCGAGCCACTCGCAACAGGCTGCACGTTGCCGCCTCGCGTTGTCTGCGCACCCGAAACCAGTTTGAAACTGTCGACCAGCTGGGTCAGTTTTCCTGCCTGGCTCTGCATGTTTTCGGCAGCGGCTGACGCCTGTTCGACCAGCGCCGCATTTTGCTGCGTGACCTCGTCCATTTGCGTCATCGCATGGTTGACCTGTTCGATGCCTTCACTCTGCTCCTGGCTGGCCGAAGTGATGTCGCTCATGTAGCCGGCGACCTGCTGCACCTGTGTAACGATCTCATCCATCGTCTTGCCCGCATCGTCAACCAGCTTGCTGCCAGCCTCGACTTTCTCTACCGAGTCGCCGATCAGGGACTTGATCTCTTTGGCGGCGCCTGCAGAGCGCTGCGCAAGATTGCGCACCTCGGCGGCCACCACGGCGAAGCCGCGGCCCTGTTCACCGGCGCGCGCCGCCTCGACTGCTGCGTTCAGGGCCAGGATATTCGTCTGGAATGCGATGCCGTCGATGACGCCGATGATATCGACGATCCTGCGCGAGCTTTCCCTGATCGACCCCATCGTGCCGACCACCTGGCCAACCGCCTTGCCGCCTTTGATCGCCGTTTCGGAGGCAGACGCAACCAGTCGGTTCGCCTCGCGTGCACTGTCAGCGTTCTGTTTGACGGTGCTCGTCAGTTCTTCCATCGACGAGGCGGTTTCCTCCAGCGAACTCGCCTGCGATTCAGTGCGGGCCGACAGGTTGGCATTGCCAGTTGCGATTTCCGCCGCACCGATATTGACGACATCGGTAGCTTCCTTGATCTGGCCGACCAACAGCTTCACATTCGTTTGCAGCACGCGCAGCGTTTGCATCATCTGCGCAAATTCGTCGTCGCCGTTGGCGTCGATCCTGGCGCTCAGGTCGCCGGCGCTCATCCGTTCGATATCCTGCTTGACGTTTCGCAGCGGCACGACGACCGCGCGGTACAGCAGGAATCCGGACACCAGACCAAAGACGATGCCGATGGTGGACGCGGCGATCGACCATGCGTCGAATTGCTGGTTTCCCGAAGCCGAGAACAGCAGGTTTGCCATGAACAACAGCGTCAGCAGACCGGACGACAGCATGATTTTCGACCTGATTGACAGGATCGCCAGCAAGTCGAAGCGCCGGAAGAATGAGCGTGCGACGATCGAGCCGCCGTGCACCTCGAATTCGTTGCTGCCACTTTTGATCGCCCGATAGGCCTGCTCAGCGGCAGCCACCTGCTCCCGGCTCGGCTTGACCCGAACCGATGTGTAGCCGACCATTTTGCCGTCTTCCAGCATGGGCGCGGCATTGGCCTCGACCCAATAGTAATCGCCATTCTTGCAGCGATTTTTCACCATCCCAGTCCATGCTTTTCCAGCCTTGATGGTGCTCCAGAAATCCTTGAACGCTTCCGCTGGCATATCCGGGTGACGCACGATATTTTGCGGGGAGCCAATGAGTTCTTCTTCCGAAAATCCGCTGATTTTGCAGAAATCATGGTTGACGTACGTGATATTTCCGTTCAAGTCAGTTTTGGAAACAACCGTTTCCGTCTCCTTCAAGATGTATTCGGAATTGGTAACTGGCATATTGGTTCGCATGGCTGTCTCCCTGGATAGTGCGTTGTCATTCAATCGAGCTGCATTACATTGTCATTGGCGCGTTTTGGCCGCCGCTGCCATTCAATACTGCACATCAGCGTTCGGCATTCGACGGCAGCGGATTGGGTGGCCGCCTTGATCGCTGCGAATATTTTGCCCGGCCATACTTACGCACTGCATCGATCACATCGTGCAAGGTCAGCAATAACCTGATGCCTCTGGGCGAACGGTCCAATCCTGTCGCACCTGCGCCGCCTATCCAGATTTCCATGCTCTGCGGTACCACGCTGCGCAGTTCTTTTAAATAAGGAAGAATCCGTCGCTTTGGAAATGCTGCGCTAAAGCATAGACAGACGATATCCGCGCGATAATCGGCGGCGGCAACCGGTATCTCTTGAACAGGCGTCTCGGGGCCCAGCGAAATGCAGCACGCACCGTGTAGCGATGCCAAACCATTCACCATCAGAATGCCCAGCGTATGCAGCTCGCCGGATGGCGTCGTAATCAACATGCGGGGGCGGCCGTCGGGTTTTGTTACTTGTGATATTGCCTCGCGAATTAAGCTCTGTATCATTTCTGAATACACATGCTCATCTCGAATGCCGATTTTTCCTTCTTCCCAAGCTGTTCCGACAGCGCCGTTCAGCGGACACATCACTTCCAGGACAAATTTTTCCAGGCCGAGATGTCCGACTTCCTGCCTGAGTCGGGATTCCAGCGCGGTGCGGTCACGCGACTCAAGTAGCATCATCAACTCGTTCACTACCTGGGATTCTGTAGCAGGCCCTGAGCTTGCGATGCTCTGTTCATGCAGCAGAGATTGCAACGCCTCCTCGCTCATTGGCACCAGCTGGGACGGACGCATGCCGTTGTCGATCAGACGCTTGATCAGCTTGAGGCGTGCCGTTTGATGCGCCGCGTAGACCCGATGGCCGCTGGCGTCCCGCTCTGGCACAGGAAAACCATAGCGTTCTTCCCACTTGCGTAACACTTCCTTCGAAATGCCACTATCAAGGGAAATTGCTGCAATTGTGCAAACATCCGACATGGAAACCTCGGCTTTTATCTAAATGTCTTAGACAAAAGTATGATTTATTCCTTTCGCTAAAGCAACATGTATTTACATATGCAATTTGTTATTGCGAACGATTAACTTTAGAATATAAGTGGATTGTTCGATAATGTCGTAACGGGTTCCAGCGTTGGGGTCTGTGTTCAAGATCGGGTCAGGCCTCATATTCAGTCATTGACGATTACGAACCGACAGTTTCCAAGCTGGGGCTAACAGCCGGGTTCCGCCAAGAGCGAACATTTGATTCAGCTGCGCTGGTTTCCCATGTACTGCAATGCGTCGATCAATCAGACCGAGGTGCCAATGCGTCGTTACGAACTCACGTTATTTGCCGATTATCACCAGTTCTACATTCAGGACGAGAAAGTCGGCGGCGATCTTTCTGAAGCCTGGACCGATGCTGCTGTCGAACGTCTTCTGGCGGTTGCTCCGGGTACTGTCGGAATCGGCACAGTCAGGGATGTTGAAGTACCCGTGACAATCTCCATCCTGAAGAGAGAGCCGGCACTCGGCGCCGACAAGTTCGATCACATCGTCGAATGCTCTATCGCAGTGGAAAGCGGAACGATCGTCGCGGCAGGCTGCACGGATTATTTTCCCGATGCAGCGCGCATCACCATACCCAAGGGTTCGTATCGTGTTCGTGCCAGCTTTGAAGGGCTTGACTCCGTGTCAAGCAATGGGCTTGCGGGCAGTGACCATTACCACCTCCAGCTTTGGCCTGCCCCAATGGGTCCGGTACAGGTACTCAAGCAACGTGTTTGACGCTGCTTGACGCTATGATCCTGAAACCACCATGAACCAATCCATAAAAAATCTTGCTACCGCCACCGCGCTCATCCTGTGTTCACTCCAGGCTGTTGCATGCCCCTTGTCCGAGGCTTTATCGACCCGTTATGGCATCTCGTTCTCAGGTTTTAAAGCGCCGATTCCGGCAGCGACAGCGCCGGACATGACGGATTCCGGATCATTCATCCGGGTTGCGGTCCGCGACAACAGCAAGATGGCAGATGGCTTTCGCCACACGATCGTCATGAACACCAAAACAAAGACAGCGTGGGTTCTTCGCACCGGCGGTTTCGCCAGCGTGTATGACTGGTTCGGTCCAGTGGATGCGCAGCATGTCTCGATGCAGAATTGCAGGTCGGACCACATCCCAGCGGATCTGCGCGCTTTGTAAAAAACATCCCCGCGCAGGCCAGGCCTGCGCGGGGATGTCGTCATCACACCGGCTCGACAACGAGCGCGCTAACGCACTGCGCCCGCCATCACGCCTTCTTCTGCCCCGCAATCCAGTTGTCCACCAGATTGCCCAGCACATCCAGCGGCACCGACCCGGCGCCCAGTACCAGGTCATGGAACGCCGGCAGCGAGAACTTGTCGCCCAGTTCGGTCTGCGCCTTCTGACGCAGTTCCAGGATGCGCAGCATGCCGATCATGTAGGCATTGGCCTGGCCCGGCCAGACGATGTAGCGCTCGGTTTCCTGCACACCCATGCCGTAGTCGATCGCCTGCTGGCGCGTCCAGTTCTTGGTGTGCAGGCCGGTGTCGGCCACCAGGCGGCGGGCGCGGAACAGTTCCGACCCCAGCGCGCCGAGCAGACCCGGCACGTCGCCTTCATACCAGCCCTGCTCCACCGCCAGGCGCTCGGTGTACAGCGCCCAGCCTTCCGAGTGTGCGCTGCCGCCGCTGAAGATGCGCTGGCTGCGGAACTTCGGCAGATCCTTCATCTCCTGCTGGATGGCGAGCTGGAAGTGGTGGCCCGGCACGGCCTCGTGGTACGACAGGCTGCGCATGCGGATCATCGGGAACGTCGGGCCGACCAGCGGCACCCAGAAGATGCCAGGGCGCGTGCCATCCGGCGCCGGCATGCTGTAGTGAGCCGCGGCAGACGGCTCCGTCATCGGCGGGACGCGGCGCACGTCCACGGGTGCGCGTGGCTTGAGGTTGAACAGCGGCGCGCTACGACGCTCGGCGTCGCGCACCATCTCGTTGTAGCTGGCGATGATCCCCGGGCGTGGATCGCCCTCGCCTTTCGGCTGGAAGCGCGCGTTAAGCTCTTTCATGCGCGCTTCGATGCCGCCTTCGCTCAGGCCCAGCGACCGCAAATGCTTGTCCATCTCCGCTTCGATGCGCGCCACTTCGCGCAAGCCGATCGTGTGGATCTGGTCGGCGGTGAGCTTGGTGCTGGTGAAGTTTTCCAGCGCGCGCGCATACGCGGCGGCGCCGTTCGGCAGGCGCGAGATGCCGGCCACGTCGGTGGTCGCTGGATGGATCTCGGCCATGAAGGCCTGCACGCGCGCATAGGCCGGGCGCACTTTCGTCTCGACGATGCGGGTAGCGCGGGCGATGGCGGCGCTGCGTGCTTCCGGGGTCAGGTCTTTCAGCTCGGCGCTGCGCTCGGTCAGCGACGTCACGAACACGTTCTCGGCCGCCGAGGGCTTGAGGAAGTAATCGACCTGGAATTGCGCGCGCTCGAGGATGAAGCGCGGCGGGATCAGCTTCTTGGCTGCGGCGCCCCGTGCGCGCACCAGCGCTTCGTCCATGCGCGTGCCCACCTGGTCCAGGCGCGCCAGGTAGCTGTCGACGTCCTGCTTGTTGCGCATCGGGTGCGTGTTGGTCATGAAGTTGACCAGGCCATTCTGCACGCCGCTGAACTGCGAGAACACGAAGTTGTAGTCTTCGAACGGCTCGTTCGCGATCACGTTTTCCAGCGACCAGCGCATCACCGATGCCGAGATCTTCTGGATCGCATCCAGTGAGGCATTCTTGAAACCATCGAGGCGCTTGAGGCCTTCGCGGGCCAGCGCCACGGCCTTCTGGCGATGCGCGGCGGTCAGCGGCGTCAGTTCACGATCCAGGCGCGCCTGCTCGGCGCCGCTGAAGTACTGGGTCGACGTGGCCGTCTGTGGCGACAGGCGCACCCAGTCTTCGGCGAAGCGGTCGGCCCAGACGTTGAACGCGGCGTCCGGTTTGCTCGCGCTGGCCTGCGCGACGGGCGCTGGCGCGGCTGCTGCCGGCAAGGCCACCCCGGCAAGCATGGCGGGAACGAACAGGGCGGCGATGAGGGCGCGCGTGCTGCGCTGGCGGGTCAATGGCATGTCGTGGGCTTCCTTGTGATTGTCTGTCGGCGGTGGCTGCTTTTTGCCGTGAAGAATCTAACATGGAAGTAAACAAATCGACAACATGGGTGTTGCGGTGCGGCGTAAGTACTGTGCTGCCGACGACGAACCTTAATCAATCCGTATAGCCGCGCGCCGCTGTCAACATCCGGTCCTTGAAGACGCTCTCACCGCAGTAGCACAGCAGCGCGGCCGCGATGCAGGCCAGTACCTTCCAGCCCAGCAGCAGGCTGCCGATGCACACCACGGCCGCGCCGATGGCGAGGCGAATCGCGAACGTGCGCCGGGTCATGCCGAAGACGAAGCGGCTGCGCGGGCGCGTGTGCAGGAACACGACGAACATCAGCCAATAGCCGATCGCGTAGACGAAATACAGCAGTGCACCGATGCCCAGCGCGAAGCCGACACCGGGCACGCGAAAGGCCAGCAGCCCGCCAAGGGCAAGGGCCAGCCAGTACAACATGAGGTTCCGGTACTGCACATGCTCTCCCGATCGATCGACAGCGGCATCTTACAATACCGCCACCATTCATCCGACGAGGCGATACATCCATGCAGGCATTGCGCGACAAGCTGGAACACCGGCAGATCGCCATCTACTTCGGCGCCGTTGCGCTGGCGCTCATCGTGGCGGGCTGGACGCCGGCAACGTCCAGCTTGGGCCCCGTCATCAATCCAGCGCTGGCCTTCATGCTGTTCGTGACCTTTCTGCAGGTGCCGCTCGCACAACTGGGCCGCGCCTTCACGCACCTGCGCTTTCTGGCTGCGCTCCTGATCACCAACTTTCTCGTCATTCCCCTGCTGGTCGCGTGCCTGCTGCCGCTGGCGCCGGCCGATCCCTTGATCCGGCTCGGCGTCCTGCTCGTGCTGCTCGCGCCCTGCATCGACTACGTCGTCACGTTCTCGCACCTGGGTCGCGCCGATGCGCGCGCCCTGCTGGCGGCAACGCCCGTACTGCTGGTCGCGCAGATGGCGCTGCTGCCGGTCTACCTGCGCATCCTGCTGGGCGACGCTGCCGCCGCCCTGATCCAGCCGGCGCCCTTCATCGACGCCTTCCTCTGGCTGATCGCCGCGCCACTGGTACTGGCGGGCGCCGTGCAGTATTGGGCAGCGCGCACGCGCGCCGGTGCGCAAGCCGCCGCGGTGCTGGGCGTGCTGCCGGTGCCGGCCACGACGCTCGTGCTGTTCGTCGTGGTGGCTTCCGTGCTGCCGCAGCTGGGCCAGTCGCGCGCCGCCGCGCTGGCCGTCATCCCCGTCTACATTGCCTTCGCGGTGCTGGCGCCGCTGGCCGGCTGGTTCGTCGCGCGGCTGGGCCGGCTGGCAGCGCCCGCCGCACGTGCCGTCGCCTTCAGTGGCGCCACCCGCAACTCGCTCGTGATCCTGCCGCTGGCGCTCGCCGTGCCGGGCGCGCTGCCGCTGCTGCCGGCGATCATCGTGACGCAGACGCTGGTCGAGCTGATCGCCGAACTGGTCTACGTGCGCGCCATTGCACGCCTCGGCGCGGGCGACAACGACTGACGCTTGCCGCAGCGCAGACCCTGGTGCGGCGTCTTGGCGTGACCTGCCCGGCATCAAGGATGCTCCATCGGCGCACGCCATCATGTTTCCATATGGAAACCAATGGAGACTGCCGTGGAAACCCTGCTTGAGGCCGCACCGGACGCGCCCCCCATGACGCCCAGCAAAGCGTGCACGCTCGACGCCAGCCTGCCGCTGTGGAATCCGCGCGCGGCGACGTATCTGGGCGTACTGCTCTCGCCCGCCTTCAGCGCCTACATCCATATGTGCAACTGGACGACGCTGGGCGAAGACGATCAGTCTCTGGAAGCGCGGGCCTGGTGCTGCATGCTGCTCGGTTACTTCGTTGCGTTCGGCGTGCTGCTCGGCGTGAGCGACATCGTCGGGCGCAACCTGGCGCCGCCCGTCTCGGCGACGATCGGCTTGCTTGTGGGCTGGCATGTCTGGGGCGGTCGCGCGCAGGAACGCTATGTCGCGGTCATCACGGGCGGCGCCTACACGCGCCGCCCGTGGTACGGCGTGATCCTGGCGGCGCTGGGCGTGCTGGCGGTGCTGGTCGTGATGGTGGCGGTCGTGGTACGCGTCGTGCGGGGCTGACGCCGCGCCTAGATCGTGCGCGAAAAGCGCGGCCCACCGGCCTGCTGGCCAAGGTAGCGATCGAACACCATGCACAGGTTGCGGATCAACAGGCGCCCCTTGGGCGTGACGCTGATCCACGCGTCGTCCACCTGCACCAGGCCGTCGGCCTGCAGCGCGCGCAGCGCCGCCAGCTCGGCCGCGAAGTGCTCGGCGAACACGATCGGAAACGCCTGTTCGATGGCGCCGATCGACAACTCGAACTGGCACATCAGCTTCTGGATGATCGCGCGGCGCAGCAAGTCATCCATGCCCAGACGGATGCCGCGCTGTAGCGGCAGCGCGCCGGCGTCGATCAGCGCGTAGTAATCCTCGAGCGTCTTGGCATTCTGGCTGTAGGTCGCGCCCACGGCGCCGATGCTCGACACGCCGCACGCGACCAGGTCGGCGTCGGCATGCGTGGAATAGCCCTGGAAGTTGCGGTGCAGCCGGCCCTGGCGCTGGGCCACCGCAAGATCGTCGCCCGGCTTGGCGAAATGGTCCATGCCGATATACACGTACCCCGCCGCGCCCAGGCGCTCGATGCACAGCTGGAGCATCGCGAGCTTGGTGTCGGTGCTCGGCATGTCGGCTTCCAGGATGCGCCGCTGCGGCTTGAACAGATGCGGCATGTGGGCATAGTGGTAGACCGAGATGCGGTCCGGGCTGGCCTGGATGACCTTCTCGAGCGTCTGCGCCATGCTGACCAGCGTCTGCTTGGGCAAGCCGTAGATCAGGTCGATGCTCACCGAGCGGAAACTGGCGGCGCGCGCGGCGTCGATGATGGCCACGGTCTCGGCTTCGGGCTGGACACGGTTCACGGCGCGCTGCACGTCCGGATCAAAATCCTGCACGCCCAGGCTGATGCGATTGAACCCCTGCTGGCGCAGGCTGTGCACCCGCTCGGGCGACACGGTGCGCGGATCCACCTCGATCCCGTACTCGCCGAGCGCATCCGGCGCGAACCGGAAACTGGCCTGCAGATGCGCCATCAGGTCGTCCATTTCTTCGTCGAGCAGAAAAGTCGGCGTGCCGCCGCCGAAGTGCAGTTGTTCGACCTCGTTCATGCCCGCAAACAGCTGGCTTTGCATCGTGATTTCACGCTTGAGGTAATCGAGGTAGGTGGCGGCCCGCTCGTGGTTGCGCGTCACGATCTTGTTGCAGGCGCAGTAATAGCAGATCGTGTCGCAAAACGGGATGTGCACGTACAGTGACAGCGGACGCCCGCCGCGCTGGCGCCGCGCTGCCACAGCGGCCAGATAGTCGCCGGGGCCGAAGTCGGCGCCGAAGCGGTCGGCGGTGGGATATGAAGTGTAGCGCGGCCCCGACTTGCCCAGGCGGGCCAGCAAGGCACCATCGAACTGGGCGGCAGGAAAGACGATGGCGGAACGTACCGCGGAAGGGGTTTTGGCTTGACCCGGCATGATGAAGAAACTCCAGAAGAAAATGTCAGCCAACTGCGGCAATGACCGCGCGGCAGAAGGCAACGCGGTTTGAACAGCGGTCAGCTTATTGAGCCATGCGGGATGAATCCATGCGGTGCATCAAACGTGGTCGAGTCGGCTGTCTTTGCCCTCGCCGTACTACGGAATTTGAAGACCGACAGCGCCAGCGACAGGCGCGCCGCCTCATCGGCCACGTTGCCCGACGCCGCCGCCGATTCCTCGACCTGGGCCGCATTGCGCCGCGTGATCGCGTCGAGTTCCACCATGGCCGCATTCACGCCATCGATTTCCAGCGCCTGCTCGCGGCTCGCGGCCGTGATTGCACTCATGATTGCGGCCGCATCGGCCACCTTGCCGACCACGTCGCGCATCGTCTGGCCGGCGGCGCCGACCAGCTGGCCGCCCTGGCCCACGTGGGCCCGGGACGCTTCGATCAGTCCCGTGATTTCGCGGGCGGCGCCAGCCGTGCGCTGGGCCAGGCTGCGCACTTCGCCGGCCACGACCGCAAAACCCCGGCCCTGCTCGCCGGCGCGGGCCGCTTCCACGGCGGCGTTCAGCGCCAGCAGATTGGTCTGGAACGCGATGCCATCGATCAGGCCGATGATGTCGCCGATCCGGTTCGACGAGGCGCTGATTTCCTGCATCGTCGCGCCGACCCGCTCGACGGCCTGGCCGCCATGCCCGGCGACAGTGGTCGCGGCCAGCACCATGCCATCGGCGCGCACGGCGCTGTCCGTGTTACGGCTTGCCGCCTCGGCAATCGTGCCCAGGCTGCCCGCGGTCTGCTCCAGGCTCGCGGCCTGCGCTTCGGTGCGGCTGGCCAGGTCGGCATTGCCGGCAGCGATCGCCCGTGTGGCGTGCTCGATCGAGCTGACGTTGTCACGCACGTCGCCGATGATTGCCGTCAGGTTGACGGTCAACTGGCGCAGCGCCAGTTGCAGGCGGCCCATCTCGCCGCTGCCGGCCCCTGATGCCGGCGCCGGGTGCGAAAGATCGCCGCCAGCCAGTGCATTGACGGTCGCAATCGCATCGTGCAGCGGCCGCACGATGCTGCGTTGCAGCCCGTACCAGGCCGCAAGCGTCGCGAGCGCGCCGGCGCCGGCGGCCGCGCGCCAGACGCCGTCCGCGGCCGCCAGGCCGAGCGCCACCAGCAGCAGCGTCTGGCCGCCCATCAGCCAGCCGAGCCGCTGACCGAGCGGCGCATCGCGCAGCAGTCGCAGCAGACGATCGGGCGCCAAGCCGGTACGCACGACGCGCCCGCGCACGATGGCCAATCCACGCGCTTCGTTGTCGGTGAACCTGCGGTACAGCGCGCTGGCAGTCTCGACCTGTTCGCGCGTGGGCGCGGTGCGCACCGACATATAGCCTGTTATCTGGCCACGTTCGCGGATCGGCGCCACATTGGCCACCACCCAGTAAAAGTCGCCGTTCTTGCAGCGGTTCTTGACCAGGCCGGTCCACGGCTCGCCGCCCTGCAGCGTGCGCCACATGTCGGCAAATGCCTCGGACGGCATGGCTGGATGACGCACCAGATTGTGGGCCTTGCCCAGAAGTTCGACTTCAGAAAAGCCGCTGACCTCGACAAACGTCGGATTCACATAGGTGATGCGGCCCTTGGTATCGGTCTTCGAGACGATCGACTGGCCTGGTTGAATCCGGTATTCAGTCGTGGTGACGGGCTGGTTGTGACGCACTGCGCTCTCCTTGAGTTTCCTTAATGCAATATTTAGATTGTACGGACGACTTTCCCAAAAAAATTTGATCTGGATCAAAAATGGCCCGGTCAATCCCCTGTAGTGCGTGTGGCATCTTCAGCAGGGGCCAGGGTGTTGCTTTTCAGGATAAACTTAGCAAATGGATAATCTGACCCACTCCCTCGTCGGCCTGGCCCTGGGCGAACTCGTCGACCGCGCCCTGCCTGCCCACCCCGATCCGCAGCGCGGGCGCACCCGTCGCCGCGTCCTGCTGGCCACCGGC
>Ga0265780_10005522_pt1 | contig 15982 bp, 8 predicted proteins | sample P1T30metagenome_FD_192432 | JGI IMG/M metagenome (GOLD analysis project Ga0265780, IMG submission 192432) | Plant litter microbial communities from East Loma Ridge, Irvine, California - P1 T30 | ecosystem: Environmental > Terrestrial > Plant litter > Unclassified | place: USA: California... | reverse complement strand
TTCTTACGGCTTGTCTTGACAGTGTCAACCCAGCCTGTAGATAAGTGGTCAGCGAACTGAGGTTATCCCCCATTTACGGGATTCAGGCTTCATCCTTCACCCGCTGGATAGAGACGAACCTGGACTGGCATAACGTTAGCATCCGAAATGGTGTCATTTTGCGCAAGGCCAAAACTTACATGGGAAGCTTTCCCTGGCGCTTCAAGAAGGCGGCATAGGCGGCCACGAACTTGTGGGACTCGATGTCCTTAACGGAAACTCCGGGCATGATTGCGGTTGGTTTGGGGTTGAAGTTGAGGGGTGAGGGCGGTTCCGTGGGCTTGTCGTTGAATGCTGCGGCGTTCGAAGATATCGCGAGAGCCAAATTCAGCGACCCACGGTGGCTCGCTTAGGAACAATGGTCGGCCCGGCGCTAGTGGAGCGCTAGTGGGGTTCGCGAACCATCACTCTCGAGACCGCGACATCTGGAACATCGTCATCATCCAATTGTGTAGTTGGACATCACGTTACAAGATCTTGTTGTGCGCCGCTCGAAAGCGATTGGTATTGCTGATCTCCAACATGCGTGCTTCACAGGCAACCAAGGACTCACACAGTTGATACTGTAATACGGTTTCATCCGATAATGGCAAGGACTAGCCAATGCGTTCAACAGGAAAACATTCGTACGTCGGTCGTTGCTCAATATACCACCCTATATGTAGTGGGCTTCAGAACTTTTCCGAAGTCGCGCGCCAGCGCTGAGACAGGTATTTTAGACGGAAGACAGTATACTTGTATGCTTAAGTATCTTTAACTTGTTGTTGTCGGAGTCATCGCAAAGCTTAGGGCACAGGTGTGAATCAGACGGAAGCATAGTAATTCCATGTGTATTCTATTGATACTATTTTCACTTTAATGATACTATATCTAATCTACCACTTGCTGATATCAACAACAGTAACAGTAACTGAGTTGTTGCTAGCAGGAGGCAGCTCTCCACCACCCATAATCAACAACTTGGACTGGTCCTTGAGGACGCGAAGATGCCTAGTGTAAGAGGTTGCTTCAGGAGTAGCAACCTTGATCCAAGGACCCTCTCCAAGACCCTTGTTAATGAACACCTCAGAGTTGCTGTGTGCGCTGGCAATGATGGTGCCGTTCTTGCCGCCAGCAGAGCTCCAGACAACGTATGGAGAACCAGTGGGGATGGTGCCGTCGGTGGACTTGAGGCTGATACCGGTGGCTTCGCCGAACTTCTCGGGGTCGGACACAATCTTGTAGTAGACGGGGAACTGGTATGAGGTGGTGATGGCGGGTCCGCCACCGTACTCGTAGGTCATGATGTACTTTCCGTTGGGGAGCTTGGCGACTGTGGGCATGCCAGGGCGGTCGGTGTAGGTGGGGTAGGTGACGTCGTCAATGACTGCGCCCCAGGTCTTGAGGTCGGTGGTGGTCTGGTGAACCATCTTCTGGCCGTAGGTGGCGTTCTCGCGCTGGTCGGAGTAGTAGCAGATGAGAGTCTTCTTGTTCATCATCAGGAAAGGCTCCCAGACGGGAGTAAGGCCGTTGTTGGGACGAGCCTCTCCACCCTTAGCGATGGAGGAGACAAACTCCCAGGTCTTGCCGCTGTCCTTGGAGGCGTAGAGAACAATGTCGGTGGTCGAGAGATCGGTGGGGATAGAGGATCCAGAGATGAGGACGGTGCCGGCCTTGTAGCCACCAATCGCCTCAGGAAGTACGTAGAGGAATGGCTGGTAGCGCAGACCGAGGCCGTTCTTTGTGTCTTGCACACGCGAGAACTCCTTCCACGACTTTCCGCCGTCGGTTGACTTGAAGATGGGGAAGTAGACCTTTGGTGGCTCGGGCGAGTAGTTCTCCCAGGTTGCGAGGAGCGAACCGTCAGCGAGCTGGGCACTGCGCGCATAAAGGACACCGGGGTCGGTCCAGTTGGCGTCCCTGGGTGGTGAGAAGATCACATTGCGCGAAAAGGTAGGCTGCTCTGCCTTCTTAGGGTGCGCAGAAACGCTCGTAGCGACGCTGATGAGCGACAGGAAGAGGGTAGAGAGACGCATCTTGAAGGCTTGAGAGATGTGCAAGATGAAGCCAAAATCGCAACCGGCATCAACAAAGTATATAAACAAATGCCAATGCAACTCTACCGGCCAGTCAACCGGGATCTACCATACTACCATGTGATCGATACTCTGTTCCCGGTCGGTGGTGCGAGGTAGTTCTCGGAGTCTGCCCGTTTAACGTCATGTCGCCCTGCCACACATGGCAAGCATCCTTGCTCTCCGCAAAAAACACGTCGTTCAATGGCGGGAATCTGGAGACCGCTGTCCGGAGTAATTGTGGGGAACAAGGATCTTCGTGTCTTGCGGGGAAAGCGGTAGTTTATACACCGAGCAAGCCTTAGCTAACTTAGCTAATGCCTAGTCATCGAATGTGCCGAGGCGCGGAGGAAGAACTCTGAACAGATTGGTCCGGAAGAATGATGAGAGCATGTGACGAGAGTCTCTCCGGAGCATCATGGCCAAGATCTTGGAAATCGGAGGTATGCCGCAGTTGTGTTGTGGTGGTGTATGTATATGTCGGAGTTAGGGGCTGGAAGTGGGACATGGGTGTGGCATGACGCACGACATTGGCAGCGGGAAGGCGCGTCCATGGGTGCCATGGAACGCGACAGCTCGCTACCTCGAGCCACGAAGTCTATCTCAACATCATCGATGCGGACTGCGCATTCCATGCAGCAATCATGCGATGCCCTTCTCGTCCCGGACACGATTGGACAGGTTTGTTAAGTTCCGGCGGCGTGCCAGAGCGTGACGCGTAGGTTTGCACAGAAAGACGGCACCGACGACGCGTCTGATGGCGAGAAGCAGGTACTACAATGTATCGAGGCTGCGCAATCGTACTTCCATACTACCAGCGGGTAAGGCAGAGTTAAGAAGACAGATAGAGATGAGGCAACCCACGCATGTGATGCTGGCTGCGTTCGGCTGATGAAGTTCGCCAATCAGCGGGTCGGTACGACAGCCTCGTTGATCGCTCTGCAGCAGTGGTGGCAGTGCAGGAACGACCGCAGCAGTCCTCCCCGGTTCGTCGAATCTACAGCTGACTGCAGCCTGGACCGGTCAAAGTCAGCAAGATGTCGCCCCTCTCTGCGTCCCTCAGGCGATTGTTCCTGCATCGCGGCGTGAACACTATGCGAACATGGTAAGTCTTTTATGCCGCTCAGGCTTCAGGCAGGGCAACCCTTTGTCATCGCAAGGCTGGAGTGAACACTTGACGCTTTGGTGGCTGACTTTCGCATCGCGATAGGCTTCTTCAATCGCTTCTCCTGTGCCTTTGCGCTTCAATCAACAACACCCGATGAGCAATGATCCAAAATCTTCCGATCCGGGGCGCGAAACGCCTCTTCCGCAATACGAAAAGACACAATCAGTGCCATTCACCCTAAATCTCCAAGAAGATGCGCGCAATCCTGGTCAATTCCAGCTCGTCTTCAACCTGGGCCCGAAACAACAGTCATCGATCGAAGTACCCCTAAGTGGTGCACCTAATCTTGTGGCGTCCACAGCTTCGCGAGACGGCTTGAAGTCTAATGCAGGAACCTCAGTACCCTTTGCGCTTCAAAAGACCAGTCCACCGACTACTCCGCTACACGACAAGCAAGGCTGGGCCGACCTAGACAATGTACCTCCTGAATTTCTAAAAAAGGTTGTACCAGATTGGAATGCGTCGTTCTCGCGGAGCGACTCGACAGCTTCCATCCAGTCCAAACGACTTACCGATATCAAAGCCAGGATCAAGAAGAAAGGGAAGGGCTACGTGGTGCGCTTGCTCAAAGGTTCGACAGACTCGAACGAGATAGCAGAAGTGGATCTGGGCCAACATATCGCTGCGAATCAGACATCTGAAACTCCAGAGCTTGACTCAGCGACTCTGCCTGCTGAGTTGTATTCACCCCCAACAACTATTGCATCAATCTCCGATAGTCTACTGGATCGCAATGATATCTTCGAGATCGGCACTTCCAACGCATCAGGCGTTCAACGACCACCACCGTCTGCGATTCCACCAAGGAGTTATCTGCCGTATCAAAGTCTAGCCAGGACTCCCATTGCGGAGGACGGGTTCAGTGATGCCGAGACTCTGATACCAGACATTCGCTCGATACACGACCGTATGGATGAGGATCAGACTGATGTAGAACCGTCATCTCATGCCCCATCGCTGTTTCCCACCCGCTCGGCTTCGGTCTCAAGTATCGTCAAAACGCCAACACGCGGCCTGTCAGTCGTTGGACCTGTAAGGAAGCGTGTCGAGAAGAAGACACGTCCTCGGGTGAAGAGTCGTGCGACGAACCTGGATCTCAAGCGATCGGATGCTCACAAATCGGTCAAGCGTCGCGTAGTATCGACAAATCATGCATTCGATAGTCAAGTTGTAGAAGATCTCGTGAACTCGACTACTTTGCGCCAACGCATCCGTCCAGTATCTCGAAAGTCGAGTGGAATTGATCTAGGGACCGATGAGTATGCCACCTGGTCGCAACCGATGCGGCCTGCGAGCGCAGTCAAGCCACGACATCTACAACACGTATCAGCAGACGACCTAAATGTCCCTTCTCGGCCCAAACATGGTTTACGGTTGAACACGGACGTACCTCAGACCAAGTCAGCTCATGTGTCGCCAGCGACGCGCCGCAAGAGATCACCTAGGATACGGAAGCACGCATCATCCTCTTCTTCGTCAATAGATATCGAGGACGCCAATGCACTGCTATCACCCCAGTCGGCAGGAACGGGTCGCGCAGATGAGCTCCGTGAAGCGCTAAGAAGAGCTTTAGATCAAATTGAGTCAGGGAATGAGGATCTTGATGACAGATTCGAAAAGCCTGTAGTGCCCACCATTGTTGAGCCATCGATTGACGATCATGTTGGCGAAATACCGCTACCTCCGGAAGCAGAAATACGGATGGCATCTCCTAAGGGTCGAAACACAACATTGAGGTACTGGGGTCTTGCATTGAGTGCGTTCTCAGATAAAGCCTACGAAGGCTTTCGATTGCTTCGTGATACATTCGGTACTGAACCGCCCGTGCCGCAGGGGCATGTGCGGGTGCGATGGACTTGCGTAAGTAACTCAGCATACTCTTTCTGTGAACGATGCTAACAAGATATAGTCATGTGGTGAGCCATTGTTTGACGACTTTATCGAACAGCGACCCAATGCTGCCCGCCTTCTTGAAGCTTATCTTAACCGCCCAAGAGCTCATACACCACATAGCCCTACCAGCCAAAGCAGCACCGCATCATCGATGGCCTCCATCTTTGACTCGTCGAGCAGAGCGTCCACGTTGACCACGCCGTCGTCGACATACGGTGGGCCTAACTCTTGGACTAGAGCCAGCGACCCTTCCAAGTATAGCCCGTCGCGTACCGTCGCCAGCAACCCCTTCAGTGTCCGTATGCCGTCTTTCGTCCAAGAATCCTGGCTCCTGACATGCGCAAATGAGGGCCGCCTGACACCCAAGATCGTTCATCTCGACGTCAACGAAGGGCGCGTGAGAAGCGACAAAGATCTAGCGCTCGCACTGCGAGAGCACTATGACCAGCTCAATCGACGATGGTTCAACTGGGCTCGTCTTCGCGGGCTAACGACCATCGAGTTTGTCCAATTCGAGGTCCATCGCAATCGCTTCGCTGACATCCGCGCAACACCGTCCATGCCTCCCAAGTCCGCTGCCTCTTCAGCTTCGACCAGCGAGCCAGAGAAGTCTGCAGCGCCGTCTCAGCATCCGTACACCTTCGAGCCCAACGACCTTCTGCCGCCCGTGGGTAGCACGTATCTCCTCCATTTGTTTAAGCACCCACAGGACTATGAGGGCGAGCTGATTACGTATCTTCGCAGTCCGAAGCGGAGGCAGCGGTTGGAATTCGGTATGGGATGGGGCGTTCATCTCGTGGAGGGGTTCCTTGCGCAGCGCGTGTGGGCAGTGACGATGGGTGTTTGCGGCTTGGGTAGTGCGGTCTTCGCGATTCTGTGGACAATTAAGAAGGACGATGTGCAGGGTGCCTTTGGGGTTGCGCAATGGGTGTTGGGTATTGCTGTTTTGCTGGTTGGCGGTCTGCAGGCGTGGTTGGAGTAGCCGCTTACGTATACCTTTCAATCAACGCGTGCCATACCACAACAAGCTTTACAGATTACAAAAAGAACATGATCAGCGCAACAACAAGGTATAAAGGACCGTAGGATCTACATTGACGTCGTCGGTGATAGATACCCAACCTCTATCGCCGTCGTATTCCTCTAAAGAGAAAGTTGCCCAGGCCTTGAACAAAAAAAGAGCCAATCAATGTAGACATGATCTGGAACGTCTAAACAAGCAAAAAATGATAGCTTCTCAAGGGATCGAACCTTGATCTACACAAGTGGGGCGCGTCACGATGGCATTCTAAGCAGGTCCGAAGTTACCTTCAATACACATACTATACAAATGACCTTGACGGAGAACCTGTCGGCCTGTGACGTCATACCATTAGACCAAGAAGCCTGGTGTGTTTTGATGAAGAGAGAGTCGGCTCCATAATACATATAGAATTATTAGAGTTATGTGGAAAACTGAAGACAAGGTCGGTAAAAAAAAGCACTGTCCTTCACCCCAAACAAGCCGCCAACGAAAATCACAACTGGAGCGGCACACCCACGCAGACGCAGTTGACCTTCACCATACCTTACGTACGTACTCAAAGGCAGCAAAAAAAGATAAGTGACTTGGTCTCTGCTAGAGTCGAACAAGCGTCTCTCACATACACTGCGGAAGCACACCCATCGACGACCACACGGTCCGACGGAAGATACCCAGAATCAACTGAACACTCTGTATGCTTCCACGGGAAACTGTAGGCGAGCGTCTTGCCACTGGACTAAGAGACGTGAGTTGGGTTGTTTTGATAAAAGAAGAAGGGTTTACGCGGTACATGTAGGATAAGTGAGGGCGGCGGGGAGGGCACATTGTATTCTGACTTGAGAGACAGCAGTGCGATGAGATAGCGTGGAAGTACACGAGGACCTTTGCGGTGACGGGTATATTGTAATGGCAGTGCCTGGAGGTGCATGCCATGCTGAGATACTGAGATGCTGGCTGCCCAGTGCGGTGTTCTGGTGTTGCTAGACGGCACATTGCGACTACGTCATACCAGCACTTTGGAAACAACGACGAAATGACATACCCGGGAGGTCTTTGAAGGACGCTACATTGACAGATAGTTGCGAATAACCTAGCCTCATGTATACGGGGAGATCTGAAGAAGAGTATTGGCAATATGTGCGGTGGAGATAGGGCCTCCTCCCCAGAAAAAGAAATGCAGTATCACAGCTTGAACAGGGCCAGGTAGACTCCCGCTGCAGCACACTATGAGACTGATTGAAAGGTACGCACTGGAATAGATGAGAGACGGCACTCCGTCATACCAACCTGCTGTGGATGTTCATCACGAGCTACGTTTGAGACATAGAGAAGAAGAAACAGCCTCAGGCCCACACCATATACATCGACAGCCTAAAAGGCAGAACGGTTAAAGACAGAGGTAGAAAGATGTTAAAGTCGACGGCGCCGCGCCTGACATGCAGTTGCACCGCCAGCCGTCCAAGAAGCGCCGCCCCCGAATACCCGACTTGATTAATATCGACGACGATGTCGTCAAACACGCCTGCCTCGATCTAGGCGCATCTCCGTCCACTACCATTGGGGGCAATATTGGCCGTTTCACGTCTGAAACCAGGCTGCACACGCGAAGTTCGGTGGTGGGCCCCAAGGATCGGTTACGCTGTCAGGGGTGCATAACGGTTGCGCGCGCGACGTCGACGAGTCGACAACATCGGTGTGGATATTGTGCAGGATCGAAGGAAGCTTGGTGTTGCATGCGACAAATTTGGTCGGTCGGAGTGTCTTGGAGATGGGATGACATGATGAGGTCACGGCAGCTGGGTTCGGCAACCGGACCGTCTTACTGACGTACCTTTCAAGCCCGCCATCGAGGCATGAACATCAACCCTACCGTTCATCAACACGACATCTACCAACCCAGCACGATCGGATCTAGACATCTGACAGGCGCCACAAAATGGGGCGCTCTCGGCACCTCGTTTGACAGAAACAACTAAGCTCTTGGCGGCGTCTACTATGCAAGGGCGGATCCAGGAACACGCGGGATGCACGTTTCGCGCGGCCCCGCTGCACGTTATCGCTCGAACCCGAAACCACAACAACGCCGACCGGAACGATTCATGACGACGAATACGCTGCGTACGATGCATACCGGAGATCGAGAACTGAATTGTGGCAGGGCGCAGTGATTCTGGAACTGGTCCGGAGCCATGGGATGGCTCTTGGCTGCAGGCAGGAAACGGCCTGCGCATCCTGACAATGTCGCTTGTCTCTCCGCAACAGGAAACATGGCGATTCAAACAACGCGGGATGCATATTCCTGCGCGCCCAGCATGAACCCACCATTCTGGGCTCTCATTTTGCGAGTCGCCCAGGATGTGGGTCGATGTATGCCGAGCATTTGTAGGAGCAGAGACTGGACTGAATAAATAGGGCACCTGGTACCTCACTCTAAGCACCATCGCTACAGCTTCAATCTTCGGTTCTATACCAGTCCCTTCTTTTCAACTCACATTCGTTCATCAAGTCCTTCACTGTGTGAAGCCGGCAGACACTCTTTCAACAACTTCCAAACTTTCGTCTCTATCGAACCTACCAACTCCATTCTTTCGAAGAACCCCATCTACATCAGTCAACATGTACAAGACCGTCACCTCCCTCAGCGCCATCGCGGCTCTCGCTGCCACCGCCACTGCTCACGGCATTGTCAACGGCGTCACCATCGACGGTGTCTTCCAGCAGGGCTTCAGCCTCGACTACTACTACGCCAAGCAGAACGGCGGCCAGGTGCCAGAGCACATCGGCTGGTACGCCGAGAACCTCGACAACGGCTTCGTCGAGCCCAACTCCTTCGGCGATGCCGACATCATCTGCCACAAGGCCGCCAGCCCCGAGGGCAGCTCCGACACCATGGCTAAGGTCGCCGCTGGTGGCACCGTTGAGTTCCACTGGAGCACCTGGCCCGAGAGCCACGTCGGTCCCGTCATCACCTACGTCGCTCCCTACACTGGCGACGTTACCGCCGTCAAGAAGGAGGAGCTCAAGTGGACCAAGATCGACGGTGTTGGCTACGAGAACGGCGAGTGGGCTGCCGTCAAGATGATTGGCCAGAACAACACCTGGCCCGTCACTGTCCCCGAGAGCCTCGCCGCTGGCAAGTACGTCTTCCGCCACGAGATCATCGCCCTCCACGGCGGTGGTGACGTCAACGGCGCCCAGAACTACCCTCAATGTAAGCATACCCCGCCAGTCACATGAAGAACGAATCACTAATTGAATCTCCAGGCTTGAACATCGAGGTCACTGGCTCCGGAACCGAGACCCCAGAGGGCGTTGTCGGCACTGAGCTCTACACTCCCACCGACCCCGGTATCCTCTTCAGCCCCTACGGCGCCACCATCGACTACACCGTCCCCGGTCCTCCTCTCTTCGGCTCCGGCGGCTCTGGCTCCGCTCCCAGCAACGGCACCACTCCCACCAAGCCCAGCACTCCTTCTGCTGCTCCCAGCGCCAGCAGCAGCCCCTCTGCTCCCGCCGCCAACCCTTCCAGCCCCGCTGCTTCCTCCAGCCCTGTCGCTACCCCCGAGGCCGAGCCTTCCACTGCTCCTTCCGCCACCCCCTCCGCTGCTCCTTCCACCGGCGGTGACGCCCTCCCCGAGAGCTTCACCATCGACACCTTCATCACCTGGTTGGAGGGCAAGGCCAGCGGCTCTGCCTCCAAGGCCCGCCGCCACGCTCGCTCTTTCTTGTAAGCGTCGAGGAAACACGCTGGGGATGACATGATTTGATGGATACCCTTCTTCTGAGAGAGACTACCTTTTGATGGTTCGTTCGTTGGATACGACGACTGTTTCGCTTCTTTTGTGTATATACACCCGTTTCTTGTAGCATAGCGCTTTGGTTATTTAACCGATGTTTACACTTCTACTGATCTACTTGAGAACTTGTGATGTCGATTGCACTTGTGCTTGCCTGTGACATCTGATAGACCCTCTTGTAACCCCGAATGAGCCTTGCCCAATGCCTCCAAGCGTACGAGAGCTGTTTCCAGCATCTCATTTGTTTCAATCTCAATTCCTCAGCTGGCGTCCAAGGCCTATTTGTCCGACTCTTCCTGGTCTTAGGCTCCTGTGCAGCATCGACATCAGCCGTTGGTGATAACACAGCATGGGAGTCAAGCAGGTCCAGCGTCCCAGTGTGTGTGCACTCAGCAACTCCTGTATCCTTGCCCATACTTGTACATTCCTTGTCTGCCGATCTTGCGCACTTCAACGGCAACTTTTGAGTCGTTCAAACGGTGGGTGTCTCGCGCGGGGTTAAGAACGGTTGGCAGCGCATACATCGGGAACGTGTTCGTCTCACTTCGAAGTGGCAGAGCGGATTGCGGCGATGATGGGGGAGAGTATACTCGTAGCACAGTACCCTGGTAGTCAAAAGTCAGCGTGTACATGGAGCGCGTGGACGGACGTAGCGTGCTTGGTGATAGCTTGGACATTCGAGACGTCTTGCACTGCGGCTTTGTCCACGTCTAGCTTCCCAGTGATCAGTGAGTGGCCACGCGTAAGGACCACGATAGCTCTTCGGTTGTTGTCGCGGCGGTTGTCGTGCTCGTTCTCCAGAGGTAAGTCACAGTTGTCCTGCCGTCCTTCATTCGACTGCGCTGGTCGCGTTGGATATCCAGCCAGAAGAGGCTGAGCATAACGAACTGCAGGCGCAGAAGCTGACTGGACAATACCTGGTTCAAAATGTGCGTGTCGCGGGGTTTGATGGAAGCGGGTAGAGTGCTGGGAGTCGCAACATGGGCGCAAAATGAGCAGCATATCGACTAAGATATCGCACTGCCTGAGCGTAGTAACATGCTGGTACAGATAAACAAAGGAAGACTCATAGGGAGAATGACATGGAGAATAGCACAGTCTTATCGATAAGGAGCCAGAGCTGCGAAGACATATATCATGAGCATGGCATAGCACTGAAGATAAAGCAAAGGTCAAATCAAGTCAAGTCATATATAAGCGAAGTCAAAGCACACTGAAGTCACAACAACAACAAATTCGAAAGTCACAGTCACAAAAGCCTTCCTCAAGGCAGTGCATAAAGCACTGCACTCAATGAGAGCCCACACTCTACCCCATCGCTGCGAAATGCGAAGAGGATTCGGTCTTAGCTCTTGCGAGCTAAGGTGAGGATCGCCGTATGCGAGGCGGAGGAAGCCTTACCGAGTCTGTACAGAAGCCGAGTTAGCAGATTCTTGGGGAAGTGCAGAAAGAAGAAAGAAGAAAGCAAAAGCAGAAAGCAGAAAGCAGAAAGCAAAGCAGAAAGCAACTATCTAAGAGGCCCGGCGGGAGAAGGTGAGTTGGTGGTTTGGGCAGGGGGATCGGCTGTTTATATAGTGGGAGGGAGAGCCGCCAAGAGCCTGAAAGCACGGAGCTTCTTAGTCATGCTGTCGGGGTCGTGCTCAGGTGCTGTCGGGGGAACACCGGGAGATTAAAGTCGTGGTGAGGGTGACTTTTGCAAAGGGAAGGAGCGGGGGAGTGATGTGGTTGGCTGGGAGCGGATGGGGAAGGTACGTGTTGACGGGTCAGTGCGGCAGCATCTTTGATATGACGTACGAGCAGAGATATGGCAGGCTACGAATTGCATTGATGATGATATTGATTGAAAAGACGGCATGTTATACTATGAGATACTCGCGACGTGATTCTGGCCTGCATGTCATCCCCTAATAGTGACGGTTCTTCCGCTCCGCAGCACCACCCTCAGGCGGCGCCAGGCGCTCCAAATGCCTCCAAGCCAGCAGCTCCACCCACTTCTTGATGATGAGCTCCCAGTTCTCCTTGAGCTCGTTGAAGGGCTTGTAGTTATCCAGTGCAGCAGCCAGCACCGCGCCCTCATGCTCCAAATCAATACCGTGTCGAGTGAGCTCGTTCCCATAGTTCAACTGCGCGTACTCGTGAAGTAGTCTATCAAGAAGGACGTTGAGGTCTTCTTCAAGCTCATATGGGGTAGTCATTAGCTTGAACGTGCCTTTGATTTGAGCGAGGAGCCCGCAGACGAAGGGGTTGCAGGCGAAGCTGGCTAGGAGCGTATTTGCGGCACGCGCAGTGTAATGTCCAGCGACGCCGCCGAGGGATACGGGGTCCAGGAGCTGGTCCTCGAACATAGTGTAGACGTGTTGTAAAATGACCTCAGCCTCCTCGCCTACGAACGCGATCAGGTTGTTCATGACCTCCGGCTGCTCGCGGATCTTGTCGATGCGCTCCTCGTCGTAGAACTTGTTGTCTAAACGGAGGTCTCGTGCGAGAGGTATAGGCTGCTCGAAGCCGACAATACGGCCGCATGATGGGTGTGGGCATCGTACGAATTGGTCGTTGACGGCGTGGAAAGTCTTGGTGAGGCAGTCGCGGCAGTGGAAATCGTCGCTCTCGTGGCAAGGCAAGTCGTAAAGTGGGACGGTAGTCGACTTGCAGGATGCGCAGTTGTCGCCTGTGATACCCATGAACTGGGGGGCTTGGGTGGAGGGAGTGGCCATTGTGTTGCGGATTTCGTGTTGCGGGTTCGGTGTGTTGGGCTAAGGGTGTAGCGTATGCGTCAAGATTGGAATGTTGGTTAAGTTCGGACTCGAGTGGATTCTGAACCATCACAAGGAAGAAACGGGCTTTATTATATAGATCCACCTACATTGCTTCGGCCCAATGTCAACTTCCGCGTTGACAATGCCACAATGGATGTGACGGCCATTATGTAATCTTCACGACGTCTTTGTTGACCAAGACCGGAGCCCAGCTTCCCACAAGAGAGCGTTAGGGTACAATTGCGTGGAGGACATTGTAAGAAGAATGACGACAAGAGACAACGTCGTCGCTGCGCTCAGGGACTTTGATAGAGCCGCTGGCTGTTCTGGTCAATTGATATTGGGATGGCAACATAAGATCCGCAGGTGTGAAAGCCAAGCGAATCAAGAATCGGAAGAAGTTGATAGACATGAATTATTGACGAAAGAGACAACGCGTTGTGTGGAGAGATGGAGTTGAGAACATGAGCTAGATGACATGGCGGGAGTTGCGCGAGGCTACAGGAAGTCTTCACTAGATTGTAGAGGCCATTCGCCATGATTACCATAGTTTACGGAATTATGAGAGACCCAGAACTTCAGGTGGAATGCATGGATTACGATGGCCGGCTGACGCTGTGCGCGACGTGCGGAGGGCGACCACGTGGTCGATGAACAGTCTGTTGCATAGAATTAAGCTCCACAAGATTCAACTGCGTAATTAGAGATACCTGCCAAACCGCGCGCTGCCTTCGAAGAGATGTGCGATGCTGATGAAGGTCTGATGTTGGCAACGAATTCCGCGGCTGACAGACCCCTGACATGGCAGCCGCGCTAAGATAGGACGAGATAAGTGCGTGACGCCATCGACCTCGGTGTCCGGCATACCTCCGCGCAGCTGTCTCTTATCTCGACTTCCATCTTGCATGCCTCTGGCCAGGTGTGAAAGATTCCTCTTGTTTGTACATGCAGCTCCCGGCGAGCAATGAGAAGCCAGCGACAATGGCCGACGAAAGCACCCCGCTGATTCAGCGCGTCGATGTCCGACCCCATCGCGACCGATACCCACACCATCGCCTTCGATTTGTATGCACGACTTTGCTGAGCGCGACGATAATCGCCGGAGGACTTGCTGCCGTCTTCCTTTTCGCCTTTGCGCCACCTACTCAAGACGAAGTGGCCCCTGCATCACGATTCTCGGCATCTTCCTTATCGGCCTCACAAATACCCGACGGATGGGCGCGAAAGACGGCCCTGGACTTCGAAGGCCTTAAGGCGGCGCTCTTGGAAACACCCAGTGCTGAAAAGGCAGAAGAATGGAGCAGGTACTACACCAGCGGACCGCATCTCGCCGGAAAGAACCTTAGCCAGGCTCTATGGACCAGAGAAAGATGGCAGGAATGGGGAGTCGAAAGCACCATTGTCGACTACGATGTCTACATCAACTACCCCAAGGGCCATCGATTGGCACTCATGGAGAAGATTGGCGACAAGGAAGACGCGGCCGACAGCACGACAAAGCAAGAGTGGAAGGTCAAATACGAAGCGCGACTGGAAGAAGACGTCTTGGACGAGGACAAATCAAGCCAGCTCGCAGATCGCGTGCCAACCTTCCACGGATACAGCGCCTCTGGCAACGTGACGGCGCCTTACGTCTTCGTCAACTACGGAACATATCGAGACTTTGAGGAGCTACAGGCGGCCAACGTCAGTTTGGAAGGCAAGATTGCCTTGGCCAAGTACGGAGGCGTCTTCCGCGGTCTCAAGGTCAAGCGCGCGCAAGAGCTGGGCATGGTTGGTGTTGCCATGTACACCGACCCTGGCGATGATGGAGAGGTCACCGAAAAGAACGGCGTTGCGACATATCCCGACGGACCGGCCAGAGAACCCAGCAGCGTCCAGCGAGGAAGCGTCCAGTTCTTGAGTAAGTTGTTACCCATCATTCTGTCGTGCCATGCTAACAATCTACAGGCTTCGCGCCAGGTGACCCTACCACTCCAGGCTATCCCTCGAAACCTGGCTGTCCTCGCCAGCCCGTCGACCACGCGATGCCCCACATCCCATCTCTTCCCATCTCCTACCTCGACGCGCTTCCCCTCCTCAAAGCCCTCAATGGCCACGGTCCGAAAGCCTCATCCTTCAATGAGCACTGGCACGGCGGCGGTTTGGACTACAAGGGCGTGGAATATAACATTGGGCCTTCGCCAGACGACCTCGTGCTCAACCTGGTCAACGAGCAGGACTACGTTACGACGCCCTTGTGGAATGTCATTGGAATCATCAACGGCACCATTCCCGATGAAGTCGTTGTTCTCGGCAACCACCGTGATGCTTGGATTGCTGGAGGCGCAGGAGACCCAAACAGCGGCAGCGCAGCGCTCAACGAGGTCATCAGAAGCTTTGGAGCTGCCATGGAGGCTGGCTGGAAGCCAATGAGGACGATCGTCTTCGCGAGCTGGGACGGAGAGGAGTACGGCTTGGTTGGCAGCACCGAGTGGGTTGAGGAATACCTGCCCTGGCTCTCTGGTTCCACAGTCGCATATCTGAATGTCGACGTTGCCACAGCAGGCCCGAACTTCAAGCTCTCGGCGGCGCCCTTGATGAGCAGTGTGGTCGAGGAAGTCGGTAAGCTTGCTGTCATACCCTGTCACTCAGCCTCAGCTAACATCTACCAGCTCGTATGGTCATGTCTCCGAACCAGACCGTCGCTGGCCAATCTGTTTACGATGTCTGGGACAAGCGCATTGAGACGATGGGTTCTGGCAGCGACTTCACCGCCTTCCAGGATTTCGCCGGCATTCCATGCATTGACATGGGCTTCGGCTTTGATGCCAAGTCAGCAGTCTATCACTACCACAGCAACTACGATTCCTTCGACTGGATGAAGAAGTACGGCGATCCGACCTTCGAATACCATGCCACTATCGCCAAAATGTGGGCACTCGTAGCAGCCAAGCTCGTCGAGACACCCATTCTCCAACTAAATGCCACAGACTACGCGGTCGGCCTCCAGACCTACGTCGACGCCGTCAAGCGAAAGGCCTTCGACGCCGGCCCCCCAAACAAAGATTCCAGCGAAGTCTTCCAACCTCTCGATGAAGCCGTCTCCCACTTCCTCTTCGCGTCCATCCTCCATGACGCCACCGCCGCTGATCTCGCAGCGCAATACGAAAACATCGGCGACATTCCCTGGTGGCAGCCCTGGAAGAAGGTGCAACTATACCTCGCCATCCGCGGCATCAACACAAAGTACAAGTACCTAGAGAGGAAGT
>Ga0265780_10005521_pt1 | contig 15988 bp, 17 predicted proteins | sample P1T30metagenome_FD_192432 | JGI IMG/M metagenome (GOLD analysis project Ga0265780, IMG submission 192432) | Plant litter microbial communities from East Loma Ridge, Irvine, California - P1 T30 | ecosystem: Environmental > Terrestrial > Plant litter > Unclassified | place: USA: California... | reverse complement strand
GCGCGCTTCAAAGACGCTCATGTCTATTATATCAACCTTCAGCACATGTTTATCGTCAAAGGTCACACTTCAAAATCACCATACGTTGGACATCGTCACGAAAATTTTTGTATTGTTAGTTACGGCACAGAACGCCAGAGAACGCCCAAGGGAATCTATTACGTTACAGAAAACAAGACGACAGAGCACGATTACGCAGTTACTCCGCCGCCGCCGCATCTTCTGAACGAGATGCTAAGAGCTCTTTGATGTCTCGACGGCACATGGGGCAGCTGAAGGCCTTGGACGTCTTGAACCATTCCAGAAGACAGTCCTTCATGAAGACGTGGTTGCATGGGGTCTTGAGTGGGGTTGTGTCAACGTCTGGAACGTCTTCGGAGAATCCAAGCCAGCCGTTTGGGCAAAGCTCGGATGCGACCTCTGCGGCATCGACGACTGTAAGCTCGTCAATGACAGAAGTGTACAGATCACGAAGTTCATAAGCCAAGCGAATGCCATAGCGAGCAGCAAAGCTATGGAGCCAAACATCGTTCTTCTGAGCCTCCGGGTCGTCATGCTCCAGAAAGGAGGTTTCGAGGTCCCAGTCGGGTATAGCAGTTGGCCAATTGCGCAGACTTCTCATGAAACGTAAATTGTGCACACCCGGCTGCACCCAGTCTTCGATGTACTCAATCGGGTCAATGTTGTGATCGTGCAGCTCATCCACCATGTCAATGAAGTCTCGGAACGGCTGTAGAAAAAAGCAGACTTTTCCATCATTGTACAAAAGTTCCTCATCGAATTTAAAACCAGCTTCTACAAAATCGAGCGGGTGTGGCAGCAAGTACGAAGTCTCAAACGTGGCGTCCGCCATGCTGGTTGCTGTGGAGTCGAGCGTGTGCTCTGGATGGTGTTGGAAAACAAGATATTGGGACATCATTGGTATTTATGTGCAGATGATACATTGTACACCACAGGCGCATTGTAAGCTACGCGTGGATTGTATATGGCTGTGCCTTGATAAAACGGCCCTGTGAGGCTACAATATACCCGCCATGCACATTGGCGACAAATTATCGCAGTCAGCGCGGAGAACACTGAAGCTGGACCACCGAACAAAGGTTTGTTCGCCTAAATCACAAGTAGTTACTCAAATGTTCACTTGATCGGCACGTTCAGCTCACGGGGAGAGGCTAGAAATACAGCAAAAACATACATTATAATTGCGGCGCTCTAGGTACGCCGCATAGATCTATCGCAATACAGCCAAAAAAAAGAAGAGAACGAGTCACCGTGGTTTACTCACTGAGTCGCAGCCGGCGCAACACGCGCCAGGAGAACATTATGTCTTGCCGACAAACTGGGCACTTAAAGTGACCAGCCGCCATGAAAGACTCAAGAAAACAGCCTCTCATAAAAAGGTGTCCACAAGGAGTTTTAACTGGAGTGACATCAATACCAGGGACATCTTCAGAGAAATCGCACCAGCTCGATCTCGGATTCGTAATCGTCAGGCGGAGCCGGCGCGTACCAATTCGGGTTGAGGACATATGAGATGAAAGGCGCGTTCTGCAAGTGCGATGGAATATGCCCATCAATGAAGTCGAAGGGATTGGTGTAGTGGGCTTGAAGCTGATGTAGCATGCCGAAAAAGACGTGGTAAGCGATTACCTGGAAACCAGTCATCCCATTATCGTGTAACGTCCCAGCGTCTAGAGCTACTCCAGCTGCAAAGAACTGTTTGCGGTCAAACGTGAGAACTTGTGTTGGCGCGTGGTAGAATGTGAAAGACGGTGCGTTGGACATTATGGATGATGTCCGAGTGTGTATTGAGCTGATGAAGTCGAACATGAGGGTCAAGTTGAGACTGGGTTTATACTCAAAGTCAAACATTGTTACACTGTACATTGTATCTTTGAGATGTTGCAGCACTGAGCCTCCGGTAGCTGAGTCTCAATGGCATTGTATGGTAAATCGACAATGATCACCGAAACAAAGTGTTGACGCAACTCACTGAAACTGAATAACAACCGTTGAAGTGTTCACCGAGATCATTCTCGGAGTTTGATGCATGGTAGACAGCATTTGAGAAAGTCTTTGTACTATCTTGATTAGAGTCGCGTGGCGCAGTACAAAACTAACTCAGAACAGAAGTACAAGAGAGGCTTTCTCTATGGTCTCTTATTCTGCACGTAGCACGGATACGGTAAATAAGTATCCTCGGCCGTCAGACGCCTCAGCTACTAGAGCAACTATATCTTTCCTGCAATATGGACACAAAGGCCCCATACATGTGAGTACCTCAACGAGGCAAAACAAGGTAGTGGATTTAGTGAGTAGAATAGACTGAGCGAAACAGAGTAAGTGAGTTGAGTACGTTGGAAAGCGCGTGTAAGGTTGAAAGAGATGAAAGAACCAGAAGGTGTGTGGGCATGCATGCCACTTTCTACAATCCGATTGCGACGGTAGTTGACATTCACCGTCCGAGGAAGCGACCAGTAATCACTTCACTTGCCAGACTGTGCCTTGAGAGGGCGCGCCCTCATATCTTTTGAATCAAAGATCTTGGGATTGAGTGTGTCTAGAAAGTGGACACAAGGTGCAAACAGCTTCATTACAGTTAGATAAGAAGAGTACTAAATTGATGACACGCAGGCTCAGCCGCGATTGATTTGCCTTACACTAAAACGCGAATGCAAAAATCAAGTGGAACTCCCGCTTGAACCGCCCGCTACTTCAATGCTATGATACTGTGGCAAATTGCACGCCGAGGACATCCAGCAATCACTTCGTTCTCATCCGACCCTCACCAAGGCGACCGTGCATGACTAGATCAATGCATCAGCCATCCTACTAAAAGCATCCAATGCTTTTTCTCTGCGTCTGAGATTTGCTTCGCCTTGACCAGCGCGAACATGTCTTGTCTGCATACGGGGCATAACTGACCAGTACTCTTAAGTGAGTCAACGAGGCATTGGACACCGAACACATGTCCGCATGGAGTTTTGAGAGGCTTCTTGCAGTTGTCCTCCACGGCGCCGAAGTTTCCCGAGCAAAATGGGCATCGACCCAATTCTGGTACGCTGGTCACGTCAACTTAGCTAACTAAGTGGCTCGCAAATGTTGTCGCGATCTCTTCAGCGAGAATCGACTGTGGCGCGGAATGGAAGGGCTGTCCCTGGGGCGAGATTAAAGATTGGTGATGCTGATGCTGTGCTAAAGCCGACTGCAGCTCAACGGCACTTGTAGCTTTGAGGTGTAGTGCGTGGGCCGCAAAGTCGTAATCATTGTTAGCCTTCAGGATCCAATCGACAAGATCGACGTCTTTCTCCGCCAATTCTGTGATCATGGCTTTGAACGTCGCCCACGTGGAGCCATCGGATTCGTCCTGGCTCAGCTGTGCGCATACCACGCCCATGTCCTTTTGGGTGAACGAGACACTCATCGCCTTTTCCAGCTTCTCAGCCGCTAGGATCTCAGCCATGAAAGTGTTCTCGGTGGTATCCAGTACTTCCTCCGTGTTCATGAAGTCGTCATCGTCTGGCCAGTACTCGTCAGATGCTGCATCGTCGAAATCTAGACCTTCGTCGTCCGTTTCAGGGAGTCCAGAGTTCTCGACTTGTTTGGTAGGCGTTTGAGCGGTAGTAACAGCACCAACAAGGTCTGAGTTGTTACTCATGGTGCTGACAAGGCTTTGAATATTTGCGTCGCCAACAGTAGTAGGGTCGTACTGTTTAGGTTGTGATGTGTGTCGAGAAACAGAAATTGAATGGAACCTTCATCATTATATAGGTGAGCGAACATAGTGAAGTTGCCCAGTGATACTGCAGGCGGCACTTTCTATCACCTGCAGGCTGCGACATTGTGAAAGGACAAGGCTCATGACGATTCACCCACGGATAAGTTACTTGGGCGTCGCGAGGTGAATGGGTGCTCGTAGGACCTGTGTCAGTACACAGGCACAACCCGGGACTGAAGTCAGCTTGCGCTCTCTCAAATCCTAGAAGTGCGCGAGAAGATTGAAAGCTGTACCGTGCGGGCTGTGTTCGCGTCATTGGCTTCAAGTACTGCGGCTGCTCAGGTTGACAGAGATCTACGTGGGTTTGGTGTGAGAGATAGCTTGCACAAAAGAAAGAAATGGGGTGAGAGCACAATCTCTAGCGTCCAGAAGTACAGTAAAGGCAGACCTACAAATCTTTTGTGACTCTGCGGCCATAGAAAGGTAGGGCTGTTTGATCGCGATTCAAGACTCTGGGGTCGGATGTACCCACGTAGAAAAACAATGAAACGTGCGTAGTCTATATGGTGTTTTGTGCAAAACTTCACTAACTATAGTTAGTGTGCAACGCAATCTTGGTCTAGTGGAATGATACTCCCTTCACATGCCGTGATACGGGAGGGGTCGTGAGTTCGACCCTCACAGACAGTATTTGTGACTGCTAGGCTCTTGGGCCTCTTTTCTTATTTTTGGTTTCCGTGATTCACGGTATGACTGCTGTGAAAGGGTGACGAGGAATGGATGCGAAAACGCTGGATAGTGTCGTGGTCACACGCGCAGCGGAGGTATCCATACAGACATGGAATGGCTCTTGGTCATCTGGTACCGCTAAGTAATGCTCCAGTTGGTATTGAGTGTCGGCGAAGACAATAATAATATTGCGGTGGTGATGCTTCGTGAGAGACCAAAATTCCATGAAGCAAATGATGTAAATCCAGTGCATGGTGACGTTGAGTCTCAGCCGTCCGGCCCGGAATCTCGGCAACACATGCCATGTGCGCCGCTCACCCCACAACCACCAGTCGACGACACCATGTTCTAGTCCGTAATAGTGCACCTCCTAGCTTCTCTCGGTCTACTTCCTTCTCTCCGCCCTCCAGATGTTTAGCCTCGGTGCCTCCCGTGTCTGATGCCGAACACTTCCCAGGCGATGAGCCGCGATACATGCGCGGCCGGGAGACTGCGCTTCTAACAGCGCGGTGCTTCGATCCGCCCCAAATGAGAGATGACGTAGCTGAGCTGGAGGTACGACGCGAAAATGCATCGAATTGGACCGGTCATATTAATTCAGCTAGGGTCTAAGCGCTGTGATTCGTGGCCTGATGGAAGGCATGCGGGTGGTAAGAGCATGGCGCAGCACACATGCGACATCGACTTCCCCACACAAGCCGGCCGCATATACAACCTCAGGTCCCCCGGCTTTCTGGGACTTCTTATCCGGATCTCAAGTTGTCACAACATTACAGTAGCCATCGCGACCCTGCGACGCACCCGCGGCCGTTACACCTTGGCCAACATCACAAGAGCGCTCCACTCTTAGTAGAAACACTAGACAAGACGAAGCATAACTATAAGACGCCCACTACCGTTTGACCATCACAACTTTCATCATTACGGGACTATATTTCCAGAACTCTACATATCCTCCGCCAACATGTCATTCCGCATCGCGCCTCTTCTACGTCAGCGACTCTTTACCACATCAACACGTACCCGTGCCGCTATTCCTCTGGAAAGCACTGCCGCAATACAGTTGACTGCAGCCGCTGAAACTGCTCCAAAGTTGGGAAGAATAGCAAGATGGTATGTATTCACGTACACTATCTTGGGCCAAGCTGACTTGAACAGGTATTTACCAACTTGCTTTGCCATTGCCTTTGGTATGGCAATGACCAGCCGTCGAACGATTAACACGCTCGACGCTGCTAATCGTAACATAGGCTTTGGCGTCACCAATGCTCTCAATGAGGCCAACCGCAAAGTGCACCAGGTCCTTGAGCCAAGCCAAGAACAGAAAAACATGATTTTGCTTGAGATGTACGGCGAACGGTCGAGCCTGGAAGACATGGAGAGGGCCATTGCTGGTATTGAGTCACGAATAGCCAATCGAAAAGACCGAAGCAAGATCTTGGAGGAGGCATATGGCGACAAGTCAAGCATCAAGGATCTGCAAAGGGCCATGCAGCTTTACGAAGTGCAGTGAAGTGGTTGAGTGAGGATACATGACGACAAGAATATGGTCTCGAGGACGGAGGAGACAGCACCCGATGCGCGGACAGGACTGGTGGGAAGAGTACCAGGAGACAACACCTCCGCACGCGTAACAAGTCAATGCGCACCACATCCGACTCCGGGTTATGCAGCAACTGCAACGAAGTTGACTATGGAGGAATGGTATCATACTCAGCTGCAAACACGATAATTGGGGGGAAAGACGCAGTGGCACATTGTACGACTTGATGGACAAGAGGGCTGGATGTCGACGAGATGGCGGAGAAGAGGTAGATAATCATGACCAAGTGTGTGTGATAAGCCGTGTACCAAACGAACACTACGGCGAACCTTCAGTTCATTTTTTTTTGTTACTTCATTGTTCAGCCGAAGATGCGATTCGTGGTGTCGGGACGAAGGATCATAGCAGGCTTCCGAGATTGCCCGACCGGCCGCGCCTCTGTCGGCAATCTCAAGCACATACACGGCATGTCAGCAGAGCCCAGCATGCAACCATCTACTTGGTGGTCTACTAAGGCTCGACACGTAAAGCTCCAAAGCCGAAATAGGTGTCGAAATGTAGAATTGGAATTGCATTAAAGAAAGCGGACACATTGGAGTCTCAACAAAGCACCTCAATCAATAGTTACAATATCAAAAGCGCCATATAGGCCCTGGAATCTTCTCGATCCTGCGGCCTCGCGGCATCATATTGCCTTTCACACTTTCTCCATCAATGCATCTCTCGCGATTCGTTTGGGTATCAATTTGCCTCGTCCAGTATTCCATAGTTTTAGATCAAGAGGTAAGCGAAGAAGCCGGAAAGACCAGCGAAAGCAGCGCTGCCAGCAAGGTGTGATGCCGCACCGGTTGAGGCAGACGGGCTGTTTGGGGTAGTCGCAGTACCGTTGCCCTCGGTGAGGTTGCCACCGAAGCCAGCAGCCGACGTTGGTGAGACGTTCGCTCGGACCAATGAAGAAGCGTTCTTGTAGGCGGCGAGAGTATTAGGTCCAGTCTTGGGCGGGTTGATCACGCCAACCATGCCGGCCTGGCAATGCATGCCTTGTGTGCAGTAGAACCAGACAGGGGCAGATGCGTTCTTGACCTCATAGGTGAAGGTTGAGTTTGCGACAGACTCTGTAGAGGTGGTTGGGACGAATCCTGACCAGAATCCATTGTTTGACGGAGCGCAAGGTGCACCGAATGTGCTTTGAGCGACGGAGTGGTTCTTGGGCCAGAAGCGGAATGTGACCATATCTCCTTGAGCGGCCTCGAGGTTATCCGGGGTGAAGACCAGACCGCCGGTTTTGTTGGCAACGGTGATGATATGGTTAGCCGCAGATGCAGCGCCGGCGAGGGCGGTAGCAGCGAAGATGGCGGAGAAAAGCATATTGATTGGTTGTTTTGTAATGAGACTAGCTCGTTTGGGTAGTGGGAATATGAAGAGAAGAGAATGTACTAGTATGAACTGTAGTGTTGGACCGGCCTGAGTAAGAAGAGTGCAATTGAGGGAATTTGAGAGAATTATATAGCAACACAGACGAAACAGTTACCGCTGCCTGCGGGCTTCCAAGGTGAATAGTCGGCTTGCACAGGAACAAGAATGCAACAGATGCGACACCTCAGGTCTCGAAATATACGCCTGGCTCTTTGAAACATCTATTACCGTCAACGTGATGGCTGACAAACCCAGCTGCGATTGGTCATTGCTGCCACAGGCGCGCGTCTCATGAGCCACTGGACCCAAAGGCGTGCCTGGGGCGCTCTTGTGGCTGGTCGAAAGCCAAGAATGTCTTTGTCTCCAGATCCGTATTGCTCCAATTACCCGGCGCCAAAGAATGAGTTGAGGGGGTGGTTGCGTCTCGAATGAGCTCTGAAACGCGCATGTGAAGACGTGAGACGTGCAGAGTTGAGAACAAGCGATGGTGGAAATTTTAGCGCCGTCGCTTCCTCCCTTTGACACAACAACCACGACAACAGCCGGTCACGACATCTGGGGTGCAGATAGACAAGCCGATGACAAGCCGCAGTTGGCGTGCACCGCTAGTGTCTCCTGCTGGCGCACTGGCTTCCTTCAAAAGTCAAACAGAGTGCGATGCGGGGCGATGAAGTCGTTAGTGTTACCTTACCACCACCACGACGAAGGTCCTCCAGTCGACCGTCTCCAGGACGGCCATGTGTTTATTGTCGACTGTATTCACACTCGTCCACGGACCATGGATGCCAGGTACGGTGCAGGTCCGAGACTCAATGGCGAGGCTGTGCATTGCTGGCAGTGCGTGCGCTCACCGTAGCATCGGACAAAACCACGAAGTTGTCAAGCTGATATTTTGCCCCAAAGTCGGTATTGCGGAGAATATGATCACCTTCGTACTCCCTTTGGAATTTCTACGTGAGCTAATTTTGACCTAAATCAAGGGCAATTCAACAAACCTCCACCTGTCGACGCTGTTGTCAATGCCGAGAGTGAGGGAAGGATATCCTACTGAATGATGCGAATGGTTGCGCTTCCTTGCCTTCGAGTGCAAGCACATTCCCAGTTGCCTATGTTACGTACGATGCCAGATGGACCCACGACATGTCAGCAACCGCCTCATCCGACGCCGAGGGCCCCGTAAACACGAGACCACGAGATGTCGAAGTCTTGCGCGCACTTTCGAGTACGGTCAAATTGTTGCATCAAATATTGATCGGCTCTCGTCGTTACCCATCTTGGTCCTGACGATGTAACCAGCCGTTAGCCTCGGAGAATTCTATCGCTTACACCCCGGCAGCGGTTAATGTACACCCCCATAAGCGGTAACGTACACCCCCCTAAGGATACCACCTTCGCAGAGGCAGAACTTACTTACCTTTCTAGTATATATTATAATATACAACGCAGGTAGAGTATTTCGATCACGTTAATTCAACTGATCTAAAAATCTTAGGGGATTTCCACATAAATTTGAGCTTAAAAGGCTCGAAAGGTTGAAGTTCTTGAATCTTGAGGAAGGCCTATGCACGTGGGAGGTGGGGCGGCGCTGATACGAGATGAGATGGTTGGCTAGATGGCTGCTCTGAGGGCGTACGTTACCGCTTATGGGGGTGTACGTTAACCGCTGCCCTTCCACCCCCCGATTTGGCCAAACCCGCTGCAACTCAACCAAAAATAGCCGTTGACCCTCTGCAAAATTCCTCGTCATTGGTGGCGCTATGAGCTCACCCATCGCCCAGCATTGCCTTTTGGCGTCACCTGCGTATTCAAGCAAGGCTAGCTTCACGATGTCTGTATAGACGGCCATGGGTTCCCTTCGGATTGTGCTCATCGTTGCCATGTGCGACTAAGCTATGACGAGTGTGCCTATGTGGGCTATGAGCTCTCACCGCACATGCGGGTTTTTCCAAAGGGTATATATATGAATGATCTTGCTCGAGATGTGAACATCATCACCAGCTCGAAGACGTATATCCATACCTATCATTTCCATCAAGGCAACAAACACTGTTCCAAGACACCGGACCAATAAATATCATCATGAAATTCTCCATCTCCGCAATCAGCCTGTGCCTTGCCAGCCTCACATCCGCCATCTCTGGTAGGTAGCGCAGAAGTCGATGCAAAGCTCGAAACTGACCTCAGCAGTATCATACGACACCGGCTACGACGATGCGAACCGCGCGCTCACCTCAGTGTCGTGCTCAGACGGTACCAATGGCCTCATCACCAAGTACGGCTGGGCCAACCAAGGTGCCGTCGCTGGTTTCCCTCGCATCGGCGGATACTCAGGCGTTGCCGGCTGGAACAGCCCTCAGTGCGGTACATGCTACGGCGTCACATACAACGGGAAGACTGTCTATGTCCTTGCCGTTGACCGGACCGACAATGGTTTCAACCTCGCCAAAGCGGCCATGGATGATCTCACCAACGGCCAAGCGGAGGCTCTAGGCCGCATCGAGGCTCAGTACGCTCAGGTCGCTACCAGTAACTGCGGCCTATAGAAGAAGGCGTGTCAAGATTATGAATGGGGCAGATTTACGATGACGACGATGATAGCAGTAATATGTATTACTGCCACGGTACAATTGCATGGCGTTGGTGTTCGCACTTACGTCTCGCATGCCACTCCTTTAATGTATGAACGCTGGGAAAGAATAGAGTTCCCTATATCTTCTTTGACTCTATTGTTGATGCACCCACGTGGTCTCACTCCTTGCTACCCCAAGTAGCCTCAACCACTTCTCTCACTTTCATCGGCTTGATGTCAGGAAACTCGTCGTTCCTCAGTCCCTCCGTCGTAACATCCATTATTCCTCGCACGGCCATGACACCAAACTCCGACCACATGTTCCGAAGAGCTTCTTCGGGTAGCTCTATGGCACCTGGAGGCTGCTGAAGCACTGTTCCTTCTTTTTTCTCAAGCGTCTCAATTGAGTCGTATACAACGTCCCATTTGGTGCCTACGCAAGGTATTCAGTTGTGATCACTTAGATGATTCATAATCGACCACTTACCAGTGATCTCTTCACCCAGCTTCAGCAGCTCTCTCCACGACATCCTATCGCCCGCAAAAGCGCTGTGCTCGGGCCAGCTATTCTGATCAAGCATAGCCGCAATATACTTTGCCAGATCATTCGAGTGCAGAAACGCTACCGGAGTCGTTCCATCACCAGGAATCGCAGCACGTCGATTGTGGAAGTCGATCGCGTAGCTGAACGGATGCATGTTGCTCGGCACGCCCGGGAAACCATAGTAATCCAGCGCCCATCCGATAATGATTCGCGTGAACCGAAGATGGCTCTTGCGAAGGGCGTCGGCAGCATTAATCCACCACTGTGCTGCGGGATGGAAGGAGAGTATCTCTTTGGTGTATTTGATGCCGAATTCGCTGGGTATGAACGTCTTGACTGTTTTGGAAGCGATCGCTGCGTTGATGAGGTTCAATTGTGCTTGGGCAGAGTCCTCGGAGAATAGACCAAGTGCTGAAATGACTGTATCGATGTTGTGCTTTCGCAATACTTCAGTGATACCGGCTGTATTTGCGTAATCAATCGCGAGCGCAGGAATCCCGAGATCTGAAATGGTAGAGGCCTGGAAGTGCGTGAGCGTTATGATGCCGGACAAGGTGTGTACAGCGGGACGAACCTTCCGACTCAACACCACGACCTCGTGTCTCTTTTGGCGCGCAAGCTCTTCCACGATGGTCTTCCCGATCCCACCTGTGCCTCCCGCAACAGCTACGATACCCATAGTGATTTATGAGAGGATGAAGTAATTTGAAGTACTGGACCTAATATGGTATGAGAGTCCTTGTTGGAATCGGACAACCATGAGCCATCTTATATGGTCTTTTATTCCACTTTCAATGAACAACCACGGTGCTTTGCGTGAACAGAAATGTCCGGTCATTAGTAAAGATGAGGACTTCCGACAACAATGTTTTGTGAACAAAACACTCCCCAAAATCACTTGATTGGTTCCTTCTTGAGTTCGAGCAGGTTGATTGGGCTGTTTTTTTGGCGTGCTTACGAGACCGCCCAGACACCAAGCCCGCTACCGATCAAATCATCGCAGCTACATGACGTAAAGGTGCTATTTTGTTGCGCTTGCTATACGGAGTCGCCGGACATTCGGGTTTCTAAACATCCGGTTCCTTTCGAATGAGGCGCTGTTCAATCGTCAAGCGAACTTCAGTGTGAAAATTGTTGGTTTGTCTTTGTAGTCTGTCAATTTCCTTGCTCAATACATGATACGGCTTCAGCCGCAAAGCTGAATAGCATGCTGGCAAGTGCTCAAATGTCAATATGCCAGCGTCCAGGCCATGATCTGCCGCCCAAATTTGCCTATGCTTGACCACCAATCAAGTCACGAAACTCTTTCGAATATTCGTAATCCGTATAGCCCTTCTCACTCCCAATCTCATAGAAAGTCTTGCGATCATACGGCGCCAGCCCGACACCATTCTTTATCCTGAACACCAAATCTGGATTACTGACGAAATGCCTCCCAAAAGCGATTGCAACGTTTCTGCCCTCGTATGCACCACCCACAGCCAGCGCCTTCAAGGCACTTTCTCCCGTATATCCACCAGCGACAATGACTGAGCGCTCGTTTCCCCAAGCTTCCAGGAATAGGTGGCTTGACTCTGCTTCGTCGCTCTCGACTGTACTGTTCCCACCAATCCGCGGCTCAATGAGATGTAGATACGCTATCCCGAGAGCGCTGAGCTGCTGGATGAGATGTGTGAATTGAGGAACAGGGTCGGTCATGCGCATGGAGAGGTATGTACTCCACGGGCTCAGGCGGACGCCGACTTTGTCTTTGCCAATCGCCGCTATAACAGCCCTGACGGTCTCGATCGCGAAGCGCGATCGGTTCTCAATGCTGCCACCCCCATATATCAGTGCGCTGATTGGAGTTCTCTTGGATGAATTGATCCAGTAGATGACCATTGCAAGCGTGTTCCCTCGACGCCATCAAACCCTGCCTTCTCCACAGCGTTCTTTGCAGCTTTCGCAAAGTCTTCGATGACTTGCCAGATTTCTTCTTCGGTCATTTCCCTGGGCGTTGGCGAGTCATCGCTGGCCGTGACAGTCCCAGAACCACCAGCCTCAGTACTGATTGCGATTGCGCTGGGTCCAATAACATCGAAGCCGTCCTTTTGCCTCTCTGCAATGCGACAGAAGCTGCGCGACTTTTGCCACATATTTGGAGGAACATGTAGCTTCCCTGTGCGTGTACAGCATCTACGACAGGCTTCCAAGCCACGATCTGCGTTTCAGACCAGAACTCCGGCATGTGCGTGATGCAACCCGCGAGACGCGAAACCACGACTGCTTCGGCGAGCAGAAGTGTTCCTGGTGTCGATGCTCTTCGGGCATAGCAGTCTTTGACAAATGGCAGAGGGCTATGACTAGGGTCAGTACGAAATCGGGTAAGCGAAGCCAGAACGATGCGATGAGAAAGGTTGATGTTGCCGATGCGTAGAGGTTGGAACAAGCCGGAAGATGTTGCTGATATCATGATGCCGGGCTGTGTGCAGATTTGGGCGAGCGTGCGGGATGGAAGTCAAGAACGTGGTTGTCGTGTATTGTGAGCAACTCTTTCTTATGTCTTATCGACATAATAGCCGTGTTCAACTGATCATGTTAGTGTATGAAGGGGCCGTTTTGTGGAGGATTTGGCATTGGTCAGCAAGCACCGTGACGTTGCACTGATTCGTCATACAGCGCAGCGATTGACGATGTACTTATCAGATTCGTACGATGTTGCCTAGGGATCGAAAGCAACATGTCGAATGATTGCTTACCGGTCGATTAGCGTGCATGGAATCGATGTATTGCTTGGTAATCCTGGGGCTTCTTCGAGTGCGGACTGAATCTTGATTAAGAGAAGTGGCCTGACGTGAGACAAGCTTCGAAAGAGCGCCGTCTAGCAAATTATAGGCGCTGAGTGTGGCTATGCGACTACACGCTATTGATGAGTATGTTGCATCTCTTTGAATCAAGGTATTAGATATGTGCTCTGCCACAATTGAGAAATGTCGGACGAAACTGGAATGACAAAAAGCGTCGTGAATAGAGTTAAGCTTATGTCTCGATCCTACACGATATCGTGCATTGCGTGTCGATCCTGTCCAGGGGCTTGCGGTCAGAAAAGCAAACGAGCATGGTCGAGACCTAGAAATCGAAGACCGACCGTCCACACAGGTTCTTAATCCAATCACACTTTGGATGACTCCAAAGCGTCCTGTGTGCCAGGCCTCAACCTTGACCATACTCCTTATCACGTGCACAGCTACAGGAAAGCTGCGGCCGTACATGTCCGTCTGCATGTCCTTCACGAAATAGCGCTGTGCATTGCATGTCTTCGCTGTCGCCATCGTCATCGCTGTCCACAAGAACTCAACAACGTACAACCAGCGTATGCGGCTTCTGACACTAGCTTTTTCTGTGTATGTAGTCGAAGAAGCCATTAACCCACGGATGTGTCATGAAGGTGATGGCGTCGGAGCTTTGCTTGTGCTTCTTAGCTATGCAGGGTTCGATTGCGATGTCGACAGTAAATGCCTAAGTTGAGCTGCCAGATGAGACTTGAAGGAGGTTGTGTGGGTTCGCTGCGAAAGTTGACGAGCTAAGACGAGGACAACGTCGCAAGGTCGGAAATTTGCGGGACGCGACATGGATTTAGCGCGCAACGCGTCAACACGTGCTCTTCATTCCTCGGCGCGTTACTCGATATCGTTTTGTAGATGCTTTTATGTTGACCGGATGATATCCTAGGCGTCTATGCTTATCTTCACCCCGATCTCGTTCAACGACTTGACGTACTCATCCCCAAGCGTAGCCGGCGTCAGCACACCTCCACCCAGTCTCCCCGCTTCCGTCTCCTCCAATCGTCCCCTCAATATGACATTTGCAGCCGCAGCCAACGTCATAGCTGTAGCCACGTAGGCTCCATGAGCAACATCCAGCTTCGCACCGACCTGGCCTTTCCCATCCTCTGCAACTCCGAAGGCTTTGTAGCTCAAGAAGTCACCCTTCATGCTTTCCTTGTTGGGGCCCTGGCCGGGTGCTTGAATGATGAACTTCTTGATGAGCGGTGTCAGTATCCAGCGGATTGGCGGTATCGCGAGAAGCAAGCCGACAGATGCGAGCGCAACTTTGATGAGTATGCCGCGCATGAGACCTTTGGCGCGCATGTACTCGTTAAAGCGGAAGCGTGGGCCGTAAGATTGTGACGGGCTGCTGGAAGACTCGTACAGACCCCAGGAACGGTGCGTGATGCATTCGTCGACGGAAGCCATTGCCCAGGTGGTTTGCACTCCGCCCAATTCGGGGATGGAGAGCATGCCCATGAGACGATAGAGGAGGCTACCAGTCGGCCCACCCACTGGCTTGTTCGACTTCACTGGTGACAACGAGTAAGGGTCTGCGGGCAATGTAAGTATAGGCTGGATGTTCTTGAATCTGCAGTCTTACGCATGCTCTTCGCCAAGTGACTGAGCGAGTAGTTGTTGAAGAGTTCCAGCATCGTTAAGCTGGTACCTCCGCTGACACCAGATTTGGCATCATAGAGTGACATGACGACTCGCTCGCAAGCGACATTGTAGCGCTTACGGACTTCTCTTGCCAGAGAAAATGCCATCATGTCCGCTGGCACACTGTCAAGGCCACATTCGGGGATGATGATGGCTTTGTTTTGCTTTGCGAGACTGTCGTACTTTGCAATCATGTCGTATACCCAGGGGACCTCGCCTGTTGAGTCTAGGTAATGCGTGCCGTTGTTGACACATGCCGCCATAACGACCTCACCAAAGTGCATGAAGGGGCCAACAGTCGTGATGATGAGTGTCGTCTTCTTTGCGAGTGCCTCCATCTGCTTTGGCTCAAGCTCGCAGGTTTCGACATCTGCGTACCTCGTCAGTGACGTACTAGAATGAAGTTTATATCCGCGTTTTACCTGGCTGCTTGCGATCTGGGTTCTGCTGCTTCAACTCGTCTACAACGTTCTGCAGCTTCTTCGCATTGCGGCCAATGATAGCCCACTTCAGATCATGTGGGAGCTGCGTGGCGACCCATTCTGCGACTAATTTGCCCGTGTATCTGCATTCAAGCAAAGAATGAGTCAGTATGCCATGACAACGCAACGTGGTTGAGCTTCCTACCCTGTTGCGCCGAGTAGGATGAGGTCGTACTCTCGACGTCCTGGAGCCATCGTGTCGTCAATCAATTTTGACTGAAATGAGTATTGAGCTGTGCTAGGTGAGGCCTTAAGAACAAATAAGAGGATATTGAACGGACGAAGATTTATATCAGCATTGCGATACAGCGTCGGACGAGGCGCTGCATTTGGTATCTGTTTGCGATGACTTCATCGCCGTACCGAGGCAGGCGCGACGGGGCAGGTTGTTGGGCGCGCCTACCCCGAACAGCTTGCAGTGCGGTTTGTCTTCAGCAATCTTAGCAAGACCATACATCTGGATACACTCCAGATATGTTTGAAAACATGTAAAGATGACCCAATATCTGTGGTAAATC
>Ga0265780_10005519_pt1 | contig 15992 bp, 11 predicted proteins | sample P1T30metagenome_FD_192432 | JGI IMG/M metagenome (GOLD analysis project Ga0265780, IMG submission 192432) | Plant litter microbial communities from East Loma Ridge, Irvine, California - P1 T30 | ecosystem: Environmental > Terrestrial > Plant litter > Unclassified | place: USA: California... | reverse complement strand
TGGCGGCGGCGGGGATTTACGGCGACATCGCGCGCGCGGTGGCGGCGCGTGGGGCGCGGGCGTGGGATCATCGCGTCACGACCTCGAAGGGCGCGAAGCTGGCATGGATCGCGCGTGCGGGGGTCAGGGCGGCACGGCGGCAGTCGCTGCCCGATGTCCCGCGCGACCCGCTGCTATGGACGCGCCCGCGCTAACCCTCCGTCATTGCGAGCGTAGCGAAGCAATCCAGGGCGTCTTGGTCCGACCCTGGATTGCTTCGCTGCGCTCGCAATGACGGCGGCGGCTACACCCGGTCCAGATAAGCCTGATGCGTCGGCAACGCGCGCACCGCGCCCGCGACGTTCGCCGCCATCTGCCCCAGCGTCTGCTGCAACCGTCCCTCGGGCATCATCCGCGCGACGCGATTGTGCGCGCGCGGGGTCAGCTTCTGCCCGAGCATCACCTGCACCCAGGACGTGATCGTGAACAGCTCGTCATTCGCCTGAAACGCCTGCGCGCCCTCGCGGAACAAGGCGATCCGCGTCGCCAGCGAGTCGGGCAGCGGCATGTCGCGCATCCGCTGCCAGAACGGCTCGTCGCGCTGGTTGAGCGTGTAATGCAGGATGATGAAGTCGCGCACGCCCTCGATCTCGCGCCGCGCCATGTCGTTGAACCGCGCCGCCGCCGCCGCGCTCACGCCGTCGAACGGGAACAGCTGCAACAGCCGCGTGAGCGCGATCATGATGAGGTGGATACTGGTCGATTCGAGCGGCTCGACGAACCCGCCCGCCAGACTCAGCCCAATGCAATTGCGCTCCCACGCCTTCACCCGCCGCCCGGTGCGGAAACGGATCACGCGCGGGTCGATCAGCGTCTCGCCGGTCACACTTCCCAGCAGGCGCGCCTGCGCCTCGTCGTCGCTGAGATAGTCGCTCGCGTAGACGATCCCGTTGCCCAGCCGGTGCTGGAGCGGGATCCGCCACTGCCACCCCGCGTCATGCGCGATCGCGCGCGTATAGGGCACAGCCGGCCCGGTCGCCGTGGTCTGGACCGCGATCGCGCGGTTGGTCGGCAACCACTCGGCCCAATCCTCATAGCCGACGCCCAGCGTCTCGCCGAGCAACAGCGCGCGGAAGCCGGTGCAGTCGAGGAACAGATCGCCCGCGATCCGTGTGCCGTCCGCCATCACCAGCGCCGCGATGTCGCCGCTCTCCCCATCGCGCTCGACGCGCGCGATCTTGCCCTCGATGCGCGTCAGCCCGTCCGCCTCGCAGCGCTCGCGCAGGTAGCGGGCATAGCGGGCGGCATCGAAATGATAGGCGTAGTTGAGCCCCGCCTCCGTGCCGCCCGCGAACTTCTCCGCCCGCGCCGCCTCATGCTCGACGCAATAGCGGCCGATCTCCTCGGCGCTGCCCTGCGCGCGCGCCTCCAGCCAGAAATGGTGGAAGTCGGCCATCCACGTCGATTGCCCGATCGAGCCGAAGGAATGGAGATAGAGCTCGTCCGGCTTCGACCAGCCCTCGAACGAAATCCCCAGCTTGAAGCTCGCGCCGGTCGCGCGCACGAAATCACGTTCGTCGACCCCGATCAGCTGGTGGAAGGCGCGCACCGTCGGGATCGTCGATTCACCGACCCCGACCGTGCCGATCTCCTCCGATTCGACCAGCGTCACCGCGACCATCGCGCCGAGCTGCTTGGTCAGCATCGCCGCCGCCAGCCACCCGGCGGTGCCGCCGCCCGCGATCACCACCCGCCGCACACCCGTCATCGGTTCAGCTTCCTCAACAAGTCGCCGCGCAACCGCCGCGCGCGCGCGTCGTCCAGCGGCGCGAGCGCGCCCTGCGCGTCCTCGGGCAGATGCGCCGCCGGCCGCGTCGCATCCTCGAACACGTAATAGTCGAACAGCGCGCGCCACGCCTGCTTTTCCGCCGCCGGGCGGTCGCGCAGGCTGAGCAGCGCGTGGAGCAGGGTGTTCATCGGCGTGTCCATGAACGCGGCCGCGTCATTCCACCAATAGTTCACCAGCACGTTGAACGGCGCGAGCGCCTCGACATGGTGCCACCACAAGGCCGGGTAGACGACCGCATCGCCCGGCTCCAGTTCGGCAACCTGCGCCGCGTCACGCGCTTCGGCAAAGCCGGGAAAGCGGTCCAGATCGGGCGCGCAAAAATCGACCAGCGACACGACCTGCCCGCCCGGCGTCGGCTCCAGCGGACCGGGATAAAGGTTCGCGACCTGCGCGGGCGGGAACAAGGTAAAGCGTCGCCGCCCGACCGCGCAGACCGCAATGTTGTTCGACATGTCGAAATGCGCCTGCGCGGTCGTGCGCGTTCCGATCCAGATGCTGCGCAGCACGCGCGCGAAATCGGCACGGGCGAGCGGGTTTTCGGCGACCAGTCCGGGGAAGAACCGCTCCAGATCGGTCGAGCCTATATAGAAGGACGGCGAGTCATCCGCATCCAGCGCCGCCAGCATGCGCGCCATATAGTCGTCGAGCGCCACCCGTTCCGCGGCGAAGTCGAGCCGCGTCAGCGTGTCGTCGTAGAAATACCGGCCGCCATGCACGGCATCGGCGGTATACCCGACCCCCGGCTGGCCGTTGTAGAAGCGCCGCAGATACTCGACCGCCGCTTCCGGCCCCTCAAGCCCCGCGGCGACCAGCGGCCAGTCGGCGGCCAGTCCGCGCACCACCACCGGCGCACCCGCCGCGACCAGTGCCGCCAGATCGCGCGCCGCGGGATCGTCGGCGGCGATCTCTGGTACGCGCCGGTCGGTGATCGGCGCGGTCACGCCGCATCCTTGAGCGTCTTCAGCTCAATGAGCCGCTCGACATTGCCCAGCGACGCCGCCGCCATCGTCGCCGCGCGCAGCAACCCATTGGCGTGCAGCCGCTCCAGCACCGCACCCGACAGCCCCGCCAGTTTCGTCTGATCGATCGTCAGCAGGTCGGTCAGCTCGTATCCCCCCGCATCGCCGAGATCGATCCGCAGCGTCACGCTGCGCAGCAACCCCGCCGCATCGAGGTCGGCGAGGATCGCGCGTTCGCTCTGCGCGCCCTCCGCCAACAGGTGCAGCGTGGCGCGGACATGCGCCAGATACGGCGCATCGCCGCCATGATCGCGGAATAGCGGCTGCCCCTCCGCCGCCCCGACGCGCGGATCGTCGCGGTCGACCTGCACCACCGCCTCGCCATCGTCGCCGCGCGCCAGTGCGAACGGCCCGCGCCGCTGGATCGCCGGGATGAAGCGGGTCGTCCAGCGATCGCCATCAAGGAACAGATTCTCACCGCGGTCGAGCCCCAGCAGGACATAGGCGCGCAGGCTCTGGCCCTCCCCGCGACGGAACACGATCGGCAGTTCGCGCTGCGCTTCCTCGAACTCGATCGGAAAGATCGGCAGCAGGTTGGCGTGGTCGCCGAAGGTCGCCGCGGCGCGCACCGCGACGCGCAGCTCGGCATCATCGACATTGTCGAGAGTCGTGAAGGTCATGCAGTCATTGTTCCAAACGCAAAGGGCCACCGCAAGCGATGGCCCTCCACTTCAGTGATCGTCGCGACCGATCAGAACTTGTAGCGCGCGCCCAGCAGGAAGCGCGGCTTCAACTCCTGCGCCAGCACCAGATTGCGCTTGGTACGGCCATAGGTCTTTACGCTCTCGCTGGTCAGGTTGATCCCTTCCAGCGTGACCGCGATCCTGTCGCTGACGTCGTAGCTGATGTTGACGTCCAGCGTCCCGAACGGCGCGACGAACAGCGGGTTGCGGTTGCCGCCCTGGTTGGTCGCCACGAGGTACTTGTCGCGCCAATTGTACGCAACGCGTGCCGAGATGCCGTTCTTGTCGTAGATCGCCGTGGCGTTCGCGCTGTTGCCGAGGCCGGTCAGCGCGAAGATGTTCACGGTCGGATCCGCGTAGGGATCGACGTTCACGTCGCCGCTGACCTTTGTGAACGAACCCGCGAAGCCGAAGCCGGTGTTCCCGAAGAAGTTGGTCCACGCCAGTTCGAAGCCGTGGATCTTGCCTTCGCGGTTGTTGATCGGCTGCGACACCGAGAAGTTGAACAGCGGATCGTTGGCATCGGCGGGAATGTCCACCGCCGCCAGCAGCGCGTTAACGAACGCCTGGTTCAGCGCACCGCCACCGTTCGGATTGGTGACGTAATTCGCCTCGAATTGCGACGTGGCCGCGGCCTGGTTGCCGTTATTCTGAAGCAGCAGCGCGGTGTAGCTGAACAGGTTCACGTCGCTGAGATCGCGCCCGGCGCTGCGCAGATACGCTGCCGCGGTGCCCGACCGCGACCCGGCCGCGCCAGAGCTGGGATCACGCAACCCGAACAGATTCTGGTTGATGACGCCCGTGCCCAGGAAGTTGGCGACGCGCTTGTCGAAGAACCCGATCGAGACGAAGCTGGACGGCTTGTAATACCATTCCAGCGACACGTCGAAATTGTCCGACAGCAGCGGCAGCAGATTGGCGTTGCCCTTGCTGCCGGTCGGGATGCCGCCCAACGCGGTCGGACGACCCGGTGCACCCGCCGATTCGGTCGCGAACAGGTTGCCGTAATCCGGGCGGGCCAGCGTGCGGCTGAACGAGACGCGCGCCTTCACGTTGGTGATCGGCTCGATGCTGAAGTCGACCGCCGGCAGCAGATTCTCATAATTGCCGCGCTGACGACGCGTCGTGAACACGCCGCTGGCATCGCCGCGGAAGTCGTTGTCGGCGGTCCAGACGATGTTGTTATACGTCTGCACCGCGTCCGACTGGACCCGCGTCTGCTCGTAACGCGCACCGATGACGAGGTTCGCCGGCTTGCCCGCGACTTCTCCGTTCCAGGTGAACTGCCCGAACACCGCCCAGATCTTCTCGCGAACCGTATCGTCAGCCGGAGCCGAAGGTGCCGGCGGCGCACCGCGCTGCGAGTAATAGGGGCTCAGCACGTTGTAGAGGTCGATCGCATTGCCGCGGAACGCGATCAGCGACGCGCCCTGCGACGCCGGGTCGAAGTGATCGAATTTGCAGGTCAGGCAATATTGGCTGACCAGCTCCGGCGCGAGCTGCTGGATGATGCCTGGATTCTGGAGGCCCCAGTCACCCAGCGTCTGCTGCGTCTGCGTCTGCGTCGAGTGCATCTTCGAGTCGGTGTACGAACCACCGGCATCGAAGCGGCTGCCGCCACCCAGATCCCAGCCGAGCCGTGCCTGCAACTGGTCGATGCGCTGCGTCTGGCGCGAGATGATCGTGCGCGCCGGGGCGGAGCCCAGATCCCCGATGTCGAGCACGCCGTTGCAATTGCCGGTCGGCGTGGCGCCCGGCTTCGAGACGTAGCAATCGTTGATGACCTGCGCCTGCTGCGGGAAGCCGGTGCTGAAGTCGAGCGAATGGCCCTGGATCACCGGCGCGCCGAGCGCGACGGTGGTCGCGGTGGTGCCGTTGGGGTTGTCCGGCGACGAAGTCGACACCGAGTGGTGGCCATCGACGGTCAACGTCAGGTTGTCGGCGAACTCCCACTTGGCGTTCAGGCCGACCGAACCCAGCCGCGCCTTGGTCGCCGCCTGCTGCTGCTCGAAGCCTTCGTCCTTCGGTCCGTTCGGCAGATAGTCGCGCAGGAAGATCGCGGTCGCCATGTTCGGGTTGTCGTCGAAGCGGACTTCGCTGAACGGGCGGTTGAACCAGTTCGTCTGCTCGCTGCGCGATTCACGCAGGCGGTTCTGCGCGAACAGGCTGTCGACCGTGAATTCCAGCCGGTCGGTCGGGCGGAATTGCAGCACGCCCTGGAAGTTGATGCGCTCGCGGCGGTTTTCGGAGAACTGATAACGGCTGTCGTTGGGCACCAGCACATAAGGTGCGGTCGGACGCGAGCCGTCGATGACGGTCGTCGAGTTGATGAACGTGCCCGGATTGAAGAAGTCCGCGGTCGGGACGACGTTCCAGTAATTCGGGTTCGACTGCGCCGACGCCGAGTAACGCAGCTGGTAGCTGCCGAACACCGCCGCGCCGAACGTACCCTCTTCGTTACGGTAGTTCAGCAGCCCGGAGACTTCCGGGGTCACGCGATGCTTGCTGCCCTCGGCCTTCTCGACCGACGTGTCGTACAGCGCCTTCGCGCCGATCGAGCCGGTGACGCCGGTCTCGCGCGAATCGAGCGGCTTGCGGGTGTCGATGTTGATCGTCGCACCGATACCGCCGGTCGGCACCGCGGCGCGGCCGGTCTTGTAGACCTCCAGCCCGCTGACGCCTTCCGAGGCGATGTTCTGGAAATCGAACGAACGGCCCGCGCCGCGCGCGAACAGGTTGCCGCCGCTGGTATCGATGTTGGTGGCGGGAAGCTGGCGGCCGTTGATCGTGACAAGGTTGAACCCGCCCGAGAAGCCGCGCACCGAAACCTGCGAGCCTTCGCCGTTCACGCGATTGATCGACACGCCGGTGATGCGCTGCAACGATTCGGCGAGGTTGGTGTCGGGGAATTTGCCGATGTCCTCGGCGCTGATCGCGTCGACGACGCCCGGCGAATCGCGCTTGATCGCGATTGCGCGATCAAGGCTGGCGCGCACGCCGGTGACGACGATGTCGTCGGCACCCGGGGCCGGATCCTGACCGACCGGCGTGCCGTCAGCCGGCTGCGCGTTGGTCGGGCTCTCGGTCGTGCTCTGGCCGCTGGTCTGCGCCAGCGCGACCCCCGGCAGTGCCGCGGCTACCGCCAGCGCCCACACCGACGACGAGCGCGCAAGCGCGCCCATGACATGGCTTCCCTTCATCATCCCCTCCTCCGTGGCGGCAACTCGCCGCCTTGTTCATGTTTGCGACATGATTGGTGATATCGCTATCAGGGTGCCGTTCGCTGTCAATCTCGCGACGGTTCGAAAGGCGGAGTCGAAGTGCAATTATCGGTGAGGCCGCCACAACTGTGATGAAAAGGCAACAGCGCCTTTCATGGATACGGCATTGTTTCATAAGCGGCAGTGCAGCAGCTGAATACCAGTATACCATCAGACAATTCAGAGGGTCGAGGATGACGATAGGAAGATTGCTGTTGCTGCATTGCACCACACTAGCGGGCATGGCCGCGCTTGCTGTGCCCGCTATCACCTCGGCGCAGGTGTGGCGCGGCGACCGCGGCGACGGGACCTATGCCAACCCCCCGCTCAACGCCGATTATCCCGACCCCGACATCATCAGGGTCGGCAAGGATTTCTATTTCGCCAGCACCACCTTCGCGAATGCACCGGGGCTGACGCTGCTCCATTCGCGCGACCTAGTGAACTGGCATATCCTGTCACACCTGCTCCCGCGGCTCGACGGGGCGCGCACGTTCGACATGGCGGCGGGCGGATCGTACCGGCACGGTATCTACGCCCCCAGTCTCCGCTACCACGCCGGCACCTTCTACGTCGCAGTCACGCCGGTCGGGCAACACACGCGCATCTACCGCGCCCGCAATCCGAGGGGGCCGTGGACGCATGTGACGCTCGACCGTGCCGCGTTCGACCCCGCGCTGTTCTTCGACGATGACGGGGGCGTCTATCTCGCGACGTCGATCGGCAGCGACGGCACGATCACGCTCCACACGCTCGACCGCGCGGTGACCCGGATCACCGCATCGCGCGTCATCTATTACAACAAAGGCGCGGAAGGCTCGAAGCTCATCAAGCGCAACGGCTTCTATTATCTGTTTAACGCGATCCCGGGCAGACTCGCGCTCACCGTGTCGCGCGCGCGCGCGCTCGACGGTCCGTGGGAGACGCGCGCGCAGATCGACGATACCACCGGCGGGCATCAGGGCGCGATCGTCGATCTGCCCGGCGGCGGCTGGTACGGGTTCGTGATGCGCGATTCGGGTGCGATCGGACGCGTCACCAACATCAGCCCGGTGTTCTGGCGCGACGACTGGCCGGTGTGGGGCACGCCCGATGCGCCCGGCCGCGTCCCCGACGTCGCGCGCAAGCCGATCGCGGGCCAGCCCTTCGCCGAGCCGCCGTCGAGCGACGATTTCGCCGCGCGCACGCTCGGTCGCCAGTGGCAGTGGAACCACAATCCGCTCGACCGGCGCTGGTCGCTCAGCGAGCGGCCCGGCTGGCTCCGCCTCCACGCCGCGCCGGGCAGCCAGTTCTGGTGGGCGCGCAATACGCTGGTGCAAAAGGGTCAGGCGCCGCGTGGGCGCGGCGAGATATTGGTCGATACGCGCGGACTGAAGCCGGGCGACGTCTGCGGGTTCGGCACGCTCGGCAAGTTCAGCGCGCAGCTGTCGGTGCTCGGCGGGACCAACACGCTGACGATGCGCGTCACCGAGGACCGCAAGGACGGGCCGCACGTCGAAATCCGCGAGCCCGCCCGCCGCTTCCGGGGCACGCGCCTGTGGCTGCGCACCGACATGGACTTCCCCGCGAAGGTCGCCACGCTGTCCTACAGCGATGACGGTCGCCGCTTCACCCCCATCGGCAGGACGGTGCCGCTGGTGTTCGACTGGCAGACCGGCACCTTCCAGGGCGTCCAGTTCGCGTTGTCCTGCTACAATCCCGCCGGAACGGGCGGCTGGCTGGACGTGGACCGGTTCACGCTGTCGAAATTCTAGACTCGTCTACCGCCGGTATCCCGGATCAGGTCCGGGACGACGAAACTGGTCAATGATCGTGGTGGTCATGCCCCGCGACGTTGCGCAGCGCCTCCAGCACCTCGTCGGCGCGTGCCGGATCGCCAATCGCCAGTACGTGCCCGGCGCTGTCGGCGGTCAGCGGGTCGCCGTTCCAGTCGCACATCCGCCCGCCCGCACCCTCGACGATCGGCGCGAGCGCCGCGAAGTCGTACAATTGCAGCCCCGACTCGCAGACGATGTCGAGAAAGCCACTCGCGAGCAGCCCGTAATTATAGCAGTCACCACCATAGACCGGCCCCTGCCGCGGCGCGCCGCCGCTCGCCGCGGCCACCAGCGCCATGAAGTGCGGCACGTCGGCGTCCTCGAACAGATGCGGGCTGGTGGTGGCGACGATCGCCCCTTCCAGCGCCGCGCACGCCCGCGTCCGCACCGGCGCGTCGTTGAGCAGCGTCGGTCGCCCGGTCACGCCTGTCCAGCGCTCACGCTGCACCGGCTGGTCGATGATCCCCAGCACCGGCCAGCCATCCTCGACCAGCGCGATCAACGTCCCGAAGATCGCGCGCCCGGCGGTGAAGCTGCGCGTGCCGTCGATCGGGTCGAGCACCCATTGCCGCCCGGTGACGCCGTCCTTGACGCCATGTTCCTCACCGACCACGCCGTCGCCGGGACATTCGGCGTCGAGCAGCCGGCGCATCGCTTCTTCCGCCTCGCGGTCGGCGCGCGTCACGGGCGAGCGGTCTTCCTTCAGCTCCAGCCCGGCCGGCTGGCGGAAATAGGGGCGGATCACCGCGCCCGCGGCGTCGGCGAGGCGGTGGGCGAGCGCGATATCGGCAGGGCGTACAGGCATGGCCCTGCCTATCGCGCCCGTCGGCGATGCGCTAGAAGCCATGCCATGTCCGCCACGATCGCTATCCTGTTGTCGGCGCTGGCGATGAGCGTCATCGTCGGCGTGCGTTATCTGGCCGCGAGCGCCGGCTTTGCGCTCGCCACCCGGCTCAAGCACCCGCGGCTCTATGCCGGGCTCGATCCGCAGATCCGCCGCGAGATCCTTTGGAGCCTCGCCTCCGCCGGCATCTATGGCGTGCCCGCCGGGATCATCGCCTGGGGTTGGCAGAACCGCGGCTGGACGCGGATCTACAGCGACGTCCACGCTTGGCCCTTATGGTATCTGCCGGTGTCGGTGCTGCTCTACCTGATCGCGCACGATACGTGGTTCTACTGGACGCATCGCTGGATGCATCGCCCGCGCGTCTTCAAGCTGGCGCATGCGGTGCATCACGCCAGCCGCCCGCCGACGGCTTGGGCCGCAATGGCCTTCCATCCGATCGAGGCGGTCACCGGCGCTGTTGCCATTCCGCTACTGGTCTTCGTGATTCCGATCCATGTCGCCGCACTGGGGGTGGTGCTGACGGTTATGACGATTATGGGGGTCACCAACCATATGGGCTGGGAAATGTTCCCGAAGTTCATGTGGGGAGGACGGGTGGGCCGGTGGCTGATTACCGCCAGCCACCACCAGCGGCACCATGAACGGTACGGATGTAACTATGGCCTTTATTTCCGCTTCTGGGACCGGCTCTGCGGCACGGACGATGGGCTCGGCGATTTCGTGCGCGATCACGCGAAAGCGGCGCGCCGCGATGGGGCTGGCGCTGCTGGCGGTGCCGCTGATCGGCGCGGCGCCGGTCGGCTCGCTGCAGGTAGAGATCGATCATCTGCGCTCGTCCAAGGGGATGCTGCGGCTGTGCCTGACCGCCGATCCTGACAATTTCCCGAACTGTGTCGACGATCGCGACGCGGTGACGCGCTCGGTGCCGGCGGGGCAGACCAGCATCCGCTTCCCGGGCCTGCCGCGCGGCGACTATGCGGTGGCGGTGATCCACGACGAGAACGGCAACAAGAAGCTCGACACGTTCGCGGGCATCCCCAAGGAGGGCTTCGGCTTCTCGCGCAATCCCGCAATCCGCTTCGGTCCGCCGCGCTTCTCCGCGGCGCGGTTCTCGCTGACCACTGATGCCGAAGAGCAACAGATCCGCATGCGCTACATGCTGTAACCAGCAACATGGAGCAAAATTCCCCGCGAACGGTTGGGCGCGCAGACCAAAGGGGAATTTACGTGTACGTCAACCGTTTCGCCGCCCGCGCGCTGCTCGCCGCCGGCCTTGCCTGCCTTGCCATGCCCGCGCTGGCGCAAAGCGCCTCGGTCCCCGCCGAGCCCAACCCGACTCCCGACCCCGCGCTGGTCGGCGATACGGTGACGGTCGCGGTCGCGGCGGCGTACCTGCCCGACTATGAAGGCTCGGACAATTACCGCGTCGTCCCCGGCCCGGCGGCGATCGGCTCGTTCCACAATTTCGCCTTCCAGGTAATCGGCAACCGCGCCTCGATCGATCTGATCCCGAACCCCGGCGGTCCGCGCTGGGATGTGCAGGCCGGACCGGTCGGCGTCATCAACTTCAACCGCACCAACAACAAGGCGATCGACGATCGCCGCATCCGTGCTTTGGGCGAGCGCGATACCGCGATCGAGCTGGGCGGCTATGTCGGGCTCGGCAAGACCGGGGTGCTCACCAGCCCCTATGACAAGCTCTCCGCTTCGCTCAGCTATCGCCACGATGTCAGCGGCGTCCACGACAGCGGCATCTGGTCGCCATCGGTCAATTATTTCACGCCGCTCAGCCTCAAGGCCGGCGTCGGGCTGTTCGCCTCGGCCGAGCGCGTCGAGCGCAATTTCGCGCGCACCTATTTCGACGTCGATGCCGCGCAGTCGCTGGCGAGCGGGCTGCCGCAATATCGTACCCGCGGCGGGTGGAAGCATTGGACGGTCGGCGTCGCGGGCACCTATGCGCTGAGCGGCAACCTGCTGAAGGGCTGGAAGGCGATCGGCGGCGTTACCTACAAGAAGATGCTCAACGACTTCGGCGATACGCCGGTGGTGTCGATCGCGGGCTCGCGCAGCCAGTGGCTGGCGGCGCTTGGTGTGGGGTATACGTTCTAAGTCGCAGGGCGGCCTTGCCGCGCAGGGCAAGGACCCGTCCAAGACCGGCCGGCGGGGCGCGCCCCCGACCGACGCCGCGGCTGGCGCCCCTTCTTCACCTCTGTCAAAAAGAAGCAGGGTCCTGGATCAAGTCCGGGACGATGGTCGGAAGGGCGCCACGCCAAAAAACCGAAACCCGTCTTTGCCCTCGCGCGATGCTGGCCTATCACGCGGATCAACGCCGCGTACCGGCGCGAGTAACAGAAGGGACGAGCCTGCCATGACCGATAGCGAGCAGCTGATCGAGACGCTCGACGCACGCGTGCGTCGCCGCGATTCGCGGCGTGCCTTCTTCACCGGCGCGCTGGGGGCGGCCGCCGCCGCCGCGACGCTGTCGGGGGCCGCTCAGGCGCAGACCGTCACGCCGACGCCGACGCCCACCCCGACCTTCACCGAGGTCGACGTGCTCAACTTCGCGCTGAACCTCGAATATCTGGAGGCGAACTATTACGCCTTCGCCGTCACCGGCAGCGGGCTCGCCGCCGCCGACATCAGTGGCGCGATCGGCACCGCCGGTGCCGCCACCGGCGGTCGCGCGGTCGGGTTCAAGGATCCGATCGTCCAGCAATATGCACAGGAAATCTACCAGGACGAGCTGGCGCACGTCCGCTTCCTGCGCGCGCAATTCACCACGTCCTCGCTCCTGGCGCAGCCCGCGATCGATCTCGGCACCAGCGCGACCGGCGCGTTCAGCACCGCCGCGCGTCGCGCCGGGCTGGTCGCCGATGGCGTCGCGTTCGACCCTTATGCGTCGGACGAGAACTTCCTGCTCGGAGCCTATCTGTTCGAGGATGTCGGCGTAACCGCCTACAAGGGCGCTGCGCCTGCGCTCATCAACAGCAAGATCTATCTGGAAGCGGCGGCCGGCATCCTCGCGGTCGAGGCCTATCACGCCGCGATCATTCGGTCGGTGCTGTACCGCAAGGGGCTACAGACGCCTTCGCTCCAGCTGATCGAGGCGACGACCGCGATCTCCAGGGTACGCGACACGCTGGACGGCAGCCCGACCGAGGATCTGGTGCGCGGCATCGGCCCGGTCGACGACAGCGGGCTGGCGACCGGCACGATCGTCGACAATGGCGTCACGCTCGACGTGTCGAACATCGCGCCGCTCAACAGCAACGGCATCGCGTTCAGCCGCACGCCGTTGCAGGTGCTCAACATCGTCTATCTCAACCAGGCGGCGGTCACGAGCGGCGGCTTCTTCCCGGCCGGGGTCAACGGCAACATCAAGACGAGCGCGGCATCGGCCTGACGCGAGACGGTCCGCACCGCCTCCCCGCCTTTGCCCCATACGCCCCGCACAAGGGAATGACGCCATGATCAAGGATTCCGTTTTCGCCGCGCTCGAACTGGCCGAGGCCCGCCGCGCCGAGCGCCGCCGCTTCCTCAAGCTGGCCGGCGCCGGCACCGCCGCGGCCGGCGGGCTCGCGCTGCTGTCCGCCTGCGGCAGCGACAACAACAACAGCACCAGCCCAAGCCCGACTCCCACGCCGACGCCGACTCCCACCGGCGGCGTCACCAGCGACGTCGCGATCCTGCAACTCGCGCTGAACCTCGAATATCTCGAGGCGCAATTCTATTCCTTCGCCGCCTTCGGTCGCTCGCTCCCCGAAGCGAGCCTGACCGGCACGGTCGGCGAGCGCGGCGGCGTGACCGGCGGGCGCAAGGTCGCCTTCTCCGACCCGATCATCGCCAGCTATGCGCGCGAGATCGCCGCCGACGAGCTGGCGCACGTCAACGCACTGCGCGCCGTCATCACCTCGGTGAGCGCCGCGCAGGTGATCAACCAGCCCGCGATCAACATCGACGGCGGCGCGTCCGGTGCCTTCACGTTCGCGGCGCAGAAAGCCGGGATCATCGGTGCCAACGACACCTTCGATCCGTATCTCGACGACAAGAACTTCCTGCTCGCCGCCTATCTGTTCGAGGATGTCGGCGTCACCGCGTACAAGGGCGCGTCGCCGCTCATCAGCAGCGCGATCTATCTGGAGGCGGCAGCCGGCATCCTCGCCGCCGAGGCGTATCACGCCGGGCTGATCCGCGCCGAACTCTACCGGATGGGAACGCTGGTGCCCGGCGCATCGGACGCGATCACCAAGGCGAACGCAATCTCCGACTATCGCGACAGCCTCGACGGGGTCGGCACCACATTGCTCCCGAATCTCAACGAGCTGGACGAGGGGATCACCAAGACGGTCAGCGGCGCGCAGGTCGCCAATATCGTTCCGGCCGACTCGAACGCGATCGCCTACAGCCGCACCACGTTCCAGATCCACAACATCGCCTATCTGACCAAAGCGGCGGCGACTTCGGGCGGCTTCTTCCCGAAAGGCACCAACAACTCGATCGACTCGCTGCGCAGCAGCGGCAATTTCGCCTGACGGCACGCACCCGGCGGACCGGGCCGCGCTCCGCATCGACGGGACGCGGCCTTTTTCGTTGGTGTCGCGGCGCGTGCGCGCCTATACCGGCGGCTCCCCGGGGGACCGCCGATGCTGCGGTTGAGAGGAGGACCGCAGTCCTCGACCCGCCGAACCTGATCCGGCTGACACCGGCGTAGGGAGTGGATGCGGCGACCTCCGGCCACCGTCTTCCTCCCCTCGAGTTGGAGAGAAGACTGATGGCCGACGTTCCCGCCCGTACCGAAATCGGTGTCACCACTGGCCCGATCCGCGGCAGCCGCAAGGTGCACGTCGGCCCGCTGAACGTCGCGATGCGCGCGATCGATCTCGATCCGTCCTCCGGCGAGCCGCCGCTCAACGTCTACGACACCTCCGGCCCCTATACCGACCCGACTGCGCGGATCGACATCATGGCCGGGCTCGCCCCGCGCCGGCGCGAGTGGATCATCGGGCGTGGCGATGTCGAGGCGTATGACGCGCGCGAGCTCCGCCCCGAAGACAATGGCCAGCTCGGACCCGATCGCTCGGGCGGTGTCCAGCCGTTCCCGAACGTCAACCGCCGCCCGCTGCGCGCGAAGGCCGGCGCGAACGTCAGCCAGATGCACTACGCCCGCCGCGGCATCATCACTCCCGAGATGGAATATGTCGCGACCCGCGAGAATCTCGGTCGCGAGATGCTACGCGAATACGTCCGCGACGGCGAGAGCTTCGGCGCGGCGATCCCCGATTACGTGACCCCCGAGTTCGTCCGCGACGAGGTCGCGCGCGGCCGGGCGATCATTCCGAACAACATCAACCATCCCGAATCCGAGCCGATGGCGATCGGCCGCAACTTCCTGGTCAAGATCAACGCCAATATCGGCAACAGCGCGGTCGCCTCGAACGTCGCGGCCGAGGTCGACAAGCTGGTCTGGTCGATCCGCTGGGGCGCGGACACGGTCATGGACCTGTCGACGGGGCGCAACATCCACGACACGCGCGAGTGGATCATCCGGAACTCGCCGGTGCCGATCGGCACGGTGCCGATCTACCAGGCGCTGGAGAAGGTCGGCGGCATCGCCGAGGAACTGACGTGGGAGATCTTCCGCGACACGCTGATCGAACAGGCCGAGCAGGGCGTCGACTATTTCACGATCCACGCCGGCGTCCGGTTGCCGTATGTCCCGCTCACCGCCAAGCGCGTGACCGGCATCGTCAGCCGCGGTGGCAGCATCATGGCGAAATGGTGCCTCAGCCATCACAAGGAATCGTTCCTCTACGAACGCTTCGACGAGATCACCGAGATCATGAAGGCATATGACATCGCCTATTCGCTCGGCGACGGCCTGCGCCCCGGCAGCATCGCCGACGCCAATGACGAGGCACAATTCGCCGAACTGTACACGCTCGGCGAACTGACCAAGCGCGCCTGGCAGCAGGACGTGCAGGTGATGATCGAAGGCCCCGGCCATGTGCCGATGCACAAGATCAAGCAGAACATGGAAAAGCAGCTCGAGGCGTGCGGCGAGGCGCCCTTCTACACGCTCGGGCCGCTCACCACGGACATCGCGCCGGGTTACGATCATATCACCAGCGGGATCGGCGCGGCGATGATCGGTTGGTACGGCACGGCGATGCTCTGCTACGTCACGCCCAAGGAGCATCTCGGGCTCCCCGACCGCGACGACGTGAAGGTCGGCGTGGTGACCTACAAGCTCGCCGCGCACGCCGCCGATCTGGCGAAGGGCCACCCCGCCGCCAAGCTCCGCGACGACGCGCTGAGCCGCGCCCGCTTCGAATTCCGCTGGCGCGACCAGTTCAACCTGTCGCTCGATCCCGACACCGCAGAATCGTACCACGACCAGACCCTGCCGGCCGAAGGTGCGAAGACCGCGCATTTCTGCTCGATGTGCGGCCCGAAATTCTGCTCGATGAAGATCACGCAGGAGGTTCGTGAATTTGCCGCCAAGCAGAACGCGCCGGTGGAAACGTTCGTCGCGGCGGAG
>Ga0265780_10005518_pt1 | contig 15993 bp, 12 predicted proteins | sample P1T30metagenome_FD_192432 | JGI IMG/M metagenome (GOLD analysis project Ga0265780, IMG submission 192432) | Plant litter microbial communities from East Loma Ridge, Irvine, California - P1 T30 | ecosystem: Environmental > Terrestrial > Plant litter > Unclassified | place: USA: California... | reverse complement strand
ACTTCAAAGAAAGAAGGTTCTCTTTCGTTAATTAATTTTTGCTGATTTTTAACAAAAGATACTACTTCTGTTTTTCTGATCATTTTGCCGTTGATGCGAATGCGCTCTCGAAAATCTTTGAGGTGAGGGGAGGTATAAAGGCCGGTTTTATAACCTTGAGCTTGCAAAATTGCTGCAAGCATGTGTGATGTAGACCCTTTGCCATTTGTGCCTGCTACATGAATGCTTTTGAATTTATGTTGTGGATTATCTAAAGCTTCGCAAAAAATAATGGTATTGATTAAATCTTTCTTAAATGCTGAAGCACCTACCCGGGTAAACATGGGCAATTTGCTGTATAAATAATCAAGCGTTTGCTGGAAATTCACTTTAGGTATTACGATTGAGAATAAATTACTAATTAACCTTAAAGTTAAATACCACTACACCAGTTTGATTGTCGCCACCTACCCCAGAACTGGTTAGGGATGAATTTTTAACCGCTTGAACACATTTTTCAACCAATTCTCTATCAGTTATTGTAGATCCTTTCAGTTCTTGTCTTGCATCGGTTATTCTTCCGGATTTGTTGAAATATATCCGAATGGCAATCCTACCCCTTACCTGGCCATCATCTTTGGGGATTACCAAATTAGAAAAGCGGCGAAGTTCAATTGGTTTATTGCCATATCCAGATCCACCTTCCCCGTAGTTAGGTGCTAACGGATCTCCGTTTACTGATCCTTGATTTCCTGCTGTATTTCCTGTTCCATCACCCTGACCCTGGCCGGTATTTTTCTTGCCTTTATAGAGCGCATTCTGATTAATTACCGGTTTTGACGGTTTATCTTCTGTAACGGTAGTTGGTGCTGTAGTAGTTGCTTTAGTGGGTTTTGTATTTACAGCGATAGCATCCTCGGTATTCTGAGTTTGCACTTCTTTATCTGAATTTTCAGTAGTGGTTGTCGGTGTAACCTTTTCTTCAGGGGTTACTTTATCTGGCGCTTTTCCATTTGCATTCGGATCAGCCGAAGGCTCTTCAATACTGGTATAGTCATCGCCCATACCTTCCGCAGAGGTACCGTAGTTAACCACCATACCACCCATGCCTAAATCTTCCGGCGGTTGAAAAGAATTAATTACAATAAAAAAACTAATCAATAATAAAAAGCCCATTATCCCGCTCGAAATGGCAATAGCCTTCGGGTAATTGTTTTCTTCGTTATTTATATTTTGTGTTTTGTAATCCATTATTTTTTAGGCTCAACAGCCACAACAAGCTTTAACTTTAACTTATTTGCGATATCATTAACAACAAAACCATCCTGATAAGTAACATTACGAGATACATATAAAAGAATAGTCATATCTGGAGCCAGTTTCTGGTAAGCTGCTAAAGCAGGCTCTAATTGATCAATCGTAACTGGCTTTTTATCAACGGAATATTTTAAATTTTCGTCTATGGTAACTGTAACTGCTTTTTTTGCAGTAGACTGCTGGCCGCTGGAAGACTGTGGCAGCAACAGTTTTACCACAGTAGGGTTAACCACTGCAGATGCCAATAAGAAAAACAGCATCAGGAAGAACATAATATCGTTCAACGCTGAAGTATGTACTTCTACCGACCCTTTTGTTCTTTTGCGTAAGTTCATTATTTACCTGGCTCCTCTAATAAATCAATAAAATCAATTGCATCCGTTTCCATTTTGAGGATGATTTTTTCTACCATAATATTCAAAATATGGTACAATACATAGGCAATGATACCAATAATCAACCCGGTTGCCGAAGTAATCATCTTGGTGTATAAACCACCAGAAATGGTTCCAATTTCAATAGCACCTTTAATAGATACCTGGTGAAAAATTGTAATTACCCCTACAATTGTACCAACGAAACCTAACATTGGAGCTATACCGGCCACGATGCCTAAAATGCTGATATTCTTTTCCAGTTTAGCCACTTCCAGTTTGCCTACATTTTCGATAGCACCTTCAATTTCTTTAATGGGGCGACCGATACGTTTAAGGCCTTTTTGCAACATACGGCTAAGAGGTGAATTATTGTTTCTCAACAAAGACATTGCCCCATCAAGATTACCAGATTGAATATATGATCTGATTTGTCCCATCAGGTTTGACTCATCTTTTGTTGCTTTTTTAATGGTTAAATAACGTTCAACAAATATAATTAGCGCTAAAAATGCCAATAGAGCCAAAGGAAGCATTACCCATCCACCTTTAAAAAGCAGATCGATAAAATGTAATTCTGGTTCTGGTTGAGTTAGTGCTTGATTAACCGCATTAGCTGTATCTTGTAGTGCCTGTGTGGTGTCCTGAATTAATAAAGTTATCATTATGGTTGTGTGTTGTTAATAATCTGTTGTACGTAAAATCCTTTTCCTTTTAACTTTTTTTGTAGAATGTCTTTCTGCGCTTCAGCTTCTTGTTGAGTTTTGAAAGAAGCAATACTTACTTTATTCCATGCACCAGGCATGTTTGCAATTTTAGCACTGTATCCATTCTTTTTCATATTGGCCACGTATGCTTTGGTAGCCGCTAAATTTTTTGAGGCATAAACAATCACATCGAAAGTTACTTTGTTATTGTTTACCGTGGTTGGAGCATTCGGTATTGCAGCTGGCGTTTTAGGAACCATAGCTCCCGTTTTTGGCGCTATTGTTATCTTTTTTACCGTATCAATTGATTGCTGTTGAACTTGATTAGCCTTTAAAATGCTATCTGTTTTGGCTATCGAATCTTGGGTCGCTTTTAGCGTATCAATCACCACTTTAGGAGAATCCACTACTGCAACAGGCGTATTGGTTTGCAAAGCCGCTTGTTGCTTAAATAGATCTGGTTTAATAAAGTAGATGATTACACCAATGGCCAGAATGATAAAAATGACAAGCAAAACTTTCGGCCAGATAGACTTTTTATCTTCCGCATCAATTTCTTGTACAACCGGATCATGGCCAAATCTGTTTGGATGCTCGGCATGTTGTTCTTTTATAAATTCGGGCGCTTCAGTTACGGGCGCTGGCGATACCGCATCTTCCTCTAAATTGATATATTTTTTTTCTTGTTCTGATTCTGGTGGGTGGCCAAAGCGTTCTGGGTTTTCCTGGTGTTGTGCCACAACGGCTTCCGGAACCTCAACTTCGTTATCGGCTAACGCTTTTACTTCTTCTTCATCTTCCGGAGTATGGCCGAATCTGTTGGGATGTTCTGCATGCTGATCCTTTATAAATTCTGGCGCATCCGTAACTTCCTCTCCAGCACTTGTAGTATGTTTTAAAGTGTTTCTGAAATCATCATTTACCTCATCTAATTCTATGTTTTCAATGATAGGATGGATGTGGGCAGTTTCTTTAGGTTGAGCTGGCGCTAATGGTGCTTCACCAATTTCCTCATAAACATCATTATCTTTTTCTTCTATTCTAGCTTCTGGCAATTCCGGAGCAGCCTCTGCCAATGAAGGCAAACCATAAAATTCAGAACCATAGTTAATATTATTCGCTGGATCGAAAGTCAATCCTTCATGTTCAGTAAAAAATAATCTGCCTAAACCTGCTAAGGTTGCTTCATGATCAATTTCGAGCTTTTGATTTACTTCCTCGGCAAATTTTGAAACATCATGCCGCGTACTCTCTGCAGAAATGTTTTTTTTCGATGAAATATAATTCACTAACTCTTCGTCATTTCTTACATCCGAAGAAAATTGTAGGGCATAACTTGGAGGCAGAAACGATTGCTTTTCTTTATCGTATCTTCCTGGAAATTTCTTTTTATAGAAGGTTCCTAAGCCGGTAATGCCAACTTCTTTGCGCTGCTGCAAAAGTTCCAAAAGGTATGATAAGATATCCATTCCGGTAAAATTAAGCGTTTTTTCTAAACCTACGCAATAATTAATTTAATGTATTTAAAATGAATAAGTTAGTCCGCCAAAAATGTTAAAACCATTAACCTGATAATATAAATATCTGCTGTAGTTCGAATTTAGGATATTATTTGCTTTAGCAAAAACGGAGAATTTGTTATTAATTCTATAATCAGCACCTACCCCAAGATCTACAAAGCCTTTCACCGTTACAATAGATTCAATGCCTGGATTTGGAACAATATATTGCAGTGGGTTTACAGGTTGTTGTACATTAACTTTTGCTTTCACATCATCCTGAATCACAACGCCTGCATTAAAACTTAGCTTTTTATTGTAGGTGTAAACAAAGTTTGAACTTACCTTTAAGCCAGGTTTGAACCAGCTGTAAGTTTCTGCTGCTGGTTTCCAATCATCAAGATTTACCTTTCCAGTCCATTTTAATGCATCACTTACCTGAACAGAGATTTCACCTTCTAAGCCTGTAAGTTTGGTTTTACCGAAATCGTAAATCACATCAAACTTATTAAAATCATTAAAGTTGTTAATAAATAATGGCATATCATCAAACTGTTTGATGTATACTCTGGCTTTATATCCGAATCCTGGTCCGCCTGTACCTTTAATGCCGGCACTGATACTCAATTTTTCTACTGTATTTTTAACCAAAACATTGCTGTTTAGCCAAGGATTTTCATCCGTAAAATTCTTAAGTGAATTTCTGTTCACATCACCCTTCACTTCTCCGAAAACCTGTAAGTATTCTGGAATTAATGTGAAATCTGCAGTTACTGCAGGGAAGATTTTTGAACTGCTAAAAGCACCAAATTCCTGAACAAAATTAATTCCGGCAGTAATTTTTGCCCCTTTAACCTGTAGCCGGATGTAAGGATTTAAACGCAATAAGTTATTTCCAACACTTGTTAAAGCATCTTTTGTATTACCAAACTCTGTAGAAGCAGCCAAACCTAAATTGAGCGAATTGATCCGTTTGTTTAGGTAGCCATTTAAACTCAAATAATTTTCTTTGGCATCGAATTTATCATTCCAAATATAGCCATTCGCCTTTACAGCGTAACTTAACGCATCTTCATCTTCAGTAAAGTTTTTTACCAGCTCGCCTTCTAGCTCTATCAGTGAAAAGGCTTGTTTCTGTGGGTCAGGATTAAGCGTAGGATTAGCGTCGTCTATTCCATAAAAGTAAGTACCATTACGTTGTAAATTAATTCGGCCACTTACTGTATTTTCTTCCAGAATACTTCTTCCAAAGACACTTAATTGTTGGTTGCTGCTATTTTGTTTGTTTAGTTTTCCTTCTTGACTGAAGTGTTTGAAGTACCCGCCTAGCTGCAAACCTTCATCCTTGCCAGTATTAAAATAAGCTTCACCTAAAAGGGTAGAAAGCGATCCAAACGCACCTTTCACATAATTATTAACTAAAATACTTGCCTTTTCTTCTGCAAGGGCTTGCGCCTGTAATTTTTGAATATCGCTGTTCAGCTCGAGTTTCCTATCTGTAATGCTGTAATTTAGTTTCGCTTTATATGTTTTAACATCATCTAAATTTGGGCTTCTCCTTAACTTAACCGCCTCTGCTAAAATGGGTTTATATGGACGAACAACTTCAATTTCTTCACTCACTACTGCTTTCTCTTCCACTTTCTTTTCCTGCGCTTGGGCAGTCATCAAACCAGCAGCTAAAAAAAACAGTGAACTATATATATATTTAATCGACTTCATAATTCTACTTCTTCTGGTTTAGTTTTTCTAGTTTCTCTTTGGCCGTTGGAATAATATCATCCTTGCCTTCGTAATTATCAATAATACTTAGCAGTGTACTTTTTGCTTGTAAGTTGTCTTTTAATGCCACGTAATTATCAGATAATAAGATAAAAGCTTTCGCTACCCAATAATCATGCGAAGCCATGTTGTTAACAATATCAAAACATGTTTTTGATGATGTTTTGAAATCGCCTTTGTTATACTCGATAAGCGCAAGGTTATATTTTGCCTCTGCAGCGGCAGCGGTTTTAGTTTTCGCAACAACGTTTTTAAATTCTTTTACAGCTGTTGTGGTATCACCTTTAAGCAGGTAAGCCTTGCCAGAAAATAGGCCAGAACTGTTTTTTTCTTCCTCTGAAGCTTTTTCCGATTCTTTCGTCAACTGTGCATATTTCAGCATATCATCTGGCATATTCAATGCGGTGTAAGCTTTCAATAAGTTGTTAATGGCGAAACTGTAATGCGCTTTGTAATCTGTAGTGGTTTCCAGTCTTTTTAGATAAACAATTGCCTCGTTATATTTTTTCTGGTTTAAGAATAACTGTGAAATACTTACCAAAGATCTTTCTGTATAATCACTTGTCCAGTCGTTTAAAATAAACTCATAATCAGGAATGGCTTCTTCAGGGCGACCAAGTTTTACCAGCGACTCTGCTCTGATGAATTTAGCTTCTTTCTCATGGTTCGCTTTCGGGAATTTGTCGAAATAAGCATTAACGGCTTGAAAAGCACCATTGGCATCGCCTTTTAAGTAAAGATTGTTTGCAGCCGAGAAGATGATATTATCTTGCTCATTATCTGAATAATTACCTAAAGGAGTGGTATTGGCATAAGCAATGAAAGCATTTGCATCTCCTTTATCAACATAAATATTTTTGATGGATTCCATTGCCTGTTTTGCTTCGTCAGCAGTTGGATAATCGCGAATAACCTTTTTGAATGATTCCAATGCTGCATCATCCTGATCTTGATTGTATTGTACCAAACCAATAGTTACCAACGCTTTCGGAACGTAACTACTGCGGGGATATTTAGCCACTAAAGCCACTAAATCCGATTTTGATTTATCAAAATCACCTTTGTTAAAATAAGTGTACGCAGTTTCAAACCCAGCATCATCAGCGTAATTCGAATTTGGAAATTTTGATAACAAATTCTGCATTGTCGAGATTTTTGCATCGTATTGGTTTTCCAAACCTTGGATCATTCCCTTTTGAAAAGTGGCATAATCTTCACTTGTGGTATGTCTATCAATAATTCTGTTGTAATTCGTCATTGCATTTCCGTAAGTTTTGTTTACGAAATAAGAATCTGCCAAACGGATGGTTGCATCATCAATTGTTTTTTGATCTTTATCATTTCCTTGCAAAAACTTCTCAAAATAGTTTGCTGATTTACTGTATTTTTCATCTTCGAAAGCAGCGTAGGCCAATGCGTAATTAGCGAAGTTGTATACGCCAGTTTTGTCTGCATCAGGCATTTTCAAAAACTTTTCGAAAGTAGAAACTGCTTCTCCATATTTTCTTAACTCATACATCGCTTCAGCTTTCCAATATGTGCTTAAAGCATGAATTTCATTGTCTTCAGGGAATTTTTCCGAACGCAGAAACATTGATAGCGCATTAGGAAACGCTCTTTCATTGTAGAATTCCAGTCCTCGGAAATAAGTTACTTTTTGATATGCTTCTTTTGCCTCGAGAGTTTTATCAGGAATGGGTTCTAAAATATCTACAGCTGCCTGATAGTTTTTAGTGGTTAAAAGAACCTCACCAAGTAAGGTTTTAGCTTCATTAATTTTGCGTGATTTTGGAAATGCCTTTAAAAATCCTTGCGTGGCCTCTAGCGCTTGTTGATGAAAATCCAATTCGTAACTTAATTTAGCATAGCTTAACCAAGCTTCTTCCTGAATGGCTTTATCAAAATCTAAACGTGAAGCCCTAAAAAATGCGCTTTGCGCTTTTTGTTTGTTACCTAGTTGAATAAATGCTTTACCTAAAGTATGCATACCATTTTGGAGGTACACATCATCAGTGTTTAGCTTTTCTAAAACAGCAACAGATTCTTTGTACTTTTTATTTTCAAATAAAGAGTAACCGTATTGGTAAATAAATAAATTGTTCTTGGTTTCGCTTTTGTCTTTTGCATAAAACTCCGCAAAATACTTTTCAGCATTTTTAAATTCCGATTTAGCAAAGTAAGACGCTGCAACAAGACTCAGCATTTCAGGTTCAAATTGTTGCTTTGTTTTTTGGATTGATTCCAGCGCATAGCTGATCACATCATCGTAGCGCTCATCCAGATAATACATAGATGTGATGTAATATGGATAACTTGCCTCATAAGTAGGCGAACCCTTTAGCTTCTCGAAATTTGCAAGGGCCGTTTTATATTCTTTATTCAGATAATTGATGTAGGCAAAATAATAAGTTGCGCTTTCCTGAAAATCGCCTTCTTCTTTTTTTACTTTTTCGAATAATGGTTCAGCCTTGTCGTAATCCTTCAATTCGAAATAAGCATAACCTTGCTTAAATTGATATTCATTGCGTTGTTTGCCGGATAGGGTAGAAGGATCAGTTTTTTCAAACCATTCTAAAGCTTTTTTATAATTTTTTTGTCCAAAATAGGTCTTTCCAACATAAAAGTAAGCAAGTTTAGTATTTGGATTCAGTGGATAATCGCGTATAAAAGCTTGAAATAAACTCTCTGCGTCGCTGTTGGTTAGCTCTAATGCACAAACAGCTGCATAAAACTTTGCGTTCTCTTTTAATAACGATAGTTCGGCATTGCTTTCCGTTTGGGTAGAAGGCTTATATCGTTGTTGCTCAACTAGTTTAAACTGCTGGGCTGCTGCAGTATATTTCTCTTTATCTAATAATTCTAAGCCCGTTTGATAGTTTTTATTGAGGTTTTGCACTGCGCTAACTTGCGCATACGTGCTAAAACTTCCTGCCAAGAGTAGCGGAATTAGTAAGTATTTTTTTTGCATCGGTTTCAAATATGGTTGGTACTAAATTAGAAATAGTATCATGGTTTATCAACAGAAGTAATTAACATCTGTTAATAACACCATTTAACGACAGGTTTTGAAAATTGGTATAGAAGAAAGATGAATGTTGAAAATTAGACTGGTTCAATCGTTTAATAGTCATTTGTTGAATAGTGCAATACGCCATAATTGGTTAAGCGATCGCCTGTGTAATAGTTGACCATTAATCGAAGTGAAATATAATGGAATGAGTCGATGCTGATAAGCAATGACCAAAGAATTAATGACTAATGAGCTAACCTAACCCTGACTTGCCAATAGATAAAGCACTGCCATTCTTACGGCTACACCATTTTCAACTTGCTCTAAGATGATGGATTGTTTGCTGTCGGCAACGTCGCTTGTAATCTCCACGCCCCGATTAATTGGGCCTGGGTGCATCACGATGATTTCTTTATCAAGATTATCCAATATTTGCTTATTCAAGCCGTACATCATAGCGTACTCTCTTAGAGATGGGAAATACTTAATATCCTGACGTTCTAGTTGAATGCGAAGCATATTTGCAACATCACACCAGTTTAAAGCTTTAATTAGGTTATGTTCAACTTTAACGCCCAATTGATGGATGTGTTTAGGAATTAATGTAGTTGGGCCACAAACCATTACTTCAGCACCTAAACGTTGTAAACAAAGGATGTTTGAAATGGCTACTCTGGAGTGTAAAATATCACCAACGATAACCACTTTTTTGCCAGCTACATCGCCTAGTTTTTGGCGGATGGAAAATGCATCTAGCAAAGCCTGTGTTGGGTGTTCATGGGCTCCATCACCAGCATTAACAATTTGTGCTTTTACATGTTTGCTTAAAAACTGACCGGCTCCAGCGTACGGATGGCGCATCACGACCATATCTACTTTCATCGAAAGGATATTGTTTACCGTATCGATTAGGGTTTCGCCCTTGCTTACTGATGAAGAAGAAGCCGCAAAGTTTACCACATCTGCAGAAAGCCTTTTCTCGGCAAGTTCAAAAGAGAGTTTTGTTCGGGTAGAATTTTCGAAGAAAATATTGGCAATGGTAATATCCCGAAGTGAAGGCACCTTTTTAATCGGCCTGTTAATCACTTCTTTGAAATTATCTGCAGTTTCGAAAATCAATTCGATATCATTCCGGTTAATATCTTTAATGCCTAAAAGATGTCGGGTTGATAGTTTTTCTGCTGCCATTTTTTACTTTATTGTTTTTTATCTGTTATTATATTGTTTTAATTATCAGATAGCGCTTACAAGCCAAAATATCCCTAACAGTTTATCTAGGCTAATTTTGGCAAGGTAGGTTCTGATAATAAAATCACTTTGTCTTCACTGCCTTCGCTAGCCCAGGTAACTTTAACTTGTTGAGAATTTAAGCTATCTACCTGATGGCCTATGTAATCAGGCTCGATAGGTAAATGCCTACTGAACCTGCGGTCGATTAGTACTAAGAGTTCTACTTTTTCTGGTCGGCCGTACGCAAGCAAAGCATCGAGTGCTGCCCTGATGGTTCTTCCCGTCCAAAGCACATCATCAATTAAGATTACTTTTTTGCCTTCAATAATAAAATCGATAGAATTGCTGCTAGCTGTAACCAAGCCATCTTTACGGCGAAAGTCATCTCTAAAAAATGTAATATCGAGGTTACCTTTTAAAATCTTTTTATTTTTTAAGATGGTTTGGAGATCTTGATGTATGCGATCAGCCAGAAAAATACCTCGAGGCTGAATGCCAATTAAAACGGTATTTGCGAAATCGTCATGGTTTTCAATTAATTGATGGCAAAGCCTCTTAATTGTAATCTGAATTTTTTGTCCGTCAAGAAGTGTTTTCTTTTGCATTGAAGAAGGATTGGGCAAATATAGCTAAAAAGTGGAAAGTTGAAAGCAGAAAGTTAAAAGTTCGTAACACATATTGCCAAATTGGTTGATTGTTAAATTGTTGGATTATCATTTTAAAACCATCACTCTTTGTTTAACAACGCTATTATCGCACGAAACTTTATCTTTGGATATGGAGCGAATAATTTTTTTTGATGGTGTTTGTAATCTTTGCAATGCTGCTGTTCAGTTCGCTATTAAAAGAGATAGGATGGATTATTTTAGGTATACAGCGTTGCAAGGTGAATATGCCAAACGCACCTTACCCAAATTTGATATCGATGTAAATAAAACCGACTCTATCATTCTATTGGAAAATAATCAGATTTATACCAAGTCTTCAGCGGCTTTGAGAATAGCTAAAAAATTACACGGACTTTGGCCAATTTTATATGTCTTTGTTATCATACCAAAATTTATTAGAGATTGGATTTATGATATTATTGCAAAGAACCGTTATAAATGGTGGGGAAAGGAGCAGAGTTGTTGGCTACCAACGGCTGAATTGAAGGGGAAATTTTACGACTAGCTTTGATCGTCTTCCTCCTGATGGTTTCTCGGTTTCCAAAGCCAAAGTGTTAAGATAAGTAATGGGATAGAGATACTCAATGCAATAACAATGAAAATACTGCGCTGTTTAACAATGTCAACCTCATCTGTAATAAAGATATTTATCGTTTCTTTTAAGACAAATAAGGTAATGATAGTACAAATGACAGCAAAAACTTTACGCATAATATAATTTTAAGGCAAATATTGTAATAATTATCAAAAAGAATTCTATTGGAATAGAAAACTGTAATTTTTCAAACGGAGTTAATTTTCGAGATACTTTCCAGAATAAGTGATTCCCATTAAATCGTATCGTTTAAATTGTGTTTTCAACCGTTTTTGAAAATCAGGATAATTGCGTTTTTCCTTCGGACTCCATAAAATTTCGCTCAAGGCATCTAATCGCGGAAATAATTGATATTGCACTTTTGCTGGATTGGTAATGTACTCGCTCCATAAACAACCTTGTCCGCCCCAAATGTATTTTGCCTGTTCTGCATTTAATTCTGCTGGTACTGGTTCGTAGTTGTAAACATCGGCAAGTAAAGATGGTGTACTTGCGGTTAAGCTATCTTCTTTTGCAAATTGACCGTGGTTGAAATACATTTTGTTTTCAGGAGTCATAATGGCTTTATGACTTTGTTTTGCAGCCTCAATACCACCTTTTTCGCCTTGCCAACTCATTACAATAGCATTTGGAGCTAAGCCACCTTGTAGAATTTCGTTCCAACCAATAATGGTTTTGCCTTTGCTATTTACAAATTTCTCAATCCTTTGGATAAAATAACTTTGTAGTTCACTTTCATTTTTTAGTCCATTTGCTTTCATAATTTGTTGCGAAACAGCTGATTGTTTCCACCAAACTTTCGAAGCCTCGTCGCCACCAATGTGAATGTACTGCGATGGGAATAAATCCATTACTTCGGTTAATACGTTTTCTAAAAATTTAAATGTAGTATCTGATGCTTGCAAAACGTTATTGTATTTATTCATCATGCCCCAGGTTTCGGCAACCTTGTATTTTTTGTTCGGTTCTGTTCCCAACTCGGGATAAGCCGCCAGCAAAGCCATGCTGTGGGCGGGCATTTCAATTTCAGGAATAATGGTAACATAACGTTTCGCTGCATAATCAACCACTTCTTTTATTTGCTCTTGCGTGTAAAAACCGCCATGTTTTATATTATCTGTTTTAATTACTGCATTTGCTGGCGTTATTTTTACATCGTTAGGTAATGCCTGATATTTGATTTGTTCGTTGCCTTTGCCTGGCCACAAACCTACTATACTGCCATTTCTCCAAGCCCCAACTTCGGTTAATTTTGGATATTTTTTAATCTCAATTCTCCATCCATGGTCATCCGTTAAATGCCAGTGGAAATAATTCATTTTATGAAGGGCAAGGTAATCGATATATTTTTTTACGGTTGCAACATCGAAGAAGTGTCTGCTAACATCGAGGTGCATTCCACGGTAATCGAAACGGGCGTAATCGTTAATAATAACAGCAGGTATTTTTAAATTTTCGCTTTTTTCGGTTGGTAACAATTGGATTAACGTTTGTACTCCGTTGAAAATCAATTCGGCACTGTGAGAGGAAATTGAAACTGAACCTTTGAAAGTTTGTAAGTTATAGGTAGTATAATAATTATAAGGTGGTTCGCCCATAGACGGTTTTGTCAAATACAATGTTATTCTGCTTTTATCATTAGAATCTAACGTTGTTTTAACTCGAAGTACTAAACCATAATTAGTTTTAAGATAATTTGTTAAAAAAGATACCGAAGGATTTAATGCTGAATCAGGACTATAAATTACGGTTTCATTAGTTAATACAAATGCATCATCTTGGTTTACTACACGTAACTCTACTGGCTGCGGGATAATACTTACTTCTTGAGCAAATAGGCTGATGCAAAAAGCAGATGATAAAAACAAAAAGATAATCTTCTTCATAATAGAATAGTTTTCCTTTTCAAAAGTAGTAATTCTAATCGGATGAAAGTAAAAGGTTTGGGAGAACGAATTATTGATGTTACCTAAACCCGATGGGAGGAATGCCGATTTTTCATCGGCAGAATCGGATAGCGGGGCAGGAGTTTCCGATGAGTGCTTGCTTTCGTTTTCGAATTATTTTAACCATATAAGACATTTAAGAAAATATAAGCTCACGTTGCTAATTTTTAAATGATCTTACACTGCTTCTATGGTAATTAAAATTAGATTGCTTCTTCGGCTGCAACAGCCTCCTCACAATGATAACTTTCTGAAGATTCCGTATATTTTGTGTTTCCGTGGCAAAAAATAAGAACAAAAAAATCCCGATAACTTTCGCTATCGGGATTAATATATTGAGTTAAAAAGAACTAGCCTTTTTTAGCTTTGCTTTCTTCGCCTTCTAATTGCGATTTCAATTGAGCCAATACGTCTAAGTCTCCTAATGTAGATTTCTCTACAGAATCTTTAACTTTTTTAACTGCAGTGATAGATGCTTTAGCTTCTTTTTTCTTAGCATTTCTTTCTTCTGCTACAGCTTCAGCTTTAACTTCTTCCCAAATACGAGCGTGAGAAACAACGATGCGTTTAGCTTCTTTGTTAAACTCGATAATTTTGAAGTCGTTAGTTTCTTCAGCTTTAACCGAAGTACCATCTTCTTTAACCATGTGTTTAGTTGGTACGAAACCTTCTACACCGTATGGTAAAGCAATAACGGCACCCTTATCAGTTACTTTAACAACTGTACCTTGGTGAACCGAATCTAAAGTGAAGATCGTTTCGAAAGTATCCCAAGGGTTTTCTTCCAATTGTTTGTGACCTAAACTTAATTTACGGTTATCAACGTCTAATTCTAAAACAACTACATCTAGTACATCACCAACTTTAGTGAATTCGTTAGGGTGGTTTACTTTTTTAGACCAAGATAAATCAGAGATGTGGATTAAACCATCGATACCTTCTTCAATTTCAACAAACACACCGAAGTTAGTCATGTTTTTAACTGTAGCTGTGTGCTTGCTTCCAACTGGGAATTTAGCAGCAACTTCTTGCCAAGGATCGTTAGATAATTGTTTAATACCTAAGCTCATTTTGCGCTCGTCTCTATCTAAAGTTAAAACTTCAGCTTCGATCTCATCACCAACTTTTAAGAATTCTTGTGGATTTCTTAAGTTTTGTGACCAGCTCATTTCAGAAACGTGGATTAAACCTTCAACACCTGGGATAATTTCTAAGAAAGCACCGTAATCTGCAACAGTTACGATTTTTCCTTTTACTTTAGAACCAACTTGAATGTCAGTGCTTAAGTTCTCCCAAGGGTGTGGAGTTAATTGTTTTAAACCTAAAGCGATACGTTTTTTCTCATCATCGAAATCTAAAACAACCACGTTGATTTTTTCATCTAATGATAATACTTCTTTTGGATGCTCTATGCGGCCCCAAGAAATATCAGTAATGTGAAGTAAACCATCAACACCACCTAAATCGATGAACACACCGAAATCAGTAATATTTTTAACAGTACCTTCTAATACCTGTCCTTTTTCTAATTTAGAAACGATTTCTACTTTTTGTGATTCTAAATCGTCTTCGATTAACACTTTATGAGAAACTACAACGTTTTTAAACTCATGGTTAATTTTAACAACTTTGAATTCCATTGTTTTACCAACGTAAACATCGTAGTCACGGATAGGTTTAATATCAATTTGAGAACCTGGTAAGAAAGCTTCAACGCCCATGATATCAACAATTAAACCACCTTTAGTACGGCTCTTAACGAAACCGTTGATGATTCTATCATTTTCAAGAGCCTCGTTAATAGCTTCCCAAGATCTTTGAGTTTTAGCTCTTTTGCGAGAAAGGATCAATTGACCGTTAGCATCTTCTGGTGCTTCAACGAAAACGTCAACTGAATCGCCGATTTTTAAATCTGGTGTATCACGGAATTCTGAAGTAGAAACTAAACCGTCTGATTTAAAACCAACGTTTAATACTACATCTTTGTTGTTTATTGAAACAACGATACCGCTAATGATTTCACCTTTAGTGATTTGATTGAATGTTCCAGCATACATATCTTCAAACTTTTTACGGTCTGCGTCATTGTAATTTCCGAAAACTTTTTCATCTGCATCCCAATCGAAATCTTCCGTTGGTGTTGCTAATGATGATTTGATCGATTCGATCGAAACTGAATCAGCTTCTGATTCAATAGTTTCTTTTTCAGTCAGGCGTCCGCCTTCTCCCTGAAGCTCAGCTGTTTTAGCTGCTAATTCTTTTTCTGCTACTTGTTTTTTAGCCATTAATTAATTATCTCCTTTTTTCCCTATTTAGGGACTGCAAAGGTAAAAATATTTTAATTAATAGAAAAGATTTTTTTAATAAATGTTGCTGATTTTTAGGTTATTAGAATATAAGTAGCAAGTATTGAGTATCAATTATCAAGATTGGGTGCTTAAAGGAGCAATGATAAAAGAACAAATAGCAAAGATAGGATACAGGAAATGGTATTCATTTTGCAAGTTCAGGACAAAATATTAGTTCAAGAACAATTGATTAATGATTTGAAAATCAGTGTTTAGTAATTCTTCGTTTGCAGCGGTCCCGTTATCGCTTATAGTCCTCGCTTCGTTGCACTTCACTCCAGGCTATTCCGCTCTACCGGGTTTAGAAACAAAAGATTGTGTAAAGAAACTCATGAGTAAATTACTTCTTCGTAAAAGTTCCTCTGGTAAAGCCTTCTCCAATCAATGTGTTTTCATCTCTAATTAGCAATAGAATCATGTTTTGTTGGTCGTACAACTTAATCATATCACCTTCTATCACATATTTAGTAGTGAAGGTAGAGTCAGTATAAGTGTCTTTTACAATTACGGAATCGTTGGTGCCAAAATCAAACGTTTT
>Ga0265780_10005517_pt1 | contig 15997 bp, 1 predicted proteins | sample P1T30metagenome_FD_192432 | JGI IMG/M metagenome (GOLD analysis project Ga0265780, IMG submission 192432) | Plant litter microbial communities from East Loma Ridge, Irvine, California - P1 T30 | ecosystem: Environmental > Terrestrial > Plant litter > Unclassified | place: USA: California... | reverse complement strand
AACTCTTATAGCTTAGTATATTTAACTTTATATAAAACTCTAGTATTTAATCTAAGAATTATACTTTTTTCTTAACTTCTTATAATATTATATTATTTTACTAAATATACTATTATACTCTTATATTATTATATTAATTTTTTAATTATACTAGTATATCTATCTATTCTATCTTACTTACTTACTCTCTAAGAACTAACTCTTAGATTATCTTAGAATAACCTTTATAGCTTACTAATAACTATACGTACTAGAATAAGAGGTATAAAGTAGATCTACTAATAATTAAGCTAAGTTAAGAAAGAAAGGCTTTATTATTTAGCTTAATAAAATTTTAGGTAGTATAGTTATTTTAGACTAAGTTTAATAAGAATTCTAAAGCTACTATATAGATAATCTTATAAAGGCGCTAATCTAGTTTATAAGTCTTAATACTTAAAAATTATAGACTAGTATCTATAAAGAAATAGTAAAGACGCTAAGCTAGTTTATAAGTCTTAGTACTTAGAAATTACAAACTAGTATCTATAAAGAAATAGTAAAAACGCTAAGCTAGTTTATAAATCTTATAGTTATAAGAAGTATAGTAACTACTATATATAGTAGAAAATAATACTACTTCTAAAATTACACTACTTCTAAAAATACTCTACTTCTAGAAATACTCTACTTCTAGAAACGCTCTACTACTAGAAATACTCTACTTTTAGAAACGCTTTACTTCTAGAAATACTCTACTTTTAGAAATACTCTACTTCTAGAAATACTCTACTTCTAGAAACGCTCTACTTCTAGAAACGCTCTACTTCTATTTTATCTATCTACGCTTAACTATACTTTAGAATAAGTAAGTAAGTAAGTATTTTACTCTCTACTTAGTTTACTTACTAAATTAGATAAGGCCTACTTACTTATAGCTTACTTAATTAGCTAGAATAGAGTAGCTACTTACTTACTTAAAGCTTACTTAATTAGTAGATACGTTAGAGTAGCTAGAAGCTATCTAGCTAAAATAAAGGTATCTAAAGTAAGATAAAGTAATTTCTTATTAATAAGATTACGTAAAAATATTACGTAAAGTCTTTCTATTAGAGAAATACTAAGCTTTTATTTAAAACCTTACTCTATAACTCTTATATCTATCTTATTAAGTATCTATTAAGTATCTAAGTAAGTATAAGTTCTTTACTTAGCTTAATTATAAATTTATATTAAAGCTACTTACTTACTTTAATATATAACTAACTAAGTAAATAAGTAAGTACTTATAAGTAGTTTACCTAATCTAAAGTAATATATCTATACGCATAATACGTATATTCGCGTAATATATAGAGAATATTAAAATATATTAAATTTCTTTACTTTTAATACGCGTAAACTCTACTAATATAGACCTAATTTAAGCTATAACTTAAGATATTAAAAATCTAGAGCTAGAAGAAGAATTCTTATATACTAAAATTACTACTAAGTATAGTATTATAAGATCTACGTTAACCTAAAAATACTAGAGCTAGATAAGCTTAGAAAGAGATAAGAACTTTAACTAGTAGAAACTTAATCTATAATAAGAGCTAGAGCTTATAAAATATATTAAAAAGCTTATAAAGTAAGGTATCTCTTCTATATAAAAGATAGTTAGGAATATCTTATTAGAAGTAGCTTATTAGTAGCTTAGTAAGAGCTAGGTTACTTACTTTATTAATTAATATAAGATCTATCTTATCTTAAAGTAGACTAGCGCTATAGATTATACGCACTACTTAGCTAATTCTAAGTTAAAGTATAGACTCTACTTTAAGTTACTATATTAAAAGATTACTAAATACTATCTTAAAGCTTAAGATATATATAATATAGATAAGAAAGGCTTTTTAATTAGCTTAATAGATAGAAGTAAGAAAGTTTTTAGTAGGTGTTAATAGAAGAAGAAAGAAGTTTAAGTATCTCTCTAGAATAGATTACGCAAGTTTCTAATAGTTCTAGCCTACTACTATGCTAATAGAAACTTACTACTTCTAAGCTTTATCTACGTAGCTAAAAAAGAAGCTATATAATTAAGTTAGGTAGAGAATATTAAAATAGAAGAATATAAAATCTTTATCTTATTATCTTTAATAGACTAGTTAAATAATAATATAAGTCTAGCTTAGCTAGAGTAGGTATTTAATTACTATATAAAGTAGTAATTAGAGAGATAGTAATTACTTATTCTTAATAGCTATAGATCTTATATTATAATAGAGTTTATTAACTACTATAATTACTATAGAATTCTTCTTATAATTCTTTCTCTATATTTAACTTATACGCTCTAGCTATTTAATATAGTACTATTTAAGCTACTTTCTTAAGCCTACTCTATTAAGCTTACTAACTATCTTTATAAAGCTTAAGGCTTTATTCTAATTAAGAAAGAGAACTTCTTTCTACTTTTCTAAAGTGTCTAGATACTTTTCTTTATAGAGAGCTTTATATTAAAAATCTTTAAAGCTACTAGAATCTAGCTAATAGATACTAATATTATTCTTTATAGATTTACTAGTACGCTAGAAGCTAAGAGAAGCTTATTATTAGAGCTCTCTAAGTATAATTAGAGAAAGATAAATTAACTAGTTTAAGCTACTATTACTAATAGCTATTAGTATAAGATAAGAAAGCTATACTTAAGTATTTACTATCTCTTTATTTAAAATAAGCTTTTAAAGTATAAAGTAGAAAGTTTAAAAAAAGTTTCTTAGCTTTATAGTATCTTACTATCTTACGCTTATAGGCCTTATAATAATAGTTAGAACTTAAGAAAATAGTATTACTACTCTTAGTCTTATTATTACTTATTAATAGAATTATATATCTATTCTACTACTTCTTTTTAGTAGTAAGCGCGTCTATAAAACTAATTTTATTATAGTAATATATCTTATTAATAATCTATAGTAAGTAGATAGCTTTTATAAGCTATTTAGCTTTAATTTTTACTTTATTCTTAATAGTAAAGTTAAATAATTTTTATAGCTATCTCTAACTACTACTATTACTTTTCTTTCTAATTTCTAAGTTTATATTTTATTATTATAGATAGTTTTTAAAGCGTTTTAGAACTATATTAGTGTTCTATAGCTATATACCTATAGCTAAAAAACTCTTTAATATAAGCTTTTTATTACGTCTAGAAGTATAGAAATAAATAGAAGATAAATTATTATATTATAAGCTTACTTAGAAAGCTTTCTTAAGTAGTAAAGCTTCTAAGAGCTTATCTTAATCTATACTAGTATAATTACGTATAATACTTTATAAAAGTATTTAGAGGTATACTCTATAATATACTTTTTAAGTAGTTTATAAAAGTAGGCTATATAGTTATAATAAGCTCTTCTTATCTTAGTAAAGAATACTAATTACGTACTTAATAGAGCGTATATAGCGCTAAGCGCTTTACTTAGTATATACGCGCTAGTTATAATATTACTAAAAATTATTTAATTAGCTAAACGCTCTTTACCTCTTACTTTAAATAAAAGTAAGTATCTTTAATTTTTTTTTAGTACGCTTACTAACTCTAGTAGTATATCTAATTCTACTAATTACTCTAAGTATACTTTTTTATATCTATCTCTAAGCTTACTAGTAGTATATTACGTAGTAATAAGTATAAGAAAGAATACTCTACTCTAGGCTTCTCTAAGAAAAAGCTATCTAATTCTAGTACTATAAGCGCTTCTAAGATAAAAGCTTCTAGTACCTCTACTTTTCTAAAAAATCTAGCTATACTCTCTAAGTAGAAAAACTATAATTACCTAAATAAGCTTATTAGTTATTTTAGTAGTTTTTCTAAGTATAGCTCTTCTAGTAAGAAGTAGAGCTCTACCTCTATAAGTACTTCTACTTCTACTTATAACTTATACGCTACTCTAACTTATACTTCTAATAAATCTAATCTATTTACTAATTATAGTAAAAAGATTACTTAAAAGTATATAAATAATATTACGTATTATAATAAGTAGTCTATCTAGAAGTACGCTAATAAGTAGAAAGCTTATAATCTTAAAGCTAAGAATAAAGTAAAGTATAAGTACTATAATAAAATTATCTATAAGTATTATTTTACTAGTTAAGCTATAAAAGAAAAGTAGTGTTTATATTAAAAGCGTAATAAGTAGCTTAAGTATAACTTTAAGTATAATAAAGAAGTTACTAAAGCTAAACGCGCTAAGTTTAAGAAGAAGTATATTACTAATAAGTAGCGTACTAAGAATAAGCGTCTAAAGATTACGCTTAAGAAAGCTATTAAGCTTTATTATATAATAAATTCTAAGAAGATAATACGCTAAGTATAGAAGTCTACTAGTTCTATTAGTTTTATAAAAAAGCTTAATAATAATTAGATTAGTAAAACTACTAAGAAAAAGTATTCTAATTAGAATTCTAATACTATTACGCTCTTTTAGAAGCTTTCTAGTAATTCTTATAAGTAGCTATCTAAGATTACTATTATAATTTCTAGTTCTTTAGTTTCTTATAACACTTATCTTAATATTCTATTTCTAGATTCTACTTCTAGTTCTAAAAGCTCTATTCTTAAGAACTCTACTTTTATAGTTCTTTTCTCTACTACTTCTAAGCTTTTTACTAAGACCTTAGATAAGCTTCTAGTATCTTAAAAGAGTAGAAAAGTTTATACTAATATTCTTTTCTCTAGTTCTATTTCTAAGAAGAAGAAGAAGTATAGTTTTATTATCTAGAGTAGTAATAAGCTAAGCTCTCTCTTTAAGTAGAAGTATTACTTTTAGTCTAATACTTCTAATATTATTAGATTTTTCTATAAAAATAATACTAAGAAGTACGCGCTTAATAATAGGTTTAATAATAAAGCTAATAAAGCTTTAGTTACTAAGTTTACGTATAAGCGCATCTCTAAGAAGTCTATCTTTATCTTTACTAGTAAGCTTTATAAGATAGTATATCTTTAGTATACGTAATTTATAAGTACTAGTAAGGCTACTAACTTTCTTTATAAGAAATACGTAAGTATTAATAAAGATAAGAAGTCTAAGTATTATCTTAATAATACTAGTAGAAATTATAGTTATAACTTTATATATATATACTTTCTCTAGCCTTTAAAAAGCTTTACTAACTCTTTTTTAGCTCTAAGTATCTTAAGAATACTACTAAGTATATAGTAGACTAGTTCTATAATATAAAGTAGAACCTAAACACTAGATAACTACTTAATATCTATAACTCTTATTTCTATAAGCTTATTTATAACTATAATACTAGCTTTAAGTTCTACGTAAAGTGTAGCTATATAGTTTAGAGACGTAGTAAGAAGAAAAGCTTTAATACTTTTAAAGTAAAGTGTAATATAAAAAACTTTAAGTATACTTCTAGTATTAAGCGCTCTAGGTCTAATCTTAATAATAAAGTTAATAATACCTCTACTTCTAAGTAGCACTTTTCTAGTAAGTTCTTTTCTTAGTACTTTTACTTCTTAGTGCTAATAAGCTTTATAAAGCTTTATTCTATAGTTAAGTAGATTAATTATACTAAGACTACTAATAATAGTATAATACTTTCTAATAATAATAATAAAAGCGTATTTTCTAAAACTATTACTAATAGCGCTATTATAGCTACTTATAAGAGTATTACTACTAAGCTTAGCTATTTATTTTTATTTACTAAGAAAGTTATACTCTCTAGATTCTTTACTCTTAAGCTTAAGTACTTTTACTATTATAAGAATTTTACTAGTATAAACTAGCTATACTTTTTTAACTCTATACTTAGATAACTAAGAAAGCTTTACTCTAATATAGTTCTAGAAATACTTTTTTATCTAGCTACGCTCTTTAGAGCGTATACTCTAATAAAAGCTTTTTTAATAGATAGTTTTCTATAAGCTTATAAGAGAGGTCTTATCTAAATATACTTCTTACTACTTTTCTTAGAGTAGCTAAACTCTTTATACCTTATAAGCTTTATAATACTACTAATAATTTAATATTCTTTATATTTATCTACTTTTTAAAGTAGGTAAATTACTAAACTAATAGATTTTTAGTAAGTTTATTAGCTAGTATACTCTTAGTCTTTAGATACTTAACTCTAAAAGACTTTTTAGTATACTTTTACCTTAGCTATATATTTTAAATATTAATATATCTAAAGCGTATTATTATATACTTATTAGCGCTAACTACTAAGTATATAGTTTACTAGTTATTATAGAAAATTATCTACACTACTTCTAAGGTAAGAGTAAGCTTCTAAAATAGTCTTTTAAGCGCTATTACTTCTTTACTAATATACTTAAAAGCTAGAAGCTTTACTTCTATAGTTAAAGTTATTATAGTTACTTATTATACTACTTTCTAAATAATAGTACTTTTAAAAAGTATAATAAAGTAGCTCTATAAAGAGCGTCTTATCTCTAGATTATCTATAAAGAAAGCGTTACTATAAATTATAAGCTTAGCTCTAGAGTATACTCTATAGTAGATAGCCTAGTAGTAAGTTTTATATAAGTATATAATTACTTAGTTAACTACTTTAATATACTCTCTACTTAGGTTAGTAAGAATATATAAAAGCTTTAAAGTAGCGTATACTATATTAGACTATAGTATAATAGCTATATAGAGTAGTAATCTAATACTCTTTTAGTAGTCTTTAACTACTTTTTTATCTACTTTACCTATTAACTTTATAAGCTCTTAGCTTAGAAGTAGTATAGTAAAACTTAAAGAAGTACTTCTTAAGTTAAACTTTTTAGTAAGCTTATTTAAATACTTATTATATATAAGTATTATAGTATAAGTAGCGTAATTACCTAATACTCTTACTTCTAAATACTATTTAACTAGACCTTTCTCTTTTAGATTATATACTACTTTTATTATATTAGTAACTTATAAAGCTTCTTAATAAGTAGTATAGTAATATATAAGTAGTATATTATTAATGTAGAAGAGTAGAAGAATCTTTCTTTATTTATTAAAGAAAAGATAAGGCTTTTCTTTAGAGGTAATAAAATCTACTTTCTTTACTATACGTAAGAGCTCTTTATACTAGAGTAGTAAAGAATTCTTTAGTCTATAAAGAGTACGCTTAAGCTTTACGTACTTACTAAGCTTTTTAAAACTATCTAGTATATTATATACTATAACTAGCTAGTACTCTTAGTATATATAGAGAAATACTTCTATAATATTAAACTAGAGAATCTTTAGGTTAAATTCTACTACTATTACTATTACTATTTTAAAAGAGTGTAAGGCTTATATTACTATATACGTAGAGTATATAGAGTTAATTACTTATAGATCTTCTTTTACTACTACGTAAGCTTTATATTTACTAAAGTAGCTATTCTAATTAACCTTATATATAAATACTTACTTTAGTAGAAGTAGACGCTTTTATACTAAGAAGCGCTTAATCTTTTTCTAGGTATCTACTTAATAAAGTATATTAATTTCTTTTTTATAGACTTTATAGAAAAGCCTTTTATATAAATAGTTACTAAGATCTTTATACTTTTTTAGAAGTAGTAGTAGTTAGTTATAGTATATATATTTAGATAGCTTATACTTTTTTAGAAGTATATTACTTAAGATTATAGCTACTATAATTAAGTAAATAGTTATAAGCTTTTTCTAGTTTTCTTCTACTCTATATAAGTATTAGAGAAAACTATTAAAAAGATTATTATCTTATATACTATTCTATAGATTATATAGCGTATAAACTTCTAGTTTTTCTACTTCTAGGCCTTTATATTACTTTTTAATTCTAGAGCTTAATTATATTAGTTTTCTATAATTACGCCTCTAGCGTATTAGTCTAGAAGTAGATAGTAGTTTTATTTTACTTTATTTTAGAGAAGTTCTAAACGTAGAGCGTATATAGAAATATAGTATACTTAGAGATACTCTATTCTAATAAGTACTATATACTTTATTTTAATAAAAGCTCTCTATATTAGATAGCTATTAATCTTTTAGTACTAGTAGGCGCTCTTCTCTAGTTTAGTGCACTTTCTAGGTACTACTATTATACTTCTAACTAGACTTTATAGTCTAGTACGCTCTAGACTTTAGTATTTACTTTAGAGTAAATAGGCTTATATACTCTTAAGAGTCTATATAGATTTCTAGTAGTTAGCTAGCTAAGCTTTCTATCTATATAGAAGATATATTATATACTACTTATTAATTAGGCTAGCTAGCCTATTTAATAGTAAGCTATAATATACTACTTCTTAGCTTTTAGATAGAATTTTTAAAAGTATACTAGTCTTACGTTTTATCTACTATAGCGTAGAGTTAGTTAAAGATATCTTTATATACTTCTTCTATATTATATAACTTATCTTTATATAAAAGATTAATAATTATTAAAAGCTTTTCTATTAAGTACTTCTAGCTATGTTTAGCTTTACTTTTATAAAAAAGCTTTTTATTAAAACTTACGTTTCTTATTATAATTACTTAATTAAGCTTAAGAATCTATATTCTATAGATATTAAACGCTCTATATTCTACTAGGTATCTAATATAGCTTTTTAGTATAACTTTAAAGTTATACTTATTTTACTCTACTACTTACTTTCTATTAAGTAGGTAAGCTTTATAGCTATAGGCGTAGATAGTACTCTAATCTAGATAAAGATTAGCTATAGAAGTATAGACCTTCTTACTATTCTTTATATACTATACGTTAAGTACTATATTAGAAGCTAAGAGATTATAAGTATATAATAGACTTATATTATATAGCTAGGTTACTACTTTAATAATATTTAGCTAGAGCTTTTTAGAGAGATTTATACTAACTCTTATCTTAATAGATTTAGTAATTATTTCTTAAACTACTCTCTTTACTTCTTTATTTAGTTTATAAGTATAGATAGAGGTATACTCTATAATAATACTTTAGTCTTTAGCCTATATTATAAAGCGTAACTTTTCTCTCTAAGATAGTATTATAATATTATTATTTTAGATAATAATATAGATATTAAGCTTATACTAAGCTATAAGAAAGCTTATAAAGTTATAGAAGACTTTTATAATCTTAATAAGTGTCTTAGCTTAGAGAGTATACTAATAGATCTTTCTACTATAATTATCTTTAAGTAGTATAATCTAAAGCTCTCTATTATAGCTAATAGAAAAATTAAAAAGATTTTATAAGATTCTTTAATAAGGTCTTAGAGCTTTCTTACGTAGTTATCTAAAGATACACTACTTTATATAAGTAATAGCGTAGTACTTATATTTACTATAGCTTATTCTTCTAATATAGATATTACGCGCGTTTTTAATTAGAGCTTATAGTGCTTCTAGACCTAAGTAGTCTACTCTTACGTACTAAAGCTTTTCTAAATTAGACTAAGAAAAACTTCTCTAGAATTATTATAAGCGCTAGTTATTAGTTACGCTTATTATAGTTAAGTAAAACTATAAAAAATTATATTTAATAAATATAAGCTTATACTTTCTTCTAAGCTTTACTAGTATAAAGTTATTAGAAAGCGTTCTAATATAAAATATTAAGTCTAGCTTTAGATACTATAGTCTAGCTTTATTAAAAGCTACTTTTAAGATAATATTAATATAAAAACTTTCTATAACCGCTACGCTTATTAGAATAAAGTTCTCTATATATAGTTCTCTTTTCTCTATTAAAGTATTTCTAATTCTTTATATACTATATCTAAGTACCTAGAAAAAGAAGCTTTCTACTTCTATAGTATAGAATTTATATACTCTTATAAAGGTCTTAGACTTAAGTAGAGATATATTATTAATAAAATATACTACTACTTTATTATCTAAGATAGTACTTATAAAAAGTAGATAGATATTAAAATCTATAGTTAAGTATATACTACTAATACTTAGCTAACTTATAATAAAAGTAGAGTTAATAAGTATTACTTAAATTAACTCTAAATAGATAGAGCTTAGGCTTTTAATTTATACTTACTATAAAGTAGTCTATCTCTTCTTATTAAGAGCTCTCTATAAACTATTATACTTTAAGTTCTTAAGCTTAGTAATAATTTTAGTCTTAGCTTTATTAGAAAGCTTTAGAGGTTTACCTATAAGCGCTATTTCTAGGCGCTTATATATAGTAGTAGACTACTTATAGTACTATCTATATAGATAATCTTTCTTAGACTTTTAGGCTAAGTTATTATTACTAGAAGCTTATTATAGTGCTTCTATAATAGTAAATATACTACTTTTACTAGTAGAGTAAGTAGTATACTCTTAGATTAGCGTAGTAAAAATCTTTAACACTTATTTAAAAGTAATCTAAGTTTTACTAATAGTAAAAGCTTTAATAGAGTTTTATTATATAGAGCGTTTCTATTCTAGAGTAAGCTTAATACTAATTACTTCTAAATAGTTCTAGACTATAAGTATATTACTAACTTTAGTAAGTTTATATACTTTAGCTTAGACTAGAATATAAAAGTACTTCTATTACTAGTACTTAGAGTTAATATATTCTTATTATACTTTTTAAAGGTATACTCTATACTATAAGTATATAAAATTCTTAGTATAGTCTTTCTCTAGAGAAAGCGTAGACTTAAGATATTTAATAAGTACTTATAATATAGCTTCTTTCTTTATAAAGATAAAGAGTATAGTAGAAGCTAAAAGCTTTAGGCTAATAGTCTAATTAACTTAGTTCTAAAAATACCTAATATAAGTACTCTTTAACTACTATTCTATTACTTATATCTTATACTTTATAATAGATAAGTTATACTTATTAGTGTAGAGCTTATTAACTATATTATTCTATATAAGCACTACTAGCTCTAGAGCTTATAGAACGCTTATTTAGATAGAAGTAGCTATTTTTATATTAGAGTTAATGTTAGTTTAAATTTCTTTACTTAGAGTATAAAACTTAAACTAGGTAAACTACTTAGGCTAATACACTAAGTCTATAAGTGTAAAAGCTTTTATAAAGATTATTATAGAGTTACTTATTATAAGTAATAGAAAAGTACTTTTATAGAAGCGTAGAGATTAGTAATAGAATTAGTATTACTATACTCTGTTAAACGCTTTACGTTTTAAGTATATAAATATAAAACTATATTATCTTTTTAAAGTACTAGACTTATAACTATTACGTCTAGAAGTATAGAAATAAATAGAAGATAAATTATTATATTATAAGCTTACTTAGAAAGCTTTTTTAAGTAGTAAAGCTTCTAAAAGCTTATCTTAATCTATACTAGTATAATTATATATAGTGCTCTATAAGAGTATCTAGAAGTATATTCTATAATATTTCTACTTTATTATAGAGCTCTATACTACTAGAAAGTTACTATAGAAGTTATATTTTAAAACACTTATAAGGCCTCGCGATTACTATATATTATAGTTAAGTTACGTTATATAGCTTTGTAAAAGTAGTAAGAAAAGTACTATATCTAGTAGCTATAAGCTATAGGTTAAATAGAAAGAAAAGAGCGCTAAAAGAATTTAATTAGCGTTATAAAAGTTAATAAAATTAGCTATTATATAGCTACTATAGCTATTAAGTAGTAGAAGACGCTATAAATAGCGCGCTTTCTCTTTAGTATAGTAATTAAATATCTAGATAAGCTAGGTAAGTCTAAGATTATTATTTATCTATTCTAAAAGTAAATAGAAAATAAAAACCTAGTGTTACTCTACTATATTATTATTAATATAGCTTAATTAAACGCTAGATAAGCTTTAGTATATAAAAGTAAGTAGTAATACCTTTCTAGAAGTATATACGTAAGCTAATAGTATTACCTATTCTTTATTACTTTCTTAGATTACTATAGTGCGCTCTTTTTAAGCTAAAGAAGCCTTACTAAAAATTCTTTTTAACTAAACTATCTATCTAATAAAGAAGCTCTTCTTATCTATATTATATATATTACGCTCTTTAGTGTTAGGTTCTAGCTCTAAAGAGCTAGAGCTAACTTAGCACTAGCTATAAATACCTTAGAATCGCTATTATAGCTTAGTAGCGATTTATCTCTAGTCTTTTTAGAATAATATACCTAATTATAGTCTAATATTATATATCTAGTATTTAACTAATTCTATTATTTAATATTTAAATTACTCTACTCTATAATACTTTTATATACGTAGTTTAGATATAATAAGCTCTAAAGTAGATTCTTTTAGCGTAATATAATATAGTAGTAAGTAGGCTATATTATCTTTATATATAATAGATAATAACTAGAAAGAATTAGCTTCTTTATTTTTAAAGGTAGTAATACTACTCTCTAAAGAACCTATAGATCTATTAGAGACTTCTTTAGGTATTACTAATCTAGCCTTAACTATTAGAGGTAGAAATGCGCTAATTAAGCTTATTATAGAGCTAACTATACTCTTATAGTCTACTACTATTAAAGATAAGAATAAATAGGCTACGCTAACTTATAAACTTAAAGAGTTACGTAAATAGAAGTAGCTAAAGCGTACTTATTAAGATATAGCCTATTTTAGAGAATTAAAGCGTAAAGTACTTATAGATAACTACTTAGCTCTTAAAAAGAATACTAACTACTACTCTTTAACTTTAAGAGGTAAGTTCTAATTAAACTTAGAAGCTCTACGTCTAAAGAACCTAGAGATATTTACTACACGTAACTACTTATAGTATAACTACTAGGTACGTAATTATAAGACTATCTTTAGAGAAGCGCTCTTTATCTTCTCTTTAGGTACCTAAAAAGTAGACTTTACTATTAAGTTTCTTAATAAAACTACTTATTTTACTTAGAATATTTATTTCTAGAACTATATAAAGCTTAAGGTATCTTAGACGCCTACCTAGAAGAAACTTAAGATAGTTATACTTAATACGCTTAGTTCTAAGTTATTATAGCGCCTTATAGCCTATAATAGACTTAAGTAGGCTAAATAGAGGCTAGATTAGAATTTTAACTCTCTTTTAGCCTACCTTAATACGCTTTAAAGTAAACTAAAGAACTATCTAGAAGAGTAGCGCTATATAGACTTTATAAGCGCTTTTCTTTCTAATATTTAGAAAGAACTTCTACTTTAAGACTAGAAAAACTATAATACTATCTCTAAGCTTAATATCTTAGCTTACTACTACTAGAGTAAGATAAAGCGCACTACTACGCTTCTAGAGTATCTAGCTTATAGAGAGAAATCTTATAGCTATTAGATATAAGATTTTTTTTTAGAGTCTTTCTAGACCTAGAAAAAGACTAAGAAGTCTAGTTTAGTTAAATCTAACTTAAAACTAGCTAAATAGAACTAAGATAGTCTAAAAGACTTTAATATAGCCTATTAGAGATATAATAAGACTAGATACTTTTAAAAAGATTATCTAAAGTCTAAGAAAGACTCTAAGAGCTTACTAAGTTAAGAATTAGAAAAAGATAGTAAGTAGAGAAGCTAGAGTTCTTTTTAGCTACCTATATTACTCTAGACTTAGTATTCTAGAACTTAGAACTTCTTTATAATACACTTTACTCTAAACTAGTAAAGCTACTTATAGTAAAGGTATTACTTAGCTAGTTAGAGCTTATTAAGACTTTATTAGATAGAGGTTCTTAGTTAAACTTTATTTTAGCGTTACTTACTATAGAGTAAGACTTATTAGTTTACTCTCTATCTAAGCTATTAGTAGATAGAGTAAATAGTAAAGAATTAAACATTTATAGTACTACTATAGTAACTATAAAAGTAGTAGATTCTTATAGAAAATAAGAGATCTAAAACGTTCTATATATTATTATAGAGGTCTATAAGTATTAGATATACTTAAGTCTACTCTAGATAGACGCGTATTACCTAAAAATTAACTACTCTATCTAGAGAATACTTTTTTAGAGTCTTAAGTCTAAAAATAGAACTATCTATAAGAAGATTATGCTAGAAAAAGCTAAGAAGTTTAAGAAGACTATACGTAATTCTACGTTAGATATATATAGCTATTTTATAGCCTTAGCACTCTAGTCTAGCCTAGAAGAGACTAAAGAAGATAGTTTACTTTTATAATACGCTAAGTTTATCTATTTAGAGTTAGAAAATAACTTAAAAGCTCTTACTAACTATAGTCTATAAGACTTAGCTATTAACTTACTACCTAGAACTATAGCGCTCTACTAGCTATTATATAACTTCTCTAGAATAGAGTTAGAGCTCTTACGTAAGTATTTAGATAAGTACTTAGCGTAAGAGTAGATTAGGTATAGTAAGTCTCTAGTAGAAGTGCCTATACTCTTTACTAAGAAGAAGAATAGTAGTATAAAGCTATACGTTAACTATTAGAGTCTTAATAAAGTTACTATTAAGAATTAGCACTCTTTACTACTTATTATAGAGTCTTTAGAAAGATTAGCTAGCGCTAAATTCTATACTAAACTTAATATAAAAGAGGCTTACTATAAAGTATATATTAAGAAAGGTAATAAGTAGAAGACTACTTTTTATACTAGATATAGTAGTTTTAAGTATACTATAATACCTTTTAGCTTTATAAACGCGCCTATATAGTTCTAAGCTTATATCTATTAAGTTCTAGTAGAATTAATTAATATAACTTATATTATATACTTAGATAATATTCTTATTTTCTCTAATAATAAAAAGAAGTATAAAGGCTATATTAAGAAAGTTTTATATAGATTATATAATATAAAGCTATTTCTAAAGCTTCTAAAGTGTAAGTAGTATACTTAGCGCACTAAGTACTTTAAGTATATAGTTTTCTCTAAAGAAATTTAAATTAATAAGAATAGAATTAAGATAATCTAAGAATAGTCTAAACTACGTATAGTACGCGAGATTTAGGTATTTATTAGCTTTATAAACTACTATAGATAGTTTATTACTAGATTCTTTTAACTTACTCTACTATTAACTAAACTAATCTAGAAGAGGCTAGAAGTAGCTAAAAGTAGCCGCGCCTAGTAAAGAGAGAAGAGTTAGATTCTTAATCTTAATAAGAAAGCTAAAGAGGCCTTTTAGAAGCTAAAAGACTCTTTCTTAAGTATTTTTATCTTAACTTACTTTAAGTAAGATAGAAAGACTAAGACTAAGATAAACGTCTTAGATAGCATAATTATAGGTATATTAAGCTAATATATACTAAATAGAGCTAGAGAGTACTACTAGCGTCTAGTTAACTTCTTTTTACGTAAGCTTATTATAGTAGAGTATAATTATAATACGTATAACTAAGAGCTACTCGCAATAGTTAAGAGCCTAGAGTATTAGCGCTAATACCTAAAGAGCGTACACTTTAACCTCTAGACTAACTACTAGAACCTAAAATAGTTTATAAAGACTAAGACTCTTAACTATTAACAGATTAGGTCTTATATTGTACTATCTAGATTTAAATTTAATATCTACTACAAGGTAGAGTCTATAAACTCTGCAGATAAGCTATCTTACTACTCTAACTATATAGTAGAAGCCTAGAAACCTACCTAGAAGTATAATAAAGCTTTTATTTAGCCTATAAGAGATCTTATAACTAATAGTAACAAAATCTCTCTTTTAGTAGCCGCAGTACAAACTCGCTCTACTAAGCGCACTAAGAAATAATAAGACCTTACTAAGGGTCTTAAAAGCTTTAACTAGGCTAGTAGGCACACTATACTAGAGCTCTAGACTCTAGAGGAGCGTAAGAAGACTAATTACGCCTTCTTAGGCACTTTAGACAAGTCTAAGTCTAAAGATAACTAATCTAGCCTAGATAAGGCTAAAACGCGCTGTTACGTAGCAAGAACGCTAGTAACTACTAAAGAGAAGTCGCAAGCCCTCTAGAAATATTATAATAACCTACTTATAAGTTACTTTAGAGTAAGACATACTCTAGAAAAGCTATAGAGGCGTTATTTTTAGAAAAGTATACGTAAGAATATAGAGTAATACTATAAAGATTACCTTATATATAAGAAGTCTACTTCTGCAAG
>Ga0265780_10005516_pt1 | contig 16001 bp, 11 predicted proteins | sample P1T30metagenome_FD_192432 | JGI IMG/M metagenome (GOLD analysis project Ga0265780, IMG submission 192432) | Plant litter microbial communities from East Loma Ridge, Irvine, California - P1 T30 | ecosystem: Environmental > Terrestrial > Plant litter > Unclassified | place: USA: California... | reverse complement strand
TAAGACCCCGTTCCTATGATGTATTGTTCTAGTACGTATGAGCGATGCTAAAGTCTGGACGCTGTGTGTCTGACTCCCTGAACAGCATTTTCCTGCAAAAGACCACATGGAGCAAGTTCGGGTTCAGCAAAGACATGGCCGCACTCATTTTAAAGGAGCATCAAGTCTTTCCATCTTTCCTCGATTGTCTACAATCATTTGGGCAGAAGTCTTCTGAAGATGTGAAGATTTGGGACAGCTTTTATTCCAAAGCTGACATAAGACCTGGTGAGCTACCCTACACAATCTCACTCACCACACCTCTCTGATGATTTGAAGAGTTGTGCTACACCATTAGATACTTCGAAAAAACGGCCGTAGTTCAGGCAATCCTTGGTCATTGCGGCAGACAGCCATCTACCAGCAATTTGACAAGGTCGGAAAGCGGTGGGTGTGGTTTCTGATACAGCCATCTCAAGCGTTTCGTACGGAACTCGTAACACTTTTGAAGAATGGCCCAGGCCTTGGAACACCATGTCTGAAGATTCCAGTATTAGTCCACCGATTATGTCTTGCTATCGCGTTGTCTAGTACTGGGGAATACATCGATGCTGTGCATGCCGAGGTGGTAAAGATGGTACGCATAATGGCCCAGTCAGAGAATAACGGCATGATATTGACACAAAAAGAGCTCCAAATCTTGCTTTTCCACAGTTGGAACATCGTTGAAGCATGATTTCGAGGTAACCTTCAGGGATCTCCAAGCATTGCAGCTTCTCAAACAAAAGCTACTGAGAGCTACAAGAGTACTCGAGTCGGACAGGAGCGTTTGTGAAAAACTTCAGCAGTCGCCTTTGATCCATGGGAGCGACTCTTTAGATGAGCTCAGCAACTCTGCCAACCTTATAGACATGCACACCCGGCAAGTGACCATGTCATTCAGATTTGCGGATGAGACGGACAAACTGGTAAGTTGTGTGCAGGTACAGCGCAAGAGCTTATTGATAACAGACGAAAAGCTTTCCAAAGTGCTCGATGCAAGGCGCGATGAAGTGCTTCTACAAACCAATGCGGCCATGCAGGCTAATCTTGAGATGCTCAAGCGCATAGCTTTCATAGCCGGCGAGGAGAACCAGAAGCCGTCCAAAATCAGCTCTAACACCCTAAAGGACTCGCGCGCACTCAAATCACTCACGACTATTGCTACCATGTACCTGCCCGCTAGCTTGATAGCGGTGAGCATCGCAAACGACGATACGAACAAGGCTGCCGCTGACGTTGATACCAGACAATCTTCAGCTCAGGTCTTGTGCGGCTTCGGACACCAGCTGAGAACGATAATACTAGCAGAGGCTTTGCGCTGGCCACAGAATTCTGGATTTACATTGTAGCGACTCTACTTCTGACTGGTCTTACAGGAGGCTCTTTAGTGCTTTTGAAGGGTTCTTGGAGGAATTGCTTACCTCGTGCACCTAATCCATAGCTTTGATGATGTAACGTAGCGCATTGTTAACCCATAAAATGATATTCTCAGAGAACCTGGGTGCTGACGCCATGTGCGTCATTCTGAAAGTGGCTTAGCCAGGCCGCTGCAACGAGCCTGCCTTCGCAAAAAGCCCAAACTCAGCATTCCTTCCTACATACAAGCTATATGTGTGTTTCCCAGTGCAGCAATAATTTCCATCATGACATCTACTCGAGAAGCTACATATCGGCCTCACTACTGGACCCGAGTGCCTACTGCAAACTCACATGGCAACAGTCGAGATCGCATCAGGCTGCTGACTGATAAGGTCGCTGACCTTATCACTTTCCTTGCAGTGAGCCATGAGATGGCATTGGATATGACTTTCATCACCTGGAGAGCCCCACTGGGACCAGAGACCTATGGTACAACGTATGGCCCACTCGGATTCGGTGGCACAGCAGAAGTTCAGCAGCGGACACTAAACTTACAGAAGAGTCTCGCATTCAAACGCCCAAAAGCTGGTCAAGGCACCAGAAGTTCAGTATCGCCGGGGAATTCTATGAATCTTGATGGGGAGTATCGCAATCTGAGTTCGGAAATACTTGTGCTTTGCTGCGAGAATGTTCGTCACCACCCCAACATTATCACCATCGAGGCAGTCTGTTGGGATTACAACGAGAAAACCGGTCTCGCTTGGCCGGTGTTGATTTTTGATAGAGCAGAAGAGAGTGATTTAGAAACTTTCATGAACACTTCTCAAGGTCTGTGCATGAACAATCGCAAGCGCTTAGAGCTCTGTCAAGACGTTGCCTTAGCCATGATTGCACTTCACCGATATGGTCATTGCTGTCACCCTCAATCGTTGCAGTTATCTGACGCTTTTCAGGAATCGTCCACGGAGACATCAATCCTAGGAACCTTCTGATCTTCCGTGACGTCAAGGATGGCGTTTTCATCAGGATGTCCGACTTTGGATATGCATCGATGATGTACGAAGGGGACCAAATATCGATGCCGAGCACAATTCCATGGTGCACCAGAAATAGAAAGCGGTTCAGTTTGGCTGTTCGAGTTTGAAGATGCCCGGAGCACCGATTACTACTCTTTCGCACTAGTTTGCGCAGCTTTGCTATGGTATGGTGAGTGTGAGGATGACCGCCTATCTTCGATGAGATTCACAGTACCGGTACACCAGGCCATTGCACAGGCAAGAAGACGTAATACCTTGGGTTCTCAAGTACTAGAGATAGTCCAATCCTTGAAGGATGTGGGAAATGAACACAAATCACACCTCAAAATATTCTTCGAACAGGCCTTACAAGACAGGCCAGAAAATCGAGCTTTGCACCTTCAGGGGCTGTTCTTTGAGTATGCTCAACGTACCGGGCAAGGTAAAATGGTCTTCGATAATATCAAGCCTAAGTTCTTTGCGCGTCCGAAGATCCCATGGGCGGCACAATTCAAGGCGAGTACCAAGGATCCACAACGAATGGCGGTGCTTATGGAAATAGATTACCAAAGTCTGGCCTCGGGCAATAATTGGAGATTTCCGACTCTGGTCGGCAATCTTTGAGGCTCTTAATATCCAAACTAAATCACATCCTGACAAGCTTTGTCGACAAAACGCTGCTTTCCCAATGGTAGTGTGCTTCGAGCTTGGATTTGGCTGTACTCAGTCACATGCAAAGTCATCGGAATGGCTTGAAGCCAGCTGCCGGACCCTGGAGGAATTTGAAGCAGAGATAAAAAGTATCCAAAGTCCACTGTACTGGGTGAAGGCCGGTCAAGATGCTCAGCATTGGGGCAATGCAGATCCGACGCCGGCTTATGTCGATGAGCACCTTCTGTCGGAGGCAGAAAAAATGTATCGCATGGCACTCTCGAACATGAGGCACACCTTCTCCGACAACCATCCTCTGATACATGAGCAGCGGATTGTGGTCTGCCAGATTCTTATAGAGCTATCAAGATGGCAAGAGGCGTATGATATGGCGTCAGCAACTCTAGATGACTGTCGCAAGCACAAGGTGCTTCTATCACTCTCACCAGAGCTATAGAAGCCAAGAGAGAGGTTTGCGCGGAACTTTTCCAGTACCACGAGGTGGAAGCGCTCTGGGCTGAACTCAACAGCAGAAGAGCGCATCTACGTCGCATGTGGCGAGAATGTGGCGAGATAGCGGATCCAACTCTTATTCATTAGCGCTGTTACGACAGGGAGGCATTATAAAACTGGCGACAAAATATTATGCAGCAGCGGAGCAGATTTTCGTACGACTCTCTGAGAGTACAGAGGCTTACTATGGCTCCGAAAGCGACGGTGCCATTGAAGCAAAGGCTTTGCTAGCAATACTGCATGCTCTATACCACCGCCCAGACAAGACTCAGATGTTACAGGAAGCCCTAGCGCTGTGTGAAAAGCACAATACTGTGTATACGCGTTGTGAATCACTACGACTCCGCATCCTCCTCTGCCGGCCGCGCGACACCCGCCGAGAGCGAAACGAAGCCTTGACGAGATGCATCCAGATTGTCGAGGACTGTAAAGTAGAGCTGGTACCCAACCACAACCACACATTCAGTGCAACAGAAGAGTTGTCGAGCATTTATTTCGAATGCGGTGATTTCGCAGAGGCACAGTCCGTGCAGCAAGCCGTAGTAGAAGCATCAAAGACGGCCTATGGAGAAAACCAGCCGGTTACCGCTTTCAGCCAACTGCGCCTTGCGTCGCTCCTTCGTTTTGATGTTCGTTGGGAAGAAGCTTTTAAACTGGCTGAGCCGGCTACGGATGTACTCCGTTTAGCTCCAAGTGACCAGCATCGTGAAGTCGTATTTTGGACCCTGGAATTGAGTAAATGGAGGGCCAGAAAGCGCATATGGGGGTTCGCTGGTTTCTTCCTCCCTTTAAGTGTCATAACAGCTGTCGGTCGCAGACTGAATCACCTCATGGCCTGGATCAGACGATGAAAGAAGAGCCAGGCCACACTGGAGAAGAAACAGTGGAGACCGCAAGATCAAGTAAGAAACATGACAACATAGCATATCCTATACACCAACGTCAGCCATGGTCTGGCATCTAGTTGGACTGGCAGGCGCGCTACAGACATTGGATGAAGCCATAGGGTCGGTAATAGGTTAAGTTCTGTGACTGCGTTGGCTGGCCTCCCCTCGTATGAGCCAATTTTGTCCACCACTTCGGAGACATCTGTGGTGCCTTTGATCAACATGTCACGACACGCAATCCACGCTGCACCCCCACTTGCTGGGCCGTATTACGCTGAGCATCAAGATGGCCATACAGCTACCACTTCATCTACGCTTTGCAAACATCAGGCAAAGAGATTGGTTCGGCGACCGTCCCGTACACCATCATTGTCGACGAATGTATTACAATACTCACTCGTTACTCAGTACACGTGACCAAGGCGCAGAACGCCAGGCTATGCATAGAATATTCTATGACGGTGCCGCCAGTGTCATGTCAATGCTTCCAAATATTAACAACAGCTCCCCCACCCCTGTTGCTTCCCCTTCTTCGCGGCATCATTCATCCCCAAATTCACACCTGCCCGATTCCCGCCCCCCGCTCCCGGGCCCTTGACACCGCTTCTCCGGTCGTTCAAATCATATTTGCCGGCCTCGATATTCTGATATATCCTCTCTGCGACCTCTAAGAAAGCTCTTTCCACGCCCTCGCCGTTCTTCGCGGACGTCTCGACGTACTCCATGACGCCGTTTGCTTTGCACCATTCTTCCGCCTCTTCCTTGGTTACTTGTCGCTTGTTGTCTGCTTCTGCTTCTGACACTGTTGAGGAGGAGGCGAGATCGGATTTGTTGCCGACTAGGACTACTACGATGCCTTCCTCGGCTATTTGCCGCAGGTCGTGCAGCCAGCTCGTTGCGCTGAGGAATGTGTTCTTGCGCGAAATGTCGAAGACGAGGAGCGCGCCTGATGCGCCGCGGAAATAGCTTCTTGTGATACTCTTGTACGTCTCCTGGCCTGCCGTGTCCCATAATGATAGCTTCATGTGTTTTTGCGGTTGTTGCTTTGCGGCGTCTTTCGCGGACGGTTGTGGGGCGGATTTGGAGGGGTTGTTGATGCTGAGGGAGAGCGAGGCGGGTGGTCCGACGGGAACTATGCGCGACCCGAATTCGACGCCGATGGTGACATCGTGGTGTGGTGAGAAGCGGCCTTCGCAGAGGCGGACTGTGAGCTGGGGGTTGTTAGAGTGGCGTCTTGAAGGACTGGAATGTGGCGCTTACACTCGATTTACCGCATCCAGAGTCTCCGAGCGAGACTATCTTTGCTATATAGTCCCATGGCTGAGACATGTGGAGAAGTTGTGCCGAAGGCAGTGGTTGACGTGCGCAAGCTTGGTGCGGTATAGAGGATAAAAGCACTAGCGGGGGGCTTCAATATCAATTGTTCGGTTTAGGATTCGTTGGGCAAGCAAAGCAGGACGTTTGTTGCAAAGTAAAGTTATGGAGATGATGGAGTGGAAGGGTAGGCCTTAGGAAGATGTCTGGGGTCAGGGTCGAGAGGTGCGTCATTTAGCGCGACATGACCAGAACTACTTATTATTAGCTGGTATTGTGGTATCCCCAGCCACCTGCATGCGAACTGCGCCTAGTCAATCCGCGGGCCAACGTGACCAGGTCTTATGGAATGAGCTATTGTTGAATGTGTAACACTGCAGCGTTAGGATGGGTAACCTCTACAATGCGGCGTAAGAGCAAAAGTTTTTGAACCGCCTTCTTTGTTACCGGTACACGAACAAGACAGAGAAGGCTTCTATCAACTCCGGCCATATCTTCCCCAGGACGATCCTGGGTGCACAGAGCACATGTCAAAGTGAAGCGTGATCCCTGAGTGGCGCACGTGGTTCAAGTCAGCAGCCCGGGCCGCTACCGGTACCTATCGATAGGCAGGCGCGAATGACGAAGACGCCGACGCCATCACCGCTCCAGCCTCCAGCGCCTCGTCGGAGCCTCACGCACCTAGAGAGCTCCTCCTACGCTATTCTTACACGTACGAGCTCAGATAACTCGTCCTATTTCTTGTCACTTTCACTTCAGCTCCGACGCGCCGGACTTTAGCCGCAGTTACATGCCTCGGAGCTGGTGTGGAGACGGCCTCATCATCGTTCCTAGCGCCCCAGGGAATCACCACTCCCAGCACGTGAGGCTGCACCAACGATAAGGGCGCCTTTTCGCGTGAGGGAACGGCAAAGGCAGAGAAGGGCAGCCCGGTTCCGCTCCGCTGCCCACCATGTTTTCTGAATGTAAGCCTCGTGCTGCCTTATCACTGCGTGTGACGCTGGCGCCGTCTGCTGCTCGCCGACTCGTGTGACTGACCTCGTGCCTCTCAGATGCCTCCAAGTTCCTCTCCCAGTCTCAGTCGCGACTGTCACTGGGCGGTCAGCACGAGTCGGCCTTGAACAACCGCAACCCCTCGGACAGACAACGACCCTCCTCGCGCGCCGCCCAAGCCTACCTCCAGCGTCGCAACATGCCGAACCCTTACAACTCGCAAGCCGCCTCGCGCTTCGCCTTCGCATCGCGGACCTCCAACGCACCTGCTCCGTTGTTCTACTCGGCCACAGATGACTTCCGGGAAGAGGACGACCATGTGGAGCACGACCGCGAAATGGCCGACCACTATGCGCTCCAGCGGTCACGGCGGCAGTTCGGCGCCAGCAACCTGTCTGAGTCGTCTGAAGTCGACGACGACGGGATACACCGCTCAGATCACACAATAGAAGCCGACCGCGGCGAAAACGATGCGCCTGGCTACGGGCTGGGAGGCGGAATTAAGAGCTCCTGGAAGGGTGACCGGCCAGCACGGGGGAGATCGAATACAGCAAGACATGATGATGAAGAAGAGCGAGATTCAAGCGTCCCATTATCCGAATCAACAGATCCGAGCAGCAGGGGAAGAGACCGACTGGTGGATGTGGAGCTCGAATCCACTGATAGGGACAGCATGGAAGCGGTAGAAAGAGACGAATTGCTCGGGCACAAAGAACTGTCGCCTCCATCATATCAACAACTTCGGAACGGACCAAGACAGAAGCGCGGCCGCAGTCCTCTACGCACCACGCTACCAATACCACAAGAAACCGACGAAGACACCTACCTCGAGCACCCACGGCCGATAAGTCCGGATCGCCAGACAGTGCCAGACGTTGTACCAGAGAATCCCACGATCCCCCCGCGGCACAACTTCTTCTGGGCTGAGCTCTTCATAATCATACAGTGCGCCATCATCGGCGTCTTCTTCATTTCACTGCTCCAGGAATCGCCGCCAAGTAGAAAGAACCCCATCGGCGACACCATCTACACTGTCCTGCGCTCGTCCTTCCACCTCATTGGTGTCTACTCGCTGGTGTCGATTGTGGTTGGACTGCTATGGCTATCGCTACTGCGCTCCTTTGCTCGACCCCTGGTGATGTTGATCCTGGTCGCTGTACCAGTCATCTCATTCTCCTTCTTTCTGTACCCATTTATATCGAGCTTCAAAGGCTCATGGCATGGTGATAGCATGCAAGATAAATTCATGCGCTGGCTCTCGGTCGGTCCACTGGCTCTTACCGTCTTCTGGATCTACACTGCGTTCAAAGGGCGGCATTCCCTGGACAAGGCAGCTGGCATGTTGGAGTTTTCTGGCGAGATTCTGCGATCGCAGTTCCCGCTGCTCATGGTCGGCATCGCCACTCTTGCAGCAGTCATTCTCTGGTCCTGGATTTGGATCCTCATGTTCACGCGCCTCTTCCTTGGCGGTCACTTCACTGGCAACAAGTCGCGCTGGATCATCGACGCCAGTACATGGTGGCTCGGCGTAGCTTTCTTCCTCGACTACTTCTGGACCCTCGGTGTCATCGCTGGCGTCCAGCGCGCCACAACCGCAGCTACCGTGTCGCAATGGTACTTCCACCGCAACAGCGTCCCCGCCCCGCCCGCGTGGACCGTCGTCCAAGCCTCTCTCAGCCACGCAACATACACCATGGCTGGCACAATCTGCATGTCCACGCTCCTCACCCTCCTCGTACGCCTCCCGCTCATCGTCCTACCCCGCCGCATCGCAGGCATGATCAGCATGTGCGCATACAGCATGATCCCCACCCCCATCGCCGCAATGACCAACCCGCTCACACTCACATTCGCATCTATCCACGGAGTCCCGCTCAGCCAAGCAGCCCGCGGCCTCAGCCAATTGAGCTTCATTTCTCCAGATTCACCAACCACGACGCTCGGCCCGAGAGACTTCAAGAACAACACCCGTCCCTCGATGCAGTCTTACCGCCTGGCTAAACTCCTGCTTCACGCTATTCGCTGGGTCATCACGCTCTCGCTTGGCTTCGGCGGGTGGGTTAGCACGGCGCGCATGTTGCAGGTTGGCGGGAGCGTGCCGTACAAAGGCAGTCTGTACGCGTACGTCGTTGGACTGATTAGTGCAGCCATTGGCTGGGGTGCACTGGGCGCTATGGAAGGCGTACTAGGCGGCATTCTCGATGCGGTGCTCGTATGCTGGGGCAGCGAGGTTGGAAGAGACGGCGATGCCGAAGCGCGGTATTGCGTCGATGCAGGCAGGTTGTTTGGCAACGAGGTCATTGGCCAGAGCGTTGGTGGAAGAGGGAGGTGGCATGTTTAAAGCGAGATTGGCATGGGGTGATTCAACATATCGGGACTTGGCATAAGGATAGGGAGGGATATGGGGGCGTTTTTTCATGAAACAAGCATTTTTGGGTATACCCAAATACACTACCAAGCTGATAGATTTTTCATCACAGGCTGCAGGAAATTTTTTCGATTAAATGGGACAGAGTCTGGCATAACCTATGTCTTGTGTTGTCTTTTGTGCGTGGCCGTTGTTTTCCTCCAACCCCCATACATCCTCGGAAAAGCGTCGTGAATCTTGTAGTGAAGCGACATGTCCGTAGCAAGCAGACATAAAGACAATGAAGACCCTGCTTCCAAGCAGATTGTTACCCGCCGTGCACAGCATGGTCTTTCGGTGCGGGGACTTTAGAAGCCATAACTCTTCCGCCTGTGATGTTCAGTCGCGTCGATGTGCAAGATCATGACGAGTTTGCCGATGAAACCGCCCGTCTTCTCTACCACCCCGATCATCTCGTGGTTGATCACCGTGCGCGCATGCACCGTGTCTGACGGCAACACGTTGTCGGCGAGAAGTTGATCAGCTAGCGCATAAGCTTCCGCGCGCCTGAGAAATGTTTGGATAGACCGGCAGCGCAGCGGGAATCCAACTCTTGAGGGGTCGCCGTAGTGTCGGACCGAGGAGACTGCTTGGTGTAAGTTGACGGAATTCGCTAGGCAAGGAAGCAGTCGACCAGTAGGAACGTAGAGCACGACAGCGAAGAGATCCACGAAGCTGAATCTCGCAGTGCCCAATGCTGCTCGTAGGGCATCGGCGAGGGGTCGGCTTGACTGGGGAAGCAAACGGAGGGTGAAAGCAGGGCGGGAGCCTGTGCCATCTATAATGGCGGCTTTGACAGTCAAGTCATTGAGCGAGGCGTAGGTCGGGTCCGTCAGAGCGGCGTCGAACACGGTGACTGAAGGCTTGATCAGATCCTGTTCTTCGAAGAATCGATGGGTGCAGAGACGGTTCAGAAGGTTGCGAAGTAGATTATGATCTTTGGTTGAGTTGGTGAAAGGGCCAAGCAAACCGGTATTCCGAGGCAAAGCGTTCCATTGGACCTCGATCCAGAAGATGGTGTCGTCTGGCAAGGTAGACATGGGGCTTGAGTAGCGCGTGCGACGAGCCGGGAACCTTTTTTGTGTATAATTAGCGATCTGATTTGTTGTTTTTGAAGAGTTTTAGAGGAGCAGAAGGTGGAGGGGTAGACAGAAATGAATTTTTGAAATGTAGCTGTAGAGGGGCAAACAGGCAGCGCTAACGAAGCATTGGGAAATTGCGAACCCATGGTGAAAGAGAATTTTTTTTCGCTGAATCGCCAGAAAGTTGCGGGAGCAAGTGGTTCTGGTCATAAGATGCGGATCACACAGCTACTGCTTGTTGATTAGCAAACTTGAAACGCATATATCGCATCGTAATGCATGTAAACCAACGACACCTAAATTGCTCGACGAGAGATCAATGTCTGATGTTGCATACGACGTCATTATCTGGCTCGATGTGGTGTATCGAAACCCAGCCAAGACGAGCACATTTGGTCCTTATGCCAACTTGGGTCTCGACAAGTCGTTTATCAGAGCGATCAACCAAGCCTTGAATGAGAGCCCGAACTTTGAAGGAATCCATGGTCTATCATGCCATGACGCCAAAGGCAACATACACTTCACCATATTCGTGAAGAGAGAGACGAATGCTGCAGTTGCTGGTAAACTGCGCACTCGGAGCGAATACTCGACCCTGACTCTCTATCGCGTACAGGTGACAGACTGGTGGCCAAAGATACATCTCAATGCAAATGGTTCACTGGAGGGTTTGATTAAAGAGCGCTTGGACGATGATGGCATAAGGCTGCAAAAGAACGACGTATTCGAGACATGGCTTTCGCAGGAAGGTGCCATGGCGCGTGGGCAGGCTCAGTTACACGGTGAACCCGCGGTCGGCAGATATGTGGTACCGGTCCAGCTTGTTGATGGGATACTTGCTGGGATGGTGACAGTCGCAGGTTACGTCTGGAGGACCCAAAATGGTGTGCTGAGTCATATGTCATGATGGAGTGGTGAAGTCGTGGAGCGTGGAGGTGAAGGCGGGATGTGTTGTGGAGCCCGAGCCTGATGCGTCATGGCTCGCTTAACGCGACCCCTGCCGAACGCGTTGGCGGAAGGTGGGACTTGTCAACATTCAGTGTTCACTACAGCCCAAGCGGCAAGTGCAACTGCAGCGACAACAAACATAGAGCAGCTGCGGGACACATGGAGCCCTTTGGACGCAGTAATGTCTACCCGCAACCCTCCCGGCATGAAAGCTTCGACGGCTGAACGACGCTCCGCCAATGCGAATTACACCTCCACTGCGCGACCCCGCGTCGCATCCGCTGCCACTGGAGACGAGAGCGACCGACGCGCCTCAGCCACAACATCGCACACACGGAAACAGCCACATGCCATGGGAGGGACCGGCGCATCCTCGGGCGAGCGGCGCATAGAAAGGAAAGAGGTGCGCGAAAGGGAGACGGAGATACGGCGGACGAGGACGAGGAGCCCACTGAAACATTCAAGCGAGAGTCGAGTCAACGCGCGAAGTCGGGGCGAGAAACCACCCAAGGAGACGGAAAGGCCGCCCAGGAGCGCGCACTCGGCCAAGTCGTCCCCAGAAGAGCCTCAGGCGCCATGGGAGCCCAAAGCCTCGCTCATTCCGCATACGACCGCTCCGCTCGCGACGCGCATCTCGATCCCGCCACTGGCCTCGACGGCGCCCGTTGCGCTACAGCCCACGCCTCTTGCACAGCTATCGCTCGATGCACAGGAGAAGGCTATCATCGAAGATCTGCTGTTCGTCTTCATGGGCTTTGAGGGACAGTACATACGCTTCAGCGAGACGTACAACCCACATGAAGAGAAGGAGCGACTGGTCGGCCCACAGTTCCGGATACTGCCCGGTCTGGATCCGAGCTTGCGGGACCTCACAAAGTCCATGCTGAAGACTGCGACGCATTACATTGCAGTAGAAGCATGCATAGAAGTACTCAGCAGGGAAGAGTATGGCGCCGTCAACCATGCCTTGTGTGCGGCGATACGGCGGCTTATCAAGGACTACCTCACACTAATTGCGCAATTAGAGCATCAGCTACTTACCAACGACTCTTTCACGCTCCACGTACTGAACCTGCATACCAAGCAGACGAGCCACATGCTTTTCCAACTCTACACCACTGGAATCGAGCTGCTCAAGGCCAACGATATTCTCGAAGATGACAAGGACGACGACTCTGCCGACGACGATAGCAACGATTTTGAGAACATCTTAGAGTCGCTGCGCGAAGGAGGCAATGCGACCAAGAAATTGTCCAAGGGCGGCAGTGTCTTGGGTCTGATCACAAAGCGATTATCGTCCATGTCCGGAGATCCTGCAGCAAGAACGCTGCTCACGACCCTGTTGCGCGAAGCAAGTAGACCATACATGGCCATGCTGAACGAGTGGCTACATCATGGAGGTATCAAGGACCCGCATTCCGAGTTCCTAATCAAGGAGCAACGAAGCATCAAGCGAGAACGGCTGGATCAAGACTATACTGACGAGTACTGGGAGAAGAGATACACGATGCGCGACGCACTTGTGCCACCACAGCTCGAGGCAGTCAAAGACAAGGTGCTACTCGCCGGAAAGTACCTAAACGTTGTTCGCGAGTGTGGAGGTGTCGACGTCAGCAAGATCGTGCAGGACGCACCCACAAGCTTCGACGACCCGCGGTTCCTAGACAATGTCACCTCGTCCTACGCATACGCAAACTCATCTCTTCTAAACCTCTTACTAACTACACACCAACTACCCGCTCGCCTGCGATCCCTCAAGCATTACTTCTTTCTCGACCGGTCCGACTTCTTTACCTACTTCCTCGAGATGGGCGAGCTGGAGCTCAAGAAGCCTGCGAAGGCTGTCAACGTCGGCAAGCTGCAGTCACTACTTGATCTTGCAACGCGACATGCTGGTTCCGTGGCCGTTGAAGACCCATACAAGGAGGACATCAAGGTGCAGATGAACGATACCGGTCTGACAAACTGGCTGATGAAGATTGTCAATGTGCAAGGTCTGGACCAGGACGCCGCGGCTGCCTCGATTTCGAACTACACCCCAGCCAATACTGCACCCATCACTGATGACTCCAATATCACAGGATTCCAGGCTCTACAATTCGACTATGCCATGCCTTTCCCTCTGTCACTCGTTGTTAGCCGAGTGACGCTCACACGATATCAGCTGCTTTTCCGCTATTTGCTCAGCTTGAAGCATCTCGAAACGGATCTCGCCAAGTGCTGGGGAGAGCAAGGCAAGAATGCAGCCTGGAAGCATCATTCGCGAAACCCTCGCATCGAGCTTTGGAAGCGGAAAGCATGGACGCTACGTGCACGCATGTTGGTCTTCGTGCAGCAACTTACTTACTACTGTACCGCAGAAGTCATTGAGCCAAACTGGACATCACTGATGTCGCGTCTGAACGAGGAAAAGAAGGGCGATGCCAAGGGCAAGAGCAAACAGGCTGATGATGATAGTGGAGGATCGCAGGTGAAGCGAACAGTTGACGAGCTGATGCAAGACCACGTCGACTTCCTCGCAACTTGTCTGAAAGAGTGCATGCTTACTAACAGTAAGCTGCTCCGAGTAAGTCACAGAAACTCTCAACTCGACCTCCATCAATTAACTCTGCGTAGATCAACAACAAAATCATGTCAACATGCAGCATGTTCGCCTCCTTCACCTACTCGCTCTCCCGCTACCTCATCACCGGCGATCCCGACCTCGTCACTCAAGTCAATGCTGCCCTCAACCCAGCTTCGAATCCTCGCCCCAACGCCGCCCGCTCCACCGCTAATACCCAGTTCGTCTACGACCCACAGCGCGTCGAGAAAATGTTCGACATGCTCGCCAAGTACGAGGAAAACTTCACCCGGCATCTTAAGATTCTGCTGGATACATTGAACTACCTCGCTGCGACGGAGACGGTAGTTTTCTTAAGTCTATGTGCCAGACTGACGAGTGCAGGAGAAGGATTGAGTGGATTCCAAGCCCCGATGGGTATGGAGGGGATTGTGTAGCTTGTATGATCTGGAAGGGTTTTGTGCAAATATGATACCATTCGTCTTTTGGCGCATTTCATCTTAGTTTGGGGCGAATTCTTCTGCTGAGCAGTACCCTCCAGTCAATCTCCCGCACCGCCACGAGCAGACCGGATATTGTACCTTGAAATCGGAACACAGGTGCCGAGTACGCAAGCCAAATTCGTCACTCCACATGTGTTTGCCAAGTCTTGGCTGCAGTTTGCATGCACTCAAGCAGTATATGAACCGAGCTCGCGATCCACACGTTCCGGTCACTGCCATTTACATCATATCGTGATGCTAACACGCTAGCAGTATAAAGCTCAACGCCGCTCGCAGAGAACTGCCAATGCGGAGGAACTAATCATCATGCTTCAATCACTGAAGGCTTTGACAGTACTTGGCCTCGTCAGTCAGGCAGTAACATACGCAAATGCTGCCTCTGTCCTTTTCACTGACGCCTCAATCATCACATTCAATGTGGACACTCTGCGGACCGAAGTTATTCACGACTCTTCATTGCTTGTTGAGGGGGACCGTATAAGCCAGATCTACAATGGAACTACACCAACATCATATCCCGATGATACAGAAGTAGTCGACGCCACTGGCAAGATCATTAGTCCAGGCTTCATCAACACGCACCAGCATCTATGGCAGACTGCTTTCAAGACCATCGCGTCCAACACAACACTGGTAGAGTACTTCCAACGATACGGCTCCTCCGGACCATCAATTCAACACTTCACCCCAGAAGACAAGTATCTCAGCCAGCTCACCGGCAGTCTCGAACTCCTCAATTCCGGCACAACAACAGTCCTCGACCACGCCCACGGCGGCTCAAGCAACGAAACCGCCGACGCAATCTTCACCGCCACCCTCGACAGCAAACTCCGCACCTACCACGCCTTCTCCATCCAGTCCCTCCCAAACAACTACACCACCGCCTCCCAAATCGCCAAAGTCTCCGGTTTCGCCACCGACCCGCGCCTTACAAACAACCCCCTCGTCTCCCTCGGCCTCGCATTCGACGCCTTCGACACCGCCCCCGCATCCCTCCTCTCCTCCCTCTGGACGCTAATCCACACCGCCAACCTCTCCCTCCTAACCACGCACTCCCTATCCGGCCCCTGGATAACCGGCAACACGCCCTCTGCCCTCTCCTCCCTAGGCTGGCTCAACACCTCCCTCCCCGTAATCTTCAGCCACGCCTCCTTCATCTCCACATCCGACATGTGCGTCCTGCGCGCCACAAACCAGTACATCAGCACCACGCCCGAGAGCGAAATGCACTACGCCCACGCACACCCCTCTGCGCACCTCATCACAGACCAAGCATCCCTCGGCACCGATACCCACTTCACCTTCGCCGCCGATATGCCAGCCCAGGCGCGCTTGTGGATGCAGACGCTGCGCCTGCGCAGGGCCGAGGAGGCGTTGTTGGGGAGAGGGGAGATTCCGCGACGTAGTGCGATGAGCGTCGAGCAGGCGTTCCATCTGATGACGCGCGCAGGCGCGCTGGCGCTGCGCAGGAGGGATCTGGGCGTGATTGCGCGCGGCGCGAAGGCTGATCTCGTGCTTTTTGACGGCGAGACGCCGGGTATGCTAGGTTGGAGGGACGCGGTTGCTGCGGTTGTGTTGCATAGTAATGTGGGGGATGTGGAGGGCGTGATGGTGGGTGGGGAGTGGGTGAAGAAGGATGGGAAACTTGTGTTTGAGGGGTATGCAGACGTAAAGAGGAGGTTTCTAGCTAGTGCACGGAGGATTCAGGGGATTTGGGGGGCGATTGAGTGGGGGCGGGTGGATG
>Ga0265780_10005515_pt1 | contig 16001 bp, 19 predicted proteins | sample P1T30metagenome_FD_192432 | JGI IMG/M metagenome (GOLD analysis project Ga0265780, IMG submission 192432) | Plant litter microbial communities from East Loma Ridge, Irvine, California - P1 T30 | ecosystem: Environmental > Terrestrial > Plant litter > Unclassified | place: USA: California... | reverse complement strand
TGTATCAGCCGCAATCCCAAAACGACCATCCGCTCGCACGCGCGTTCATCGCGACGATCAAGGACACTGCCTTCCCGTGTGTCGGCGCCAAGTCGGCGCTGGCGAAGGGGCAGATGGACATCATCGTTGCGCGCGACCTTCGATCGGCATGGGACGACCTGCGCATCCTGCCCATGTTGGGCGACACGGTCCGCAAATATCACCAGGATCGCGCGATCTTCCGTACGCTCGTGGTGTTGTTCGAAGGCCCGGCCGACAGTGCCACGCACCTGAGCGAAGAGGAATTCGAATCGCACCTCTGGGCGCGGGCCCAGTCGCTGAGCGACAAGGACGCGTGGCTAGGCCATCGTCCCGATCCCTCGGTCAGCGCCGATCCCGACGATCCGCATTTTTCGCTGAGCTTTTCCGGCGAGGCGTTTTTCGTCGTCGGCCTGCATCCGCAGGCCAGCCGCCCCGCGCGTCGTTTCGAGGCGCCGGCGATGGTGTTCAACCTCCACGATCAGTTCGAAGTGCTGCGGACGCAACAGCGCTACGACAAGTTGCGCACGTCGATCCTGGCGCGCGATCTCGAGCTGGCGGGGTCGATGAACCCGATGCTTGCGCGGCACGGCGAATCGAGCGAGGCCCGCCAATATAGCGGGCGGGTCGTCGACGATTCCTGGAAATGCCCGTTCAAGCGGAGCAGTGCACATGGTTGAGACGATTAGCCCCCGGTCGGGGACCGCCTTCACGCTCGATCGTGGCCAGACGCTGACCGTGATCGATCCCGAGGGTCGGCAGGTCGCAGATCTTCTGGCTTATAGCCGCGCCGACACGCGCGAGGTGATTTCGTCGGGGCGGACGCTGGACTATGCCAGCCGGCTGTATCTCACCACGGGCGACCGGCTCTATTCGAACCGCAGCACCGTGATGCTCGACATCATCGCCGACGATGTCGGCCGGCATGATTTCCTGCTGACGCCGTGTTCGAAGGAAACCTTCGCGATCATCTACGGCGACACCGATCCGCACCGGGGCTGCTTCGGCAATCTCGCGGCCGCCCTCGCGCCTTATGGTATCGAGCCGGACGCGATCCCGGTCGCGTTCAACTGCTTCATGAACGTGCCGATCGATGGCACAACTGGGGCGTTCACGGTCGAACCACCGCTCAGCCGCGCCGGCGACACCGTCACGTTCCGCGCGGAGATGGACCTGATCATCGGCCTGACCGCCTGTTCCGCGCTCCAGTCCAATGGCGGCGCGTTCAAACCGATCCAGTACCGGATCGACTGACGCCGGCTGCCCTTTGGCGCCGAAACGCCGAGGGTGCGCTTATAGCAAGGCGTCGAGTAGTCCGATCAACGGCCGGTCGGCAGGTGGCATCGGCAAGTCGTGCATGTTCGCCGGGCGGACCCAGCGCAACGCGGTCGCCTCGAGCGCGCGAGGCACGCCAGTCCATTTTCGCGTGATGTACAGCAGCAGAAGCAGATGCCGGTCGTCGAGCGGCGCACTGGCAAAGGCGGCGGGGGCAAGGCAGGCCTGCGGCACGGTGATCGCCAGTTCCTCCTCGAGCTCGCGGATCAAGGCGGCTTCGGGCGTCTCGCCCGGCTCGACCTTGCCGCCCGGAAACTCCCACAGCCCGGCGAGCGAGCGGCCCTCGGGGCGCTGCTGCAGCAGGACGCGGCCATCCGCATCGACCAGCGCGGCGGCGACGACCGGCAATAAGTAAGCGGCTTTGGTCATTCGTTAATCTCCGCGCTGTATAGGGCACGCCATGAGGCCGAAGCTGATCGTCGTAAAGACCATGCGTCGCAAGATCCGCGCCGCTGCGGCCGCGCTCATCACCGACCGCCGCGGCGCTACCGCAGTCGAATACGGCCTTATTCTTGCGCTCGTTGTTCTCGGCATGATCGCCGGACTCGTCTATCTTGCTGATGGCACCACGGCGCTCTGGGGTATGCTGCACAACCGAGTGGCTAACGCGCGCTAACCATAGCAAAAATCCGCCCGTTTAAGCTTTTCTCAATGGGTCACGTCTAGTCACGAAATTGCTGATCCGGTGTAGCCCCGGGCGGCCGGGTGACTGATGCTTTTAACGATGGAGACCGGAATGCAGACGCTTCGGAAAATTTTCAAGAATACCAAGGGCGCAACCGCAATCGAGTACGGCCTGATCGCCGCGCTGATCGCCGTCGCAGCCATCGCCGCGATGCAGGGCCTGGGTGGCAGCCTGAACAAGACGTTCAACAACGTCTCGACCAAGCTGAACGGCTCGACGACCTGATCTGCTCGGTCCCAGGATCGAAACGAAACGCATAGGGCGGCGGATCTTCGGATCCGCCGCCCTTTCGTTGTCGGGCTCAGAGACGGCCCATCTTGAGGAACTTGGCCTGGCGCTCCTTGCGCAGCTCGACCGGCGACAAAGGAACGAGCGAGTCGAGTGCATCCGTCAGCGCGCTGCCCAGCGCGTCGATCGCCACCGCGCGGTCACGGTGCGCGCCACCCAGCGGTTCGGGGACGATCGTGTCGATCACGCCGAACGCCTTTAGATCCTGCGCCGTGATGCGCATCGCCTCCGCGGCCTCGGCCGCCTTGTCCGCGGTACGCCACAGGATCGACGCACAGCCTTCGGGGCTGATCACCGAATAAATGGCATGTTCGAACATCAGCACGCGGTTGCCCGCCGCCAGCGCGACCGCGCCACCTGATCCGCCCTCGCCGACGATCGCCGAGACGATCGGCACGCCTGCGTTCAAGCAGGCTTCGGTCGACCGGGCGATCGCCTCCGCCTGTCCGCGCTCTTCCGCCTGGATGCCGGGAAACGCCCCCGACGTGTCGACCAGCGTCACGATCGGCAGGCCGAAACGGTCCGCGAGTTCAACGAGGCGGATCGCCTTGCGATAGCCCTCGGGCTTGCCCATGCCGAAATTGTGCCGCAACCGGCTCGCGGTATCGTCGCCCTTCTCATGGCCGAGCACCATGATCTTGCGGCCGCGGAACGTCGCAAAGCCTCCCAGGATCGCCTGGTCGTCGCCGAACGCCCGGTCACCGGCGAGCGGCACGAATTCCTCGAACAGCGCGGCCGCATAATCCTTGAAGTGCGGCCGCTCGGGATGGCGCGCGACCTGCGTCTTCTGCCACGGCGTCAACCGGGCGAATGTGTCCTTCAGCAGCTTGTCGGATTTCGCCTGCAACCGCATGATATCGGCGGACAGATCGAGATTGCCATCGCTGGCGGTCTCACGAAGTTCGTCGATCCGCCCCTGCAGTTCGGCGATGGGTTTCTCAAAGTCGAGGAAGCTTGGCATCCGCGTCGGTTACGGGGCGCGCGCCGGAACGTCAACGTGAGGTCGCGTGCTCAGGATCGGTCAGGGGGTGGCGGGTGTTGACGAGCTCGATGAGTTTGCTCGCCTCGACATGCGTATAGATCTCCGTGGTCGCGATATCGGCATGCCCGAGCATCGCCTGCAACGCCCTCAGATCGGCGCCCCCCGCGAGCAGATGCGTCGCGAAGGCGTGGCGCAGGACATGCGGGCTGACGCGGTCGGGGGGCACCCCCGCCTCTGCCGCCAGCGCCTTGACGATCTGGTACAGGCGAATTCGTGACAAATGCCCCTTGCCTGAGGGGAACAGCCAGGGCTGATCCGCCGCGACGTGCGTGCGCCACAGCGCGACGGCGGCACGCGCCCGGTCCGAGATCGGCACGAGCCGCTCGCGTCCGCCCTTGCCGCGCAGGATCAGGAACGGCCGGTCGGGGTGCACCGCGGCGCGTGGCAGGCTGACGAGCTCGGTCGCACGCAGCCCCGATCCGTAAAGAAGTTCGATCAGCGCGGAGAGCCGCAGGTCGACCGGATCCATCGGATCGCGCGCCACGCGCTCGACGATCGCGGCGAACAACCGGTCGACATCGGCGTGGCTGAGGATCTTCGGCAAGGACCGTGCCGTGCCCGGCCGCGGGAGCGCCTTGCCCGGATCGTCACTGCGATGGCCTTCGTCGGCGAGAAATCCGAAGAACCGGCGCAAGGCTGCGGACTTGCGGCCGACCGTCGCGCGCGACAGGCTGCTCCAGCTGTCCGCCAGCCGCCCCAGCGCATCGCCGTCCGCGCGGGCCAGCGCGCCATCGGCAACGCGTGATGCGAGCATGAGATCGCTGCGATACGCCGCGATCGTATTCAGCGCAGCGCCCGATTCCGCCGCCATCATCTCGAGGAACCGCTCGATCAGCGCCCGGTCGCTCGCCGCCGGCGGCGCGCAGTCGATCGCATCCGCCCCGGCGACCACATCGGTCATGATCGAGACCGCGTCACGCGCGCGCGATCGCCTCGGCCGCGATCATCCGCGCTTCGCCCTCGAGACCCACGGCGCGCAGGGCCGCGACGATCCGGTACAAGGCCTCGGGCGGCATGCCGTGCCAGCTGGCGGTCTGCATGCCCGTCGCCGCGAGCAGCGCGACCGTCCCCGTCTGGCCGGCACGCGCCGCCTTGTCGAGCGCACGCGTCCAGCCATTTTCGGTGCCGATCGGAACCGCCAGCGCCTGCGCGGCGCGTTCGATATCGCCCGCGCTCAGACGCCCGAGACCGGCCAGTCCGGCGAACAGCAGACGCTGCTTCAGGGCCGAATCGCCCCGACCACCGCTATAGGCCGCAAGATCGCCATAGCTCAGGCGACCGGTCGCATCGGGATCCGCCAGCGCGATCATCGCCCAGCCATCGCCCCCCTTTGCGACCGTGCCGCGCCAGCGCGCCGCGGTCCGGTCGAGCCCCGCGGACAGCATCGCGGCGACCATCCGGTCGGCATCGCGTTCGCCATTTGCGGGCGGGATCCGTGCCGCCGCCCGCGCGGTCAGCACCATCCGGGCATAGGACGGCCAAGCATCTTCCGCCTTGCCCCAGATCGATCGCAGCGCGGTCATCCGGCCTTCGGCATTGCGGTCGGCATAGGCGGTACGCAGGTCCTGCACGGTCGCGGCCACCGCGCTCTGCACGCTGTCGTCCGCCTCCGCTGCGGCGTAGAGATCGACCAGCGCCGCGCTCGACAGCACCCCTTGCGCCGCGGCGGCGTCCGCGGCGGGTAGGCGGTCGGCGATCGTCATCGCAGGCGACAGCGCGCGCCAATAGGTCGCCTGCACGCCCACGGTCCGATACAATGCATCGGGAACGGCGACCCCGGTCGCCATTGCCAGGCCGAACCGCCACGAGGTCAGCTGGTCGACCGAATCCCATTCGATCGTGACCGCCTGACGCCCCTGCCCGCCTGCGCCGACGACCTTCTGCGCGAGCAGCATGTCGACGCCCGACGCGACGTTGCGGCGCCGTGCCGCGGTGATCAGCGTGCCGGCCTGGGTCGGCGATCCCGACAGCCCCGCGCACATCGCCTGCGCCATCGTCCAGCCGCGTGCCGGCGCGCGTTGCATCGCGCCCTCGACGAGCGGGCACAACGCGCCTGGATCGCCCGCGGCGAGACCGGCATTCATCGCCACCTGATAGAGTTTGGGTGTGTAATTGCCGGTATCGACGCCCTGCACCACCGCACGCGCGGCGACGGACTCGCCCATGCGCAGCAACAGCCAGGCGCGCTCGGCGGCGAAATCCGCGCCGTTGACGCCGACCGGGGTCTCGACCCGCGACACGAGCGCTCGCCGCAACAGGATCGACATCCAGCGCGACGGGAGCGGCGCACTCAACCGCCGCATCAGCGTTTCGAGATAGGGGCCCTCGGCATTGCCGAACGCGTCGGCCGCAAGACCGCCCTCGCCGGGGCCGATCGGCCCGACACGATCGAGCGAACGGCGGGCCGAGGCCGGCATCTCATATTGCGCGAGCACCGCCGGATCGATCGGTGGCGGCGTGTCAGCGGCAGGCGTCGCCGTCAGCGGCGGAATGCTGCCATCAGGTGCGGGTAGCGGCTGGATCGTCGCCATCCCGGCCGGCGGCGCCGGAACGGGAGCGCCGGGGGACGCGGTCAGGCCCGAAGACGGGGTCGTCGGTGCGGACCGGGCTGGCGCCTGTCCGGGCGGCTGGGACTGCGCCGGGCTGGCGGACGGGGGAGTCCGCCGCGGTGCAGGCGCCGGTGTTGGCGTCGTGTCACCGAAACCGGGCGGCAGGAGTGATTCCGGTCGGTCCTGCCCGATCGCCGGCGCGAGCGCGGCAAGGCTGCAGGCGGCGGCGAGCGCCGCCAGCGTGACCTTAGGACAGGTTCGCAAGCGTCACGGCCTTCTCGACTTGCGTCTGCGGGCGCTCCGTGGCGCGACCGGCGAGCAGGAACAACCCACCGACGACGACGACCAGGATAACGACGACCGAGACTATCAGGCGGGACATACGCAAAACCTTGTAAAGACTGATAGGACATTGGTGACGGATGCGAATAGGCATGCGGATGCCGTTTCCCCCCGCGCAGTGCCGCTGTATAGCGCGGACCGCGATGTTGCAAAGCCACAACCCGATTGCCCCCTGGAGCGGCCCCCCGATCGTGCTCGTCGGCCTGATGGGCGTGGGCAAGACCACCGTCGGCCGCCGCCTCGCGCACCGCTTGCGGCTGCCCTTCGTCGACGCCGATCACGAGATCGAGGCGGCGTCCGGCATGAGCGTCAGCGAGATCTTCGCCAAATATGGCGAGGCCTATTTCCGCGACGGCGAGCGCCGCGTGATCGCGCGGCTGATCGACGGCACGCCGAAGGTCATCGCGACCGGCGGCGGCGCGTTCATCAATGACGAGACACGCAGCCTGATCCTTGCCGAAGCCACAGCGATCTGGCTCAGCGCGCCGCCCGAGATCCTCGTCGAACGCGTCGGGCGTCGCAACACCCGCCCCCTGCTGCGCAACCGCGACGCGGGCCAGGTACTTGCCGAGCTCGCGCGTGTCCGCAACCCGATCTACGCCAAGGCGCATATCCATATCGCCAGCAACAAGGCGCCGCACGAGGCGACCGTCGCCTCCATCCTGAAAGCCATCGGCCTATGACCGTCATCACCGTGAACCTGGGCGCACGGACCTATCCGATCCATATCCGGGCCGGCCTGCTCGAGGAGGCCGGCGACCATCTGGCGCCGCTCGCGCGCGGTCGGACGATGGCGATCGTCACCGACGAGAATCTGAGCGGCCATCTGGCGACATTGCAGGCGTCACTCACGGCGCACGGCGTCGCGAGCGAGGCGATCGTGCTTTCGCCCGGCGAGGGATCGAAGAGCTGGGCGACGCTGGAACGGCTGTGCGACCGCCTGCTCGACATCGGCATCGAGCGCGGCGATCACGTCGTCGCGCTCGGCGGCGGGGTGATCGGCGATCTCGTCGGCTTTGCCTGCGCCATCCTCAAGCGCGGCTGCCGCTTCGTCCAGATCCCGACCACGTTGCTCGCGCAGGTCGACAGTTCGGTCGGCGGCAAGACCGCGATCAACACGCGTGCGGGCAAGAACCTGATCGGCGCCTTCCACCAGCCGGCGATGGTCCTGATCGACCCGCAGGTGCTCGACACGCTGCCGATCCGCGAGTTACGCGCGGGCTATGCTGAGGTGGTGAAATACGGGCTGATCGACGACCCCGCCTTCTTCGCCTGGTGCGAGACGAACGGCGCGGCATTGCTCGCCGGCGACATCGCGCTGCGCGAATACGCCATCATCCACAGCGTATCCGCCAAGGCGCGCATCGTCGCGGCGGACGAGCATGAGACGACCGGCACGCGCGCGCTGCTCAATCTGGGCCACACCTTCGGCCATGCGCTCGAGGCCGAGACGGGCTTCTCGCAGACGCTGATCCACGGCGAGGGCGTCGCCGCGGGCTGCGCATTGGCATTCCGCTATTCGGCGGCCCACGGGCTCTGTTCGCGCGACGAGGCCGATCGGGTGGCGGCCCATTGGCGCGCGGTTCAGCTGCCCGACGGATTGGCCGGCGCGCATGTCGCCGCGGATGGCGCGACGCTCGTCGATCACATGCGCCACGACAAGAAGATGGCGGCGGGCACGCTGCCCTTCCTGCTCGCCCGCGGGATCGGCCGGACCTATCTCGACACGACCGTCGACCTCGCCGATGTCGCCGCCTTCCTCGACGCGGAGCCCCGCTGATGCCCAATGGCGTCGCCAAGCAGAACCTGCCAACGAAGATTTGCCCGGCCTGCGAACGGCCGTTCACCTGGCGCAAGAAATGGGCGCGCGACTGGGATTCGGTGATCTACTGCTCGGATGCCTGCCGCAAGAAACGCTAGCCCAGCAGCACCGTCAGGTGCGCGCTGCGCTCCACGCCAGCCACAGCCAGCCGCCGATGAGCAACGCGCCGCCGATCGGCGTGATCGCACCGAACCAGCGCGGCGCCCCCAGCGCCATGGCGTAGAGCGTGAGCGCGAAGATCGCCGCGCCGATGACGAACAGCCAGGCAGGCCCCCGCGCCTCCATCCGCACCGCGACCAGCGCCGCGACGACATGGATAAGCTGGTACTGCGCGCCCGTCTTCAGCCACTCCACCGCGGGACCGCTTGCGCCATGCGCACCGAACGCCCCCGCCGCGACCGCGATGGCGCCCGACAACGCCGCCAGAACCACGAGCATCATTGTGGATCATTCCCCCATGGAAAGCGCTGCGCGGTTTCGGTGCGCGCCGCACGAATGTCGCCGGCGGCGATCTGGATGCGCAACCGCTCCTTGTCGCGCGCCCGGTACGCTTCCTCCGCGCGATCGATCTCGGCCGGCGCAACGCCGAGCCCGCGCAGCGCAAGCCGCGCCATCTTGACCGCCGATTCGAGAACCTCGCGAACGACATAGGTCGCCGGGCCGTTCTTCAGCTTGACGAGCGTGCGGCGATCGAACGCGCGGACATAGATCTCGGCCTTGGGAAACGCCTCGTGGATCGCCGCGATCGTCTCGGGTTCGATCTGATCGCCGTCGATGCACATGCAGATGAGTTCGGCGTCCGCCGCCCCCGCCTGGCGCAACAGGTCAAGCCGGGTGCCGTCGCCGTAATAGACCTTGGCCCCGAACTCGCCTGCAATGTCGATCATCTCGATATCGGTATCGATCAGCGTGACCGGGATGCCCTGTGCCAGCAGCATCTGACCAACCGTCTGCCCGAACCGGCCATAGCCGACGATGATCGCATTGGCGCCATCGGCGACCGGGCCCTCGCGATCGGTGCCCGGTGCAATCGGCTCGGTCCGGAACCGGCGGGTGATCCCCATCAGGAACGGCGTCGTCGCCATCGACAGCGTGATGATCGCGCCGAACAGGCTCGCCGCTTCCGGATCGATCAGCAGCCCCGCCTGCGCCTGTGCGAACAGCACGAACCCGAATTCGCCGCCCTGGCTCAGCAACAGGCCGAGCGCGAAGGCCTGCCGCCAGGTCATCTTGAACGCCATGCCGATCGCCATGATCACGCCGGTCTTCGTCGCGATCAGCGCCGCGGCCATCGCCAGCACGAACAGCGGCCGCTCGGCGATCGCGCCGAGATCGAGCAGCATGCCGACCGCGAGGAAGAACAGTCCGAGCAGAATCGATCGGAACGGCTCGACATCGGCCTCAAGCTCATGCCGGTACGGACTGTCCGCGAGCATCACGCCGGCGATGAACGCGCCGAGCGCGGTCGACAGGCCGAGCCATTCCATCACTGCGGCGCTGGCGATGACCGTGAACAGGCCGGCGAACACGAACATCTCGCGCTCGCCCATATTGCCGATCAGCCGGAAGAACGGCCGCAACAGAAACCGCCCGGCGATGATCAGCCCGACGACCGCGACGACCGTGTAGAGCGCGAGCAGCCATCCGGGGGGCGCATTCGCATCGGCGGGATTACGGCTCATCGCCGCGACGATCGTGATCAGCGGGACGATCGACAGATCCTGGAACAGCAGGATCGAGAAGGCACGCTCGCCAAAGGGCGTCCGCATCCGCCCCGAGGATTGCAGCATCGGCAACACCTGCGCAGTCGACGACAGCGCGAGCGGCAGCCCCAACGCGAGCGCGGCGGGGAGCGAGAAGCGCGCACCGAGCCACACGATCGCGGTGATCGCGAGACCGCAGGCGACCACCTGCATCAGGCCCAGCCCGAAGATTTCATGCTTCATCCGCCACAGTCGGGTCGGGTTGAGTTCGAGCCCGACGATGAACAGCAGCAGCGTAATACCGAGTTCCGCAAACCCGAGCTTGGCCTCCGCGTCACCCACCAGCCCCAGGACATGCGGCCCGACGACCGCCCCTGCGACGAGATAGCCCAGCGTCGCGCCGAGGCCGATCCTTCGGAACAGCAGTACGAACACCAGCCCGAAGCCGAGCAGGACCACCCCGTCCCGCAATAGCGACGTCGGCGTGCCGTCATGCATCAGACATCGGTCCCGGCAGATGCGCTCGCGGGGGCCGTGACCGACACTTCCGCATGACCCGACGCGCTGTTCGCCGCCGTCTCGGCCGCCTCCGCCGCCGCTTCGAAGGCGAGGCGGATCGACGGATGCCGCGCGGTATAGTCGAGTGCGGGTGCGAAGACATCCATCCCGGGCCAGTCGGGTGCGTCGCCGGTGCGCGCGAGCCAGGCGGTGATCGCATCGCGTGCCGCCGCCAGCTCCGCAGGCGTCCGCCCGACGATGCTCGAGGCGAGTAGCGATGAGGACGCCTGACCCAGCGCACAGGCGCGCACCAGCAGCCCAACCGCGGCGACGCGCCCATCCGCGCCCATATCGACGTCCACCGTCACGCGGCTGCCGCAGATCGGCGAGCGGCGTTCCGCGGTCGCCATCGGCGCGGTCAGGCGCTCATGATACGGGATCGACGCGGCAAGACGCAGGATCTCGGCATTGTAGAGGGGGGCGTTCATGGGGTCGGCTCACTTGCGGTATCGGATCGGGAGACGTTCGGCTTCGTGCCGAACACCGGTTTGCCGCGACGGCGGCGATCGACGAAATCGGCGATGCTCGCGCTCGTCGCATTGAGCAGCGGATAGGTGCGCGAGCGGGTCATCCATTCGGGCCGCCGCGCCGCACCGCCGCTCATCGTGTCGATCACCAGCGTCGCCAGGAGGAAGACGAGGCTGGCGAGGATCAGTCCCTTCAGGGCCCCGAACCCGAACCCGAGCGCGCGGTCGACCGGTCCCAGGATCGACGTCCGCGTCCGCGCGCCGATCGCGTTGGCGACGAGCCGCCCGCCGATATAGGTCAGCCCGGTGATGAGCGCAAAGGCGAGGACCGCCGCTCCGCTGACCGTACCGATGACCGGCGTCAGCGCGGCCGCGACGGGGATGTGGAACAGCTTGAGCATCGCGACCATCGCGACCCAGGCGAACATCGACAGCACCTCGGTCACGAACCCGCGAATCAGGCCGAGAACGGCGGCGCCGGCAACCGCGAGCAGGACGATGACATCGAGGGCGGTGAGGTTCATGATGTCTGGAATAGGGACGAGCGCCGCGAACCGCTAGTGCAGCCGCACGAACCGCCGGATCATCGCCACCCCATCGTCGTTCAACGCGACGCCGGACGCCGCGTCCCGCCTCATCCCCGCCCGAGCATGTGGTCGACGAACGCGGCGAGCGTCTTGAACCCCGACAGCCGCATGCCGCTCTTCTCGTCGCTCATCGATGCGGGGACCAGCGCGCGCTCGAACCCCAGCTTGCTCGCTTCCTTCAGCCGTAGCGGACCGTGCGCGACCGGCCGGATCTCGCCCGACAAGGCGACCTCGCCGAACGCGACCGCGTCGACCGGGACGGGACGCTCCGCCATCGCCGATATCAGCGCCGCAGCTACCGCGAGATCGGCGGCGGGATCCTGCACGCGGTACCCACCGGCAATGTTGAGATAGACCTCGGCCGACGAGAAGCTCAGCCCGCACCGCGCCTCGAGCACCGCGAGGATCATCGCCAGTCGCCCCGAATCCCATCCGACCACCGCGCGCCTAGGCGTCGCGCCGCTCGCCAGCCGCACCGTCAACGCCTGGATCTCGACCAACACCGGTCGCGTCCCCTCCAGCGCCGGGAACACCGTCGCACCGGTCATCGCGTCGTCGCGCGTCGTCAGGAACAGCGACGACGGGTTGCCGACCTCCGCCAGCCCCTCGGTCTGCATCGAGAAGACGCCGATCTCGTCGGTGCCGCCGAAGCGGTTCTTGATCGCGCGCAGGATCCGGTACTGGTGACTGCGCTCGCCTTCGAAGCTCAGCACCGTGTCGACCATATGTTCGAGCACGCGCGGCCCCGCGATGCTGCCGTCCTTGGTCACATGGCCGACCAGCACGACCGCGGTCCCACGCTCCTTGGCGAACCGGATCAGCTCCTGCGCCGATGCCCGTACCTGGCTGACCGTGCCGGGTGCGCCTTCGATCAGGTCGGAATGCATCGTCTGGATCGAATCGATCACCAGCATCGCCGGCGGTTTTGTCTGCAGCGTCGTCAGGATGTCGCGCGTCGAGGTCGCCGCCGCGAGCTGCACGGGCGCATTGCCGAGCCCGAGACGCCGCGCGCGCAGCCGGACCTGGTCCGCCGCCTCCTCGCCCGAGACATAGGCCACCGACTGGCCGGCAAGCGCCATCTTCGCCGCCGCCTGCAACAGCAAGGTCGACTTGCCGATCCCGGGATCGCCGCCGATCAGCGTGGCCGACCCCTCGACGAAGCCCCCGCCCAGCGCACGGTCGAGCTCGGCGATACCGGTCGCCATCCGGTCGGGCAGCTTGATCTCCGCATCCAGCCCGACGAGCTGGATCGCGCGGCCGCCGGTCTGCAGATTGTGCTTCGAATGAAACGGCGTCGCGGCGGTATTCGCCTCCTCGACCAGCGTGTTCCATTCGTGGCAGTCGGCGCATTGCCCGGCCCAGCGCGATGCGACCGAACCGCACGCCTGACACACATACCGTTTCTGAATTTTCGCCATCGCCGCGGTGTAGCCAGATAGGAACGATAAGGGAACAGCGATCACCCGCGCGGCGAAACGCCACCGCCTCGGCGACAGAGGATTGTCTGGCGCTAACCGACGGGCAACGCTATCCGCCCGAGCGATGCAGCCGACCGACCTCCGCGTGGCCCTGTTTAGCGGCAACTATAATTACGTCCGCGATGGTGCGAACCAGTCGCTGAACCTGCTCGTCGGCCATTTGCTGTCGCGCGGGGTCAAGGTGCGGGTCTATTCGCCGACGGTCGCGGAGCCCGCCTTCCCCGCGATCGGCGATCTGGTCGACGTGCCCGCGATCCCGCTGGTCGGCGGACGCGGCGAATATCGTGCCGCACTCGGGATCACGCCGCGCGTCCGCCGCGACATTGACGCGTTCGCCCCCAATATCGTCCATGTCTCGGCGCCAGAGTTTCTTGGCCATGCCGCGGTCGCCTATGCGCGCAAACGCGACATCGCGACCGTCGCCTCCTTCCATACCCGGTTCGAGACCTATTTTCGCTATTACCGGCTCGGCTTCCTCGAGCCGATCGCGAAGAAGCGGCTGACGCGCTTCTACAACCTTGTGGAAGAGGTCCTGGTGCCCGGACCCAGCATGGCCGAGCTTCTCCGCGGCTGGGGCGTGAAGTCGTCGATCGGCATCTGGTCGCGCGGTATCGATCACGCGCGGTTCGACCCGGCGCGGCGCGACACGGCCTGGCGCCGATCGCTCGGCATCGCCGACGACGAGATGGTGGTCGGGTTTCTCGGCCGGCTGGTGAAGGAAAAGGGCCTCGACGTCTTTGCCGACGTCGTCACCGAATTGCGCCGCCGCGGCGTGCCGCACCGTGTCGTCGTCGTCGGCCAGGGTCCCGCGCGCGACTGGTTCGCAGGCCATGTCCCCGAAGCCGTGTTCGCCGGCTTCCAGTCGGGCGACGCGCTTGGCCGCGCGGTCGCGTCGATGGACGTGTTCTTCAACCCGAGCATCACCGAGACCTTCGGCAACGTGACGCTCGAGGCGATGGCGGCGGGCGTGCCCGTGGTCGCCGCGCGCGCGACCGGCGCGGTCGACCTGATCGAGGACGGCACGACCGGCTTCCTCGTGCCGCCCACCGATATCGCCGCCTATGCCGATGCGATCGGTCGGATCGTGTCGGATCCCGCGCTGCGGCAGTCGATGGGCGAAGCCGGACACGCCAAGGCCGCGGGCTATCGCTGGGACACGATCAACCAGACGGTACTCGACACCTATCTGGCGGTGACGGCGCGCCGGCACCGATGATCGTGGGAGTAATTGCGGGCGACGCGCACCCGTAAGGTTACGCGTCCACCCAATCGAACGTCAGTGGCGCCTCGCGAAACGCGAACCGGTCGAGATGGCTCGACACCACGCCGCGCATCCGTTCGACATCCTCGCCCTCGGGCACCGTCAGCGCGACGTCGAGCGTCTGGCTGTCCGCGCGCATCTCGAGCACCGCACCACCCGGAAACGCGATACGCCCCTCCTGTTGGGTGAAGCGCACCTCCATCTTGTGGCTCCAGTGTTTGGCAAGCTGCTGAAGATACCGGCTCGCCGACTGCGTCGGCACGCGTGCGATCGACACGCTCACTTCACGCGCTCGATCTTCTGGACGACCTCGTCGATCAGCGCCGCCACCTGGTGCGCCGCCTCTTCCGAAAAGCCGTCGCCGAGCAGCCGGTCCTGCACCGCATGGCGCAGATTGCCCATCGCGCGCCGGATGGGGGCCCGATCCGCGCGTTCCCGGTGCTCGCCGACCGCTGCCAGCCGCGCCATCAACGCCGCGACCTGCTCTGCATTCTCGTCGAGATGCGTGGTGCCGGCCGGCGTGATCGCAAAGCGCTTCTTGGCGCCCTCGGACTGCTGCTCCTCGATCAGCCCCATTTCGTCGAGCAGCGTTATCGTCGGATAGACCACGCCCGGACTCGGCGCATAGGCGCCCCCGGTAAGCTCCTCGATCGCGCGGATCAGGTCATAGCCGTGGCGCGGCGAATCCGCGATCAGGCTGAGCAGGACGAGGCGCAGTTCGCCCCCGTCGAACATCCGCCGCTGCCGCCCGCCACCCGGCCGCTCACCCTCACCCGGCCCCCAGGCGAAGGCGAAGCGCCCGCCGCCCCGGCCGCCGCCATAGCCGCCGCCCATCGCGGCATGGTGTCCGTCACGATGACCGCATCCGCGGCCGTGCATGTGCATGAACATTCGAATCTCCTGTCGAGCGCATCCCGATACGTGCAAGATATATCTTCAGCTGCGCTTCGCAAGATCTCTCAAGATATATCTTTTGCATGTCTTGGGCAGGAGACGCGTCATCAGACAGCGGAACGCGAGGCTAGGCCCAGGGTGGCACAGTCGTCCGTATCGACTACATTGCGAGCATGGCCGACCTTTTCGCGGGTTTCGAACCCGCCCCCCCGCCCGACGCGCATCCTGAAAACGCACCGCTTGCCGATCGCCTGCGCCCGCGGACGCTCGACGAGGTCGTCGGGCAGGATCACATCACCGGCGCAGGCGGCGCGATCGGGCGGATGGTCGCGGCGGGACGGCTGTCGTCGATCATCCTCTGGGGACCGCCCGGCACCGGCAAGACCACGATCGCGCGCCTCCTTGCCGACGCGGTCGATCTGCGGTTCGTCGCGATCTCCGCGGTGTTTTCGGGCGTGGCCGATCTAAAAAAGGCGTTTGCCGAAGCCCGCGACCACGCGCGGCTGGGCAAGCGTACGCTGCTGTTCGTCGACGAGATCCATCGCTTCAATCGCGCGCAGCAGGACGGGTTTCTTCCCTATGTGGAAGACGGCACGGTGACGCTGGTCGGCGCGACCACGGAAAACCCGTCTTTCGAGCTCAACGCGGCACTGCTCAGCCGCGCCCAGGTCCTGATCCTCGAGCGACTGGGCCGCGGCGCGCTCGAACTGCTGCTGACTCGCGCGGCAGCGCTGATGGACCGTCCGCTCCCGCTCACGCCCGAGGCGACCGATGCGCTGATCGCCAGTGCCGATGGCGACGGACGGTTCCTGCTCAACCAGGCCGAGACGCTGTTCTCGGTCGAGCTGCCCGAACCGCTCGACCCCGCGGGGCTGTCGAACTTTCTCCAGCGCCGCGTCGCGGTGTACGACAAGGATCGCGAAGGGCATTACAACCTCATCAGCGCGCTGCACAAATCGATCCGCGGCAGCG
>Ga0265780_10005514_pt1 | contig 16002 bp, 12 predicted proteins | sample P1T30metagenome_FD_192432 | JGI IMG/M metagenome (GOLD analysis project Ga0265780, IMG submission 192432) | Plant litter microbial communities from East Loma Ridge, Irvine, California - P1 T30 | ecosystem: Environmental > Terrestrial > Plant litter > Unclassified | place: USA: California... | reverse complement strand
TGCCTTCGACGTAGGTGTCCACTCGAGGGACATCCTACGGCATAGTGCTGTAGCAGCTTGTCCCAATGCATTGTTGAGGCTGACCTAGCGGTCCACTGCTGACGTGCGTTGACATGTGTGTAATGCAGGGCGCCTGACGATACACATATGTTGTTAACCGAGCTGGACATGTACGTTCAGACCGCGTGGCACGCACGCGAGGATCGACGGTGCGGCATGGGGCACGCACGGCAGGAGTCGTCGTACAGGGAAGCAGCCGGAGGCCGGACTTCACGTCTCGATACAGACCTTCCTACTGCCGATTCGGCCTGGCAACGAGGTGAATGGAGCTAGACATGGGCATGAGCTGGGGCGGCTGGCCCCGGCAACAATCCGTGGGCGGTGTCAGATAGGTTTTGAGTTATTTCGCTGCAGCCGGATATGCTCGGCCGGGGGTGGAGTTGGTTCATGTAGGATCTGGACGGGATTTTGAGGTGATTAGGAAGACTAGGGCCATGTGGCGCCATTGCGAGTCTGCTCGAGTGGTGGAAAAGGACGGTCGCGAGAAATACACGGAGCAACAAGAGGGTGAAGTCATAATGCGATCGGGGGATCGGGGTCGCTAAGAGTGGGATGATGGAAGGCTGGAAGCGAAATGGAAGCATGTCGCGCGCTAGCGCGAGATCTGGTTCCCAGCACTGGGGAACAGAGATTCACGACCTGCAATCACGATGCATCTCGCACGCCTTCACTCCAGTCTATACCAATCAAGACAGTCAACAGGCCGAGGGAATACTGCAAACATGAGCGGAGAATGATGCGCCTGCATGCGTGCATGCCCAAGGCCACACTAATACCATGTCACTCATGTTTCTCCTCACCACTGGGCAGGTCTGTCGTGGCCACAGCCTCGGTCGTTGACAGCATTCTCGCGCACCCTCGTTTGGAGTAGTCTATTGTTCCTTTTGCTATTGGTCACGCAGAGCAGGAACAGCCTACGCTAGCAAGGGCGCAGAGCAAGCCTCATCCGGCACAGCGGACTTGTTCGGATCTGCACCGACACAGCTCGCTTTGGGAGATTGGAGCTATATGAGCGACTTGTATGTCGCCTCTTGGCCATCTCGCCCATCACCCGCCAGCACCCACTTTTCCACACTGACACTGACCCCAAAGGAATAAGCCCGGCGGCAGGACCTTTGGAGCAGAGCCACAGAGTCATGTGGGCGGTGCTTTGCCGCGGGCATCGGTGGCTGATGCCACCAGTCAGACCACGACCGTGAGTGGTTGTCTTCCTGTCTATACAGTACGTCCTTTCATGTGTACCCTGGATATCCGGGTGAGCTATGTAAGTGGCATGCAACCTACGCTCCTGTGATCTCCCTTAGGCTCATTCCGGCGCCCCAATTCCTGCCAACTACACATCCATGGCTCGCGGCAGTCAGAACGGGACCAGGCTCCTGGGCCACTAACAGCACCAGTACCAATGCCATGCCTCGTGGCTATTGTGGACCGGACCACCCGTGGTAGACGGGCGACTGAACGACAGCCACGTCGGTTCGCCCGCTTAGCGAGAGAGGCTTCAAACATTGGCCATACCGCGACCGACAAGCCCCGATGATATCACTGCGAAACACGAGTATCAACACCATACTCGCAAGTCGTTATGGAATCCGCGCACCCTAAAAAGCGGGACGCTTGTCGCATTTGATATGTCGGCCCATCGGCAGCCAAAGACTAATTTATATGTCGCTAACGAACGTTCGTTGATGATCCGGCACGCTACTGACGATAGCCCTGCATGCGAATCACGCTCGCTGGAGAAGAAAGGGCAAGTTCCAGGTTCTTGTCAAAAGACCGACGAAGGAACACCCTCTCGGCCTCGACCGGCCATCACCGACTCTCGCAATCCCAGTTTCAAGACTTGGATCCTCAAACCGAATAACTCCGTGTCTTGAAACTCGTCCTCGCCATCTGATCTCACCTCACCGACCTCCAAACACATACAACAACCACCACCGTGGCCTCACCACTCTTCCAGCTCCCTCGCGAGCTCCGAGAAACAATCTACTACTTCGCCATCCTCAACTCACCCACACCAACTTCCCTCCTATCAACCTGCCAAAAACTAAACATGGAAGCCCAACCGCTCCTCTACCACCGCCCCATCAAGCTCTCCTCACAATCAAAACTCTTCGACTGGATCAACAGATCCCAACTCAAAAACCTAAAACACGTCCGCAACCTATCTCTCCAATTGACAGACGTCGACATGACCCAACGAACCTCATCGGAACGATTGAGCCAAACCAAACATCAGCATTCACCATCGCCCTCGCCATCACCCTCACAGCAACGACAACAATACCACCAAGCACCCTCAGCCTGGTCCCTCTACGAAGAAGAACTCTGCAAATTCGACGCCGCGCTGCGCTCATTACCCAATCTAACCGAGATCACCATCGTGCCGCCCCGGGCCATGCACTCGCAGCTGCTGCGAGGAATGTACCTCTCACTCCTGGCGTTGATCCCGCGCGTGCACCCATGTCTGAAGCTGTTGGTGGTGCACGACGACGAGGCGAGCGTGCTGAAAGCGGTGAAGGCTTTGAAGAATTTGCCTAGAGTCGTCTTCAAAGAGTCGCCGGTGGTGACTGCGTTGAGTAGAAGCTGTAGCAGTGGGGATGTAGGAGGCGGCGTGAAGGTTAAGAAAGCCTCGTCGCCGTCGCCCGTTGGTGTTGTTAGATCACCCAGAGAGAAGGTAGTCAGAGTCAAAGTCGAGGTTGAGGGTTGATTGGTCGACGTTGGACGCCTTCAAGCAGGGTGCTGCGAGCTCTTGAGGACTCTTGTCTTTTGTGAGACTGAGACGGATAGATTCTTACCAAGTGATTGTTGGATACGGCTGTGATGCGCGACAAGACGGTGGATTCCAGAACGAAGCAATCTTCACGCGAAGAGTAATATATAATTGAACCATATGCATTAAACCATAGCTGCTGTTTTCAGCGTTCGTAACATTATCAGACAGAAAACCTCCTCACAAACTCCAATCCACCCACTCCCGCTCATGCCATTGATTTGAGTGCATATCCAAACAGCCCACTCATGCTCACCCAGCCCCAACCGCTCTTATCCAAGAAGGCCTTGACCACATCCGCACAGATCGAGAACCGCTCCCTATTCATCCCCGCGAGGATCTTGGTCTTTTCATTCCCCTCGCTCTTCACCGCGCTCTTCAACATCTTCTCCATCGTCTTGTCAACGTCGAACATGCCCTGGAAATACAGCAGCTGGTTGTACAAAGCCTTTTCAGAGTACTCGAACGCCATGCGGCCCGAGCAGCCGTAGGCGAGGCCTTTGGGACCCAAGCAGCGGTGGCCGTAGACAGACATCTGACGCGTCCTGGTGTTGCATGCCGCGTCGTCACACACGAGCCAGGCCGAATAGTAGCGAGATGTGTGCTGTCGGATCGCAGTCTCCAGCTGTGCCGATAGAGTGAGTGTAGAAATTGTCTTCTTGCATTCGGCTCGAGGGCAAGAGATGCCGTTGTTTGTCAGAACTCCAAGCGGTACGAGAGGCTCTTCGTTCAGAGGAGGCGTGTAGTTCAAGCCGCGGAACTCGAAATGGTGCTTGCAACCCAAGCATAGCAGGTTCAGCGGCTCGCAGTCCTTGAACCGGATGTGGTCTGGTATCTGACTCTCGAGCGTAGTGATCTCGTTGGTCTGCTCGCCAGACTTTGACGCACTTGAAACGCGGTATTTGGTGGTGTCTAGGCCCAGGCATTCTGCCAGCAGACTCACGTTCGTGCCACTGATAGGGGCGCATAGACGTTCGACTGGCGGCAGGATTTGCTTGTGCAGATAGTAATCAACGTCGGGTACGAGCTCCGAGTCTTTGGCCAAAACTTCGTCCATTGGGTAGGCATTCTTTGCGGCGTTCTCTGCTGAGTTGGCGCTGTTGCCGCAGATGACGAAACTCATGACATCTTTGGCCTTGATCACCTTGCCCTTAGCCATGAGCTTTAGGGCAACCTGAACCGATGGCATTGAGCCACCATTTGGATAGTCCTTGGGGTTTTTACCCAGCTGCGTGTAGATGGTGTATTTGTACGCAGGGATGGCGTTGTTGCGCATCCGATCGCCGAGATCTCGGAGGTAGTCATGAATCTGCGAGACGACCTTCTCAGGGTCTTCACCCGACAGCAGGTGCTTCAAAAGATCTCTGTGGAATCGTTAGTGATCTGTGAGCTTCTCGATAGTTTAGCTAGACAACTTACTCTGAAGTATCCTTCGACAGCTGACAGTACTCTCGGCGCCTCATGTCGAGACCCTTAACATCCAACTTCTCCTTCCACACACCGTCACTCTCGGTCATCGTGATGGCTGCATACTTCTTCTTTGCATGTAAAAGAAGCCTCCTGAAGATGTGATCGATCTCGATCTCCAGCAGCTCGTACTGATCATTGACACTCTTCTGGAATTCTTTGCCAAGCCTGACTGCTTCGGCGATGTTGTCGAGATTAGTGTTGACCATGACGGAGTCAGTGTCACCGTAGATGACGCGCAACGCATGCTGTCCCTCTGCAAGCTCCTTTGTCGACGTCAAAATCTCACGGCCCTTGCTTGTGGTGAGAGCAGCCAAAGGCCGAGCGTAGAACCGAGATTTGGTGTATCCCAGACAGCCGTACATGGAGTTGGCCGTGAGCTTCAGAGCTTGCTGCTTGACGTCCCATGTCGCGATCTGATCAAGAGTCGCATCTTTGTTCTTCATCAACTTCTTGACTTCTCTTCGTCGGCTGACCAAACCTCGAATTAGCCTAGGCAGGATGCCTTTGTCTGCCGTGTTTCCAGGCACGTCTGGAATTCTGTCATCGTCTTCGCCGATGTCACTCCTCTCGATGGTTGTGAAGCAGATGTTGAACTCCTGGATGATGCTGGGGTATAGCGAGTTGAAGTCCATCACAAGAATGAACTTATCGTACAGACCCTTCTCGGGCTCGAAGACAAGACCACCCTTGAACTTGTCCTTCTTCTTGCTTTCACCACCCTCTTCACCCTCAGGGTTTGCTTCTTCCAGCTTCTTGTTCGACGCGCCTTTACCGTACACCTTATCTGGGCAGATGTACTTGTTGCGATAGAACTCGTGCAGCAGAATGTATTCGTTGCGCTCTGCCCTCGTACCGCTGAGAGTTCGCGCCCACGAGTTGCCAGCCAAGTTGGTCAACACCTTCGTTAATGGCAGCAGTTGACGCTTAAGCGCAAGTGCGGCGATGAAATACGTGTCAGCCTCGCAGAGTTTCACGTAATTGATTAAGCCTGCGCTCGAAGCCGCCATTGCGAGTGCTTTGTCGCTGTCGATTTCTCGGCGCTTGTTGCTCCCGCCAAGGTGAAGAGCAACCATCTCGTCCAGGCTCCAGCTTTGACATCCGGTCATGACCGATTTGCCCATGTCGTTGGAGATGTCACACAACAACCGGCCTGCTGCAAGATGGCGTTCAGCAAAGAAACTTGCGCCTCCTTTGCCGATGTTCTTCGGCCATTCGCTACGTCTCAGTCTGCCAATGCGGTGCCAGCCCGGCGTTTTGCGGTCTCGCATTCGAGTAAGGAGAACGTTGAAGTCCACGTCGTCCAACTTGTGGCCAATGATGGCATCCGGATCGTATTTCTGAATGATGGCGAGTAGCTTGCTGAGCAGTGCGCCCTCGTTTCGCTCCGTGCTGATTGCGGAACCCTTGTGCTTCTCGACTTGAGGCTTAAAGCCAATGGGGTACTCGCCGTTTGGTCGCATGATTGTGAATGACCTCGATGCCATCTTCTCGGGGGGAGTCACGTCAGCAAGCTGAACATCTTCGTAGAACCGGATGTTGGCAACGAGGATCTCGTTCTTGTTCTCTTTCGTGTTCATTGTCGTCCGGAGAGCTAGAGACATGAGGGTGAGGGGTGGCGCGTCCAGATTATCAGTGTCGCCAAGTGTAGAAATATCGTTAGGTCTGTCAACCTGAAGTTCAAGCTTGCACCAAGATGCGTTGTTGACAGCGTTGAAGTTGCCATTCTTGATGCTAAGCCAACATGGACCCATGATGTTTTTCCACATGACAAACTGCTCAAACAGAGCGGTGTTTGTTCCGAAAACATGCGAAAATGTCTGACCGCTCAGATCCATGGGCAACGTTGGCTTGTTGTACGGGTACAGAAGCTTGAGGTATTCGGCCTCTTTGGGAACTCCAGGCAATTCAAATGCATATTTCCTCGTACAAGGCTTGATCTTGTGCATGCTGACGTTGGACTTCGACATGAGCTCGTCCACCTCTGTGTAGACATCGCCCATCTCGACTTCCTCGTCAGTATCCCGACCACCTCGACGGCGGTGCTCTCGGGGCAGGAAGTAAAGTTTGCGAAGAATGTTGTCGACCTTCACGAAACAAGAGATGTGTGAGCCGGTGGTTCTGTTCTTGACTTTGCCGAACAGGCATAGGTTTCCGTTGACTTCAGTGTAGTCGGTCCAGAAGAAGCGGAGCGTGCTGTCGTCTTCCAGGCAGTCCTGTTCGCCCACTTTTCCGGCAGAGACGGTTCCTTTCTCTGGACTGCTAAGTATGTTCAGCTGCTCCGTTACGTTGTTGACATGAGCCATGTCGATGTCGTCAATCGGTATCCGCGTCGGAGAAGAGCTTGCTGGTGTGGGATATGTTGGTTGCGCGAGCCTTGGTGCCGGTCTGCTTCCCCTCATGTTGATGTTTGCAGTCCTGACGTTAGAATGTGCGGCGACTTCTGCAACTTCCATCAGATCGTCATCTTCAGTAGGCTCTTCTTTCACCGCGGCCTGCTCTCGCCTCTCAGCAGCTTTCACAGCGGGCGAAGATGGAAGTGGAGGGTCGCTCATTGGCACGTCGTCGTTGTATTGCGGGGCGAAATATGCATCGTCGTCGTCTTGAGCTCCGAGGGATGGAGCGACACCGACCGGAGGACTGCTTCCACGAGACTGGATCCGGCTTCGTGATCTGTCCTCAATGGGAGGTGAGAGGACCCTCGTCTTTCGTCGATCGTTGCTCTTGACGGACTTGCCGTGGGACGGAGCTTTGCTGGGGACGTTGGTGTCGACTTCGCCCAAGAGACTCGCCATGAACGCATCGTCGTCTGCTGTGCGCACTGGTTTTGCTTTTGGTGCTGCCGAAGCAGTGTTTTTGCTGAAGTACTTGTTGATGCCCTTGTTGAGCTTTTCTTGTCGGTCTGCCTCTTCCTCGCGCTTGCGTTTTGCTGGAAAGGAATGTCAGCATGCTGAGTCGTCTTGAACCATTCAAGACGCAAGCTTGACACATAATACTACTGACCTGCTTTGCCATGTTTTGGAAGACCCCCATCACTGTCACTATCGTCATATGCCTGCTCTTCATTTTGCCAGTCTTCGCGACCATCATCTGCGTATCCCTCGCCATTGTCGTCGACTACGAAATCATCCTGGTCTAATCTCTTTCGTACAACCTTCTTGTAGGCTTCTTCGTCGACATCTTCATACACATCCTCTGCCTCCTCGACCTGGTAAGAGTCGAAACCAGTCTTGCCAGCCGCACGTGCAGCGCGAAGTCGTTCTAACGCCGACTTCTGGCCTGCCTTCTTGGATGCCATTGTGTTGTGATGTTCAAGGCGATGGCAATGTCATACGTCGTGTTCAGTCGGGTGAGCCTTGTGGAGATGTGGTGAACGAGGTGTAATGATCGTGGTATAGTAGGTATAGTTGCTTTGCATGTGTCGCAGCAATCAATCAACACGAGATTGGGGGGAAAGCGCGCTTCGAACACGCGGACGCGAAGCGCGTAGATTAGCTCGGGATTGACCGGGCTAGAGGGACCATCCGTCAGCCCCACTTTTCTTACCACTTTCGATCAGGCAAGGCGCCAAGACTAGACCCACGAAGAAATCATGCTGGGTTTTGAGAAGTTCGAAGCCGGCTGACTTGCGGTTCACCGACGACGACTCTCGACACCGACGAAACGACCAAAATACCGGCACAATGGCAGTCAAGGGCAACAACCCCATCTTGAAGAACCGTACGACCGAATTCCCCTCTCCTAACGAAGACCGCAGTACTGACATTTTGCAGACTTCCGCAAGGATTGGCAGCGTCGCGTCCGCGTGCACTTTGACCAGGTAATTCCCCTCTCACCTTGAGAGCAGCGGCGCCTGCAGTGCATAAAATCGCATTGACCTGACACAACAATCACAGCCCGGCAAGAAGGCCAGCCGTCGCAACACGCGCAAGGAGAAGGCCGCCCGTGTCGCCCCCAAGCCCGTCGACAAGCTCCGCCCCATCGTCCGCTGCCCGACCGTCAAGTACAACCGTCGCGTTCGTGCCGGCCGTGGTTTCTCCCTCGCCGAGCTCAAGGAGGCCAACATTCCCCGCAAGCTTGCGCGCACCATCGGTATCTCCGTCGACCCTCGCCGCCAGAACCTCAGTGAGGAGTCCCTTAAGGTCAACGTTGAGCGCCTGAAGGCCTACCAGCAGCGCCTCATCCTCTTCCCCCGCAACCTCAAGGCCCCCAAGAAGGGCGAGGCCAGCGCCGAGGAGGTCAAGGCCGTCCGCGACGGCGACCACGTCAAGTTCTCCAACTCCGCCCTCCCCATCAACAACAAGGTTGTCATCCAGGAGGAGAAGCTTTCCGAGAACCCCTCCACCGAGAACGCCTACCGCACTCTCCGCGACGCCCGCTCGGAGGCCCGCCTTGTCGGCAAGCGCGAGAAGCGTGCCAAGGCCAAGGCCGAGGAGGAGGAGAACAAGAAGAAATAGATGTAGAGCGTGTACATCTGCTTCTACGAAAATGGGTTATCTTAGCATGTCCGGCGTTCGAGGAATGGGTTGATAGCGTTCTGGTAATGGGAAAGGCACCACCAAAGAGCTGCCAAAGTACGAGTACACAGACGCTCCATTCTATTCGACACGGGCTAGAGGAATCCAAAATCATTCTCCACGCCCATTAAACGTTCAATTTTCATACATTACTATGGTAGCCCAGAGCCTGTACTTTTTTTTGGCAAGAACACATGGAGAAGGGTTTCCACTCCTGCTCTCCCATGCTGCCATGAACCTTCGTCACTCATATATTGTCATTGCATGTTGTGAGATATAAACATAGGTGATCTATGAGAAACAGTGTTATGTAGTGCTCGCAGTCTATCGCTGTTCGCGACCTGCGTTCGATAACAAGCCGGACTTCATCTTACGGGAGCTTCGAATCAACGCCAGGTCCGCTTCTCCAACACCACCTTCGCGAAAGCATCAACCGAAGCCCCGGGATCATCGCCATGTCGCGACTTATACATTTCCGTAATCAGCCCTTTTCTACCCTCTCATTAGCTCGTTCTGCGCCAGCAAAGTTCCGTGGCTTCCCCAACACAGCGCGAACAATGGTCTCAGCCAGCGACATCTCGCCCTCGCGCGGCGAAAACACCGACGAGCTCACATCGCAAACCACTGCGCTGGTCGACTCCGGCCGGTGGAAATTGTGGGACAATGGCAAAGGGCTGGAACGCCAGTTCAGGTTCAAGACCTTCAAAGCAACTTGGGTATGTTTGTTCACATAGCGTTGCCTATCCGCTCGTGCACCTTGCCAAAACTGCCCACTCTTTGGACATAGATGCACTAGATGCACAATACGAAGAATGTCGTCGCAGTCTGGCTGACTTCAATCCTTTCTTCTCCCGCCAACAGGATTTCATGAACGCAGTGGCGGCCGAATGCAAAAAGCAGAAACATCACCCGGAGTGGACCAATGTCTTCAACAAAACTCATATTCGCTGGACGACACACAACCCTGAGGGTCTGAGTAGGAAAGATACTGAGATGGCTAGGTTCTGTGATGAAGCTGGGAAGCAGTTTGGAGAAGCTGAGCCTGAGGATGAGGTGGCGAGTTGTTATGGGCCTGGAGGGAAGCCGACGACGACGTGATGTGAATGGGGTTCACGAAGCGATTGTGATGATAGGTCCGAGAAGGGCGGTCGTGTACTAAGTACTCCTGGAGCGCATTTTCGAGTGAATATCCATAGCGTTCCCTTGTTGGAGTGCTGTGGAACCTCACTTTGTACTGTGCTATCTTCCAGCAATGTTACCCTGATCGCATACATCTTTTCTTAGTAGGAGAATCGTATTGTATGGAGCTCTGGACGAAGCTCTACTACTTCTTTTGAGGGTTGGGTTTCACGCGTATCTTCGCATTGGTTGAGTGGTGTTGTCGGTGACATACGTCTAGAATACACATGGTGGGCCAATGAAAGAGAATCGCTCAATACAGATGCCTCACCTTCGACGTAATGCTATCAACTCCAGTCCAACCAAACGACAACGTGTCAACGCGAAGGACACTTTCAGCTCCTTCAGTCTCGCTAAAGCGATCATTTGGTCGAACGTGATACCGTCTACCTTCACCCTCAAAATTCGATGGCTGCCAGTGAGTGAGTAGAGTACATTTCAAATTTCACTTGAATATTAGAGTATATAATCTTTCATCAGAAGTGACACAGAACCACGGGTATGCCAGTGAGAGCACGCTCTGAAAATCCGATCATCTCAGCAAACCAGACTTTCGTCGGCGGTGAAGACATCAACTCTCTCGTGTCAATCCCACAGATATTCCAGTGAGAGAACGCGGCTCCCTTGGTACAGCAAGCTTCAATTCTCGATACATCCTAACAATCAGAAGATCGCCAAGATGTTGGGCGGCGACGCAACTCCAGCGGGTACGTTGACGGGCTCGCTAACAACGAAGAACTCGTAACGTCCTGTCTCTTTGCAGTGTTTTCCCAACGCTTCCAAATCGAACAGCTCACCAATTGGCATACCCCATCCTGCAAGCATGACCTCGTGGCAAGACCATTCTTTTTGCGTTGGCCATGCCTCCCTGGGAATGTTGGTTAGCAAACCCGCATCCGATCTACAACTGGCTGATAGCATCGCTCGTGAGGCAATCTGACAGCTAAAAAAATCAAAACTCACCAACTCGGATGATCACCAGCGCAGGCCGCAAAGTTCTCCCACATGAACTGCAGCATCTCTTCACTCTGCTCAACGCCCGCAAAAGTCGGCGGCATCTTCTCCCTGAGCACATTGATCTTTTCCTTATCAAGGTTGTTGTAAGCATGCATGTAGCCAGACCTCACCAGCAAAATATCTCCAAATCGAATCTCGGTCCCCTGTGCTTCAGCCACAGCCTTCAGATCTGCAAGCGAGATGGAAGAAGTGGCAAAAGCGTCATGGGAGCGGTTCTGGGATAGGCGCCATACGTGGTAGTCCAGAAGCACCCCTCGGCCAACGATTCCTTGCTCACTCCATGCACCTATGCCGTTCACGTTACTACACTGCTTGCCGTTCGTTCCATGGATATCGTCGAGAGTGACACCGTTGTAGAAAACTTTTTCCTTCTGATAGCCGAAATGTCGCAGGCCGTCCCACTGCGAAGAAGACTGGGTGTTGAAAGTCCAGACATCGTCGTTTACAATACGGGGGGGTTTCTGGTACAGTTCCTGGTGAAAAGCTTGACGGCCAAAGAAGGGTTGAGTGCCTTGAGCATCGAGAGGCCAGTTGAGACTAATGCGGGTTCCGGTCTTGACTTCTCTCGCGGCGGAGGTTACGATCTCGTTGGTGAGACGGTTGAGAGTTCCTAGTTGATCATTCGATCCGTAAAGACCCCAGGCATTGTGATGAGGGCCATTCTTGTCCAGTGGCAGGTCGGAAAATTTGGGGATGCTCATTGCGGTGCGTTAGAGAGTGTGTTGAGTTGAGTACAGGTAACGATACGTTGGTGAGATGCAAGTGTTGAGACGACTATTGGTATGCAAGAATGAAGATAAGGCAAGACAAAGTGTATTATTGCACGCAATGTCCGGAGTCTGTTGGAAGATGAGGAGAAGGCTGAGGAGTTGTAGAGCTCCCTCGGCTCATGCAAGCCTGTAAACGTAGACGTGTGCACTGAGGTACCTCACTCATCCGAGCCAGACAATAGCATGCCGGCTATTCATCAGGCTCTGTTGATGCTGCTAGCATCTATGGCCTGCTGGTCTGCAATGTTATGTTATGTTTGCTTCGTGATAGATGTCCTGATAGTTTGACGAGTAGTTACAGTAGTGAACCATTGGCCAGTGTGTGTGTGAGCTTGAAAGCTCGAGGGCTCGGTCATCGCTACGATGATCTGCCGGCGCAACCAACCGGAGCTCGAGCCCTTTACGTGAATTCGAGCCAAGCAAAGACCTTGCTCTATTATTATTGCTGTCTCAATGCAGCGATAGGCATCAACACACCACTTCACAACATTGCAACCTCATCCACCATCCGCGACACATCAAACTCTTGTCTTCGCGTCGCAGAACAATTGCATTGAACGACCTGTCACGTGAAAGGAGAAATCGCACGCGATCGAGAAGCTACCGCATACCAAAACCAGCCTCCCATTTTCCACAACTTTCGCAACCTTCCTCACCAACCCTTCCACCACAACTCGCACACGCGACAAATCCATCAAACTGGCGCGCATCAAGACTATCAAGAAACCCAAGTCAGAAATGCCTCCCAAAAAGACCGCCGCCGCCTCCAAGGCCGCTGCAAAGGACGCGCCCGCTACAGCCGCCAAAAACAAAGCCAACACCGCGGCCAAGGTCACGAAGAAGCCTGAGACTGCGCCCAAGAAGGCCGCCGCAAAGGCCAAAGCTGCTGAGACAGCAAAAGCGCCTGCAAAGGCTCGCGGTCGTCCCAAGAAGCAGCCTGAGCCCGTTGTTGAGTCTGAGTCTGAGTCTGGCGCAGAGGCCGACTCTGAGGAGGAACAGGCGGAGTCAGAGACAAAGCCCAAGGCAACTAAGACAAAGGCAAAAGGTGAGCATACTTCCAATATATGCATGATTTATGGCCTCTTCGCGTTGAAGTTGCGCGCTGCGTGCTCATCGCGAGGATGGTTTACATGAAGCAAAGTCGACTCCCGTTGATGTATCTTGATGCGAATAAACGCTTACATGTCGCTACAGCTACTACCACTAAGAAGGCTGCCCCCAAAGCCGCTGCAAAGAAGACAGAGACTGCAGCTCCCGCAAAGAGAGGTACCAAGCGCAAGGCCGACGACGATGCGCCAGCAGCCCCGGTGAAGAAGATCAAGGCTCTTGTCAAGGGTCCCGTAATCAACGAGCCTCCCACCGATCGCCTCAAAGTCTACGTCTTCGGTGAGGGCACTGCTGGTGAGCTCGGTCTCGGCACTGACAAGAAGTGCATCGACGTCAAGCGTCCCCGTCTCAATCCCAACCTCGATCCCGAGAAGGTGGGAGTTGTGCAGATTGTTGCAGGCGGTATGCACAACGTTGCTTTGACGCACGACAACAAGATCTTGACCTGGGGTGTCAATGACCAGGGCGCGCTGGGTCGCGATACCACCTGGGAAGGTGGAGTCAAAGACATCGATGCGGAAGACTCTGACTCTGACGACGATGACACTGGCATGAACCCGGTGGAGACCGCGCCCACAGAGGTCGACTTCTCCGCGACGGAGATTCCTGAAGGCACGCGATGGGTCGAAGTCGCTGCTGGTGACAGTTGCTCTTTTGCCTTGACAGACGATGGCAAGGTGTACGGCTGGGGTACTTTCCGCAGCAACGAAGGTATCTTTGGCTTCACACACGACACGTACATTGCAACACGCCCGATTCACATTCCCGAATTGAAGAACGTCACCAGCATCAAGGCCGGTGCCAACCACGCGCTCGCCCTGGACACCAAGGGCGGCGTCTTCGCCTGGGGTTCCGGTCAACAAAATCAGCTTGGCCGTCGCGTCGTCGAGCGCACCAAGATCGAGGGCCTGAAGCCGCGTGAGTTCGGATTGCCAAAGGGAAAGAAATCCATTGTCTCTATCGAAACCGGTGGTTACCACAGCTTCGCCATCTCCAAGACTGGCGACGTCTACTCTTGGGGTCTCAACAACTTCGGCGAGACCGGTATCATGGACAATGCCGGCAAGGACGACGCCGTCATCCTTAAGCCGCAAGTAGTCGAAGGCCTCAGGGGCAAGACAATCATCTCGATCAAGGGTGGCGGTCACCACTCTCTCTGCGCCACCTCAGACGGTGACTGCCTGGTTTGGGGCAGAATTGATGGCAACCAATGCGGTCTTAGCTCGGACTTTATCGCGCAGCTCCCCAAAGACTCGACAATCAAAGACGAGCGCGACCAGCCTCGCATCCTCACCGTCCCCACCAAGATTCCCACCATCGAGGGCAAAGCATCGGTCGTCACCACTTGCTCAGACCACAACATCGTCATCACTGAAGAAGGCAAGGCCTACAGCTGGGGCTTCTCCGCCAACTACCAGACCGGGCAAGGCACGATTGATGACGTTACCGAGGCCACTCTCATTGACAACACAGCTGTCAAAACCACGAAGCTCAACGGCTGCACCAGCGGTGGTCAATTCAGCGTTGTGACTGCGAAGGCTAGCGACCCACCAATCGCACCACCCACCAACTAGACAGTATTACTGTGTGGATGCAGTCGAGATGAGAATGAGCTGCGAGCTATTGGAAGGTTGAACGATGAGAGTTCGAAAGTCTTGGTTTGAGATTGATTGAATAACGGTTCTGGTTTTTCTGCATCTTGCATTCTGTTTCTTCCAGTCCTAGGTTCTCGTAGCTCGTTTGCCTTCAATGTTGTGTGGGTTTACGCGCCGGAAAGAAAACCATCGAGAAGGGAAAACACCAAAGCTTCACTTTTTTTGAGAGATGCGCAATCGTGCTTTGACACGGTCAATCTGCTTGTACCATTACAAACTCACGACGATAGGATGAAGGAAGGGAAAGGAAGAGGGAATAATGGAATGAAATCTCTCTCTTTTCGTTCTGAGACTCGTTTGTTCTTGTCATCGATCGTTCTGTGAGCAGTACCGACTCTTCTATGCGACGTGTGCCTCGAATGACCGAGCCCTGCTAAAACGAACGCGCAGGACCCGCTGAGATTCACATCATCTCTCTGCAATCTCTCGATTTGGAATGCGGTCAATTTAGACGGAAACTTGGTATTCACCGCAGTTGCCGTATCCATCGTCAAAAGCCCGGCCACGTTCCGTCTCGTACGACATGCAAGTGCCACTCTCTGCATGGGAAATACAATTGGACTCGTAAGACGAATCGCGCAGATTGAGGTTGGCAGACCAAGCATTGCCATCTATCATGCTCACACGTCATCCGCCTGTCGTATGGTTTTGCTTTTTTGCCCATCATACATCGACGGGAATATCGCGTCCACCTAGATTGGAGTCCTTTTCCATTTTTCCGCCTGTTGGCGGTTCGGTATGGGATCTTCGTCTCCAGTGCAACACCACCTCGCTTATAGCCGAAGCCCACATCTTCACTGTCACCACTGCGTGCAAAGCAAAGATAAACTCGCCGGGAATGTAGGGGAGATGGCACAAGGCGTGCCTTAGAGGTGGGGATCCTTCGGTGGTTATCTTGCAGCTGGGCTGGGCTGTTAATGCCATGAAGCCGAGGACGTAGACGAGCAGTGTGCCTCGGTGGGTGATCCAGGTGAAAGAACCGACTTCGCTGCCGTACGGGATGCGGCGCCAGTAACGGATGGCGTTGAAAACTACGAATGCGTATAGCAGGAGTATTGATGTCGACTTGGTGTTGAGATCCATTTTGCCGATGTCGCCATACCTCATCTCAGATTTGTACGGTCTCGTTGGTAATGACAGGTCTTGACAAAAGCATAGCGATCTGGACTGTTCCAAGTGGGCGGTCAGATTGACTGGTCAAAAGAGGCGGGCAGTGGTCGTAGTTGAACATCCAAGGGATCCCTCCTCAAACTGTGGAGAGCCAAGGACAACGCCTAGGTTCTCGGCAGAGGTCATCCGACCCGTGAAGTTCGGCGTTGCCATGCAAAGGCTTGGTCTCCTTTGTCCTTGATTGTTGACGCTCATGGATGAGTGTCAGGGTGAAGTACCAGGTGGGTGTTGTTTGGCAAGACAAGTGGTGGGGATTTTGCTGGCGTTGGGGATTCATGACGAAAGAGACG
>Ga0265780_10005513_pt1 | contig 16003 bp, 17 predicted proteins | sample P1T30metagenome_FD_192432 | JGI IMG/M metagenome (GOLD analysis project Ga0265780, IMG submission 192432) | Plant litter microbial communities from East Loma Ridge, Irvine, California - P1 T30 | ecosystem: Environmental > Terrestrial > Plant litter > Unclassified | place: USA: California... | reverse complement strand
ACTGTTCAAACGTTGCATATCGATGTCTGGCACACCACTCATGCTTCAACCACTTCCACTACCTGTCGCAGAAGCATCATATGCCTCCATCATCCAAGAATTCGGGCTTGAGAACGCGTCAGCCTTGGGGCGCGTCGAAAAGCTCCGAACTTCGTCACCAGAAGATCTTGTCGCCAATACGCCCGGGAATGTACCTCTGCTCCCTGTCTTAGACGGAGATATTGTACCAGAGTCCACAACCTTCGCGAAGCTTGCATCTGACGACCATGCGAACCTACCCGGCTTCCAGTGGTGCAAGTCCCTCATGATCGGCGACTGCCAGTATGACGGCACCGTGTTCTTCTTCATGGGTCTATCGCAGCGCAAAGCAGGCATTGCGAATGCACTGACAGCCTCCCTGCATGCAAATCTTTCTACGTTGGCGGCTCAGTCACTGCTTAGAGCCTATAACATCACTGCTTCTACGGAAGACGACGACGCATTGAAGCGTGCCATGGAGCTCGCAACGGATATTGCATACGTCGCGCCAGCTCTGGCGTACGCGAGATCGTTTCCGGGAAAGAGTTATTACTACCAGTTCAATGAGCCGAATCCATGGGATGGGCTGTTCAAGGGGCAAAGTACGCATATGCTTGACGCGGCGTTTCTCTTTCAGCAGTTGGAGCCCTCACAACAATAAATTCCCACCTGCAGCAACGCTTCCCTAATCTCTTCCTCTGTCACTCCGTTTCTCAACGCTCCTCTTACATGCACACCCAGTTCTGTGCTCCTGTTCAATGCGCACAGCATACCCAGATTTAACAAGCTCCGCTGCTGCCGGGTCAGGCCGGGTCGACTCCATATCCAACCCCAACAGACTTCCGTGACCAGTTTCTGGAGCGGTTTGGAGAAAGGCGTAGAGCGTCGCGTAAGGGATGCATCAACGTAAGAGTCGCCTGCGACAGAGCGGCGGATCGCGATGCCTTCGTCGAATAATGCCTTATGTGTTTCGTCTACTTTTGCGTCGCGGATCTTTTTGCGATCGATTGGCGGCATCTCGATGCTCAGAAATGGAATGTTTCACAGATACACAGGACTGTGATTGGGTAGACGTGGTGATAGAAGTGCGTCCTTCGTTTCACGCAAGGCGCGCTTCATCCGAGGTATAGCCACTAGGTGACGTAGTCATTCGTACCTGTTCTCGCATACTGCATTGAGCTACGATGGTGTGGCACATGTGTATATGTCCAAGGTGTTTTTAGGAACATGTCACTGCATAAATAATTTAAAGCCATAGAGAAACAATTATTGTAGCTTGCCTAGGAGTCAAAAGACCTACGTCATCGTCACCCATGTGACATTCTCAGTACCTATTTCCACCTAATTCGTCACGGCAAGCCTATTCCATCGTTCCATGGACAGCAGTTATCGAATTTGGCCTACTTTGTTGTAAGAACTCAAACGTCTTTTTGCTCATTCACCCCACACGCCCAAAATAGCTTAGTGCGGGGAAGCTTCAACTACCACATCCGTCCACGGGTCAAATTTCCCGGCCTCAATGTGGGGTGAAGAGCTTCCCCACAACACCAGACTCGCGGCAATGATGGCTTTGCCGACGCGATGTCGGAAGGATCGATCCTTTAGAGACTGCTTTGTGTCACCTACATTTCTACCACACTATCGAGCTTGCACCCAGTGAAAAGTCGACACGAAAGTTTCACGACCATTTCATTCTAAACCGCCACCAAGATGTCGAAGCCTGTAGCTATCGTCACGGGTGCGGGATCCGGGATCGGCGAAGCCGTTGCGAAGCACATGTATAGCAAAGGCTACAAAGTCGTCATCGCCGACATCAACCCAGCGACAGGTGAAAAGGTCGCATCGGCCCTTGGACCAGATGCGAAGTTTATGCAAGTAGATGTCTCGTCATACCGGTCCCAGGCTCGATTGTTCAAGCAAGCGTACGAATGGGGCGGTAACAGACTCGATTTCTGCCACGCGAACGCTGGAATCGATGATCGACAAATCTTGTACGATGCCGATGATAAGGAAGAGTTGGATGCAGAAGGACTCTTAAAACCGCTGAATACGAAGACGATGCAAGTCAATCTGGAGGGCGTTATCCAGGGATTATGGTTGTTCAAGTACTATGTACGAAGGAGCAAAGAAGCTGGTGGAGGCAAGGGAAAATTCGTTGCTACAAGCAGTGCGGCTGGTCTCTAGTAAGTTCTAAAAAGCCGAGAAAGTTATGGTATGCTGATTATGTCTAGCTCCATGACCCAATGTCCGCAATACACCGCTTCCAAATATGGTGTCATCGGTCTCGCCCGCGCATCCGGCCCTGTCTTCGTCAAAGAGGGCATCACAGTCAACGCAATCTGCCCGGCTTTCATTCCAACGAACCTGTGTCCGCCAGAGGTACTTAAGCGTTGGCCTAAGGAGCACATCACACCTTTATCCACGGTCAACAAAGCCATAGATGCTTTCTTGGCTGACGACAAGTTGACTGGCCAGGCAGTCGAGCTGTCGCAAGAGAACATTTACTTCCGCGAACAGGTTGACTACCCAAATGAGAGTCAGAAGTGGATTGGACTTGAAAGTGATAAGATTTGGAACGAAGGCTATGAAGTAGGCAAGCAGCCACTGAAACGAGAGGGTTACTAGGAGCCATTACACGGTAGTCTTCAGTAATCGATCAAGCTGCACAAAGACTGACATTGCTTGATATTTACCCACTCCAACAATGTTTCTCAATTACGGGCGAGAATGGCACGATTGCTTATAACCGTCTGACGCACAGTGTGGCTGTGCAACAATCCGCCTCTCTTGCGCGCTAAGAATTGCAGTGCAACGGCCCCCAAAGCTCGCGGGCCCCGAATATCCTCATAGGTGATATTAGGAAACAGGCATTTAGGTCGACTCAAAAGTTCAGCCCCTCCTTTTCTGCCTCCGCCCACTGTTCCTTCATGATGTCGGCGTGCTTCGTAGACCTCGGTCTAATCTCACATTCGTAATTCTCGGGTACGCTGAAGAACCCGGGTGCCATCTTCTCGGTGACTTCAACCACTTTTCCGTCCTTACCGATCTTCTTGCGCAGGTTGAAGCCCCAGAGTACTCGTGCAACGTTGATGTAGAGTGATCGCTCGGCAACATGCACGCCAGGGCATATTCGTCGACCTGCACCGTAGGCAAAGTGGTCGCGTGTTTTTGGATCAGAAGCATTGATATAATCTGCTGCTGAGGCGGAATGGTTGAGATATCGCGAGGGATCGAATGCATCCGGGTTGGGCCATAATTCTGGGTCACGATGGATAGCCCTAGAATACGATCAGATACGGTGGATAGGTCTCACTGTCGTGAACACTTACCACCAGTTTAGTACTGCAACACTTCCCTTGGGAACGAAGTAGCCCTCATACCAATCGTCCTCGCTAGTAGCATGTGGCATACCGAATTTGTTGACCGGTCTCCATCGCAGGACTTCTTTGATCACGCCTCGTACATATGGCAAGCTCTCCTCATCCTCCCATGTCGGCAGTCGATCTGGTCCGACTACGCGATCCAGCTCTTCTTGTGCTTTCTTCTGCACGACCGGGTTCAGCAGCATACACAGTACGAAGTTGTTCAAAGTGGTACCAGTCGTTTCTGATCCGGCCTCAATCAGGCCGCCGCAGGTATATGCCGCTGAAAGATCATCAATGCCACTCTTTGCCGGGTCTTTCAGGTAAAAGGTTTTGGTGAAACAATCTCGTGCCGTTCCAGCGTCTGTTTCGCGCTTTAGTCGGTTCCACAAGTCCAAATTAAGCTGGCTATCTTGCTCGAACACACTCTGTCCATGCGACCTCCAATTACCCAGCATCCACTGTGGCAAGCTAGCTAAGCTCGGGAAGGAGTCAATTGCATGCGCACCAGGAGCCGTCATCTTGGTGAATCGATCTAGCATAGCATAGATGCGCTGGATCAAAGGGTCGTTCCAGCTCGGTATCCGGTAGCCATAAGTGACGAGCATGATCACGCTGGCGGAATATCGTCGATTGATCAGGATGAAATCGTCCGGGCTTTCCATAAGCTCTTGGAGGAGATATTTGCTCTCGAAGTCTTGAACCGGCTGGTATTTCACGCTCGAACGAAGGTTGAGCAAGTCGTGGCTATACTTTCGAATGCTTCTCCATCGTGGTCCGTATGGCATGAACAGCTGTCTTCGTCCCGCTGAGGCCACGTCTTGAGCCAAAGGTGCCGGTGCCCTGGAGGAGTAAATGCCACTCTTTTTGTCCATGAGGTCTTTCACCACTTTGGGTGAAGAGAGCCAAACGTAGTCCGTGCCACCGATCTTTGTGTAGAATATCTCGCCATACTGTTTGCGCCATGCGATAGCTTTGTCACGCACGAGTTCGGTGTCTGCTAGATCGAGCATGTTTCCAACGAAAGGAAGACCTTTGGGGCCTGGAGGAAGTTTGCGCCGTCGAGGATCCTTGAAATGTCAGCAACCGATCCGCTCTTCTCTTAAGATGCTAACAGTAGCACATGCAGTGGTGGCAGGCTTACCTTGAAAACGTTTGGTACAATGAAGAAATATGCAGTAAGTAGAAGCAATACAGGCGAAATGAGGAGAAGCGAAAACTTCAGCAAGATGGGCGGTATTGGTACATTTCTGATCATGTCGTAAGCTGCCATCGTGAGATGAGGCTGAATGGAAGGACTATTATTGTATGTCGGAAAATACGTCTAATCCATCTGCTGTTATGCGACAGGTAGCTTTTGACAACGACGAGAGCTCAGAGACCAAACTGCAGATTGAGGGAATCTTTAGTCACTCCATTGCTTGGTTATTGATATTATGGTCACTGAATGTCGGACAGCTCGCACGAGCCTCGGACGAGCATTTCAGGGTCCAGGATTTGGGGTGTTGAAGTTCCCCACAGCTTCCCCGCAAACAGTGAATGTGCCCCACAATGCGCTAGCACCGTACTTGGAAGCGCGATGATCGCAGAGAGGGAACGAACATAACGAATGGCCTCTAGAACTACGAGGCTAGTAATTCCGTCTTTACACAAACTGCGAGACACCACACAACAAGACGATGCCGCTGGAACGGGACGCTGAAGGCCGAACATACGCTGTCCATCCGAACGGGCAACGAACACATTATATCTGCGACGATTTCACAGATCCCTGGAAACCTCGGGAGACGGTATTGATCCAGCACGGGTTTGGCCGACATGCAAACTTCTGGTACCATTGGATTCCGGTCTTGTCCAGCAAGTTTCGTGTGATCCGGCGTGATCTGCGTGGCCATGGTTATTCCAGCTTTCCGTCACCTGAAGAGAGGCAGACATATCGGTACGATCTTGATACTATCATCGGGGAAGTAGTCGATACACTGGATCAGCTAGAGATTGAGAAAGTGCACTTCCTCGGAGAATCGACAGGTGGCATGTTGGGTGAAATCTTTGCTGCAAAGCACCCAGAAAGACTGTTGAGTCTGACAGTATGCTCGACGCCAACGCATCTACCACCGTCGGCTTTGAAGTTATTCGCTTTTGGCCGGAAGGACTGGCCAACTGCGTGCAGAGAGCTTGGATCACGAGGTTGGGCCGAAGCACTGTCTCGCATCCCAGGTACCATACCAGTCGACGATCGTAAATATCTTCCATGGTACCTGGATCAAATCGCCATCAGCGATGGAGAAGGCTTGGCACAGTATGCGGAGTTCCTGAGTACTCTTGATGCGCGACCATTCTTGCGGCAGATACAGGCGCCTACGTTAGTGCTGGCCCCGACCGAGAGCGTTGCAGTCCGACTCCAAGATCAACGCGAGCTGGCAAACATTATTGAAATGTGCTGTGTGCAGGCGGTGTTAGGAGGCGGACACGAAATCTATGTGACTCGAGACGAATCATGCCAAGGTCACTTCCTTGAATTTGTGGATTCCTTGTGTTGGTTATAGCCTGCTTAGCAATCGGTTGATGTCTCTTCATGAAGGTTTTGTTATGAAGATGCAAACTTGGAACTGAGGAAGTCACATTCTAGGAAGGTATCGTCACCAGCATTTCGACTCAATCACATGATAATGGCAACAAATATTTAGACTTAGTGCATTTTGATTTTTGCGATTTGATCGCGTGATCTTGTCCACGACTATCGGAAGTCCCATGACCCAACATTTCAGTCCCAAATACCTCGTACATAGTTCCGCTTTGTCGCTTCAGCTCCGCTCATGGGTCCAAACAAAGTTCTTGACAGTGCCACTCAGCAACGTCTGGATGTCTGGCACATCGATAGGTTGACGTATTGGATGCCATTTGGAGCTCTCGTCCAGTTTTGTCGTCCCCAGGCGCATGTTTCGCAACGCGCTGTTCGCATACTTGGTGGAAGGTTCATCTGTCTCTATCTCGAGCGGAGATGTCTTATCGACGTTATTTTCAGGCACTGTTTCGGCCTGAATGTCCTTGATCTCTTTCTTCATCACCCAAACGGGCGCAGATGCCTGAATAGCTTCCTCTCGAGGATCTGAGCGCTTCTTCTCTACACCCTTCAAGATCTCCAGCAGTCGCTTGCTACCGCCAGTCTCATGTCGATATTTTCTGGCAATACTGTAGTCCGCTCGGGTGAATGCTTCACGGACCCCTCGCTGGACACCATCGACCATCATTCTCAGCGTCCCGATGGCTAGGCCCTCGGTGATTCCGTCCTGGAGCACTTCGCCTGTAATAGCCAGCCCAATCTCGCCTGCCCATGTAACATCGACGATATCGTCGTGGCCACAGTGAAGCTCGATATACGCGTCCATCATGTCCTTGGTAATGTTTGGGAGGCGGAGGACGCGCTCACGAGGCGGGAGTTCGGCGTAAGCAACAAGGACTTGGGAGAACTCCGGTACATCGACCAGGAGAAAAGTGTAAGGTATCTCGTTAGGTCCGAGGAGAAGGAGGATTCGATCGGTTGGGTGGCTGAAGGGAGTGGGCTGGGGGAGGAGGGCCCAGTCGGAGTCGTTGGTCATGGTTTGATAGTTAAGGTGTTGATGTTGGTAGTCAGTGAGTCGACAGTGTTGTTATAGGTAGGAGAGTAGAGCTGAGGTGATCGGAGGGATATAGTGAGAAGAGTAAGGCTAATTGGGAGCATGATGAATTGTGAGGAGGGGGTCTAGGCAGAGACAATGAATGAAATATGATTTGCCTGTTTCCTCGTGTTTCTGATAACATTTCACCCTGTAATCGTACAGCAAACTTTCCCTCGGTAGAACTCAACGACATTGTACATGAAGTAGAGCTGGTCGCAGCAGATCCCCGGTAAGTGGGCGCAACCGTGTGACGTACTCAGATACCTGCGTAGGTGGTGGCAAAGCAGATTCGCACGACTCTTTCATTTGCTATCAACCTCGACATGGCCTCTTCCTGCCATCGTGTATGTACACCCCGACCACAAAGACGCGCCGATGACCAGTTTTTGGTCGTTATTTCGTCTCGTTCTCCGGTGTGACAGCAAATGTTGGCCGGACGAACCTGTAGATAGCTATTAGTTGTGTCCTGCCTCGACATGCTGGCAACGCACCTGTCGCTGTTGTAGATCCTGGTTTCTGAGCCAAGCAGCTCCTTCTCCCTCGCCTTGTCCGCCAGGTATCTTCGGACCTGGTCGCGATCCTCCTCGGCCTGGAGTGCTGGAATGAGGTATATCCGCGCCCACATCTTCTCGCGTGCGAGTTCACTGCAGTCTGTCAGTGGAATTCTACACGCCGACCAATTACGTGGCAGCCCGATGCTACGCCTCCGAAGCCAAAAACACATACTTGTGCTCTCTGATGCCCTGTCCTACTCTCCAGAATCCATATGTCATCAACCCTCCCATTCCAATGATGTATACGGCGGGTCGGAAGCCGCGAACGGGCAAGTTGCGCTTGTATTGGACGGGGCCGTAGCCGCCGGTTGGCGGCATATCCTGCGGCATGGTGGGCGGTTATTATTCGTGGCTCAATGGGTGAGGAGTGCGCCGTCGATGCGGAGACGTGAGGTGAGGCTGCGAGTTGGAGCTGCGATGCGATGACAAGGGTATGGACTTGGCGCGCTAGTGGTCGCATAATTTGTCCAACGTGAGTGGGTGGTTTCCTGACAATCACTAGAACTTCGACAAATTCAATAACTTTTGACGAAAATGGAGTCGGAAGAGAGGCCCGCGAAGATGCGCAAGTTGGATCATGAGGAGAATGTGGACATCATTCTCGACGATGAGCTTCCTGCAACAAACGCCACCGTCGACGAATCAAATCCCGTGACCACGGAATCCAGCGAGACAGTGGCGGCGACTGGTGATATCCCTGTAGTAAATACGGACGAACCCAAAATCTCGAAGAACCAGCTCAAGAAGAAGCGGCGGCTGGAGCAATGGGAAGCAGGCCGTGAAGATCGCAAAGTCAAGCGGAAGGAAAAAGTCAAAGAACGTAAAGAGCGCAAACGTGAAGCTTGGAAGGAGCAGAATACCGACGAGAACGGCGTCGTGCCGCCAATGCCCCCTTCACGGTTACCGAGGCACTTCTCAGGCTTCGGCGCACAGGTGCCCATCACCATCATCTTTGACTGCGATTTCGAGGACCTGATGTACGACGCCGAACTGAAGAGCTTGGGTCTGCAAATCACTCGATGCTACAGCGACAACCGAAAAGCGAAGTACAAGACGCATCTTGCGCTCAGCAGCTTTGGTGGCAAAATGAAAGAGCGTTTCGATGGCATTTTGGCGAAACAGTACACAAACTGGAAAGGCTTCCGATTCTTCGAAGAAGACTTTGTTGCTGTCGCTGAAAAGGCAAAGGAGTGGATGGTTGCCCCGAACGATGATGATGATATTGGAGCATTACGACGACCAAGCAAAGGCTCGGCGGAAGGCAAAGAGCCGCAGGCAGATGATGCAGACGAAGAAGGCGAGATAGTCTACCTGTCTGCTGAGTCCGACAATGTCCTCACACATCTCAAACCCAACAGTACATACATTATCGGAGGTCTAGTTGACAAGAATCGGCACAAGGGCATTTGTCATAAGCGAGCCGTTAACCGAAACATCAAGACTGCGAAACTGCCGATCGGAGAGTATCTGGAGATGAGGGATAGGAAGGTACTAGTGACCAACCATGTACTTGAGATCTTGCTTAAGTGGATGGAGTACGATGACTGGGGCAAAGCTTTCATGGAAGTCATGCCGAAGCGGAAGGGCTTCAAGCTGAGAGAGGACGGAGAGCAGGAAGAGGCTGGATCAAACGTCGGGACTCAGAATGGAGACGAACAGAATGAGCAGGAAATGGAGGATGCTGCAAAAGAGGCAGTCGAGGAGGCAGAGGGTACCACAAACGTGCCTGAGACGGAGATCATTGAGACTACGAAAGGGCTTCCGGTTGGCGAGACTGCTGCCGATTGAGCTCTACACAACAATCAAATTCGAATATGCATCCATATAACATCTCATCCTTGCCACTGCCTAAGGCGTAAATGCTCGTGACTATCTTATCGGCTAGCGGCATATAAGCTTTCCGGGGACCACTAGTGCGCCGCAGCGGGTAAGGCAGCGATCGAGGTACCAGAGGAAATGCAATATATGGTTCAGGGATTCATGTCGTTCTCACTCCCAGTTGAAGAAATGTCATGCTATAATAGAGAGTAGCTTGGTCTAGTAAGCAAAAAGGCTCTCGTACCGCATGGCTTGGCACCGGTGCCTTGCTTTGAGGCTTGTAACAGCTGTCCGCCCACTAAGCATGCAACGTCACAGCTCTCCACCCACCTCTGACTTCTAACTTGCGGCGGTCCCAAGCCATCACGCCTATGCGCGACGCTCCACAATTAATCTAGGCACACAGACTTCGTTACATACATCGCGCGATGTCGCGTAACACAGATTCTCACCGATCCTCTCAGCCCTCTTCTCCGCCATCCTCACAACCTCTAGCCGCGCGCTCATCCTCATACTTCACATATCCAATATCGTATGCCGTTTCTGGAGTCCTGCGACGTCTCAACACCGAAGGCGCCCCCAAACAAGAAGCAAACGGAAGCTCAAGGACCGAGATTGGCTCAAACAGCATACAATCGCAGCTCTTCGACACTGCTTCATCGCTATCCCATTCCTTCGCCAATCTAGTCTCTGCCTCCTCTACCACAACACCGGATATGAATGACGTATTCCGACCGCCGCATCGATATGCGAGTCCCTTCCAACCACCACCACTCACGCCTCTGACACTGAAGGGCTACAGACCTGGCACACGAGAGAAGGGTAGGCTCTTGAGCAAGGCGCTAGCAGAAGAAATACGGTTACTCGTACCACCGCGGTTACAGCTAGTGGACGAGTGGAAGCTGGCATACAGTCTGGAGCAGAATGGCGTAAGCCTAGGAACCCTATACAACATAAGCGAAGAATATCAAGGAAGACGGGGCGGCTACGTGCTCGTTGTCAGAGACGGAAGCGGAGGCGTGTTCGGCGCATACCTTTCCGACCCTCCACACCCTTCATCGAGCTTCTACGGCAATGGTGAATGTTTTCTGTGGCGCGCGCATATCCTCTCCTCGCTGCCCGATCTGGCGATGAACCTGCCACCGCCACCTTCAGCAGATACGACCCATGCGACACGTATGACGACGATTTCGAGTCCGACGAGAACCTCAAGAAAGGATGCGCTGTCGCTGCCAGACTCAGGGTCGACAAGTAGGAGCGGCACAAGCACACCGGAGAGGATACGTTTCAAGGCGTTTCCTTACAGTGGGGTGAACGACTACATGATCTTCTGCGAGCACAGCTACTTGAGCATTGGTGGAGGGTAAGTCGAGTTCCCAACTAGGAACATGAGACGGAGCTGACAATATTGAAGGGATGGCCACTACGGTCTTTGGCTGGACGACAATCTCGAAAACGGCGTTTCGGACACGTGTCCAACATTCGGCAACGAGCCGCTGAGCGACGATGGCAAGAAGTTCGAGGTCATGGGCGTGGAGCTGTGGTATATTGGATCATGATAGACACGATCTCGGTGGCATATTTCTCTGGCGTTTGGGTAGGTAAATGATACCAGTCTGGCTCTCAGGTGAGAGACGACACTGTTCGAAATTACATTCATGCACAACATCACCTCTCACTCCTCACTTCTCACCTCTCATCTCTCATGCCGCTAGTCGCTAGTCGCGTGCTCGTTTCTACCCCCTCCATTTAGTCCTATCCTCGAACGCTACACCGCCAGCTGACATACCCCATTGCTTCCAGCTTGCTTTGGTGGCTCTTTACGTACCCTTGAACACGTTCCTGCCTCGTTATCAGGCACCAATAGCTTCAGCTCCCACCCATCACAACCTACCCGGACATCGTCACATCAGAGACAGCCATGGTTATCAAGAAGACCCGCGGAGCTACTAAAAAGCTTGGTCCGATCAGGTATGAGCGAAAGATACATTCGCCAGCTTCTACTAACACAGCTACAGTCTTGGGCGCAGGGTCGTCCGTTTCAAAATCCACGGCAACGACAAGCGACACTTCACAGTCCACGAGGATCTCATCTGCGCCAAATCTGCACACTTGAAAGAACATCTCCAGAAGTCTCGCAAAGATATAGAGGGCGACTGCTCTATCTGCCACGAAACCCTTGATTCACAACAAAGCGATGTTGCTTTCTGTCGAGGTTCTTGTGGTCAGAACTTCCACGAGAACTGCATTGAGAAGTGGACCGATACTCAAGAAGGAGGTCCGACTACCTGTCCGATGTGTCGCAAGCCTTGGGTGAAGAAAGACGAAGGATTGATCACCCTGAACAGGGAGCTCGATGCAGATGCTTTTCAGCTTTACCTGGACTGGCTCTATACCGGGGAACTGCATATCAGCGAAGCCATCGACCGTGACTCGGACGAGTTCAACATTCACCTTCTGAAGGCGTGGGTCGTCTCTGACGTTATCGATAATGATCACGAGTTCGAAAAGCTTATCGTCGCACAACATTTCGCGACGATAGATGAGGAAGACAACAAAGGCTTTGGATTCGACGCTATCAGGTTCGCGTTCCAAAACCAAAATCACCGGTACATGCAACGTTTTGTGGCAGAATCGGTCTATGCTCACGCCGCCTGGGATGTCATCAATCACGACATGGATAGCTACCCAGGCGAGTTCGTGCGCCAACTATGCCTGGCTGGGATGAATTTCAAGCAAAATCAAGGGACAAAAGCCAGGAGAGAATTGCGGAAGGATTGGAAATAGTCCGGGTGCTGTCAGACCAGGCCAATTGGCTTCACATCTCTAGGCACTGGCGATATTCAGAGTTTTGATTGAGGCAATGCTTCATGTGGATACTCTAATTTAGCTACCACAAGTAGATGTGGTTCCAGGAAAGATTGTTTGATTTCACAGCGAGTTTGTACGCGATCGATGCATCCGTGGGATGCGCGCAAAGCATGGCAATGAATTAGCAACCAACGGGGAGCTCCTGGTATTCTGGATGAACTATTTGAGACCGTGGCCTGTACGGTCAGGGTGTGCTCTCATCGGAGGAGATTTTTGGGATTTCAAATGCGCATATGGACTTCGGAATGTACTTGGGTTTTTCTAAAAGGCTAGTTATACACAAAATTCAGCATCTCATACCACAAGCTCGCACAAGGGTACATGTCAGACGGCGAGACATATGTTGAATCCTGCAGCGATCCGTCTAGGATGCATTACCCAAGATGTTGGAACGTATGCAGAGCATCGTTGTTATGACCAGCAGCGTTTGATGGATTGTTCCTTCACATGTCAACTCTAGAATCTCTGTACTGACCCCTTATCTCAATCAGCGCATGGAACAAAAAAGGTCAAAATGTTAAAGATACTCGCGAAGTGAGCAAAAAGTGCAGGCAGATGATTCGTTGTAATGAACCTGCTAACTTAACGATTTGAACCTAGTTATCGAGAAAATTCTCTATAATGCAGCCTCTATTTAGTACATTCTGTACGCATTATAGCTAAAGCATAAATAAAGCATGAATGAAGAAAAGCGCAAATGGTAAGAGGTTCCTTCAATTCGCTCACACGGTGAGTCAAAGGTGTAAGCAAAAAAATGCCGACCCGGTAAACCTGCTAACCCAACGAGTCGAACCCACGGCTTGATGACTTAAGCTCAGTCACAGCTTGGAAATCGCGGACCCAAACCATGACACCGTAGGCGTTTCGATGAAGAAGTCCTAATCTCTTCGTAACATGTACGTGTAGTGTTAGATGAGGTAGAACCTCAGCAGGCAAGACTGCATTCTTGCGCGTATATGGATGGGAGCAAACGCAAATGTGGAGGTTGGCTGTTTGAGTGCGCACCTTCACCGCGCCTGCCTCCCGCTGTCACACAGCAAGTGCATGTGCGTTATGATGCCACAGGAAGTTTTGAGCAGGATGTTTGGAATGGTGAGCAGCACCAGCTACCTAGGTTTTATACAAACCGCATCGCCCTCATGCCCAGCAGCGGGGGGAGCAACAGTATGAACAAGAAATTACAATATACTATAAATGTCGGTCTGCTCTACCTCAACTTTGTGCGAATGTCGTGTCTTTCTCTCACCCTTGTAAGAGCTGCATGCCTCGTCCTAGACGGATATCACTTCGCTCTCTTACCTTGCGTGGCCGCTAGACCTCCAATCGAGGCTATACATCCTTCGTCCTGCTCTTGACCTTCTCTCTTTCTCTCTTTCTATCTACAACTTCTTCTTTCTGATTCTCGCCACCCATGATGACGGTCTACAAATCTCGCGGATCGACCAAGAAGCTGGGCCCGATAAGGTATGAAGTATCATATTCTCTATTCTGACTACAGCCGCTGATACTATCGTAGCGTCGGCAACAAAGTCGTGCGCTTCAGGATCCCAAGCATCGAGCGTCGATTCACCGTCCATGAGGACCTCATCTGCCGCACCTCTACGCTGTTCAAGAAGGAGCTCCAGAACAACCGCAAGATCGTTGAGCAGAGTGACGAAGCTGAGGAGTGTTGCATCTGCCAAGAGGCTCTCGATCCAACCATCAAGGACATTGCCTACTGCGTCAAATGTGGCCAGGACATTCATGACTGTTGCATCGAGCAATGGAAGCGAAGTTCGACAACGCCCAGCAAGCCAGGCGCTGTTCGCCCACTGCCGAAATGCCCGATGTGCCGCGCCGACTGGAAGACGGAGCCTCTGATCAAGAGCTTGTCACTCAACGACAAGCTTAACGCCGAGGCTGTGCAGAGGTACCTCGACTGGCTCTACTCTGGCATTCTGCAGATTCCCGCCACGGTCTCTCGTAAAACGGAAGTATTCAACCTTGCCCTGCTGAAGTGCTGGGCTGTCGCTATTACTATGGAAGACGACTGCTTCAAGCATGTAGTCGTCCGCACCTTCTTCGGAGAAGTCACCGCGCAGTTCTGGTTCGAGAGCGTGAGATGGGCATTTTCAAATGACGGCGCGAAGGAGGAGATCAAGGAGTTCATCATCGACGTGTTCATGTCCGACATAGAGGCGGGATGGTTCACCAAAGACGGACACAACTGGCCAATGGAATTTGTCATGGTGCTTGCAGACAGAGCGCTTGATGGTGTGGCGCGAAAGAGCTACGATCAAGTACAGAAAGACTGGATGAAGAAGCTGCAGATCGAGGATGGGGAGATTGATGAAGAGGACGGCGAGGCTACAGGCGAGCCAGGACATACCGGAACCGGTCGACACAGGGCCGAGAAGGCAAACAAGTATGTTGGCAACTCCAAGCTGTCGGTCTACGCTAGCTCCAGGAACAAGAGGCGGGATGAACATGAGGAGAGGGAGAACATGACGATTGGAGCGAAGTTGGAGAGCATCAAGATGAGGGTAGCAGATCTGACCCGTGGCTGCGTGGCGTATGATCAATCGCGCTGAGTCGGCCCTCTCATTATCCTTCAGACCTTCTGTCTCTCTGCTGTAGCTATGAACTTGTGAATTTGATACATACTTTTCGTTTATACAGTCAATAAATGTAAGATATGCTGTTTCAAACACAATAGTTGGGTCATTCAATGCATGGAATATACTTATGTGAAGTATCCTAGTATAGCGTGATTAGCTTCGATACTTTTTAACGTGTAGTGGGCTGCGTCGAAACTCTGCGAAACCCTCCAGCCTGATTGATGACCGGTTACAATGTACGGCCATCTCTCAGGAATAGGATGGACCGAGGCATTCTGATCTAACTATATTGGCCATAGCGCCCGGTGCATTCACTGCTTTCACTTAGACTCTCTCTCTCACTTTCTCTTATACTTTGATTCTGCGCCTCCATTCTCCACACTACGTCCAACGCCTTTCTTCCTCAACCATATCGTAAGTGCCACGATACATCGCCTGGGAACAGACAACTGACTCAATATCAGAACCAAGACCATGGCAGAGCCTGGATCATCGGCAGCGGCATCTAATGTCAAACAAACCCTGAAGATGAGCCTCGAGCCCACTAGATCCAGGCCTGAGGAGCGTAATATCATCCGCAAAAAGAAGGCCGTGAAGTATGTTTCCGTCAGATGAAACTAATTCTAGCATCAGTACTGACAGTAGGCAGGCATGGACGCCGCATCGCGAGGTTGCGCATTGGTCGCACTAGAGAAACCTTCGCAGTCCACGAGGAGCTTCTCTAGTCCTAATCAACCTACTTCCGCGAAAAGCTACAAAAAGGCAGAAAGCTAATCGAGGGCGAGTACTCTATCTGCTACGACGATATAGACGCTTGCTGTTAGAATAATATTAGTAGTTATAGCTAAGAACGAGTAATATAAGAGTATCTAATAAGATTATTAAGAAAGATAGATAAATTACTATTATTAAGAAGTAATTCTCTTTCTACTTTATATATTATTTTCTTAGTATCTATACTAGGCTTATATAAGAAGTATATAGATAAGAGCTATAGAATAAGTATACTAGTATAGCAAATAGATATAGGTTCTAGTATATCTAAGTTAAACTTTAAGTATACTTAACTAAAAGTATACTTAACTTAACTTTTTCTATAAGATTAAGTATTACTAAAGTTAATA
>Ga0265780_10005509_pt1 | contig 16007 bp, 12 predicted proteins | sample P1T30metagenome_FD_192432 | JGI IMG/M metagenome (GOLD analysis project Ga0265780, IMG submission 192432) | Plant litter microbial communities from East Loma Ridge, Irvine, California - P1 T30 | ecosystem: Environmental > Terrestrial > Plant litter > Unclassified | place: USA: California... | reverse complement strand
CGGCGCCCTGGTCGACGAGGAGCTGGCGAAGTTCGAGCCGGAGCCGGGCGCCTACGGCGGCGGCCATGGGCATGGCCATGAGCATGAACCAGGTGGCCTGCTGGCGCCGGTGCCGCTGCGCCAGAAGATCCACCGGCCCTCGGACATCGTGGCCGATGGCGCGCCCGCCGGGGCGCCGGCGTGAACGCCGCGGCCCTGCTGCACCTGCTGCAGTTCGCCAGCCCGGCGCTGCCGATCGGCGCCTACAGCTATTCGCAGGGACTGGAAACGGCGCTCGACCTGGGCCTCGTTCGCGACGCCGCCGGCGCGCGCGACTGGATCGCGCGCCAGCTCGACGAGGTGGCGGCGCGCTGGGATGCGCCGCTGCTGTGGCGCATGCTGCAAGCCCTGGCGGCGCGCGACGCGGCCGCGCTGGCGGGGTGGGGCGACTGCTTCCTGGCGTCGCGCGACACTGCCGAGCTGCGCGCCGAGACGGTGCAGATGGGCTACTCGCTGGCGCGCCTGCTGGCCGAGCTGGGGGTGGCCGACGCGCCGCCGCCGGGCTGTGAGGTGTCGCTGCCGCTGGCCTTTGCGCATGCGGTGCATGGCCTGGACATCCCGCACGAGGAAGCCTTGCTGGCGCTGCTGTTTTCCTGGGCCGAGAACCAGGTGCTGGTGTGCGTGAAGTCGCTGCCGCTGGGCCAGGTGGCGGGGCAGCGCATGCTGCTTTCGCTGCGCCCCGACATCGAAGCCGCGGCCACCCTGGCGCGTTCCCTGGCGGACGAGGAACTGTCGAACTGGGCGCCGGGCCTGTCCATGCTGTCGATGCAGCACGAGGTGCAGCACGGCAGGCTGTATCGATCCTGAACCAGACTGTGAGAACACGATGACGACTTCGAACCCCCTGCGCGTCGGTATCGGCGGCCCGGTCGGCTCCGGCAAGACCGCGCTGTGCGAGATGCTGTGCCGCGACATGCGCGAGCGCTACGACATGGCCGTGATCACCAACGACATCTATACGCGCGAGGACATGGAGATCCTGCTCCGCGCCGAGGCGCTGCCGCCCGAGCGCCTGATGGGCGTGGAGACCGGCGGCTGTCCGCACACGGCGATCCGCGAGGACGCCTCGATCAACCTGGAAGCGATCGCGCGCCTGCAGGCCGATTTCCCCGGCCTGGAACTGGTGCTGGTGGAATCCGGCGGCGACAACCTGGCGGCCACCTTCAGCCCCGAACTGTCGGACCTGACGCTGTACGTGATCGACGTGGCCGGCGGCGAGAAGATCCCGCGCAAGGGCGGTCCCGGCATCACCCGCTCGGACCTCCTGATCATCAACAAGACCGACCTGGCGCCGCACGTCGGCGCCGACCTCGACGTGATGGCGCGCGACGCCCGGCGCCAGCGCGGCGAACGTCCCTTCGTGTTCACCAACCTGCGCACCGGCGCCGGGGTGGCCGAGGTGGTGGCTTTCATCCGCGAGCAGGGTTTGCTCGACCATTGAACAGGAGGAGCGCGAAGTGACGACGACGAGGACGACGATGACCCTGGCCAGGCGCTGCGGCGTGCTGCTGGCCGGCCTGGCGCTGGCGCTGCCGGCCGCGGCCCATCCCGGGCATGGGGTGGAGAGCGGCTTCCTGGCGGGCCTGCTGCATCCGCTCAGCGGGATCGATCACCTGCTGGCACTGCTGGCCGTGGGCTTGTGGAGTCGCCAGCAGCGCCGCGGCGAAGTGCTGGCGCCGACCTTCCTGGTGCTGATGGCGCTGGGCGCTTCCTGTGCCGGCGGCGTCGACCTGCCGGCGCTGGAAATCTCGATCGCCGCCACCGTGCTGCTGCTCGGGGTGCTGGCGGCCTGCGCGCTGCGCCTGCCGCCGCCGCTGGCGCTGCTGACGGTAGGCGCCTGCGCCTTCCTGCACGGCCTCGCGCATGGACAGGAACTGGCGGGCATGGCGAGCGGCGCCGGCTTCATGCTGGGGAGCAGCCTGGTGATGGCGGCCGGCGCGGCGCCGCCCGAGCGCCTGCGCCGCATGCTGGGCGCGGCGATCGGCGCGGCGGGCCTATGCCTGCTTGCGGGCTTTGCCTGAGCGGCGGTCGTCCTGCTGCGCCTGGTCCGGCGGCGCCAGGCGGATCGGCGCGGCGTCCTTCGGGTTGAAGGCGCGCACGCCGTCGAAGGCGCGGGCGATCAAGGCCATGTCGGCCGCCTCGTCGCCGCTCAGGGTGAGGGTGTCGGTCACGTCGATCACCTTCTTGCCGTAGTCGAGCTTGACCAGCACGATCGGGACCTGGGCCGCCAGCGCGATGCGGTAGAAACCGCTCTTCCAGTAGGGCCGGTAGCCGCGCGTGCCTTCCGGCGTGATCGCCAGCCAGAACCAGTCGGCGGCGCGCATGGTCTGGGCCATGCGCGTGATGGCGCCCTGGGGCGAGCTGCGGTCGACCGGCACGCCGCCCCAGTAGCGCATCAGGGCGCCCATCGGGCCGCGGAACAGCGAGTCCTTGGCCAGCCAGCGGAATTGCTGGACGACGGTCCACTTGGCCAGCAGGCCGACGAAGAAATCCCAGTTCGAGGTGTGCGGGTACACCACGGCGATGCCGTGCGGGCCGGGCAGGGGTTTCCAGCGGAAATTCCAGCCGAACAGGTTCAGCAGGCGCAGCGCGGCGCGCTGGCTCCAGCCCGGCAGGTCGGCGGGGCGCATCAGGTAGTGGTCCATGGTTTTCTCCAAGCGGGGCGGGCCGTGGGCGGCCTCTGTCGGGATGCGCGACGCGCTTGCCGCGTGTCGTCGGGCCGGGCGCGCTTCCTCTGGTCTGTCTCGTGGGTGGTGCAATCGCGCTGCCGGCGGCGAAGCGGCATTGCGACCCGGAAATTAAACGGCGCATTTTATAGCGGCCGCCAGTCTCGAACAAGCGAAAAAACTGGAAGCGTTGTAAGGCTGCCGGTATCATCCTTGCCTCTCGAACAAGAGCGCCGGGCACTCGGCGGACTTCACAAGGATATGAGGATGGACATCACGATTTTCCACAACCCGCGCTGCGGCACCTCGCGCAATACCCTGGCCGCGATCCGCGCCACCGGCGCCGAGCCGCAGGTGGTCGACTACCTGGCCAGGCCGCCGAGCCGCGCGCAACTGCGGGACATGATCGCGCGCGCCGGCCTGGACGTGCGCGGGGCGCTGCGCGGCAAGGAGGCGCTGGCCGCGGAACTCGGCCTGAACGATCCGGCCGTCGGCGACGAGGCGCTGCTGGATGCGATGCTCGCCCACCCGATCCTGATCAACCGCCCCTTCGTGGTGACGCCCAAGGGCGTGCGCCTGTGCCGGCCGGCGGAACTGGTGAACGAGATCCTGTAAGTCCGTGCGGAGTAAGGCGGGACCGGTGCGCGCCGTGGCGACGCGTGCAGCCCTTCAGCGCCGGCAAGCCCTGCCGTCCGCGTGTGCGCCGCGGCCGCCAGCCTTGGCGCAGGCATTGTCTTCCCGCTGGGCCAGCTTGGGCTTGGCGCCGGCGGCCTGCGGTACAGCGGCCCCCGGTGCGGCGGCCCCCGGTGCGCCGGGCTTCGGCTCGCCTGGTTTGTCCGGTCCGGCCGTGGCCCCCGCGCCCAGTCCCTGGCGGCTGGCCGGCGACTCCTTGGCCAGGCGCAGGTCCGGCGTGCCCTCGCGCGCGTAGCCGAGGAATGCTGGCGCGTCTTCCAGGGTGCCGCTGTGCGTCATGCCGGGCGCGAGTCGCCAGTTGGCATCGCGGTTGCCGCTCACCAGGTTGTCGCGGTAGCGATTGTTTTTCCCCGTTGCGCCTTGTTCCAGGATGCCCAGGCGGTTGTCGAACACGATGTTGTTGACGACACTGGTGTGATCGTTCGGCCCCTTGGTGTGATAGAAGTCGCCGCCGCCGACCAGGATGCCGATGTTCGAGCCGACGACCGTGTTGTTGGCGATGGTGACGCGGTTGGCGTCGTGCCACAGGTGGATGCCGGCTTCCGAGACGCGGTACACGACGTTGTCGCGCACCAGCGCCGGCGTGCTCACGTAGATGCCCTGGATCCAGTGGCAGCCCGGCGGGCCGACGTCGTGCACGCGGTTGCCGATGATGTCCGAATCCTTGCCCTTGTAGTAGCTGTCGACCCCGATGCCGGAGCCGCCGGCGCTGGTGCAGGGGCCGGCCGTGGCCACGTGGTGTACGCGGTTGGCGAGGATGCGGTTGTGCGAGCCGCCGCTGTAGATGCCGGTAGTCCAGCGCGTGCCGGCGCCGGCGCCGGCATCGTGGTCCTGGGCGCTGCCGTCGACGTCGAAGCCTTCGATGTCGATGTAGTTGGCGCGGTTGTCCCAGGCCGTGGCGCTGGACGACACCGGCGGCGGCACGATGCGCGCGCGCCAGCGCTCGACCGAGCGGAACCAGATGCGCGCGTTCGGCAGGCCGTCGACCACGGTGCGGAAGCCGCCGTAGTAGGTGCCTGGCAACACATTGACGACGGTGCCGGGCTTGACCACCCTGGCGGCCCGGGCCAGCGAGCGCAGCGGCGCCGCGCGGGTGCCGGGATTGCTGTCCAGGCCGTCGGGCGCGATCCAGAGTTCGGAGGGCACGACCTCGGGCGTGACGGCGATCGCCTGGTTTTCCTTCACGGTGCAGGAAGCGAAAAGGAGCAGGGCGGGCAGGGCGGCGGGCAGGCGGCGGCGATTGCAGCCGGCCGCGGCGATGGCGCCGGCCAGGCAGGCGCTTGCCATGAGAAAAATGCTCGTGAGCGACATGGTCTCGGTCCGAGGGAGGTGACGGCGCCAGTGTGCGCCCCGCGCGAAACGGAGCTCTTGCCTGCCTCAATGTCGCGATTGATTTCGCATAAAACCCTGGCTGCAAAGCGTCTTGCGGGCTTGCGCTCGACGCTGCGCATGTGCTTTTGACACCAAGAAATTACGAGTGTTATAGTTGCGGCATGATTTGGCAACGTTTCCAATTTCTTGCGGATGCATTCGCGCAGCCTGGAAACGCCGTGCCGGCCACAGAGGCGCGCAGCACGCGCCCACAACACGGACAGGTTCGCGCCGCCCGGCGCCGACCGCACAAGGAGACGATATGGGAACGATTTCGCCCGGATGGCGCCGCATCGGCGCCGCCGCGCTGCTGGCTGCCTGCTTCACCGATGCACGCGCCGACGACGCCGCTGCCAGCGCAGCCCCCGCCGGCGCGGTGCAGGCCTGGGTCACCACCGCCGACCGCGCCAGGCTGCTGGCGCGCGACGCCGACGCCGTTTTCGCCGCCGCGCCGGTCGCCGCACCAAGCACGGCGGCGGGCGCCGCCGTGATCGAGGTCGATCCCGCCGTCCGCTACCAGCAGATGGCCGGCTTCGGCGCCGCCATCACCGATGCCTCGGGCTACCTGATCCAGCAGAAGCTCGATCCGGCGCGGCGCGAGGCGCTGCTGCGCGAACTGTTCGGCCGCGACGGCGGCATCGGCCTGTCGTTCACCCGCCTGACCATCGGCGCCTCCGATTTCTCGCGTTCCCACTACAGCTTCGACGACATGCCGCCCGGCCAGCAGGACCCGAAGCTCGAGCGCTTTTCGCTGGCGCCCCAGCGCGACACCGTGCTGCCGACCGTGAAGGCGGCGCTGGCGATCAATCCGCAACTGAAGGTGATGGCCTCCCCCTGGAGCGCGCCCGGCTGGATGAAGACCGGCGACAGCCTGGTCAAGGGCAGCCTCAAGCCGCAGGCCTACGATGCCTTCGCGCGCTACCTGAGCCGCTATGTCGCCGAGATGCGCCGCGAGGGCGTGCCGGTGTCGGCGCTGACGCTGCAGAACGAGCCGCATTTCGAGCCGGGCGATTATCCGGGCATGCGCGTCGAACCGTTTCAACGCGCGGCCTTCATTGGCGGCTTCTTGGGTCCGCGCCTGGCGGCCGAGCATCCGGGCACCGCGCTGTTCGACTGGGACCATAACTGGGACGAGCCGGAGTCGCCGGCGATCGTGCTGTCCGATCCCAAGGCCGCGCGCTACATCGCCGGCATTGCCTGGCATTGCTATGGCGGCGACGTGCGCGCCCAGGGCCGCCTGCACGACCGCTTCCCGGACAAGGAGACCTGGTTCACCGAGTGCTCCGGTGGCGGCTGGGCGCCCGACTGGTCGAAGAACCTGATGTACTTCGCCCGCACCCTGGTCATCGACACCACCCGCAACTGGGCGCGCGGCGTCCTGCTCTGGAACCTGGCGCTGGACGAGAAGGACGGTCCCTTCCTGGGCGGCTGCAAGAACTGCCGCGGCGTGGTGACCATCGATTCGCGCAGCGGCGAAGTCACCCGCAACGTCGAATACTATGCGCTGGCCCACGCCAGCCGCTTCGTGCTGCCGGGTGCTTACCGCATCGCTTCCGACAGCGCCGACAAGGACCTCGCCAACGTCGCCTTCCGCAACCCCGACGGCTCGCTGGCCCTGGTGGTCGCCAACGGCGCCCAGGCCGAGCGCGCGTTCTCGGTGCGCGTCGGCGCCCGGAGCTTCCGCTACCGCCTGCCTGCCGGCAGCGTCGCCACCTTCACCTGGCGCGGCCCGGCCTGAGGCGGGGCCTTTGCGGCCGGCGGCGGCTGCGGTATGCTTTGCCGATTGACTCGACCGTATCGACTGGGGGCTGCTTGTGTCAACGATCAAGGACGTGGCCCGCATGGCCGGCGTCGGGCTGGGAACCGTGTCGCGCGTGGTGCGCGGCCAGGGTTCGGTGTCGCAGGCGAAGCTGGAGCGCGTAAGGAAGGCGATCGACGCGCTCGGCTACCGGCCCTCGCACGCCGCGCGCTCCCTGCTGTACGGCAGCAGCCGCATGGTGGGCGTGTACATCCCGCTGCTGTCGGGCACCTTCTACGCGGCGCTTCTGCAGATCATCGACGCCGAACTGCGCAGCGCCGGCCTGCACATGATGGTCACCTTCGGCGTCAGCCGCGAGGATGCGCGGCGCCAGGCGGTGGAAGGCATCGGCATCCTGCTCGAACGCGGCTGCGACGGCGTGATCGTGCTGAACACGCCGCTTGGCGCCGAGGACATCGCGGCGCTGGGCCCGAAGCGGGCGCGCCTGGTCGCCCTCAACCAGAGCTTCGACGACATCGCCGGGCAGTGCTTCACGGTCGACCACCGCCTCGGAGGCCGGCTGGCGGCGCGCGCGCTGCTCGACCATGCGCACCGCGACATCGCCGTGATCGCCGGGCCGGCGACGGCGGCCGACAACGTCGAGCGCATCGACGGCTTTCTGGGCGAACTGGCCGCGGCCGGCATCGACAGCGCCGGCCTGTGGATCGCCGAGCGCGATTTCTCTCCGGACGGCGGCCGCTCGGCGGCCCAGGAACTGGTGGCGTCGGGACGCCGCTTCAGCGCGGTGTTCTGCGCCAACGACGAAATGGCGCTGGGCGCCTTGTCCTTCTTCCATGAAGCCGGCATCCGGGTGCCGCTCGACGTTTCTGTCATCGGCTACGACGACGCCCCCGGCGCCGCCTACGCGACCCCGCGCCTGACCTCCGTCCACATCCCCTGGCGCGAACTGGCGCGCAACGGCGTGGCCGAACTGCTCAACCTGTGCTACCAGCACCAGCGTCCCGTCACCCGTATCTTCCCGGTCAGCGTCAGCCTGCGTTCGACCCTGGCGCAGGCGCCGCGATAGACCGCCGGCGGGCACGGCGTGCCTGCGCCGGCCGCGCCACCCTGCGAATCTGCCACGCAAACTGTTGCGCACAAACAAACTCATCTTGACATCGAATTTCATCAACGACAATAATGCCAGCAGAGTTTGGCAACGTTTCCAATTCTGAACAGGGAAAGAAACCCCGCCAATCGAGCCGCCGCGCCACGCCATTCAGCAGAACTGGCAAGCCGGGGCCAACAATCTGGCAATGTTTCCAATTTGCGCCGCAATTTGGCAACGTTTCCAAAAACAATGACAAGACGGAGACCGACGATGCACGACCAAGCCCATGCCCGCCGCGGCAGCCACTTCCTTTCCCCGACCCCGATCGCGGCCGCCTGCGCACTGCTGCTGTGGAGCGCGGCGGTCTCGGCGCAGGAGCAGGCCATCGACACCCCGGCCGCCGGCCGCGTGGTCGTCACCGGCATCCGCGGCAGTATCGAGAACTCGACCGCGATCAAGAAGGACTCCGACCAGATCGTCGAGGCCATCACCGCCGAAGACATCGGCAAGCTGCCCGACGTGTCGATCGCCGAATCGATCTCGCGCCTGCCGGGCCTGACCGCCCAGCGCGTGGCCGGCCGCGCCCAGGTGATTTCGCTGCGCGGCCTGGCGCCGGACTTCGCGGTCACGCTGCTCAACGGCCGCGAACAGACCAGCACCAGCAACGACCGCAGCGCCGAGTTCGACCAGTATCCCTCGGAGCTGATCGGCGGCGTCACCGTGTACAAGACCCCGGACGCCTCGATGACCTCGGCCGGCCTGTCCGGCACCATCGACCTGCGCACCGTGCGTCCGCTGGACCGGCGCGGCCGCACCATCGCGCTGAACGCGCGCGGCGAGCGTAACGGCAACGGCAGCATCAACGACGGCTGGTCGCGCAACGGCGGCCGTTTCTCGGTCTCGTACATCGACCAGTTCCTGGACAATACCTTCGGCGTCGCCGTCGGCTACGCCCACCTCGATTCGCCGGGCCAGCAGAAGGAATACAAGTCCTGGTACTGGGGCAACAACAACAAGCTCCCGGCGGGGAACGAGGACGTCACGGCGCTCAAGGGCGCCGAAGTCACCGCGACCTCGCGCCAGCAGAAGCGCGACGGCCTGATGGCGGTGCTGGACTGGAAGCCGAACCGCGACCTGCGCTCGGTGGTCGACCTGTACTACTCGCACTTCGACCAGAAGGAAATCATGCGCGGCGTGATGTGGAACTCGGCCGACAGCGTGGGTTACCGCGACCCGGTCATCGAGAACATCGGCGACGTGCGCATGCTCACCGGCGGCACCCTGCTGAACCTCGAACCGATCGTGCGCAACGACGCCAACCACCGCAAGGACGACCTGTTCGCGGCCGGATGGAACACCAACTGGCGCGCCGACAAGTGGACCCTCGACGGCGACCTGTCGTACTCGAAGGCCAAGCGCAAGGAAGAGACATCCGAGACCTACGCGGGCCTGGGCCGCGCCGGCAGCGGCGCCGCCGACAACAACTTCGGCTTCCAGATCCCCACCGGCGCCGGCCTGCCGCGCTTCACGCCGGGCGTGGACCTGGCCAATCCGGCCATCATCAAGCTGACCGACCCGGGCGGCTGGGGCCACGACGGCACCATGCACCACCCAATCGTCGAAGACAAGCTGGGCGCCGCCAAGTTCAACGCCAAGCGCGAACTCGATAATCCCTTCCTGCGCAACGTGCAGGCGGGCCTGAGCTATTCCAAGCGCGACAAGTCGCACGAGGATATCTCGCAGCGCTACGCCCTGAAGAACGACCGCGCGCTGACCACGGTCCCGGGCGACATCATCCAGCCCAGCACCTCGCTGGCCTGGGCCGGCATCCCGGGCGTGCTGAGCTTCGACCCGCTGGCCGCGCTGAACCGCTTCTACGACAAGATGCCGCTCGATACCGACGTCGCGCAGCAGGACTGGGCCGTCACCGAGAAGCAGAGCGTGGGCTTCGTGCGCTTCGGCATCGACACCGAGCTCGGGAAGATCCCGGTGCGCGGCAACGCCGGCGTGCAGTACGTGCACGTCAACCAGCAGGCCGAGGGCAAGGCGGTGAATGCCGGCGTGATCACCGACCTGCGCGACGGCGCGTCCTACCACGACGTGCTGCCCAGCCTGAACCTGAACTTCGACCTCGGCAACTACGTGGGCGACACCTACCTGCGCTTCGGCGCGGCCAAGACGGTGGCGCGTCCGCGCATGTCGGACATGCGCGCCGGGATCGCGGCCGGCGTCAGCCAGTCGACGCTGGAGTGGAACGGCAGCGGCGGCAATCCGCACCTGGAACCGTGGCGCGCGAATTCGTACGACCTCTCGCTCGAGCATTACCTGAGCAAGGGCAGCTACGTCTCGGCGGCCTACTTCTTCAAGGACCTGAAGAGCTATATCTACAACCAGCAGCGCCCCTTCGACTTCACCGGCTTCCCGAACCCGAGCACCGTGATCCCGATCTCGAACATCGGCACCATCAACCAGCCGGCCAACGGCCAGGGCGGCTACGTGCGCGGCGTCGAGCTGACCGCCTCGCTGCAGTTGAACATGCTGTGGAACCGCCTGGACGGCTTCGGCGTGCAGGCCAGCGCCTCGGGCACCGAAAGCTCGATCTCGCCGAACGGTCCGGGCACCACCGAAAAGCTGCCCGGCCTGTCCGGCGTGGTTGCCAACCTGACCGTGTTCTACGAGAAGAACGGCTTCTCGGCGCGTATCGCCGAACGCTATCGCTCGGCCTTCCGCGGCGAGGTGACCGGCCTGTTCGCACAGCGCTCCTTCAGCGAGATCCTGGCCGAAAAGCAGATCGACGTGCAGGTCGGCTACGAGTTCCAGGACGGTCCATACAAGAACCTGGGCTTCCTGGTCCAGGTGAACAACCTGAACAACCAGCCCTACCAGACCAAGCAGGGCAGCGCCTTCGCCAGCGGCGCCTACGCGCCGGAGCGCTACACGACCTATGGCCGCCAGGTGCTGTTCGGCCTGAACTACAAGCTGTAAGGGGCGGGCGCGGCCGCGCATTCCTGGGCATCGGCGGCGGCTTGCGCTACGATGCCCATCCGCGCTTGAACACACCAATAACGACAAGGAGACGATAACGTGACTACACGACGAGACGCACTGCGGATGATGGGCGCCGCGACTTTGGCTGCCGGCCCGCTGGCCGCGACCCCGCTGGCGCGGGCCTTCGAGGCGCCGGCCGGCCAGGCCGCAGGGAGCGCAGGCGCACCCGCCGGTTCGCGCGCCTGGCAGGTGGTGACCACCGCCATGGGCAGCGACAAGCGCTTCGGCGTCCAGCCCCTGGCGGCGCCGGTGGCGGCCACCCAGCCGGTGGAGACCGACATCTCGGTGTTCGTCGACACCAGCAAGCGCTACCAGGCCATCTTCGGCTTCGGCGGCGCCGTCACCGACGCCACCGCCGACCTGTACGCGAAACTCAAGCCGGCCGCGAAGAAAGCCTTCATCACGGCCTGCTTCGATCCGCGCGAGGGCCTGGGCTACAACGTCATGCGCACCACCATCAACAGCTCGGACTTCGGCACCGACACCTACAGCTATGTGCGCGACGGCGACACCTCGCTGGCCTCCTTCGACATCGGCCACGACCGCAAGAACCGCATCCCGCTGCTGCTGGAGGGCCAGGCCGCCGCCAGGGCGCATGGCGGCATCATGCGCGTGATCGCCACGCCGTGGAGCGCCCCGGCCTGGATGAAGACCAACAAGACCATGCTCAAGGGCGGCAAGCTGCTGCCGGAATACCGCGAGGCCTGGGCCCGGTACTTCGTCAAGTTCATCCAGGCCTACGAAAAGGCCGGCGTGCCGATCTGGGGCCTGTCGACCCAGAACGAACCGATGGCCACCCAGACCTGGGAGTCGATGCTCTACACGGCGGAAGACGAAACCCGCTTCCTCGGCGACTACCTCGGCCCGACGCTCAAGAAAGCAGGCATGGGCGACAAGAAGATCCTGGTGTGGGACCACAACCGCGACCTGCTGCCGCAGCGCGCCGCCCACATCCTGTCGGACCCGAAGGCGCGTCCCTACATCTGGGGCGTCGGCTACCACTGGTACGAGACCTGGGCCGGCGGCGATCCGATGCACCGCAATGTCGCCGCGGTCCACGAAGCCTATCCGGACGTGCCGCTGCTGATGACCGAGGGCTGCATCGAGAAATACGATGTGAAGCGCCTGCAGGACTGGGCCAACGGCGAGCGCTACGGCAGCCAGATGATCGCCGACCTGAACGCCGGCAGCAGCGGCTGGGTCGACTGGAACATGCTGCTCGATATGCAGGGCGGCCCGAACCACGTGCAGAACTACTGCTTCGCGCCGCTGCACGCCAGCGACGACGGCGAACTGGTGTTCACGCCGATCTTCAGCTACATCGCCCACATCAGCCGCTACTTCAAGCCGCAGGCCCGCCGCGTCGGCGCCAGCACCAGCCGCAGCGTGCTCGACACCACCGCCTTCCGCAACCCGGACGGCAGCCTTGCCGTGGTCGTGATGAACAAGACCGAACAGGCACAGAAGTACCGGCTGTTCATCGACAAGGTCGAGACGACCGTGGAAATTCCGGCGCGCGCGATCCAGACCGTGCTGGCGTAAGCACGAGCCAAAGCCACGTCGCCCCTGCGCAGGCAGGGGCCCAAGTTCGCACATCGCCTGCTGCGCGTACAACTTGGGCTCCTGCCTGCGCAGGAACGACGTAACGATAATCCTCCGTCTCCAGCAAGAACCACGCACATGGGCTACATTGCTCCATGGTGTCGCGTCGAATCCGCCCTCATGCACCGCGCATGATCCCGATCCAAAGACCAGGCCGGACTTGAATCCTGGAAACGCGCACCCACCTTTGCGTTCCATATCTTCTGGAGATTTGTGATGAGCCGTAAAACCCCCATCGAGCGTTACCGCAACATCGGCATCAGCGCCCATATCGACGCCGGCAAGACCACCACCACCGAGCGCATCCTGTTCTACACGGGTGTGAACCACAAGATCGGCGAGGTGCACAATGGCGCGGCCACGATGGACTGGATGGAGCAGGAACAGGAACGCGGCATCACCATCACCTCCGCGGCCACCACCGCCTTCTGGAAGGGCATGGGCGGCAATTTCGAGGAACACCGCATCAACATCATCGACACCCCGGGCCACGTCGACTTCACCATCGAGGTCGAGCGCTCGATGCGCGTGCTGGACGGCGCCGTGATGGTGTACGACTCGGTCGGCGGCGTGCAGCCGCAGTCCGAAACCGTGTGGCGCCAGGCGAACAAGTACAAGGTGCCGCGCATCGCCTTCATCAACAAGATGGACCGCGTGGGGGCCGACTTCTTCCGCGTCCAGCAGCAGATCCGCGACCGCCTGAAGGGCAACGCCGTGCCGATCCAGGTGCCGATCGGCGCCGAGGACCGCTTCGAGGGCGTGGTCGACCTGGTCAAGATGCGCGCCGTGCGCTGGGACGACGCCAGCCAGGGCGTGCGCTTCGAGTACGGCGACATCCCGGCCGAGCTGCTGCCCGTGGCCGAGAAGTGGCGCGAGCAGATGATCGAAGCCGCCGCCGAAGCCACGCCCGAGCTGACCGAGAAATACCTGAACGGCGAAGCCTTGAGCGAAGACGAGATCAAGGCCGCGCTGCGCCAGCGCACCATCGCGGGCGAGATCGTGCCGATGCTGGCCGGTTCCGCCTTCAAGAACAAGGGCGTGCAGGCGATGCTCGACGCCGTGGTCGAATACCTGCCGTCGCCGAGCGACGTGCCGGCCATCGCCGGCCATGACGAGGACGACAATCCGATCGAGCGCCATCCGGTCGATGCCGAGCCGTTCTCGGCGCTCGCCTTCAAGATCATGACCGATCCCTTCGTCGGCCAGCTGACCTTCTTCCGCGTGTATTCCGGCGTGGTCAATTCCGGCGACAGCGTCTACAACCCGACCAAGGGCCAGAAGGAACGCCTGGGCCGCATCCTGCAGATGCACGCCAACGAGCGCAAGGAGATCAAGGAGGTGTTCGCGGGCGACATCGCCGCGGCGGTCGGCCTGAAGGCCGTCACCACCGGCGACACCCTGTCCGACCCGGACAAGGTCATCGTGCTGGAAAAGATGGTGTTCCCGGAGCCGGTGATCTCGCAGGCGGTGGAGCCGAAGACCAAGGCCGACCAGGAAAAGATGGGCATCGCCCTGAACCGCCTGGCGCAGGAAGACCCGTCGTTCCGCGTGCGCACCGACGAGGAATCGGGCCAGACCATCATGTCGGGCATGGGCGAACTGCACCTGGAGATCCTGGTGGACCGCATGCGCCGCGAGTTCGGCGTCGAGGCCACGGTCGGCAAGCCGCAGGTGGCCTACCGCGAGACCATCCAGAAGGCGGTCGAGAACATCGAGGGCAAGTTCGTCAAGCAGTCGGGCGGCAAGGGCCAGTACGGCCACGTGGTGCTGAAGCTCGAACCGCTCGAACCGGGCAAGGGCTATGAATTCGTCGATGCGATCAAGGGCGGCGTGGTGCCGCGCGAGTACATCCCGGCCGTCGACAAGGGCATCCAGGAGACCCTGCCGGCGGGCGTGCTGGCCGGCTACCCGGTGGTCGACGTGCGCGCCACGCTGACCTTCGGCTCCTACCACGACGTCGACTCGAACGAGAACGCCTTCCGCATGGCGGCCTCGATGGCCTTCAAGGACGGCATGCGCAAGGCCTCGCCGGAGCTGCTCGAGCCGATGATGCAGGTCGAGGTCGAGACGCCCGAGGAATTCACCGGCAACGTGATGGGCGATCTGTCGACCCGGCGCGGCGTGGTGCAGGGCATGGACGAGATCCCGGGCGGCGGCGGCAAGATCATCAACGCGGTGGTGCCGCTGGCCGAGATGTTCGGCTACTCGACCACGCTGCGTTCGCTGACCCAGGGCCGCGCGACCTACACCATGGAGTTCAAGCACTACGCGGGCGTGCCGAAGCACGTGCTGGAGCAGATCGCGACGGCGCGGGCCAAGTAACAACACGGCGTGGCCCCTGCGAAGGCCGGGGTTCCAAGTAATACCACGCGTCGCCGCTGCGACAGCCGGGGCCCAAGTAACACCACGGCGTCGCCCCTGCGAAGGCAGGGGGCCAAGTTTCCTGCGTAGCCAATACGCGTGTAAATTGGGCCCCTGCCTGCGCAGGGGCGACGTTTTTTGTTTTGCTGTATCGTCAAGGCTACGACTTCGAATAGACGAGGAGCCACGATGAAGCACCTGACCCTGCCATCCGGCCGCAGCATTCCCGTGCTCGGCCAGGGCACCTGGAACATGGGCGAAGATCCGTCCGCGCGCAAGGCCGAGGTGGCCGCCCTGCGGCTCGGCATGGAACTCGGCGTGAACCTGATCGACACCGCCGAGATGTATGGCGAGGGAGGGGCCGAGGAAGTGGTGGGCGAGGCGATCGCCGGCAGGCGCGAGCAGGTCTACCTGGTCAGCAAGGTCTATCCGCACAACGCCAGCCGCGAGGGCGTGGTCGCCGCCTGCGAGCGCAGCCTGCGCCGGCTCGGCACCGACCATCTCGACCTGTATCTGCTGCACTGGCGCGGCCGGGTGCCGCTGCAGGACACCCTGGAAGGCTTCCGGCGCCTGGTCGACGCCGGCAAGATCCGCGACTACGGCGTCTCCAACTTCGACCTCGACGACATGCTCGAAGCGGCGGCCCTGCCGCATGGCGGCGGCGTGGTCGCCAACCAGGTGATGTACAACCTGGCCCGGCGCGGCATCGAATGGGACTTGCTGGGCTGGTGCCGCGAGCGCGGCATTCCGCTCATGGCCTATTCGCCGCTGGAATCCACGCCGGCCGACCAGGCCGCATTGCTGGGCCGGGCGCAACTGCGCGCGGTGGCCCAGCGCCACGAGCGCAGCCCGGCGCAGATCGCACTGGCCTGGCTGTTGCGCCAGGAAGGCGTGGTGACGATCCCGAAGGCCTCGCGCCTGGAACACGTGCGCGCCAATCGCGAGGCGCTCGATATCCGGCTGACGCCGGAAGACCTGGCCCAGCTCGACGCCGGGTTCGCGCCGCCGCACCGGCGCACGCCGCTGGCGATGCGCTAGCAGGCCGGCCGATGCGCTAGCGTACCGTCGCCCCTGCGCAGGCAGGGGCGACGTTTATAAGCCGACGTTCATCAGCCTAGCCCTCAGCCCAACGAACGCCAGGCGACGTACAGTTTAAGACGCGGAAACCGCCGGCGAGGCCGCGCCGGCAGCCGCCGTCCCCGCCAGCCAGTCCAGCAGATCCGCCGACTCCAGCGGCCTGCTGAACAGATAGCCCTGGCCCTTGGCGCAGTGCAGGGCGCGCACTGCCTCGGCTTGCGCTTCGGTCTCGATGCCCTCGGCCACGGTGCTCATGCCCAGGCTCTGGGCCACCTTGACGGTCGCCTCGATCAGCACGCGG
>Ga0265780_10005508_pt1 | contig 16008 bp, 16 predicted proteins | sample P1T30metagenome_FD_192432 | JGI IMG/M metagenome (GOLD analysis project Ga0265780, IMG submission 192432) | Plant litter microbial communities from East Loma Ridge, Irvine, California - P1 T30 | ecosystem: Environmental > Terrestrial > Plant litter > Unclassified | place: USA: California... | reverse complement strand
GGGTCGTGTGGGTTGTTCAGCGCCCAATCTCGATCGAAATCTTGCAGGACATCCAAGATGCCATTGTAACTGAGACACCAAGAGTTCCAGATCTCGTTGATATTCCAATACGAGAATATCATGCCATAATTCTTGGCATACAGGAGCTGTTCATCCCCTGCTTCTTTGCCGTTGAACTTGTTTTGGTTGACCGTCGATACGAAACGAGATATCTGACCCTTCATACCATTTGGGCTCGCCAGAAACACGGCCAGTCGATCTCGACGATCGCGAGTACCAAGTTCGTTCATCATGTGCATAATGACTGCTTTAGTGACACCACCGTGATTGAGCCGCCCCACCAAAATGTACCTTCTCATCCAAGCGCAGTTACGAGGTCTCTGCATCCGCTGCTGGACGTGTTCGTTGAAGAAGCGACTGATCGTCTGGGCTTCGAAAGGATGTTCGGCTGTTACAGAAAGCGAAGGTCAGCTTCGTGCTTTATCAAAGGGCGCGTCGAATGGACTCACTTTGATAAAATTGCTGTCCCCAGCCCCAACGTTGGCCTGTAGCTTCGTTGCGACGAGTGTCATAGAGCTGATCGGGATAAGGTCGTTTGGCAACGCGCCAACTAGTGCACGACGAGCTGGTATTATGATAGTACCTCATTACACCGTCTGCCTTGTCATGAGTGTTGAAGTCGTACTGCGGTGGGTCCACCTTATTCGACCAATCCGGGTATCCGGGGTAGTATATAGAGTCACTAACCCAATTGCAGATCTGGGCCTTTTTCCAACCTCTGCTAGGTTTAGTGGCACCACGTGTAGCTAGCAGAGGGCCTACGAATCGATCGTGCGTTCGCTCCTTCGTACCGTTCCGTGAGTGATGTGATTCGTGAAATACTGCGCTCCGTTTTCTTGCAAGATCGAACTGGCTAATCCGGTTGAGCCCAGCGTAGCCTAGAAGCGGATCGCCATCGTCGACGTAGATGCCATACTTGCAGTCTAAGCAGGCGCAGCCGCAGCACGGCTCACCCAGTGGGTTCTCTAATGTGCAACTGGCACATCCATCACATCGTAGCTGGGGGATCATGCCATCGAAGCCCGTATCACCAAGATTGTGGCCGGGCAGAGGTATATCCCTCCAATCTGGTAGATCTGGTTGGTCTTCCGGATCATCTCGTCGAACTGGCCCCTCAGCTTCCATGGATGTGACGTTCCCGAGACTCGCATCATGCCTAGCCGCTGTTTGGGCATTTGCGCGACGCCTGGCCCGTAGACTCTCGCCATTGTTGGTATAGCACTCCGCATCGCCCGCAGCGTTGAGGTCGGTAACATATGTCTTTTCCGAGTCGGTCATGTCCCAGCCAGCGTAAGATCCTTTCGCGAGGTGGCTCCTCATCGTCGACCCGAGGCTTGTTTTCAGGCAGCTCTCGTCACCTTTGTGTTCAATGAACCATTTTGCGTAGACGTACTGAGATACTGACATGTCCGGTAGTTGTCCGCTTACGGCAAACTGGTAAGGCTTTGAGAACGCCATTCCTATCGCAAGGCCTACTCGAATGGTGGCGCCAACCTCGATGAAACCAGTCTGGGTCTTCTCAAGCGGGTTCAGTTTATCATTACTGCTCTTGCTGACTTCATCTTCTTTCCTAGCGCCTTCCTCCTCACCATAACTGGGGGTTATCGTGGCACCTGCAGGGAAGTGGACGTTGTATTTGCCCCAGTGTGACTTAATTCGTGCTTCGGCGTAGCCGCTGAAGGGAACAGCTCCTGTATTGCCCCCTCCACTCTCGAGTTTTAGTCCAGTTTCTCTGTAGGCTGTGAAGTAGGCCCAGCCTTTGAAGATGTTGTGACCAGCTAAGCCTTTCACTCCAGATACGCTTTCCATGGCCGAGCCCTTGAGGCTTCTCGATGTTTCCAGAACACCTTCACCACCAAGTCGAAATGATACGTCGGTAGTTCCTTCAGGTCGAACGAACCCAGCGGCTTGATGTATCTTGACCTCTGAGCCTGGCACCCAGGTAGCGATAAGAGAGAACCCATAGTGAAGCTCGATGTTTGCAGTACCTTGCATGGCAATGCTGATCGATTCCCCAAGATCTCCGTCTTGAGCAGGTAGGTCCTCGTAGTGGCAAGTCTGGCCGTTATGATATACAAGCTGATCCAGCTTTTCGGAGATGTTCAAGGCCCTGGCACTATTGAACTTGAGCCCGTTGAACTTGGTATACCAAGCTTGTGATGTACCAAAGAATCTCTCCACGAGAGCATTGAGATCGCGTTTCCTGCTCCCGGGTGTATCAACAACGGCATTCCAGTAGCCGGGGACGTTGGAATAATCCATGCGTATACTTAATTTTCCAGCGTCGCGCCGAACGAGTCCGATGAGGTAGTCAAACTTGAAGTCGTAGACTATTGAAGTAGGGCCATCTGCTGCGAGATGGCTAGGAACAGTCTGGTTGGCAGATGGCGTCAAAGCAACAGCGCGCGACCATGATGGCCCTCCGCAGTCGATGGGCATATGGACAATGGTCCCTTCGACTCCATTCGATCGCACTTTGAAGCAATCGGTGACGTTTGGCTGCATGCAAACGATGCGTGCGATCTGCAGCTCATGTTCTGGTCGTTCCAGGATATCGCGAGGGCATTCGATGAACTCTAAACCCGGGTTATCCCTCTTCGTCATAGAAGTCACTGCATCGCTGTGTCCAGCGATCAAGAAGAAGGCTACGCCACTCAAATTCGGGTCCTCGGCTTTCAAACCTGCGTACGCCCCACCAAAACTGACAAGGTCGTATCGCGGAATGGCATCGGCGGGCGGTAAATGAGCTTCGGGAAACAAGTTCTCAAGGTTGAAAGGCGCAAATCCACGGTCATAACCTCCAGGTGGCTCACAGCAGAAAGCTTGCTGACGGCCATTATGGCATGAGCTCGACCGCGGATCTGGCCCTCGTGGATCGAGATCAAGAGTGATCTTGTTCAGGTCGCAGGTACTGGAACACACATTGGAAGACTCCCAATTGCAGTTACCAAACGAGTTTTTTCTTGGGCAACAGAGCCTGCGGATACCAGAGCCCTCACCACTGAAAGGATCACCAGATCCCTTCCATTCACACCGAGGGTTTGCCACTGGCCCGCCAGTATCGGTTGTTAGTTCGTGTGGCTTGTCTGAGGGACACTTCTCGTTGCACTTTGTCCAGGTACATATGTCCAGGTAGCGCTGCATGTTCCCAGCTTTGCAGCAGAAACTCTTCCAACCTCGGCCACATTTATCGCTGTAGCCACCACCAGTAATATTGCCGACCCAGCCATAACTGTCATTGATGATGTTGATTTCGCCGATATCGCATTTCGCCGAACAATCGTGTTTGGACGCCGTTGATCGCTCGTCATGCCAGCGACAGTCGTCTTCCTGGGGCCCGGAAAATGATGGACAGCATATCATGCGTGCCTCCTTGGACTTCCCCGTGTTGCATCTGTTCTTCCCATTGCTGTCTGTGTTGCAACGGCCTACAGGAGTGTAGCCGTCCTCGCAAGTTGGGTTTGTGTTATTCGTGCCGCAACTTGATATTTTGCATTTAGTTCCATCCGAGGTGCCGTGGGCAATGGATGCTCCGTTATCCGTCATGAACTGGAGTACGTCGTCTTCGTCTTTGAGTTTGTCGCCGGTCAGTGCTCGAATCAAATCTCCTTTCTCGTCGTCGGTGTCGATTGCCCAGGCCATAAGTCCTTTCAAGCCACGCTCCTTCGCAAAATCTACCTTCATTCCCATCGTATCTGCGTCGTCGTATGAGATCCAACTGTCCCGACCGTACGTGAGGTACTTCACCCCCGCTTTCTTATCCAGCGTCGATTTCGCTTTGGTAGCCGATAGGATATCTTTCACTTCTTTGTACGAGAGGAAGCCCTCCGTGTCGGTACATGACCCTTTCTCTCCTGGACCACTGAACGCGCATCCTGGCTTCCAGCATTGCTGGCTGTCCAGGCGGAAAGATCGTCCGTAGAATCCTGTGCCAAGCACGATCTTGCTTGGAGAGATGTCGTTTCTCCAAAACAAGTCCAAAGCGAGGTCGATCTCTGTCAAATTGGTGTGACCGAGTATCTGATTGCCGATCGGGTTGTCCCTATCCCATATCCTAACGCAAATGTTAGGGCCTACTTGCGCGGGAAGAGCACTGAAACATACCCATGGAGATCATATGACATCAAGTTGATCCAGTCTGCTGCATCTGCACTCGATTTGATATCGAAGTGACGCAAGTACCAATATGACGTGGGTGCGGTGAAGGTTACGATGTAGCGCCGACCCATAGCTTGCTTCATCTCTTTCAAGAGCTTCGTCAAATTTGCGCCATCTTCGGGTATGCCGCCTCGGTCCTCAGCGCCTGGATATTCCCAGTCAAGATCTACTCCGTCAAAACCGTACTGTGACATGAATCCAATCAGGTTGGAAATGAAGAGTTTGCGGTTCGCCGGGGTAGAGGCCATGTCGGAGAACACCTTTTGGTATTTACCGGGGTCGTTGTGAGTCCAGCCCTATGTGGTCGGGTTAGATAATGACAGTCGCGGTCATTTAAAGGAACTTACACCGAGAGCTATAAGAACTTTGAGCGAAGGCTTCTTCTGCTTCATGTCCGTTACTCTACCAAATAACGATGGCTGAAAGTCTGGCATGTTTTCGATCTTGAATGTTCCCGGCGCAATGAAGCCGAAGGAAAAGATGAGGTGTGTAAGAGAGTGTACCGGGATCTCTTCAGGCGCCATCGAACCACACTTCTTGTTGAGACTCCATCCCTCATAATACCCAATAACAATTTGTCTCGGGTCACTGGTACCGCCTTTTGCCTTTGGCTGTTCACAATGGCTCTGGCAGCCGTCTCCACAGAAGTCTTTTGTAGTCCCGCAGAAGCCATGCTCACTGGAAAGCAGTCAGAACTAGGACTTTGATGCTTGCCATTCAAACTCTGAGCAACCTACGAGCAGCAAACGTTCAATGGACAGCCTTGGCCGGCTTTCTTCGCATATTGCCCGCACTCTGCTTTGGCATCACAATTTGATTGACATCCCTGGTCTTGTCAGGCAAGAGGTCATTGAGATGCATGCGTTAAGGACCCACGGTATCGCAGAACTTGGGAGAGTACCCGCACCAACCGGATGCTCCACTACAACGGTCAGACACGTCTAGCACGTTGTATTGGAATAGCTTACCAACATGCACCGTTTCCACAAGGTTTCCCAGGCCCACAAGTGTAGTCAGCTGAGGATGCAGTGTTGGAGTCACCCCCAACCTGACCAATGGATCCTGCGTTCTGGCGACCCGATATGACTGGCTTCTCATGAGCGAGCAAGTCGGTGTGATACAAAGAATCATCAGTAATAGGCGCTTCGACGTGAGCGCCCGACAGTCGCGGGGAACGGGCTCGGTGATGGAGTGCGTGTTTGTTGTGGCTATGGACAGCAGTGCTGTACTGCACCAACCCTATGCATATGATGAGGATAGCGAAAAGGCCTTTCGGAATCGATGCCATGATCAGAGACATTTGCTTGCAAAAATGCGAAATTGGACTAAAACTGTTGCGAGGTGAGCTCAGGAGCCAGCTAGATGACCAAGGACGCCGAGGTATGGTCAGCGACGTTTCTCAGGCGACTTTCAGACGTTCAGGTAGGTCAACAACACCGACATGCACAGATAGACGACTTGGTTTACCAACGCAGACCGTCTCTACACACGATCCGGAACTCCGACAGGGCTGGCAGGAGAACGCCCGATTGACCAAATTGCCGGTGAAGCCAGCTTGTTCCATGACAGCCATAGTGTGCTACAAGGGATTAGAGTGTCGTACACTCCTCGACATGTATCCGTGGTCTGTAACCGAACGAGACATCAATCTACGTTGAGGTCAAGGCCATTCAACCGGCAACATCGTTCCTCATCGAGTTTATCCTGTCAGGCCATGGCACTCGCAATGGATGCAGCTCATGATGAGAGCCGGTATAAGCTCATCTAGCGGATGATAGCTCTCCGTGCGGTCGATATCGCGATCGTCGTTCATGCTTCGCGCCGATACGAGCAAACAGCGCATGAGACGGCTCAGACCGCTAGGGATCGCACGGTCGGGCTTTCGGGTTGAACGAACAAGGCCGGATATTGTGTTCCCTACTCTCCAGCTAAGCCACACAATGCAGTCGGCAAGGTACGGTTATAGGTTTGCAAGGGGTTTCGGCACGAAATCGACGAGCGGATAGTGTGACCGAACGACGTGCCCTGCGTGGCGATGGAGCTGTTGTAAACGAATCCACTAAATTCCTGACTCGGATTAGCTACTGTTGAGTGCCATGAGATACGACATTTACAAACGCACGTGTCTTTGACGCGATACCTAGCTGCCAGACGCGTCCGCCGTCTCGTCCTGAAGTCTAGTAGGAAGGCCAGTGACGCGCGCATATGACATTGCGCCATCCACACAGAACAAGTAGACACCCATGTCTACAGAGTAGCCGGAGGATCGGATCCAGATAGTGGGAGCGTTGAGGGCGCAGACATGCTGTGAAGGTTGTGCGACGCTGGAAGGACCTCAAGGCACGACGGCGGCACAGCATCTTGGCGTCCACGATTCGAATGCCAAGCACCCACTCGATCTTTCCGGTAGCTTCAACAGGGCTTTTCTGCCTGATATCTACCTCACCACCATGAACGACAGCAATCTAATTCTACGGTGCTTTCTCATCAGAACCCATCGGCATTGTCATCCATGCAGCCAACGATGCCGTCTTGCTTAGCACCTGCGCGCGAATCTTCGGTTCATGCGAACGTGTAGCGCGTACCTGCAGCAGCAGTGCATCCGCATGTCCAATTTCATATACATCCAGAGTACCATGCTCAAGCCAATACACATAGGATGCGATGCGGTTGCTTGGCCATGATGAGCCGCATGAACGATGTGTGTCTGGGCACGTAGAGCTGGTCGCCTCACGCCAGCTTAACAGCCATACCGCAGCGTGAGGTCGCATCCTGCGCCCGTCTATGCTAGCGTACTATCTGCTTTACTCTCACGATGTTCTTCGTTAAGTTGGCTTTACTGTTGGTCAGAGTTCAACGCGCGACCGCGCAGACTTACCAACTGCACGATGCTGTCGGATCTGGTCTGATCAACGCCTCGCCTACGTGTACCACTATGTTCAGTGAGAACGTTACCTGCCCCAGTACCGTAGGACTGCTCTATGCGGACCTATTCCACGATTTTGGAAGCAACAGCGAGCTCACAGAATTGTGCAAGACCTCCTGCCTTGAGTCCTTGACACTGCACCGTAACCGGGTCAAGAGGGCATGCTCAGAGGCTCGGTACCATGATGAATATGAGGACACATACTGGCTCGCGTCTTATCCTGATGAATTCATTCTTTATGCCTACAGTATCGCCTGCCTGAAACGCAGGTAAGTCACTCCGCAATTTTTCTACCATTTCCCTCCACAACGTGCTCACTCCACCGCAGCACTGGAGAATTTTGTGCTTCCTACATTAAGAGCCTGACCGTCCCTTCCGACTGCGATGAATGCTTCGTAAAGATACGCCAAATGCAGATCAACTCGCCATTCGCTGTTGACGATGGAGATCGTGCAAACTACGCCACTTTTACTTCGTCATGCGAAGCAACCAACTATCCGACCACAGTTGCTAGTTCGCTTTTGCTAAGCAGGTACGTTATACAAGCCATCTGGATGGGTATATTCTGACGCTTAGCATAGTCCTACACCAAGTGCGACTTGCAACGGCTTCTCATACGTGATCCTACCTACCGATACGTTCTACACGATCCCAAATGCACAGTCGGTGTCTACGAGCCATTTGCTCAGCTCGAACGGACTCCCATATGACGATGCGCAGTTCCCGGACTCAGGATCACTCTGTATATCGAACCAGTGCAACACTCACGTCTTGGCCAAAGGTGATACATGCGCGTCTATGGCAGCCGAAGCGGGCGTCTCATCCACACAAGTCATGGCGTGGAATGCCAACATCAACGAGTTATGCAGGTAATATTATGGCTTGGCAATATCCACCTGCTTCTGACTCAAGACTAGCAATCTGGAGCGCTTTATCGGGCATACGTTCTGTGTTAGCAACCCCCTCGGCGACTTTTCGATACCTGACCTTCCAGTCATTACACCTGTGGAAACACCAGCGTGCGTGTGTTGTGCTGTTAGCATGGCCTAACTCCATCTAACCCTGAACAGGTCCGCTCCCTCCAATCTGGCGCCAAATGTGTCAATGCGATGTGCCAGGTTTTATCAAATAGATACTGGCGACGACTGTTCGACTGTGACGCTGAAGTTCAGCATTCTGCTACAAGACTTGTAAGTGGTTTCCAGCACCACATCTTCTACCAGAAGCTCATTTGCTAACTATCGTAGCATGTTTCTCAACCCGAGCATCGACATTGGCTGCAACAACCTCTGGTTGGGCTACAGCTACTGTGTGCAGCCTGTTGGCGACATAAGCACGTATCCTGCGTATGGTGCTGGGCCGACGACCAATCTTCCTCCGTTCACACCTGGCCCTAAATCGCCCATAGCGTACACATCTTCTTCACCGACCTTACAGCCGGGTCAAATCATCATACCTCTCGCGAACGACTCGCGCGTTGATTGTTGGACGTGAGTACATGCGGACTCAATCTCATTGAATGTTACTGAGTTCAATACAGCTACATGTGGATCAACGATACATCGTCCGAGTCAGTCGATTGCTGGGGGATTTCGAACGCCGTAGGAATAGACCGAGCGGTAAAAAGCCACCATTTCCCCATCATTCAACGATTGTACATACTGAAGCCACCAGCAATTCGTTCTTTGGAATCCTTCGCTCGACCAAAATGACGCCAATGCCGATGATCGAACTTACGACTACCCCTGTTCAGCACTCACTAGTGTGTCTTATTGCATCGGTATCGCTAGTCCGACTGCAGGTACGTCTCTAGAAGCTCTGCGAGCATCCAATAGCAAATACTTACACGAATAGCGGTACCCAGCAGCACAAAGCCACCAACGCCACGAGCTTCTGGAGAGATTGAGGGATGCATCGCTTGGATCGACGTGGCCGACCCTGTCGAATGCAGAGCGTACCTTTCCAGCATCCGCGTTGCAATGGACATCTTCTACAACATGAACCCGTCAGTGGGGAGCGACTGTTCTGGTGTTTCACCGGAAACATATTACTGCATCTCTACCGGGAGGATTGGGCTATATGATCCCGACATGGATGACGATGACGCTTCGACGAGCACGCCCACTATGATCACGCCCAGCAATAGTGCAACGCCATTACCCATTCAGGTATGAGACACCTTTGCGATACGATAATACTCTTGTATCTGACTGCCAACTAGGACGGCATGATAGCATGCTGCACCAAATTCTATTACGTCATGGCTGGTGATGGCTGTTGGGCGATAGCAGATGCGCACTCGATAGCGCTTTCGGATTTCTATATTTGGAACCCAGAAGTAGGAAATGAGTGCCAGCATTTGTTGCCCCAGGTTTACGTGTGCGTCGGGCGAGATGCATCAGTCACCCAAAACCCGACGTCTCTTCCGTGGACTAGCACCCTCACACGTCCATCGAGCACATCCTCGCGCGTATCAGGAACAGCGATGCCTTCGACAACGACAGCGGTACAGCCGCCAGCATCCGCACGGCCTTCGCCACCTGGCCCAACACAAATCGGTATACCTGCGAACTGTAACCGATGGCTCATGCAGAAAGCTGATGTCTATTGTTATGACATGGCAGCTGTGGCAGGAATCGCATTGAGTGAGCTATATGCTTTGAATCCAGCACTGAACGGAGATTGCAGTGGATTGTGGGTGGGATACGCTTATTGTGTTGGTACCGGGTAAGTAGAACAAATTGACATTACCGCGGCTTGGGCTTCGCAGGCTGGAAGGCAGTCACATTATTGAGAATTAGACCTACCACGAGGATAAAAGGGGCAGCAATCGTATATGTATCAACACACATGGAATGACCGCTTTCGAGTTCGATCAGCTAGGCCTAATTAGTCCTAAGTTTGAAGTCTAGCTCCCCATCCTTCATCTCGAATACATCCTCCCAATTCTCACCAATGTCGACCTCGTCGCCAGACACAGTAATTCCCACCTTGATTGCTTCCAGTTCGATGTCACGCACAACGTCATCTACGCTACTGTATCGTCCATTCCAAGCGTCTACTAGGACATGTCCTAGTCTACATCTCTCCAGCTGCTGAAATAGCTTGCGCCGCTGTCTCTCTTCCAAAATCGTATCTATATCTCGTGCTCCATCAATCACATCTCCTCCATCCATGGGGTAAACAGGCTCCCAGGCTTTTCCGCGACTTGATGGTGATGAGGTAGTGTAGTCGTTCGTCATGAGACGCCAGACGAATGTCGCCCAGTAGAAGCTAGAGTGCGATGGTGCGGTTAGTCCTATCATATGCGTAGAACGAGGGCGGTCGAGACTCACAGGTCTTTTTGCACACTTCCTTGCACGTGAAGTCCCGCAAATGATCCATCATATGCGATCATCTCGGCTTCTACCCCTTCGCCTTCGTCCCAGCTGCAGCTTACCGAGTGGGATGATCGGTCCTCCTGACGTCCTCCTTCCTGGGGTAAATAACTGTCTGGCAGTCTCGTTCTTGAATCCTCATGGACGTCGTCCCAAAATTCATCCTCAATCTCCGTTGCACTAGCGCTGATGAAGCCAGTTACTGCCAACGAGAAGTCGGTGCGGATCCATGCGAGTTCCGATGAGAAGAACCCAGCGTAAACGGATCGCGAATGCATGAATCGAAAGGCAGAGAGTACCTGCAATGCCCAGCGGTAATGAAGAGATAGCATAATCTTGTCTTCTCGCGACATCGTTGGCGCTACCGGAACCGTCATCACAGGGATGGTGAAGCAAAACGGGCCCGGCTTTAGCTTCTCAACGACTACACCGTCTCCGGCTTCGCTGTGCAGTGCACCGACATATCTACTCGCGTGAGCGGTACACAGCACACCAGCAGACCTGTACGTACCGAACGATTCTTGGGTGTGGTTGACCAAGAAGCTCGTATGCCTTTCGAAGGCGTTTGATAGGCCAGCCAGGTCTCGACCTCGTGTTCGGATATTCACCGTGATCTTCATCGGCAACAGGGGCGAAGATGATGATGTCTTCCGCATTTGCGTGTTGTATACAGTACGCCACTTCAAAGAAGTTCGCGTACCAATTGTAAATGACGGGGTCCGCTTCGGTGGGAACAAGTTTACCACCTACACGAGGACGTAGATCCTCTATGGGTGGCGGAGCGGCTGGCTGCGAGGGCCATAATGAGAAGACTGCGGATAATACCGAACCCATGATAGTGCGCGAGTGATGAATGTGTCGCAGTCTTTGCGATGAGGAAAAGCTAGGGGGGTTTGGCCGAGACAACGTTCATTCAGATGAGCGTCTGCTGGGGCATTCCCCAGCTCTAACACCTTTCAAGGGAATATAGCCGCGTATATTACGGTGCGTCATGGCTGCGTTCGGTGCGGTCCGACGAATGGGTGAAGGACGCTGGGAGCGGCCCGGAAGAGAAGGACTCGCGCTTTGGCCACCGGTTGCCAAAAGACAAGCCCTTGCCGCTGCCACCCAACCCTCCGCGCTTCGTGTCCACGACATGTCGTCGGCGTGCGCCATCAATGCGCGATCAGTCAAGGGCATTGAGGCTATTTTGCGCATTTAGCACTGTTGCACAAGTTCTCCTTGGTATCTAGGCACTCGAAAGACCCATAGGCAAGTAATCCGGAGTTCGCGCGAGCATCGCTGAACGACTGTGCGCGTACTGAACGACGCTTCTACATCTTCTGTCGCTAAGACCTTGATCTCATGATGCTTTTTAGGAACACCGAGTTCATCATGCCCTCGAGGAGTGGTATGAGGTTTGATACAGTCATACAGGATCACCTGTGCGCCAGTGGCCAGTTCGGGAAAGGAACTGGCGAGCCGATCGTGGAAGTTCCTTTGAGATTTGCCCAAAGCACGACAAGAAGCGTTTTGATTAGAAACATGTCGGTTGGGAAGCCCAAAGACTGCGCCGCAGTACTACAGCTCAACGATTCTGGATAACCGCCTCCGAGATTGCAGAGTTCACTGCAGGTACCCATGCAGCCGCTGCTCCAGGCGGTCTTCGAATGCACGCGTACTATGTGTCCTGCGCCTACGACAGCGAGACCAACAAGATCGACATTGACCGAACATCTAAACACTATGCTTTCAATGACCCAATCCTGTCCGAACCAACCCGGGCTTGACCGACGAACCGGAATGGTTGCACAGCACCATATCGTGTCCTCAGCGCACGTCGAGCTCACTTCGCATTAACCACAGATTTATCCAAGGTGTCACGTCTAGAAGTGGAGGCGAATATGCAGGAGTTCAGAGACACTCGTTTTGGGGGTCTTTCATTGAGACGTCAAGGCAGTCGCGCACAGTCATGCGTCTTTCTCTGAACCAAAAGCCGATACCATAGTCCGTTCCATTACTCCAAACACATCGCTCTGCTCTTTGCACCCTACCGAAATCACCATGATGCAACCCTCATACATGCTCGTTCTTATGGCGCCATTCCTATCACTCTCCATGGCCTCTGCAGTGCTGAGAGGTAGCGCCCATACGCCTCATTGGGAGGACGCAAGCGGCGCAATCGACACTGAACCGTTTTTACAAGCTCGAGCTACACCCTACTTTCTCTCAGCTATCGAGAACCGCGGTAGCTATCCTGAGGCGTGGGGAGGCTCGAGCAGCTATTACATCTTTCGCAATGTGAGAGACTATGGCGCAGTAGGCGATGGCGCTACCGTACGTATTCACATGGCGGCGATTGATGTCTGGAACATCCGCTAATGGTCCTAGGATGATACCGTAGCGATCCGGAACGCCATAACAGATGGTGGCCGCGAATCCGGTGCTAAACCCGCGATAGTGTTCGTTCCAGCCGGCAACTACCTCGTGTCCAGTGTCATCGACATCTACTCCAACACCCAGCTTATCGGAGATGCCTTCGGTACTCCAAACGGACCTAACTTGATCAGCACCCCGGACTTTGCTGGTGAGGCTGTTTTGTCGACAGCGGGCCGTGAGTGTTCACCTTTCGTATCCAATATTGAAACTACCCTAACACTTCAATGGCAGCTCTTTTTCTCGGCCAGATCCGAAACTTCCATATTAACATGAAACAAACCAAGCCCGGTCTTGCGTTTAGCGCCATTCGGTGGCGCGGTGGGAAAGGAAGCAACTTGTACAATGTTGATATAACGGCAAACAAGGCCAGTACCACACAACGAGGCGTGTGTAAGTCTTACTCAAGCACCTCAGTACGTGCGCAACGACTGACTTCTAATCGACAGCATTTGACAACGCCAGTGGCGGCATATTTGCCTCAATGACCCTGCGTGATGCGGACGTGGGTTTTTGTGCGTGCATGGCTTGCTTTAGTCATACCTATCACGACAACTAATGTTCAGTGTAGACGGAGCCAACGACAACTTCTATCTAGGAGCGTCCTCAATCATAGGTTCCAAGACCGCAGTGCACTTGACATCCGGTTTCGGATCGGTATGTCTCCACAAATGATGCCCTCATCAATACAGACTGCTAACGAAGAGTAGGTGTGGACCAATCTACACATCGTTGATTCTTTAGTTGCCTTCCGCCTTCTGGACGAAAGCGGTGCTTCAACGCCCACCTGCCTCACTTTTATGGACACCTTGCTACAGAACGTGAAAACCACCGGCATCCTCATTGCACCCCCAGCCGAAGACGCCGCTAGCAACACTCCATCTATCACGCTCGAAAATCTGGGTTATAGACTCGTCGGGCAGGTCGTTAGTGATACTACGGGCTCAGCTATCCACCCAAAGCCCGAGTCATGGGCCACGGAGAGACACTGGGTCATGGGCCCAACGTACAAAAGTCAAGAGAGATCTTGGGCCAATGGAACGCGAATTGAGTACCCCCGCGATGGCTCGTTGGCGAATGGTGCCGGCTTTTCCGGTGCGCCTATGCGTGCTTACGTTGTTCCTGGCTACCCTGGTTACGAATGGCAGGAAGCGGGCGACTTCATTCATGTCAAAGATTACGGCGCTCAGGGTAAGTCTGCATATGGTGCGAGCTTTGGCACTCAGCTAACGTTGAAAGGTGATGGTGTCTCCGATGATACAAAGTCCCTCCAGGCGGCCCTAGATGCTGTCGCAGATGGCAGCAAGGTTCTATTCGTCGATGCAGGTGTCTATCTTGTGTCAGACACGATCTCAGTGCCGAAGAACGCAAGGGTGGTTGGCGAAGCGTGGGCTACCATTGCCGGGTTCGGTGACCATTTCTCGCATCCAGAGTACGTACTATATGATCAATCAATGGCGCTTGCTGACATACTTGATAGCTTTCCGCAGGCTGTCCTCCGTGTGGGAAATGTGAATGACGTTGGAGAAGCCTTGTTGACCAGCTTGACGATCACGACCCAGGGCGGCACTGCGGGAGCGATCTTGGTTGAATGGAATGTCGGAGGTGGAAAAGCAAGGCTGCTTGGTGAGGATACCACTCTGTTTCGACAACAAAGCTGACTCTACCAGACGTCCGCATACACATCGGAGGAACGGTTGGCTCTCAGCAAACAGCCGCAGAATGTCCCGCTTCTCTTGCCGGCGACGACAGGTCACGGTGCCGAGTTGCAGCGCTATTGCTGCACATTACCCCCAGTGGATCAGGTACATTCGAGAGCGTCAGTCTTTCGGTTGCTGAGACCGATACTGAAGGGGTAAGCTGTGCTGTCACCATGTATCTTCTATCGATACTAACTTTCACTAGAACCAGATCGCACTATATGCTGCTCGCGGCCTCCTTGTCGAAAGCAGGGAATCCGTCTGGCTCTACAGCGTCAGCTCAGAGAACGCAGTCATGTACCAGTACAACATACACCGTGCTCGCAACGTCGTCGCAGTAGCGATCCAAGCCAAGTCTCCCGCTTTTCAACCCAATCCTGCCGCCCCGGCTCCATTCGACCTACAAGTAGGCGCCTTCCCCGGCGACCCAGACTACTTCTGCCTTGGAGACCTGTCCGATGGCTGTGACTCCGCATGGGCAGGCATCGTCCGGGAGTCGCAGCAGGTGCTGATCACGGGTGTCACCAGCGGTTCTTCGTACGGTACCAAAGATGAGGCGTGTGTCGATGGTATGTCATGCCAGACAGCTTTGTGGTGGGTCGCCGATAACTACGATAATGTACGCCTACAGCAGCTCGCTACTGTGGGCGGGAAGTATCAGATTGTGTCTACTAAGCAGGGTGTGTTGGCGGCGGACAATCTGGCTACTGGAAAGTCCCCGAGGTGGAGCAGGATCGCGCACTATGATGCGCCGTCTCGCGGACAGCAGCCAGCATGATTGGTGGGACATCGTAGAATGATGGGAGTGATATGCGTATGAATAAGGTGGACAGGATGGACAGGCATCAACAACGTTTCGGTTTTAGTGCTTGTGTTATCCTCTGCTGTATCATAGCTCGCAACCTTGGTATTGAAGGAAGCAGGACTGGATTTGAAATGTGATGGGAAGAGAACTCTCAATCACCTCGCCGGCCCCTCCAACGTATTCCTCCGGCTAGGCATCCTCGGATCTCTCTTCCCCATAGTAACTTCAAGCGCCTGAATCAAAGCCGTACCATCATACCTGACAAAGTTCTCGCCCTCATGTTTCTTTCCATAGACGCGAATAGGTTCAATACCAATGCTTTTGAGCTCGTCCCGGTTGACTGCCGGCGTCCCTGGCCCTTGGAGATGTATAATGTGCGTCACATACTTCTTGTATTGACTCTTATCGGGTGGCCCGAACACACTCTTGGAGTCTTCACATGCTTTCGCAATGGCAGCTATGAAGTCAAGGGCGGAGTATGGGTTAGAAGACGGCCCTGTCTCGCGATCGATGGTCGAGTTGAGGATGAGGATCTTGTAGCGGATTGCGGGGTTGCTGATTGCTTCG
>Ga0265780_10005507_pt1 | contig 16010 bp, 12 predicted proteins | sample P1T30metagenome_FD_192432 | JGI IMG/M metagenome (GOLD analysis project Ga0265780, IMG submission 192432) | Plant litter microbial communities from East Loma Ridge, Irvine, California - P1 T30 | ecosystem: Environmental > Terrestrial > Plant litter > Unclassified | place: USA: California... | reverse complement strand
ACCCATTGCTGAGCAACGTATTTCTTTTTTGTGAACATTTGATAATTTAAGTAATCAAGAACCGAAGTTCCTGGCACCTTCATCAAACGCCCACACTTATCGACTGTTAATTTTTAAAGATCAAATTCGGTACTGCATCATCTGCCGTGTGCTTCGAAGCGTTGTGTTCGTCAGCAGCAGAGAAGAGAGAGTATGAAGTGTTTCGCTATCTTCGTCAACCCCTTCTTTTCCTTCGCTGTTCGCTGCCTTGAAGGCTGCGTCGGCGTCGGGAAGACGAGACTATAACAAACGGATGACATAGTCTGCAAGCCCTGCATCTTGCGAAGGTCGCAGCTTGGCTGCGCCTGAAATAGAATAAAGCTATCGTTACATTCGATATAATTTGCTTTTAACTATGAACGCGAATCACTATCATTTGGCTCAATAGTCAGCCGAAGTGAAGAGGTCATCCATGGTCGTCGCAGCGAAGAAAACCAGTCAAGTCATCACCCATATGGCAATCGCGTTCGCCATCGCCTATGCGGTAACCGGTTCGGTCGTCTTCAGTGGCCTGGCTATCATCATTGAACCGGTCATCAACGTCTTGTTGCTTCCTTTCCATGAGAAAGCCTGGGCCGCCATCCGCGCCAAGGCCGCGTCGGATCGCGACCGCTACATGAAGATCGCAGCCGAAAAGGTCAGCCAGACGCTGATGCACATGGGTATCGCATTTACCGTGATCTATTTTGCGACTGGCTCCCTTGCCATCGGCGGCTTGGCCGCCATTCTCGAGCCGGTTTGCAATGTCCTGCTCCTGCCCGTGCATGATCGCTTCTGGGACAATCTGGAACATCACTTGGCAGGGCGCACCAGCGCAGCGGCCTGAAGACAGCGCCGCGCATCGTTGGTGCCTGTGCTAGTCAATCGGCATGTATCGATCACGGATCACGTATGAAGTTCCCTTTCAGGCGGCAAACGCTGACGCCAATCGGGCTCCTAGCAAGTCGAATGGGTAGACATCCCGTCATCGTTCAAACTACTTGAAATATCTGTGATCAGGGGTAAGATTGCATCGGGCTTAGTAAATACGCCATGCAATGGCAGCTGCTGAGTACCCTACACAATAGTCCAAGATAACGGCTGTCCTTCATGGTCGCCAGTTAGGACGCAGGAGACACCAATGCTGGAAGTCGCTGCAGAGCACGTCAAACGTGTCCGTTCGGTCGTCCAGGGAAGGCTCGCGCCCCAGGGCGCGGCCGGGGAGGCGCCTAACCAGGCGACGGGGCATGCCTCCAGTCCGTATTCTGACAGCCATGCCGATTCTCCCGGGGCGCCGAACCGGATCACACGCTCCTGGATACGCTGTCTCAGCGACTACAAGCTCGACCCCGCGTCATGTCACGATCCCGAGGTCGTGTCGACGGTGGACTTGCAGGAGCGCCAGAGCCGCCTGATCGACCTGCAGGCCGTGGCCAAGGCCGAGATGGCCAATCTGTACCAGCAACTGGCGGGCTCCGGTTACGCGATCATCCTCACCGATCGCGACGGCGTGCTGCTGAATTACTTCGGCGACCCCGCGTTCACGCATGCTGCGTCGAAGACCGGCCTGATGCCTGGTGCGATCTGGTCTGAACGCGTTCAGGGAACCAATGGCATGGGCACCTGTCTGTTCGAGCGGCGTCCCGTCACCGTGCACCAGGACGAACACTATTTATCGCGCAATATTGGGCTGTCCTGTGCTGCGGCGCCAATTTTCGACCACGACGGTGAACTGGTCGGCGTGCTCGATGCATCCGGTGAATCCCACCTGGCCCAGCAGCACACGCTGGCATTGGTCAGCATGTCGGTGCAAATGATCGAAAACTGCGTCTTTCTACAGCGCTTTCGTCACGAGTACATCATGCGCTTCCACAACCGGCCTGAATTCGTCGGCACACTCAGCGAAGGCGCCATTGCCCTGAGTGTCACAGGCAAGGTGCTGGCGGTGACGCGCAGCGCCTTGTTCCAGCTCGGCCTCACTAATCGGAACGACGTCGTCGGCTGCGATATCACGGCGCTGTTCAATATGACGTTTTGCGGACTGATCGATTCCAGCGCCAGAAAGGGCTTTCATCCAGTGCCGGTTTTCGAGACCCGCAACGGCGCCCGCCTGTTCGCCGTGATGGTCCAGCCGGTGTGGTCCAGCGCGGCGTCATCCTCGACTGTGGGGAGCAACACGACGCCGCCTGCTGCGCCAGCAGGCGCCGGCGGCGTGCGGTCCCTGCCTTCTGCCGCCGCGGCCAGTCCTATTTCGCTGCTTGGCACCAAGGCACTTGACGCCTTGCAGTTGGGCGACCCGCGCATGGCAGCCAATATCGACACTGCAAAACGCGTCCTCGACCGCAATGTCGCCATCCTGCTGCAGGGCGAGACGGGCAGCGGCAAGGAGCGGTTCGCCCGAGCGATCCATCTTTCGAGCAATCATGCGGCACGCCCCTTTGTTGCCATCAATTGTGCGTCGATCCCGGAAGCACTGATCGAAAGCGAGCTGTTCGGATACCGATCCGGCGCCTTCACCGGCGCCAGCAAGGACGGCCAGCGCGGCAAGCTGCTGCAGGCGAACGGGGGCACCCTGTTCCTCGACGAGATCGGTGATATGCCGATCGCCCTGCAGGCCAGGCTGCTGCGCGTGCTGGAAGAGCGCGAGGTCACGGCGCTGGGCAGCGAAACCGCCGTCAAGCTGGACATTCACCTGATCAGCGCCACCCATTGCGACCTGCAGCGCAAGATGTGCCTGGGTGAATTTCGCGAGGATCTGTATTACCGACTGCAAGGGGTGACGATCACGCTACCGCCGCTACGCGAGCGGACGGACCGACGCGCCCTTATCTGCCAGCTGGCGGCCGAGGAAAGCGACGTGGATTGTCAGGTAGCACTCGATATGCCATTGCTCGCTCGCTTGGAACAACACCGCTGGCCGGGGAACATCCGCCAGTTGCGCCAACTGCTGCGCACGATGATCGCCCTGCGTGAATCGGATTGCCTGACACTGGGCGACCTGCCGCCGGACTACAGCGCCAGCGGCGCGAGCGCCACTTCAGCGGTCGAGCCCGCGCTTGCCATCCCGGATGCGGCGCCGGCTTTGCCCGGCCCACCGGATGACGCGACAGCATCATCCCCACTCAATCCCCTCGAAAGCGCCGAACGCGGCGTGCTGCTGCGCGAACTCGAGCGTCACGAGTGGAATCTGAGCAGCGTCGCGCGCGAACTGGGCATCAGCCGCAACACCTTGTACCGAAAATTGCAGCGGCTCGATATCAAGCTGCGTGACCGGTCGCTGTTTCACTGAAAAAACCGGTCGATATCGTGGCGTGTTCGGCGTCTATCGGCTGGGGTTGGCAGGTGCGCGTCGGTACGCGCGCCTCATGTCTACATTGATGACGTCAGTTTCTTGCCTTCACTCTGCCCCTGGAGACCAGATGACCATGCACCTTGCCAAGCGCCTTGCAGCCCGCAGTCCTGCCGGCATCGTTGCCGATGCCGATGCCGATGCCGATGCCGATGCCGCTGCCATTGCCGCCGCTGCTGCTGCTGCTGCTGCCATTGCTGCCATTGCTGCCTGTCTTCCAGTCTGTCTTCCGGGCAGTCTTGCTGTCGCCACCTTTGCCGCTCGACTGCGACTGCGCCCAGCTGCTACCCTCTTGGCCGTAGTCGCGTTGCTCGCCTCGCTCGTTGCGCCACCGGATGCCATGGCCACACCGGTAGCCGCCACGCCGGCCAACGTCAAACCGATCAACGGCAAACCGGCCAGCGTCGAGCCGGCAACGTCCTTGCCCGATCGGGCCACGGCACTGGCTTACGTGCCGAACGAAGGCTCCGGCACCATCTCGGTCATCGACACCGCCAGCGACCAGGTGATCCGCGAGCTGCCCGGGGGCAGCAAGCCACGCGGTCTGGCGGTCGGTCGCGACCAGCGCTGGTTGTACGTCAGCGACCAGCCCAATAATCGCCTGCAACTGGTCGACCTCGGCGCCCACCGGCTGGGCGACACGATCGCCCTTGGCGAATCGCCCGAAGGCGTGTCGATCTCGCCGGATGGGCGCTGGGTCGTCGTCGCCCTCGAAGGCAAGAACCAGATTGCGGTAACCGATACGCGCAACAACACCCTGGCCCACGCCATCGAGGTCCACGGCCACAATCCCGAGCATGCAGTATTCAGTCCCAACGGCAAGCTTCTGTTCGTCAGTGCGGAAGAAGGCAATGCGGTCGACATCATCGACTTTACTTTTCGCAAGCAGGTCGCCCAGGTCGCTGTCGGCGCCCGTCCGCGCGGGATCGGCTTCCTGCCCGACAGCAGCCGCGCCTATGTCGCGACCGAAAATGCGAACGAGGTTTTCGTCATCGACAGCACCAGCTTTGCCGTCATCGCACGGATCAAGGCAGGCCTGCGCGCCAACGGCATCGCTGTACACCCGAATGGCCGCGACGTGTATGTCTCGAATGGCGGCGACGCCAATGTGTCAGTCATCGATACCGCCAGCAACCGGGTAGTGGCCACCATCCCGGTCGGCCAACGGCCCTGGAATATGGCGCTGACACCAGACGGAAAAAAACTGTACGTCGCCAATGGCCGCTCGAACAGTGTCTCGGTGATCGATACGGCAAGCCGCACCAAGTTGCGGGATATCGAGGTCGGCAAGCTTCCCTGGGGCGTCGTGATCAAGTAGCTGCCCGGTGCAGCCACCCTTCCCGTCTGGCTGAGTCAGACGGCTGATGCACGTCGTTGCTGCCTGACAGGAAGGAAGGAAGGAAGGAAGGAAGGAAGGAAGGAAGGAAGGAAGGAAGGAAGGAAGGAAGGAAGGAAGGAAGGAAGGAAGGATTGTCGCGTGGGCGCAGGTTCTACGTTAGCCCCAGGTCGACACTGACGGCGCGTCGCCGCCCTGGCGGGGCCGGGTCCGGCAGCGCGCCAGGGCCCCTCAACAAATCGAGCACCATGCCGGCCGGGTTACGGCCGATCGATGCATGCAATCCGGCATAGGCGACCGTCAGACGCGGATTCACATCAAGCACGACGGCGCCGCCCGCGGTCAGCACGAAATTGATGCCGACATATCCCCACAAGCCGGGAATGGCCGCCACGACCTGCCGCGCCAGCCTTGCGAGGGCGCCATCATCGTCGCCAAGCCCGTTGACCACGCTGCCCAGCACATGGAAGCGGTTGTCGCGCATTGCGACCCGCTCCTGGTTACAGGCAAGCACCTGCACCATGCCGTCGCAGCAGACCAGCGACAAGCTCCCTGGTTTGCCGGCGACAAAGGGCTGCAGCACATAGTCTTGCACCGGCCTGGCCCGTATCCACGCCAGGGCGCCCGCGCAGTCGCTGAACAACCGCGTATGCAGGCAGCCGGCGCCGTCGTCGGGCTTGACCACCCACGGTCCGGCAATCGGCGGCAGCACCGCATCCGGAGGATAGGTGGCCGCTACCGCCACCCCGACATTGGACAATATCCGCGCCAAATGGCGTTTGCTGGAGACTGCACGCACCACGTCAGGTGGACAGCCCAGCAAGATCCGTCCGCCCAGCACGGTATCGTATGAGAGGCGCTCCAGCATGCCGCCGGACTCCAGCGCCAGCGGCCAGACGGCATCGGCCGTCTCGGCGCCCGCATCGAGACGCAGGCCGTTGCACTGCCCTTCGGGCGCCCCGGCTGATGGCGCGGCCGAGCGCAGCACCATGTAGCCGGCGGCGCCGTCGGCCACCGACCGGGCCGGGCCGGGCTCCGTGACGGACGCACCGTCCGCTGCGCTGGCCGGCATGGCCTTGATCTCCGTGCCTGCTACCGTGTCGATCGCTGCCACCGTGTCGACCGCTGCCGCCCGGTCGATTCCATGCACCACCTCGACTCCCGGCAGCGCCGCCAGGTCTGCCAGCAGCGCACGCAACAGCAGGTCGGCTCGCCGCGTGAACGAGCGAGGCAGTGGCGGCCCAGGTAGGCCAGCCGCGCCGCCATCGGTAACGAACACGGTCAGGCCCTGCATATCGCAACTCCGGCAATTCCCACGATGCTCGCCTTGCCCCTGCATGTGCGCCACGCGGCACAGGCAGTGTCATCGCGATGTCGGCGGACGCTGCGCCGTGTAGAGCGCCTGTCCGCGCTGGTCCTGGAGCGGGACGCCATACTGCTCGAGAATGGCATTGATCTTGTCCTGGTGGGTAGTAATCAACTGATCGATACGTTGTCGGAACTCCTTGTCGCCATGTCGCACCGCCATGGCGATGTCAAAATCCAGTTTCATCCCCGGACGCGAGCCGAGCGGCACCGCCACGATGGGCGCGCTGCGTGCGGTGCGTGCGACGTAGCCGGCGATCGGCCCCCATACGAAGGCCAGGTCGATCTTGCCGCTGGCAAGGTCGCGTTCGATGATCTGTCCGGGATATTGCTCGGCGTCGCCGGACTGGATCTGATACCACTCGACCTGCTTCATCAGCGCGTTGTCGAGCAACCAGTCGCTCAAGGGTGAGGCAGTGAATACCCCAAACCTGAGCTTGCTGCGCTGCGCCGGCGGCAGCGCTAGGATATCGTCCAGGTTCCGCACACCATCCAGCGCGCGCCCTTTTACATAGGCCAGGGCGTAGCTGGAGTGGTAGTAAGGGTGGGTGGGGGCCGCCATGTCGAATCCTGCCGGGACGCCGATGACCAGGTCGCATTTGTAGCCATCCCCGTGTTCCTGCTTCGCGCGCAGGGTATTGCGGATGAACCCGATTCGCTGCGGGAACCAGGTGGTCTCCAGTTTCCAGCCCAGTTCCTGGGCCAAGAGGGCGGCGATCCTGTTCTCGAAGCCTTCCTGCGAGCGGTGGGAAAACGGCAGGTTATTGGGATCCTGGCACACGCGCAGGACGCCGTCACGGCCCGGCCCGGCGCTTGGCGCTACGTTCGATGCTGCGTTCGGCGTTGGCACCTGCGCGATCGCTGGCGCTGTGGCCGGCTGCGCACCGCATGGGAGCGCCACCCATGCCAGCAGGCACAGCGCCAGCGCGCGTGCGATGCCGCCGGTGGTCAGCACGCCGGGCGCCGGGATGGCCTGCCTCATTTGTCGATCTCCTGCAGGCGGCCCGGTTCGATGGCGCCGTCCGACCGCCCCTTGAGATAGGCGTACAGACTGTCGATATTCTCGACCACCATCTTGCTGCCATCGAAATTGGGCATACCCTTGTCGATGCGGCCCTTCAGGACGACTTCCTTGAACTGTTCCTTGCTCAGCACCTTCAGGCTCCCCACCAGCGAAGGACCGACCATGCCTTCCTGGGCGGCGCCGTGGCAGCGCTCGCACGCCAGGGCGCGCCAGGTGCGCCAGCCGCTGAGGGTATGGGCGTCGACCTTGGTGCCGCCATTGACTTTATACAGCGGCGTATCGGCGGCCTGGGCCTGCGCGGGCGTCCAGCACAGTAGAGCGGCGGCGGCCACGGCCAGCCGCACTTTCATACGTGTTTTCATATCAGTTTCCTGGAAGGACAATGGCGTGGCGGCGCCGGCCACGCCGCCACGTTGGTGGATCTGCTGCACGAATGCGGGTCGCGCTCAGCGATCCGGCAAGGCAAACACGGTCAGCACCCCACCCAGTTCGGTGTACTTGGCCAGGTCCTTGTAGCCGCCGACGGCGCCCAGCCCCTCGGTGGACTTGGTCAGCCCGGCCGCCAGACCGATCCCGGCCCAACCGCCAATGCCCGACAGCACGCCGATATACTGCTTGCCCTTGTATTCCCAGGTGGTGACGTTGCCGATGATGCCGGACGGCGTTTTGAACTTCCATAGCTCCTTGCCATTGAGATCGACCGCCTTCAGGTAGCCTTCGAGTGTGCCGTAGAACACCACGTCGCCTGCGGTACTCAAGGCCCCGCTCCACACCGAGAAGCGTTCAGGCTTGGACCAGACGATCTTGCCGGTACCGGCATCCCAGGCGATGAAATTGCCCATGCCACCGTGGCTGTTGGGCGCCGCATACATCGACAGCGTCGAGCCGACATAGGGCTGGCCTGCCGTGTACTCGATCTGGAACGGTTCATAGTCCATGCATACGTGGTTGGTCGGCACATAGAACAGCCCGGTCTTGCGCGAGAAGCTGGCCGGCTGCTGGTCCTTGGTGCCCAGGGCCGACGGGCAGATGCCCTTGGTGTTTACATCCGGCCCGTTCTTGTCGGTGCTGTACTTGGCCACGACCTGGGGCCGCCCGCTCTTCATGTCGACGTGGGTCGCCCAGTTCACCACCGGATCGTATTTTTCGGCGACCAGCAGTTCGCCGCTCACCCGGTCCATCGTGTAGGCGAAGCCATTGCGGTCGAAGTGCACCAGCGCCTTGCGCGGCATGCCCTTGACCTTGATGTCGGCCAGGATCATCTCGTTGACGCCGTCGTAATCCCATTCGTCGTGCGGCGTCATCTGGTAGACCCATTTGGCCATGCCGGTGTCGAGGTCGCGGGCGAAGATCGCCATCGACCAGCGGTTGTCGCCAGGCCGCTGGCGCGGGTTCCAGGTGCTCGGGTTGCCGGTGCCGTAGTAGACCAGGTTGGTTTCAGGATCGTAGCTGTACCAGCCCCAGGTGGTGCCGCCGCCCAGTTTCCATTGCTCGCCTTCCCAGGTCTTGAGCGAGGAATTCGGACCGATCGGCGCCATCTTGCCGTCAGTCCAGGTCATGGTCTTGGCGGCGTCGACCAGCAAGTCCTTGTCGGGCCCGGTGCTCCACGCGGTCCAGGCGATCTTGCCGGTATTGATGTCATGTGCGGTGAGGCGGCCGCGCACGCCGAATTCGCCACCACTGATGCCGGTGATGATCTTGTCCTTGAAAATGTGCGGGGCGTTGGTCGTGGTCTCGCCCAGCTTGGGATCGCCGACCTTGACCTTCCACAGCTCGTTGCCAGTCTTGGCATCCAGCGCCACCAGCGTGGTATCGGCCTGCTGCAGGAAGATCTTGCCGTTGGCATAGGCGACGCCGCGGTTGACCGTATCGCAGCACATCACCGGGATGACGGAAGGGTCCTGCTTGGGCTCGTACTTCCAGCGCATACTCTGGTCTTCGAGCGAAATCGCATAGACCTTGTTGGGGAAGGGACTGTGCACGTACATCGTGTCGCCGATCACCAGCGGACCGCCTTCATGGCCGCGCAGCACGCCGGTCGAGAAGGTCCAGGCCACCGTGAGGTTGCGCGCATTCGTGCTGTTTATTTGCTTGAGTTCGCTGTAGCGGTGATTGTTCAAGTCCCCGGCCTGCATGGCCCAGACCTTGGGATCCTTGGTCAGCCCGGCGACATCCGAATCGGCGGCCAGCGCGGCGCCGGACGCCAGGGCCAGGCACGCTCCCCAGCAGGTGAATCTGGTGTGAAATGACATGGTTCTTGTCTCCTGATGTTTTTATGGATCCGGCGCGGTACAGCTGCATCACCGGTGCCGGCCGGCTTGCACTTCACGGCACCTTGTCGTTTCGATCATTTGGTTCAGCTTGGCGGCACGGCGCAGGCCTGCCTGGCGCCGGCCTCGATGTCGCGGTATTTTCCGGCCATGTCCTTGACCGACGCTGCATCGCGGAACAGCCCGCCGCGCTCCCCGGCCAGGCCCTGGTTGCGCAGGGCGACCGACATCGCCACGAAGTCGTCATACGACAGCAGGCGGGCGATGCGGTCGACCATGCAGGAGCACTTGTAGAGGTACTCGTGCTTGCCGTCGTGCTGCTGCATGCACTCCAGCACGTACTCGACCCGGCCGCTGGTCGGGAAATCGTCGGCCCGCGCCGCCGCCGGCATGGCCAGCGGCAGCAGCAACAACAGATGCAATGGCTTCATCCTGGTCTCCACCCATGTCGCAGACGATTAATCCTTGAGCACGCCGCTCTTGCGCGCGGCATGCGCGGACAGTGCATCCATCAACGGCGGCGACAGCACATCGTAGGGCGGCAGGCCGATCTCGGTGAGTCGGGCGCGCACGGCGTCCATGCTGCCGGGGCGGGCGCCCGCCTCGATGATCGACGACACGAAGGCAGCGAAGCCGGGCGGCGCCCAACCCCGCTGCGACGACAGCTCGGTGTGGACGAAATCGAGCCCATGGAAAGCATGCTCGCGGTTCTCGATGCGACCAACCATGTGCACGCCACACACTTCGCAAGCGTGGCGCTGGATGGTCGCGGACGGGTCAACCACCTTGAGCTTTTCGCCGTTGGCCGATATCTTCACCTGGTCGCGACTGACCACGGCGATCTGCGAAAACAGCGCGCCGTCGGGCTTCCAGCACTTGGTGCAGCCGCACACGTGGTTGTGCGCCACCTGTGCGCCGATGTCGACGGTGACTGTATCGGTGGCGCAGTGGCAGGACAAGGTCCCACCTGCAAAGCCCGGCGCTTCCGGCGGCATGCCGGTATCGACCGCCGGATGAATCTGGACTGGCTCGCTCATGGTGCGTTCTCCCTTGGACAGTGGTGGTGTCAGTACAGTACGACCGAGCGGATCGACTGCCCGCTCTTCATCAGCTCGAAGCCGTCGTTGATGCGCTCGAGCGGCAAGGTGTGGGTGATCAGGTCGTCGATATTAATTTTGCCGTCCATATACCAGTCGACGATCCTGGGCACGTCGGTGCGGCCGCGGGCGCCACCGAATGCCGAACCCTTCCACTGGCGCCCTGTCACCAGCTGGAAGGGCCGGGTCGCTATTTCTTGCCCGGCGGCGGCGACGCCGATGATGAAGGACTGGCCCCAGCCCTTGTGGCAGCATTCGAGCGCCTGGCGCATCAGGGTGACGTTGCCGACGCATTCGAAGCTGTAGTCGGCGCCGCCATCGGTCATCTGCACCAGGTGGTCGACCAGGTTGTCGACCTGGTTCGGATCGACGAAATCGGTCATGCCGAACTGGCGCGCGATCTCGACCCGGTCGGGATTGATGTCGACCCCGATGATCTTGCCGGCGCCGACCATCCGTGCGCCCTGGATGACGTTCAGGCCAATCCCGCCCAGGCCGAACACGACCACGTTCGCGCCAGCCTCGACCCTGGCCGAGAACACGACAGCCCCGACGCCGGTGGTAACGCCGCACCCGATGTAGCAGGCCTTGTCGAACGGCGCATCGGGCCGGATCTTCGCCAACGCGATTTCGGGCACCACGATGTAGTTCGAGAAGGTCGACGTACCCATATAGTGGTAGAGCGGCTGGCCCTCATGCGAGAAGCGGCTGGTGGCGTCGGGCATCAGCCCCCGGCCCTGGGTGGCGCGGATCGCCTGGCACAGATTGGTCTTGCGCGACAGGCAGAACTTGCACTGGCGGCACTCAGGCGTGTACAGCGGGATCACGTGGTCGTCGCGCTGCACCGAGGTGACGCCGGGGCCGGTCTCGAGCACGATGCCTGCGCCTTCGTGACCGAGAATGGCCGGGAAAATGCCCTCGGGGTCGGCGCCCGACAAGGTGTAGTAGTCGGTATGGCAGATGCCCGTTGCCTTGATCTCGACCAGCACCTCGCCGGCACGCGGCCCTTCGAGGTCGACCTCGGCGATCGAGAGCGGTGAACCAGCTTTCCAGGCAATCGCGGCTCTGGTTTTCATGGGGTCTCCGGTTTGTGGCGGATCAGAAGAAGCCCAGCGGCTTGGGGCTGTAGCTCACCAACAGGTTCTTGGTTTGCTGGTAGTGATCGAGCATCATGCGATGGTTCTCGCGGCCGATGCCCGACTGCTTGTAGCCGCCAAACGCCGCATGCGCCGGGTACAAGTGGTAGCAGTTGGTCCAGACGCGCCCGGCGCGGATCGCGCGGCCAACGCGGAAGGCGCGCGCACCATCGCGGGTCCAGATGCCGGCGCCGAGCCCGTACAGGGTGTCGTTGGCGATCGCCAGCGCCTCGGCCTCGTCCTTGAAGGTGGTGACGGCGGCCACCGGCCCGAAGATCTCCTCCTGGAAGATGCGCATCTTGTTATGGCCGGCGAACACGGTCGGCTGCACGTAGTAGCCGCCGCCCATCTCGCCAGCGAGCCGTTCGCGCGCACCGCCGAACAAGAGCTTCGCGCCTTCGTTGCGGCCGATGTCGAGGTAGGACAGGATCTTGTCGAGCTGCTCTTGCGAGGCCTGGGCGCCCAGCATGGTCGACGGGTCGAGCGGATTGCCCTGCTTGACCGCCGCCACGCGCGCGATCGCGCGCTCGATGAAGCGCTCGTAGATCGATTCTTGGATCAGCACGCGAGAGGGACAGGTACAGACCTCGCCCTGGTTGAGCGCGAACATGGCGAAGCCTTCGAGGCATTTGTCGAAATAGTCGTCGTCGAGCGCCATGACATCGTCGAAGAAGATATTGGGCGACTTGCCGCCCAGCTCGAGCGTGACCGGGATCAGGTTCTCGGCCGCATATTGCATGATCAGGCGGCCGGTGCTGGTCTCGCCGGTGAAGGCGATCTTGGCGATGCGCTTGCTGGAAGCCAGCGGCTGGCCCGCCTCCAGGCCGAAGCCGTTGACGATATTGAGCACGCCCGGCGGCAGCAGGTCGCCGATCAGCTCGGCCAGCACCAGGATCGAGGCCGGCGTCTGCTCGGCCGGCTTGAGCACCACGCAGTTGCCCGCAGCCAGGGCTGGAGCCAGCTTCCAGGCCGCCATCAGGATCGGGAAGTTCCATGGAATGATCTGGCCGACCACGCCGAGCGGCTCGTGCAGGTGGTAGGCGTAGGTGTCGTTGTCGATCTGCGAGATCGCGCCTTCCTGGGCGCGGATGCAGCCGGCGAAATAACGGAAGTGGTCGAGCGCCAGCGGGATGTCGGCCGCCATGGTTTCGCGGATCGGCTTGCCGTTGTCGATGGTCTCGGCCGTTGCCAGCAGCGACAGGTTCTGTTCCATGCGGTCGGCGATGCGGTTGAGGATATTGGCGCGCTCGGCCGGCGAGGTGCGGCCCCAGGATTCGGCGGCCGCATGGGCGGCGTCGAGAGCGAGTTCGATGTCTTCGGAGGTGGAGCGCGCCACTTCGCAGAAAGGCTGGCCGGTAATCGGCGTGATATTGGGGAAATACACACCCTTGACCGGGGCGACGAACTCGCCGCCGATGAAGTTATCGTAGCGCTTCTTGAACGGATTGGTGACGCCGAGCTTGTCGATGTCCGCGAGATTCATGGTGTGCCCTATTTTTGTCGGTGAATGAAGCCAGGTCTCAACAGGTACCTATCGCAAGGCCCGTGCCAGCACAGCGTCACTGGGAGCTGCCAAGCGTCCCTGCGCCAGGAACGCAACAGGTGTTCCAACATTGCGCCAGGCCGGTACAGGTGTGCCGTTTCAGAAGCGATAGCGCACGCCGGCAACCAACGTGCGCGGTGCGCCAGGTGCAACAAAGCGTGCGTTCCCGGCGTCGCCCGGCGCTTCGTGCGGCTGGATCAGGCGGCCATGCGGGAACAGGTCGGGCGCCACCACGCCAAAGGTTTCGTAGCGGCGGTCGAGAACATTGCTCAGGCGTGCGAACAGCTCCCATTGCGGGGCAGGCCGGTAGCTGGCGCGCAGCGTCAGCAAGCCGTGGCCCGGAATGCGCCAGTCGGCGCGCTGCGACTCGTCGTCGTCTTCCTGGTCTTCGGTCAGCCCGTCCTCGTTGCCATTCGTGACCAGGGACGACACCAGATGCAGGTCGGCGCCCAGGGTCAGGAGCGCCGTTGGCGCCCAATCAAGCGCGAACCTGGCCGTATGCCGCGGCAAGCCGGCGATCGGCGTGCCGCTGCGCACCTGGACATGGCGGGCGCCGGTGAATATGGCGCCGTCGGCGTCGTAGACCGCTTGCAGGTAGCTGTATGAAAACTGCACACCCCATTGGCCGTACTGCCGCGCCAGCATGGCGTCCAGGCCCTGGCGGCGCGTCCGTTCGAAGTTAGAGAAATATCCCTGGCGCGAAGGCGAGGTGAAAAACAGGATGTCGTCGTCGCTGACGGTGCGATGCAGCGACAGCGAATAACTGCCGGCGCCGGATCGGCCGCGCACGCCGGCCTCGACGGTTCGCGCGACGACCTGCTTCAGGTAGGGATCGGCTTGCAGGCCGACCGGCAGGCGGCAGGGACGCTCCGGATCTGCACAGCCGAGCTCGATCACTGTCGGGACGCGGTTGCTCTGGGCGACATTGGCATACACCGTCGCCAGCGCATTCACACGGTGGGTGAGGCCGAGCGCCGGATTCAGGCGCGAATAGGTAAAACGCTCGGTCGGCTGCAGGCCATCCTCGTCGCGCAGGGTATTGGTAACGCGCGCGCGATTGAAGCGCAGGCTGGCGCTGAAGTGGGTCGCGGCCGATAGCGACACATTGGCCGCGCCATACACGCCGTAGGTGCGCGACTTGCCGGTCACGCCGGACGACAGCTCGGCTTCCTCATCGGGGTCGCCCAGCACTTCGCGGCCGGGCGTAATGAATGCGTCTTGCTCGTACTGCATGTAAGCGACGTCGCTGTAGTCGATGCTCGCGCCGCTGTCGAACCGCGCCGCCCCGCGCCGCGCGCTGAAGGCGATGCTCGCGCCCTCGCTGTCCTGGCGCGTGCTGGTGGTATTGAGCACACCGGGATGCAGGGCTGCGCCCTGCGCGCGCGTGTATCCGCACGAGTCCGGTTCGAGCGGCGCGCCGTCGCTATCGAAACCATTCTCGCAGTCCTCGACGTAGTCGTCGTAGTCTTCGCTGGCGTCGCCGTTGACGGTATCGCGGCGGCTGTTGCGGACGTAGGCGACGGCGTTGAGTTCACTGTCGCTGCTGAACCGGTGGGTGAGGTTGAGCGTACCCTGGGTGAGGCGGTTGCGGGTGGTGTCTGGATGGGTATAGACGGCGCGGCGATCATCCCGGTACAGCAACTCGGGCAGCAGGCCATTGCCGAGCAGGCGGCTGCGTCCACCGAGAAAGGAAGCGCTCCAGTCGGTCGCGCCGAGCGAGCGCCCCAGCTTGACCAAGGCGTTGCCGAGGCGACCGGACGAATGGTCGCGCCAACCTTCGTCGTCGAACAGCGTGCCGCCGACGAAACCGTGCCAGCCGTCGGGGCGGCGCCAGCCATAAGCGACATCGGCGCGGCGCCGGCCGTGTTCGGTCACCGACAGTTCGGCTTCCAGGCCGGCATGTGTCAATCCGGACTTGCTGGCGAAGACCAGCGCGCCGCCCAGCGTATTCAGGCCGTACAGGGGATTGGCGCCGGGAATCAATACCACGCTGCCGATCGCCGCCTCGGGCACCATGTCCCAATTGATGACGTCGCCGAACGGTTCGTTGACCCGCACGCCGTCGAAGTAGACCGACAGTCCCTGCGCGCTGCCGAGCACGGGCGACGCACGGAAGCCGCGGAAGGTGATGTCGTTCTGAAAAGGGCTGCCGGAAATCTCGTTGGTGTTCACCCCGCTCAGGTTGCGGGACAGGAATTCACTGAGGTTTTCGCCGCCCGCTTTTGTGATTGCGGTGTCGGTGGCCACCTGTATCGGGTACGGCAGCAGATCGCGGTCGATGCCGATCCCGTTCAATGGCGCGATGCCAACGATCTCGACCTTGGCAATCGGCACTGGATCGTCCGGTTCCGCGACGGCATGCGTGGCCGCCAATGCGGTGCTGAAGAATGCGATGGACGAGCGTAGGCCCTTCGTCATTATTGTCCCCTTTATTTTGGTCTAGTCAGACCAGCAAGGGACATGCCAGACACGGGGACGAGCAGGACGTTGTCCAGTTGTTCAATAACTGAACAGCTGTGTCATCGACGTGGGAGACGATGCGATCATTTCCTGCGCAGTATGCGCAGACGATAAGGATAAGCGGTCAGCAAAACCGGCGTGGAAAAGAAAAACGCTAGCCGCACTGGGCCCGAGAGCAGTAAAAACCGGCGCAGAAAAGCAACCCCCTTCCGCACCACGCGCGATCTGGAGCGCGCATAGGCTGGCGGGGATTTTTATACGCGACAGAAAAGCGAAAAACCCCACCAGGTTCACCTGATGGGGTTTTCTATATAACTAGCCTGACGATAACCTACTTTCACACTGGTTGCAGCACTATCATCGGCGCAAAGTCGTTTCACGGTCCTGTTCGGGATGGGAAGGGGTGGGACCG
>Ga0265780_10005505_pt1 | contig 16014 bp, 11 predicted proteins | sample P1T30metagenome_FD_192432 | JGI IMG/M metagenome (GOLD analysis project Ga0265780, IMG submission 192432) | Plant litter microbial communities from East Loma Ridge, Irvine, California - P1 T30 | ecosystem: Environmental > Terrestrial > Plant litter > Unclassified | place: USA: California... | reverse complement strand
TGGCCGTCGGTGCGACCGCGAGTGGATCCGCCGCGGGCGTCCACCCGTTCGTCGGCGAGCACCAGGCGGGCATCGTCACACCGGTGCAGGACCACCTGCACTTCGCGGCGTTCGACATGTCCACGCGCGCCACGCGCGAGGACCTGATCTCGCTGCTCCAGGAGTGGAGCTACGCCGCCTCGCGCCTGACGCAGGGGCTGGACGTCTCGGCGTCGGGCGCCGTCGCCGGACCGCTCACGGCGCCGCCGGACGACACGGGCGAGGCGCTCGGGCTGCCCGCGTCGTCGCTCACCATCACGATCGGCCTGGGTCCGACGCTGTTCGAGCTCGACGGCGTCGACCGGTTCGGCATCGCCGCCCGCCGCCCGCCCGGGCTCGCACCGCTGCCGCCGTTCCTCGGCGACGTCCTCAAGGCCGAGGCCTCGCACGGCGACCTGTGCGTGCAGGCGTGCGCCGACGACCCGCAGGTGGCCGTCCACGCGGTGCGCAACCTCAGCCGGATCGCGTTCGGCCGCGCGCACGTGCGCTGGTCGCAGATGGGTTTCGGTCGCACGTCGCGCACGACGGCGGACCAGGCCACGCCCCGCAACCTGTTCGGCTTCAAGGACGGGACGGCGAACGTGCTCGCGAGCGACGCCGACGCCCTCGCATCCTCGGTGTGGGTGGGGACGCAGGACGAGCCCGCGTGGCTCGCCGGCGGCTCCTACCTGGTCGCCCGCAAGATCGAGATGCTCATGGAGACGTGGGACAGGGTGCGGCTGGGCCAGCAGCAGACGATCGTCGGCCGTGACAAGCAGGAGGGTGCGCCGCTCTCCGGCGGCACGGAGACGACCGCGCCGGACTTCGGCGTCGAGGTCGACGGCGCGCCCGCGATCGACGTCGCCTCGCACGTCCGCCTCGCGCACCCGGACAACAACGGCGGTGCGCGCCTGCTGCGGCGCGGCTACAACTACGTCGACGGGTCGAACACGCTCGGACGGCTCGACGCGGGCCTGTTCTTCCTGGCCTACGTGCGGGACGTCGAGCAGTTCGTCACGGTGCAGAAGGCGCTCTCGACCGACCTGCTGAACGAGTACGTGCGCCACGTCGGCTCCGCGACGTTCGCGATCCCGCCGGGGGCGCGCGTCGGCGGGTACGTGGGAGAGACGCTGTTCGCCTGACCTGCGAACCGTCCGGCCGGCCTGTCACACTCGCCCCATGACCGCCCCCACTCCCTGGCAGCGCACCGCGACCCGGGAGGTCTACGCCAACCGCTGGATCCGCGTCACCGAGGACGACGTGGTCGCGCCGGACGGCACGCCCGGCGTCTACGGCGTCGTGGAGGTCCGCTCCCCCGCGGTGTTCGTCGTCGCGATCGACGACGAGGACAGGATCGTGCTCGTCCGCGCCCACCGGTACACCACGGGGGCCGGCTGGGAGGTGCCGGCGGGCGGGACCGACGGCGAGGACCCGATCGCAGCCGGACGGCGCGAGCTGCTCGAGGAGGCCGGCGCGACGGGCGGGCGCTGGCGGATCGTCGGCGAGGTGGACTCGCTCAACGGCGTCTGCCGCGCACCCGGCACCGTCGTGGTGGCCGAGGGGGTCACGCACGACGGCGCGCTCGGTCACGACGCCCGCGCCGAGGGCATCACGGCCGTGCGGGCCGTGGAGTGGTCCGACGTCGCCGACCTCGTCGCGTCCGGGGAGATGCGCGACGGCGAGAGCCTCGCCGCGCTGGCAGTCGCGGCCATGACGCTGGGCCGCTGGGGCTGAACCCGCACCTCACCCGTGACGACCGGCGACGACGACGGCGCCCGCCACCTCGCAGGAGGTGACGGGCGCCGTCGGTGCTGCAGGTTGGTGCCTGAGGATCAGGCGCCGGTCAGCTTCTCGCGCAGAGCGGCGAGAGCCTCGTCGGACGCGAGCGTGCCGCTCGGGCCGGACGGCGTCGAGGAGTAGCTCGACGACGCGGAGGAGTCGCTGGAGGACGAGGAGCTGGACGAGCTGCTGCTGCTGCTCGTCGCCTCGGTCGGAGCCTCGGCGTCGGCCTCGATCGCGCTGGCGACCTGCTTCTTGTGCGCCTCCCAGCGGGACTGGGCCTCGGCGTACTGACGCTCCCACTCCTCACGCTGGCTGTCGAAGCCCTCGAGCCACTCGTTGGTCTCGGAGTCGAAGCCCTCGGGGTACTTGTAGTTGCCGGCCTCGTCGTACTCGGCCGCCATGCCGTACAGGCTGGGGTCGAAGTCGTCGGACGCGGGGTCCACACCCTCGTTGGCCTGCTTGAGGGACAGCGAGATGCGACGACGCTCGAGGTCGATGTCGATGACCTTGACGAAGACCTCCTCGCCGACCTTCGCGACCTGCTCCGGCAGCTCCACGTGGCGGACGGCCAGCTCGGAGATGTGCACCAGGCCCTCGATGCCGTCCTCGACGCGCACGAACGCACCGAACGGGACGAGCTTGGTGACCTTGCCGGGGACGACCTGGCCGATGGCGTGGGTCCGGGCGAACTGCTGCCACGGGTCCTCCTGCGTCGCCTTGAGGGACAGCGAGACGCGCTCGCGGTCCAGCTCGACGTCGAGGACCTCGACCGTGACCTCCTGGCCGACCTCGACGACCTCGGAGGGGTGGTCGATGTGCTTCCAGGAGAGCTCGGAGACGTGGACGAGACCGTCGACGCCGCCGAGGTCGACGAACGCACCGAAGTTCACGATGGACGACACGACACCGGGGCGGACCTGGCCCTTGGCCAGCGTCGACAGGAAGGTCGAGCGGACCTCGGACTGCGTCTGCTCGAGCCAGGCGCGACGCGACAGGACGACGTTGTTGCGGTTCTTGTCGAGCTCGATGATCTTGGCCTCGATCTCCTTGCCGACGTACGGCTGGAGGTCGCGGACGCGACGCATCTCGACCAGCGACGCGGGCAGGAAGCCGCGCAGGCCGATGTCGAGGATGAGGCCGCCCTTGACGACCTCGATGACGGTGCCGGTGACGACGCCGTCCTCCTCCTTGATCTTCTCGATCGTGCCCCAGGCGCGCTCGTACTGCGCACGCTTCTTGGACAGGAGAAGACGTCCCTCCTTGTCCTCCTTCTGGAGGACCAGAGCCTCGACGATCTCGCCGACGGACACAACCTCTTCGGGGTCGACGTCGTGCTTGATCGAGAGCTCGCGGGAGAGGATGACCCCCTCCGTCTTGTAACCGATGTCAAGGAGGACCTCGTCGCGGTCGACCTTGACGATGGTGCCCTCGACGATGTCGCCGTCGTTGAAGTACTTGATCGTGGCGTCGACGGCGGCGAGGAAGTCCTCGGCGGAACCGATGTCGTTGATCGCGACCTGCGGGACAGCCGGGGCGGGGGTGGAGATGGTCATGTAGGAGAGACTCCGTTGCGGACAAGGATCGAATGGACAGTGCGCCACCCACCCGGTGGTGGGGACGGACGTCGGCACGCTCGTGGTTCCTGACCGGGCACGTGTCGGCACGGGAGGCGGACACGAGGGCACGGGAGGGCGCGCGAGCAGCAGGCGCCACCGTCCATCCTAGCCGGGTCGCAGCGCGTGTGCCACCACCGCGCACGGTCCCCCGGGTGGACGGCGTCGTTCAGGGCGGTGGGCGCCGCCGCGAGCCGGCGCCCACCGCCTCAGCCGATCGCCAGGTCCAGGCTCGCGCCGGGGATCGCCGCGAGCAGCGCCTGCGTGTACGGCTGCTGCGGTGCGTCGAACACGTCGTCGGTCCGCCCCTGCTCCACGACGGCACCCTTCTCCATCACCACCACCTGGTCGGCGATCTGTCGGACGACCGCGAGGTCGTGGGAGATGAACAGGTAGCTGAGGTCGAGCTGCGACTGCAGCTCCGCGAGCAGGTGCAGGATCTGCGCCTGCACCACGACGTCGAGCGCCGAGACGGCCTCGTCGCACACCACCACGTCAGGGTTGAGCGCGAGGGCGCGCGCGATCGCGACGCGCTGGCGCTGACCGCCGGACAGCTCCGAGGGGTAGCGCCGCAGCACGTCCTCCGGCAGCGCGACCTGCTCGAGCAGCTCGCGCACCCGCGCCCGCCGCTCCGTGACCGAGCCGACCCCGTGCGCGCGCAGCGGCTCCTCGATCGTCCGCGCGATCGTGAACAGCGGGTCGAGCGAGGAGTACGGGTCCTGGAAGATCGGCTGCACCCGACGGCGGAACGCGACCTCCTCGGCCTGCGACCGCGCCCCGACCGTCAGCCCGTCGAGCTCGACCGTCCCCGACGTCGGCGGGAGCAGGTCCAGGACCATCCGCGCCACGGTCGACTTGCCCGACCCCGACTCCCCCACGATGCCGAGGGTCTGACCGCGCGGCAGGTCGAAGGACACGTCGTCGACGGCGACCACGTCGGGACGACGGCGCAGCCCGCGGCGCGCTCCCGGGAACACCTTGCGCAGGTTCGTGGCACGGATGACGGGCGGGACGGCGGCCACGTCCGCCGTGCTGGTCACCCCGATCGACCCGCCCACCTCGGCGACCTCGGTGACCTCGGTCGGCGCGAGCAGATCGTCGGCGACGGCGTCGAGCTGTCCCGTGCTGCGAGCGATCTGGATGCGGCGGGAGGCGAGCGACGGCGCCGCGGCCAGCAGCCGCTTGGTGTACTCGTGCTGCGGGTCCTGGAGGATCTCGCGTGCCGACCCGTGCTCGACCAGCTCGCCGCGGTACATCACGAGCAGGTGCGACGCGCGCTCGGCCGCGAGGCCGAGGTCGTGCGTGATGAGCAGGACCGACGTGCCGCGCGAGGACGTCAGATCGGCGAGCTTGTCGAGGATGACGCGCTGCACGGTGACGTCCAGCGCCGACGTCGGCTCGTCCGCCACGAGGAGCGCGGGCGAGCCCGCGAGACCCATGGCGATGAGGGCGCGCTGGCGCATGCCGCCGGAGAACTCGTGGGGGTAGGACCCCATGCGGCTCTCGGCGTCGCTCAGGCCGACCTCGACGAGCAGGTCGCGCGCCCGCTCCTTCGCGCCGCGGCCGCGGGCCACGCCCGTGCCCTCGAGCGTCTCCACGACCTGGCTGCCGACGGTGGCGACCGGGTTCAGGTTGGTCATCGGGTCCTGCGGCACCAGGCCGAGCACCCGTCCCCGCATCCGCTGCAGCTCGGCCCGCGACAGGCCGACGACGTCGCGACCGGAGATCTCGACGGAACCGGCGCTGACGCGACCGTTGCCGGGCAGGAGCCCGAGCACCGCCGTCGCCACCGTGGTCTTGCCCGAACCCGACTCGCCGACGATGGCGACGGTCTGACCCTCGAGCACGTCGAAGGAGACGTTGCGGGCGGCCACGACGGGCCCCTGCTCGGTGGTGAACGTGACCTCGAGGTCGCGCACGCGCAGCAGCACGTCGCGCGACCCGGCTCCCCCGGAGTGCGCGGTCGCGTCCGTGCGGTCTGTGGTGTGCGTGGTGCCGGCCATGTCAGCCCTTCCTCGAGCGCGGGTCGAGCGCCTCGCGCATCGACTCGCCCAGCAGCGTGAAACCGAGTGCCGTGATGGAGATGCACAGGCCCGGGTAGATCGCGAGCTGCGGTGCGATCGCGAGCTCGTTCTGCGCCTGCGTCAGCATGCGGCCCCACTCGGCCGTGGTCGGGCGACCGCCACCGAGACCGAGGAACGACAGCGCCGCCGCCTCGATGACCGCCGTCGCGAGCACGAGCGTCGCCTGCACGATGACCGGTCCGAGGCTGTTGGGCAGGACGTGCGACATCGTCACGGTGCCGCGGCTGAGTCCGAGCGAGCGAGCCGCGAGCACGTAGTCCTGACCCTTCTGCGCCAGCATCGAGCCGCGCAGGAGTCTGGCGAAGATGGGGATCTGGACCACCCCGATCGCGAGGATCACCGCGAACGGCCTCTGACCCGCCACGGCCGCGATGGACACGGCCAGCAGCAGCGACGGCACGGCGAGCATGAGGTCGACCAGGCGCATCACGCCGGAGTCGACCCAGCCGCCGAACGAGCCGGCGAGCAGACCGAGCAGAAGGCCGCCGACCAGGCCGATCAGCGTGGAGGCGACGCCGATGATCAGCGATGCGCGCGCACCCCAGATCAGCTTGCTCAGCACGTCGCCGCCGAACCGGTCCAGGCCGAGCGGGAACTCCGCGGAGGGGCCGGGGATCGCCGTCGGGCGGATGAGGTCGCGGCCGGGGGTGGCGTCGCCCGCGTACGGCGCGAGCCACGGGGCGGCGATCGCGACGATCAGGAAGATCGCGACGATGACGGCGCCGATGATCGCCACCGGGTTGCGACGCAGGCGACGGAACGCGAGGCGCCAGACGCTCGCGCCGGCGTCGTCCTTGGCGTCCTTGCGGCTTCCGCGGCGGAACCGGCCGCCGCGATCGCTGTCGGAGCCGCGTTCGGCCAGGACGGGTGGCTGCGCCAGGCCGACCCCGGTGGTCTCGTCGGGCTCGGGGCTGGGGGGCAGGACGGCGGTCATGACTTCACTCGCATCCGGGGGTCGATGAGGCCGTAGGAGATGTCGACCAGGAGGTTCACCAGCGCGTACACGATCGCGATCGCGAGGATGAACCCCTGCAGGACCGGATAGTCGCTGGAGGAGATCGCCTGGTAGAGGAAGCTGCCGATGCCGGGGAAGGAGAAGACCGTCTCGGTCAGCACCGCGCCGGACAGCAGCAGCCCGACCTGGAGGCCGATCGTCGTCGCGACGGGCAGCATGGCGTTGCGCAGGATGACGCGGTTGCGCAGCCGCCCGGGCCGCAGGCCCTTGGCTCGCGCGGTGCGCACGTAGTCGGCACCCTGGACCTCCATCACGGACGCACGTGTCATGCGCGCGATGATCGCGAGCGGGATCGAGCCCAGCGCGATGGCCGGCAGCACGAGGTGCAGGATCGCGTCCCAGCTGGCGTCGAGCTCACCGGTGAGCAGACCGTCCAGCACGTAGAGGTTCGTGGGGTTGGTCGCGTTGATGTCGACCGAGGCGCGCCCCGTCGTCGCGAACCAGCCCAGCTTGACCGCGAAGACGTACTTGAGGATGAAGGCGAGGAAGAACACGGGCACCGTGACGCCGACCAGCGAGACGACCACGGAGGTGTGGTCCACGATCGTGCCGCGGCGACGCGCGGCGACGTAGCCGAGCGGGATCGCGACGACGACGGCGAACAGCAGCGCCGCGAGGCTGAGCTCGAGCGTGGCCGGGAACCGGTCGACGAACTCCTCCAGCACCGGTCGGCGCGTGCGGATCGAGGTGCCGAAGTCGCCCTGGAGGAGGCGGCCGACGTAGGTGAAGTACTGCTCGAGCAGGGGACGGTCGAAGCCGTAGAGGCGGTTGATGTCCGCCACGGCCTCGGGGGTGGCGCGCTCACCCAGGAGCGCGACGGCGGGGCCGCCGGGAAGGGCGCGCACCCAGAAGAACAGCAGGATCGTCAGACCGATCAGGGTGGGCACCAGCTGCGCCAGGCGGCGCACGATGAGCATCAGCACAGGAGATCTCTCGCAGGTCGTGGGCGGACCCGGTGCCCGCGCCGTGGGGCGCGGGCACCGGGTCCGGGATGTGCGGGCGGGTCAGTCCGTCAGCGTGATGACGTTGTAGACCTCGTCCTGGACCGGCGACGCCGGGTAGTTCTCCACGCCCGGGCGGAACGCGAGCGACGGCACCGGGTGCGCGATCGGGATGCCGGGGAGCTTGGTCATGATGTCGACGTTCGCCTCCTCGTACAGCGTCGTCTGCTCGGCCTCGTCGGTGGCGACGCGGGCTGCCGAGAGCGACTCGAACAGCTCCGGGTCGTCGAAGCCCCACTCGTTCGACTGGGCGCCGAAGAACACGCCGATGAAGTTGTAGGTGTCGTTGTAGTCGCCCGTCCACCCCAGGAGGTGCAGACCGTGGTCGGCGCCGCCCTGGATGCGGTCGAGGTAGTCCGGGCTCCACGGCAGCGGAGTCGCCTCGACCGTGATGCCGACCTCCTCGAGGTCCGCCGCGATGCGCTCGAAGACCTGCTCCGGCGTCGGCATGTACGGACGCGAGACGTTGGTCGGGTAGGTGAAGTTCAGCGTCAGGTCGCTCACGCCTGCCTCGGCCAGCAGCGCGCGGGCCTCCTCCTGGTCGAAGTCGTACGCGGGGACGTCGTCGCTGTGACCGCGGACGGTCGGCGGCACGAAGTTCGTCGCCACGAGCGTGCCCTCGGGGAGGGTGGCCGCCACCAGCGCGTCCTTGTCGATCGCGTGCGCGATCGCCTGGCGGACGCGGATGTCCGCGAGCTCGGGGACGGCCTGGTTCATGCCCAGGTACAGGACGTTGAACGGGTCGCGGTTCGCGATCGTGTAACCGGCGTCCTCGAGCGCGACGACGTCGGCCGGGCCGACGAGGTCGTAGCCGTCGATGTCGCCGGCCTCGAGCGCCTGACGGCGGGCCGTGGCGTCGGAGATGACCGGGAAGATGACCTTCGTGATCTGCCCCTGCTCGCCCCAGTAGTCGGGGTTGGAGGCCAGCGTCACGTTCTCGCCCGGGCTCCAGGACTCGAAGACGAACGGGCCGGTGCCGGTCGGGTGGTCCGTGGCGTACTCGGGGAGCGTCGGAGCGTCGGCGGAACCACCGACCTCGTCGGCGCCGTACTCGGCCAGCGCCGTGGGCGACTGCATCGAGAAGGCCGGCAGGCTGAGGGCCGCGACCAGCTCGGGCAGTGGGGAGCTCAGGGTGACGACGGCGGTGGCGTCGTCGGGGGCCTCGCAGGACGCGTACTTGCCCGCACCCTCGTAGCCGCCGTTGACCTTGCCCCAGTAGTACGACATCGACTCCGACGCCGCGATACCGGTGAAACCGTCCCACCGGTCGAAGTTGACGCAGACCGCCTCGCCGTTGAACGGCGTGCCGTCGTGGAAGGTGACACCCTCCTTGAGCTGGAACGTGTAGCTGAGTCCGTCGTCGCTGACGTCCCAGCTCTCGGCCAGCAGGGGGGCCGGGTCGGCCGTACCGGGCTCGACGCCGACGAGACCCTCGAACATCTGGCGCGCGACGCGGAAGGACTCGCCGTCGCTGGCGAACGCGGGGTCGAGCGAGGCCGGGTCCGAGGACGAGGCGAACGTGAAGGTGGTGGGGCCGCTGGCCTCAGCGGTCTCGCCGGACGTGCTGGAGCCGCCCTCGCTGCTGGAGCCGTCCGATCCGCCCTCGCCCCGCTCCGAGGAGCAACCCGCCAGGACGAGCGACGACGCCGCGAGCCCCACGACGGCCATGTGCAGTTTTCTCATGCATTCCTCCAGTGCTGTGGGTGACGGGTGTCACGCCCACGTGAACACTAGGAGGTCACCATGAACAGCATGTAAAGGTCAAGGCCGTGGACGTTGCGAAACGATGACGAAGCGGTCTTGAAATCGTCAACATCGTCCATGGATGGCATCGCTCCGCCAGGGCGGCCGCGAGGCCTCAGGCGAGGGCGCGCGCGACGTCCAACAGGTCGTGGGGCACGTGCTTGACCTTGCCCGCGACCTCCTCGAGCGGCACCAGGACGACCTCGCCGTCGCGGATCGCGGTCATCACACCGGTCTCGCCGCGCGTGACCGCGTCGATCGCCGCGACGCCGAAGCGCGAGCCGAGGATCCGGTCGGCGGGCGTGGGCGTGCCGCCGCGCTGGATGTGGCCGAGCACCGTGACGCGGGTGTCGAACCCGGTGCGCTGCTCGATCTCGTGCTTGAGGCGGTCGCTGATGCCGCCGGCGACGATCTGGCCGAACTGCCCGACCTGCATCTCGTAGTCCATCGAGGTGCCCTCGGCGGGGGTCGCCCCCTCGGCGACGACGATGATCGAGAAGGAGGCGTGCGCGCGGTGGCGGTGCTTGAGGAAGCGCACCACGCGATCGATGTCGAAGGGCTGCTCGGGCGCCAGGACGATCTCGGCACCACCGGCGATGCCGGACGTCGCGGCGATCCACCCGGCCGTGCGGCCCATGACCTCGACGATCATGACGCGGTTGTGGGACTCCGCCGTCGTGTGGATGCGGTCGATCGCCTCGGTCGCGATGGTGACGGCCGTGTCGAAACCGATCGAGTACTCGGTCCCCCACACGTCGTTGTCGATGGTCTTGGGGATCGCCACGATCTTGACGCCGGCCTCGGCGATCTTGCTCGCGGCGTGCAGCGTGCCGTCGCCGCCGATGCAGATGAGCGCGTCGATGTGCTCGTTCTCGATCGTCGCCAGGACGCTCTCGAGCCCGCCCTCGGTGGCGTGCGGGTGGAACCGAGCCGTGCCGAGCAGCGTGCCGCCGATCGGCAGCACGTTGCGGATGTCGTTGCGCGTCAGCGGCTGCACGTCACCCTCGGCGACGCCCTTCCAGCCGTTGCGGAAGCCCACGATGTGGTGGCCGTGCTCCCCCACCCCGCGCTTGACGACGGCGCGGATGGCGGCGTTCAGACCGGGGACGTCGCCGCCTCCGGTGAGCAGTCCTACTCGCATGGGGCGTGTTCTCCTCGGTACGGCGTTCAACGGCGGCGAGCGTCCAGCGACTCGCCCACGTCAGACTATCGAAGGGCCGGGAAGCCCCTCCCGCCGAAGGTCCTGGACGGAGCGTGACGAGATGACGAACGAGAGGTGGCCGGTGCACGGGCCGTGGAGCGACGATCCGGCCCCGGCAGCACTGCCGGCGCTGGCCGAGGCCGGCTACGGGCCGGCCGCCCACGACGGCAGCGCGACGGCGCGGCGCTGGTGGGACGCCGAGGCGGCCGGGTACCTGGCCGAGCACGGCGACGCCCTCGGCGACGTCGCGTTCACGTGGGGTCCGGAAGGGCTGACGGAGGCAGACGCCGGTGCTCTCGGTGACCTGACCGGGGCGCGGGTGCTCGAGGTCGGCGCGGGCAGCGCGCCGTGCGCACGCTGGCTGCACCGGGAGGGGGTCGACGTCGTCGCGTCCGACCTCTCGCACGCCATGCTCCGCGCGGCGCTCGAGGCGAACCGGCGCACCGGCGTCGACGTCCCGCTGGTGCAGGCGGACGCCCTGGCGCTGCCGTTCGCGGCCGGGTCGTTCGACGTCGTGTTCACGTCCTACGGCGTCGTGCCGTTCGTCGCCGACGCCGCCGCGCTGCACCGCGAGGTGGCGCGCGTGCTGCGACCCGGTGGCCGCTGGGCGTTCTCCACCACGCACCCGGTGCGGTGGGCCTTCCCCGACGACCCCGGTCCCGGCGGGCTGACCGCCACGCGGTCCTACTTCGACGCCGACCCCTACCGCGAGCTGGACGCCGATGGCGGCGTCGTCTACGCCGAGTACCACCGCACGCTCGCGCAGCACGTGGCGGACGTGACCTCCGCGGGCCTGCGGATCACGCGGCTCGTGGAGCCGACGTGGCAGCCCGGCCGCGAGACGTGGGGCGGCTGGAGCGAGCTGCGTGCCCGGCACCTGCCGGGCACGCTCCTGCTGGTGGCGGAGCGGGAGTGGTAGGCGGCAGCCGGAGGCCGGGCGAGCAGCCAGAGGATCAGTGCCCGGCGTCGCGCCAGGAGCGGCCGAACCCGACGCTGACGTCGAGCGGGACCTCGAGGTCCGCCGCGGCGGCCATCTGCTCGCGGACGAGCTCGGTGACCTCCTCGCGCTCCCCCGGGGCCACCTCGAGCACGAGCTCGTCGTGCACCTGCAGCAGCAGCCTCGATCCGAGGTCGCGGCGATCGAGCTCGCTCGTGACGCCGATCATGGCGACCTTGACGATGTCGGCGGCGGAACCCTGGATCGGCGCGTTCAGCGCCATCCGCTCGGCCATCTCGCGCCGCTGCCGGTTGTCGCTCGTCAGGTCGGGCAGGTACCGACGGCGACCGAGGATCGTCGAGGTCCAACCCTCGCCGCGCGCCTCGTCCACGACTCCCGTGAGGTAGTCGCGCACGCCGCCGAACCGCTCGAAGTAGTCGTCCATCAGGCCCTTGGCCTCACCCGCGCTGATGCTGAGCTGCTTGGACAGGCCGAAGGCCGACAGGCCGTAGGCCAGCCCGTAGGACATCGCCTTGATCTTCGCGCGCATGGCGGACGTGACCTCGGCCGGCTCGACGCGGAAGACGCGCGAGCCGACGTAGCGGTGCAGGTCCTCACCGGACTGGAACGCGTCGATCAGCCCCTCGTCCGAGGACAGGTGCGCCATGATGCGCATCTCGATCTGGGAGTAGTCGGCGGTCAGCAGGCCCTCGTAGCCCTCGCCGACGACGAAGCCCTCGCGGATGCGGTAGCCCTCCGAGGTGCGGATCGGGATGTTCTGCAGGTTCGGGTCCGTGGAGGACAGCCGGCCGGTCGCGGCGACGGTCTGCTGGAACGTCGTGTGGATCCGGCCGTCGGGGGCGACCGACTTGAGCAGCCCCTCGACCGTCTGACGCAGGCGGATCGCCTCGCGGTGCGCGAGCAGGTTCCCCAGGAACGGGTGCTCGGTCCGCGCGTAGAGGTCGGCCAGCGCGTCGGCATCGGTGGTCCAGCCGGTCTTCGTCTTGCGCGTCTTCGGCATGTCGAGCTCGACGAACAGCACCTCCTGGAGCTGTTTGGGCGAGCCGAGGTTCACCTCGTGCCCGATCGCCTCGTACGCCCCGAGCGCCGCCCGTTCCACGGCCGCGTCGAACTCGCTCTCGAGACCGGAGAAGTACGGGACGTCGGCGGCGATGCCGGCGCGCTCCATCCCGACCAGGGTCGTCAGGACCGGGAGCTCGACCTGGCTCATGAGGGCGGTCGCACCCCGCGAGGCGAGATCGGTGCGCAGCGGCTCGGCCAGCTCGTGCACCGCGACGGCTCGCGCGGCGGCCGCCCGGCCGCCGAACGGGTCGCCGTCGAGCCCGATGTCGAGCATGCCGTCGGCCGCGGCGTCCACCCCGCTGGGCAGCTCGCGCTGCAGGTAGCGCACCGCGAGGTCGCCCAGGTCGTAGGTGCGCTGGTCCGGGTGGCACAGGTAGGCGGCGAGCAGCGTGTCGAGCGTGACGCCGGCCAGCGTGAGCCCGCGGCCGGACAGCGCGTGCGACGTCGTCTTGGCGTCGTGCACGGCGACGGCGGAGTCGGGGTCCGCGAGCCAGGCGCCGAGCGCGTCGAGATCCGCGTTCTCCACAGTCGCGAGATCGATCGCGACCGAGGTGCCGCCGTCGTCCGCGATCGCGACGGCCCACGCGTCGCCGCCACCCTGGACGGCCTTGCCCGCGACGTCGAGACCCAGCTCCTGACCGGCGCGCTCGGCGAGCCAGGCACCGAGGGCGCCGGGCGCGAGATCGGTGACCGTGAGCGCGAGGTCCTCGACGTCCTCGGCGGCAGCCTCGTCCTCGGGGAGCATCTGGAGCAGACGGTCGCGCAGCACGCGGAACTGCAGCGCGTCGAAGACCTGGTGCACGGCCTCGCGGTCGATCGGCACCCGGGCCAGGTCGTCGAGCGTGAGCGCCGTGTCGACGTCGCGCAGGAGTCCGTTGATCTGTCGATTCATGATGACCTGGGCGAGGTGGGTGCGCAGGCTCTCGCCCGCCTTGCCCGTGATCGCGTCGGCCGACGCGACGACGTTGTCGAGCCCGTCGTAGGTGGTGATCCACTTCGCGGCCGTCTTGGGACCGACGCCGGGCACGCCCGGGAGGTTGTCGCTCGTCTCCCCCACCAGCGCCGCGAGGTCGGGGTAGCGCTGCGGCGGGACGCCGTACTTCTCCAGGACCGCGGCCGGTGTCATGCGCGCCAGGTCGCTGACACCCTTGCGCGGGTAGAGGACCGTGACCTGGTCGGAGACCAGCTGGAACGTGTCGCGGTCGCCCGAGCACACCAGCACCTCGGCCCCGCGCCGCTCGGCGTGGTCGGTGATCGTGGCGAGGATGTCGTCTGCCTCGATGCCGTCGATCCCCAGGTGCGGGATGTTGAGCGCGCCGAGCACCTCGTGGATGAGCGGCACCTGACCGCGGAACTCCTCGGGGGAGGCGGAGCGCGTGCCCTTGTACTCGGCGTACTGCTCGGTGCGGAACGTCGGACCGGAGCGGTCCCAGGCGACGAACACGTGCGTGGGCTTCTCGTCGCGGATCAGGTTGATCAGCATCGAGGTGAAGCCGTACACGGCGTTCGTGGGCTGGCCGTCGGTGGTCGCGAAGTTCTCGACCGGGAGCGCGAAGAAGGCCCGGTAGGCCATCGAGTGCCCGTCGATCAGGAGCAGCTTCGCCTCGTCGATCAGGTCGATCGAGGTGGTGGCCGGTGCGTCGAGGTCGTCGTGGTCGCTCACGGTGCCAGCCTAGGTGGCATGTCCGACATCCAAGGATCCGACGGCGTCTCCCCCCGCCCCGCCCCGTTCCCGATGCCCGAGACCGCCGGCACGCTCATCGAGCGGCTCGGGATCGTGATCGACGCCGACGGCGTCGATGCCCGCACCTGCTCGGCGACCATGCCGGTCGAGGGCAACACGCAGCCGTACGGGCTCCTGCACGGCGGGGCGACGGCCGCCCTCGCGGAGACGGTGGGATCGATCGCTGCCCAGGCGCACGCGGGACCCGGGCGCGCGGCCGTCGGGCTGGAGCTGTCGATCACGCACCACCGGTCAGCACGTGCCGGGACCGTGCGGGCGACGGCGACGGCCGTCCACCTGGGTCGCTCGAGCGCGACCTACCTCGTGGAGGTGACGGACGAGGCCGACCGACGCATCAGCTCGGCGCGCCTGACCTGCCTCCTGCTCGACGGTGCGAGCGGTTCGACGACCGCCGGGGCGACCGGGAAGAGCTCGGTCTCGCCCTCCTGAGGGACGTGCTGGGCGCTGCCGACCGACAGGTCGAGGCCACGCGGCGGCGTCGCGACGGCGTTCATCGCGCGGCGCCGGGCGATCAGCGACTCCAACCCGGAGCGCGGCGACTCCTGGCCGAGGCGACGCTGCAGCGTCGCGGTCTCGCACGCGCGACGCGAGCCGACCGCCGCGAAGCCCAGGCGCGACAGGAACCGCTGCTCGCTGCGCGAGCCGGACACCGGGAGCGTCACGATGGTGTCGGTCCCGGACGCGGCGGCGAAGACGGCCTGGTCGGCCAGCAGGGCGCGGCCGACACCGCGACGGCGCCACTCGGGGCGGACGTAGAGGATCTCGATCTGCAGCCACGGCGTCTCGGAGAACAGGCCGGGGCGCTGGATCAGCGAGATGGCGGCGCCGACCTGGACGCCCGCGACCTCCGCGATCGCGACGCGGCCGGGGTGGTTGTCCATGAAGGCACGAAGCCGCTCGAGCAGGACGCCGGGCGCGGGGACGCCGAGCGGCGCACCCATCGGGTGCTCAGAACCGGCCTCCTCGAGGACGACGGCCAGCATCGGCAGATCCTCCGGACGCGCCGGGGTCACCGAGACGAGTTCACGACCCACCGATCCACTCCCTTGCTGCTCGAGCTCCGGGGTGGAACATTACGCCGAGTGTGGCAACCTGTCGCCACCTCTCCGTTTACACGATCGACACATTCGAGAACCCCGTGGACACACAGCCGTCCTAGGTTCTGGAAGCCGAACGTTCACCAGTCGAACGATCAGTACTCGATCTCTGCCCACGACTTGGAGCTGCTCGTGCTCGAAACAGCCCGCCGAGCCGCGTCCCGCCGTCACCGGCGACGCGGCCTCGGACTCTTCCCCGGCCTGCTGCTGGGACTGCTCCTGACCGCCGTGGTCGGCCTGGTGGCGGTCCCCGCGGGGGCCGCTCCGGCCGCCTGCTCGCCCGACGCGGCCACGGCCTGCATCCAGGGGACGCTGCGCACCTCGGCCGGGGAGCCCGCCGTCGGCGTGACCTTCGACGTCGAAGGACCCGCCGGCACCTTCCAGGCGGTCACCGACGACGCCGGCCAGTGGAGCGTCGCCGTCACCGAGGCCGGTGAGTACACGGTCACGCTCGACGAGACCACGCTGCCCGCCGGTGAGACGCTGCGCGACCCCGCCGCCAACCCCAAGACCGTGCAGGCGGACCTCGGGCGCCGGCCCGGGGCACTGTTCGCCCTGGGTGCTCCGAGCGCAGCGCCCCAGCCCGCACCGTCGGGCGACTCGTCCGGGACCGGTACCGGTGGGTCCGACGCTCCCGAGGCACCCGCGGCTCCGGAGGGTGGCGCCGGCGCCGAGGGAGGGGCCTCCGGTGAGAGC
>Ga0265780_10005503_pt1 | contig 16018 bp, 15 predicted proteins | sample P1T30metagenome_FD_192432 | JGI IMG/M metagenome (GOLD analysis project Ga0265780, IMG submission 192432) | Plant litter microbial communities from East Loma Ridge, Irvine, California - P1 T30 | ecosystem: Environmental > Terrestrial > Plant litter > Unclassified | place: USA: California... | reverse complement strand
CAAGAAACGCACGCTGCCTCTAACCCACTTTTCGCTAGTCTCACACGATCATTCGATCAATCCGGTGAGCACAACTCTTCTTCCCATCAAATGACGTCATCCTTCCGGCGTGCGCCCTCTTCGACTTCCTGCTGTGGGTGCGGCCGCGGGAACCATCAGTTGATCGACGTTCTACCTTGCTTGATCAATCTTTTTTCTCTCTTCCCGTTCAGTACCCGGTCTGGGTTTTTGATTGATGAGATTGATGAGGTTGATTTGTTGATGAAACTAAACAACAACAACAACAACAACAACCAACACCACGGGGGATGTATTACATAACCGTAGCCATTCGGATATCAGCATCGACTCCCGTCTTCCCGCCCGAGTTTGGAGGTCCTTCAAGCCCAAAGTCCACTTCCCGATCCGGAACACTCCCGGTTGAGATCCCAGTATCTAATTACGCACTCGACGTCGTCTCTCGATCCGGCTGTTCTATACTCCCATCGCCGGTCGTCCACGGGTTCTCTATCCTTGCACTCCTCGCTCGGCGTAGCCTGACCTACTCGGTGAGTCCTTAAACCCTCATCCTTTCGATCCGTAAGATGTACCAATAACGAATCTCACACTGAGATCACTCGTTTTTCATCTCGTTTTACCGAATCAGTCGATAAACCCGCTCGTAGTCATCTTTTCAACGTGTTCGGTGAGTCATCGGACCTCATCCCCATCCTTTCCAAACGTACGATGCAGCGATATCGAGTGTCAAGCTGAAGGCATTCGTCTTTATCTTGGGTTATCAGGTCCATCAAGCTTTGAGGTTACCCGGCTACGCAAGACCTACACTGAATACGTATCAAAACAACGTCAAACCATCGTCGATTTCTGAAAGGGATCATAGAGTCTCGACCTCGACCTCGACCTCGACTTCGGCCTCGATCTCGTCCGCGTGCCAAGACCGAATCCCACTCACAATACAATCGCTTGTTGAGGACTAGAAGAACACGGAGTACGAAGGTACGTCACCTTCCTATACCTGAGACTGAGATTTCTCAGGCTGATCTTGATCTTTACACGGGCTGGGAAGTCAACGACGAACGCGAAATACTTGGTGGGTTACGCCGATCGGGAAACTTATTTCCAGGAATAGGCGCTCCCAAAGGAGGTCAGTAGTTTTGGTCTTGTGCTTTCTTGGGGATAACGAAGATGTTTACTTATCGTATGCGAATATGTTGGAAATAGCGAGTTGAAGCACAGAAGGAACGGTGACAAGACTTACAGGATCGTTCGGGACCGGTATCGATATCCACGATTCACGTTATCGATACGTTTTCCACACCCTTGCAATCAGCGCACACCCTTTCAATCAGCGACCGCCCTCAGCACCAAAACTTAGCAGAAACGACGGCAAGACCTAAAGGATCGTTCAGAACGGGTCTCGATATCCATCACTCCCGTTATCAATACGTCATCCCGTCCCTTTCACGCAGCGACTTTTCTAAGCACGAAGACGAAGTAGACGCTACTGTACCTCGACGACGACCCGAAATATCTCGCTCCATTCAACAGTCACAAGGAGATCAAGGTAAGAGACGTCGATCATCAAAACGCATAATTCGAAACTGATCCATCGCTCCATCGTCGTTCTCTCTCCTTGGCTTCTGACTTTGCGAACGGAACATTTTCACCAACCCGACTGTCACAGGCACGTCAAGGTAAGAAACGTCAATTATCAGACAATTCAATCCGATACTGATTCAAACGCTCAATCGTCGTTCTTTTCCCTTTGCCATTGACTGTGTCTATATATCATTATCGCTGGGACCTCATCCGCTCCTCCATCCATCCTTGTTGACATCCCGCACGCTTGCTGGATCTCGCTGGGATACGTCCGTTCCTCTATTCATCCATATTTATATATCTCTCGCTGAGATACTCAGAGGAATGTCGGATATCAACGACCAACACCGCGCGACGGGGAGGAAAGGGAAGAAGGACTCCGCAAGTCAAACGGCTGCTGCAAAACGTGAGTCTCAAGGGTGCGAACTTCTTGGACCCGGAGCCATCGTGGGACTGACCTCATTCAACGGTGTTGTCATATGCGATGTTCCCTAGGCTCACGCGAGGAAGCGCAGTTTCGGAAGGACATGATGGCGGTAGACGAAACAGACCAAGGGGTCATCATCGTGGACTACCCCGATCATTCGTCGTCGTCGTCGTCGGAAAGGTCCGAATCGGCCCATTCGAGTGAGATCGGTCAGTCGGGAGTTCCGAGTTCTTCGATCGAGCGAGGGGAAAGCTGAAGATGGTTTCATGTGATTTAGTCTCGCAATCCATCAGGTCGAAGTTGCCCATCATCGTTCCCGTTGTCAGCCCGAAGAAGAAGTCCGAGGGCGCGATCTCACCCACCAAGACGCTCAAAGAGACTCCCCGTCGATCGAAACGGATCGGGGATCCCAATTACAAGCCCGTCTTTCAGCCCGAGCCGAACAACAAGGATGGCAAGCAGGACGTAGACGACCTCGATTCGAAAGAATTGGCTCATGGGACTCATCGAACTCTTCCCAAGTTATTGTTGGCTTTCGATGAGGAGGGGAAGAGGATTCCGCCTTTGATCGAATGGGATACCGTTCCCGCCAAGGTGAGTGCTTTGGATATCGTATGTGCATGACCTTTTGGCTCACCAGCTTTCGTTCGCCCTAATTTCCTTTTCGCTACCCAACCTCGCGCGCATTCCGTACGACGTCGCAACACCAGACCTACCGCGCCATCGTCGAGTCGGCGGAACCGGGAGAACTCCAACTCCTCGAGGACCAAGATCAATGCGCGAGCTGCATCCAGCTCTCCGCCGAGGATTGGACGGGAAGGGCCGGCAATCGCGACTTTTGCGGATGTTTCGCCATCGCCTCGTCCAAGTGTCTTCAATGCATCTTGAGGAACCGTAGTTGTTCGTTTGTGATCGATAAACCTACGACTCCCGGTCGTCAGTCTCCAAAGAAGAAAGTCGCGGCCACGGCCGAGGACATTCAGCGCTTGGAACAGACCTTGGCTCAAATCACTCGACAGATGGAGTTCCTTGGGAAAGAGGTCAGAGGGGGTTTGCCGGAAGGGTCGAGGAAGCGAGCTCATAGGGAGTAGCCAAGAGGTCTCTGAGGCGGGTTGTATTATGAAGGAACACTTACTTGAGGATCAGGTCTTGTCGTTGTGGTGACTGTCGTTATGAGCTATGATACGAGTGATTTATTGGAATGCCTCACTGTCCGTAAAATAACAACACCGCATCTTGGGTCTCAGTGACACTGAGTTCGGACTCCTCTCAAGTCACTGGATCGAGAGGTTCGAGCGCATGAAACATTCATTGGTTCATACTCGGATGCGTCAGATCTTAATGGTACAAGCAAACAGGCTGGCAGAGTCAAGACAGTCGTCCAGGTTGACCTCCCAGCACACCCGTGTCCTCTTTCGCAATCGAGCGCTTCCACTAGCGGCTCACCTGTATCTTGCCAGCCATTCATCGAGCGCGTTTACTCTCGAAGCAAAACGATCCGGCCAGTCCCGGTTCCTATGATTCTTCTTCTTTCGATCTTGCCCTCGACTTTTTCTGTCGTCGCCCAAATTCCGGTGCAGACCCGCACTCGATCGAAACATCCGGGGATCCCTGTTCCTACGATCCGTTTGGATCGTCCTTCGAGTTCTTTTGCCGTCGCTCAAATCCCGGTAGATCCCCCTACAGCGATCCACTCCGACACCATCGAAAGCTCCAAAGTCCAAGTGACCTTCAAGCTTGCAACGCATGGCTAGGCACCGGTTCCATTCCACAGAACTCTTCGATACTTGGCTTGCTACCTGTCGGCAGTTAGTGTCCTCTTGAGTGGATGCGCCGATATGTTCGTAATTCGGCTCGGACTCCTGCAAAAGTGCGCACTCACCTGGAGGGTCATGCGATACTCGGTGCTGGGAGTCCAGCTGTGCAGCCGAATACAGTGCGAGCAAATGCAATACGATACTTCAGAACCGGCAAACCAGGGGAAAGCGGCGTCGTTTCTTGGATCGGAGGCCGGCGAGACTGGTATCGATATTCCAAAATCTCGGGAAAGGTTCGGAGAAGTATTCAAGGCTGTGCATGCTATGCGAATCTTCTAGCATGGTGCGGCGAAGGGAGGTCGACTGGACTATAAGGGACGAACCAAGATATATCAGCGCCACGCGTCCCAAGGTTTGCAATTTATGTCATCTCTCGCCCATATCGAAGCGATTCGCTGGCAGCACCCACCGCTTCAAAGGCTTCGACACCCAGGTGTTTGCAGTGACATGCCCGAATAGCCAATCGTTCAGGCGATCCGCCCTGGTACGTGTTCAGTGGTTGACCAGGCCGTAAAGATTGCTCGCACTCTGTTCGCCTCGAGGGTCTCGTTGAGTTACAGCACCTGGCCTCCAAGGAGGCGTCGTCGTCAAATCCTCCCCTTGTAGCGTTCGATTCCACTCGTGATTTACCTCGCCTGGAACCAGGGGATTCGTTGGAAGCCTCAGCCGAAACCTGGTGCCTAAATCATCCAGGCCAGACCTTTTTTCCCGATCTGATGGCCTCCGCCTTGATCTTGCCCATCCTTAGATTTCAATGCGGCAGAGCATCCCCTCACGCTAGCGGACCGTCGGTCATGATTTTGCCTAGTGTGGGACTGCGAACGTCCGATATTCTGTCCTTTCCCCCTCCCTTGGCTCAGCGGGCTGGATTCCATGTCCGACGGAGTGCACTAAAGGCACACCATCGCGGCCATTCGGCTTCGAGGCCACTGGAAATTGCCGCGCGACAGGATGCTACGCCCGCAATGTCTTCCCTGTCGTTCCTGGTCGTGGAAGTTGACGAGGGGGCTATTTCGCCGACGACTGATCGATCCAACTTTCATGCCAAGACGTTGCGGTCGCATTTCGTCCCTTTCCTCTCCCGAAGGTCGAAAATTATCCGTACAAGACTTCAACCCAAATCCTGCCGTTCTCGTGAAGCTGTCGATACATATTCGACGGAAGCCACGGATCATCCCCGAGTACGACCAGGGCGGCCAGGCGGTCTGTGAGTCCAGAGCGGGACTGCGATCGGAGCGACGATCAAAGAATGGCAAGTGCGAAAGCGGGGGGAAGGCGACCTTGGCAGCTCCTTCATGACGCAGCTCCTTCCTGACGCAGCTCCTTCCTTACTCAGCTCCTTCCTGACGCAGCTCCTTGTCTACTCAGCTCCTGCCTCACGCAGCTCCTTCCTCAACCCCCGGTAGTTCAGCGGGTGAGATCTAGAGGCACAGCCAGCTGTCGGTTTCGGAGATTTATAAGCAACCCTCCTTTCCCGGTTCGAGGTTGATCTTATGGATCGACTTCACATGCCTGACCCAATATGAATTGCGGACCAGCGCTGCTAAGAAGCGTTGGGGTAGACGGGACGAAAGCGACCGCTTAGGAGGGATGCCAAGCAGACCATGCTGATGGTCAGGTCGGAGGGTTGCGGCCACCGAGTGAGATGAGGATGGAAGATCACGTCTATGATTCTGAATTTCAGGTGACCAAACGATCTCGGATTGGCGAAGGCGATGTTTATTCTCACGTGGTTGAAAAAAACATTCGTGCGAATATCCTTGTACTCGATCATCCTAGATCACAGCGCCTCTCGGTTCGCTTTGATCATGCCCTAGCCTTCCCCAATCGCAACGAAAAACCCGGACGGAGATTGGTCGAGGGAAGGTGGGACCGAATCGATGCCATCAGTCGGAAGAAAGATCGTAGCTTCCTCGAGCCCGTTCGTGAACCCAGCCGTACTTGGTTTGATGGATACGACAGATCCAACCAGTGACTCGCGGGAGCGAGGCCGGGATACACCGTGATCAAAATAATCTTTCAATTCTCATGGAAAGGATGCTTGTTCCTCGTAACCCGACCACGGGGGTAGTGGCTCCATGGTATTTCCGGTGGTTGTGGCGCACCGCCATACAGACAAAGAGTACGCCTCGAGCTCCCGCTTCCTCGGGCGGCGTCTTGCAGCCAGCATCTGGGGCAGAACGCCCAGATTTGATCTTCGGATACGGTTCCCGGTCTTTCTCGTGCTCGGGAAACTTGCCGATTTTGCCGAGTCTCTCTCTTACTCGGACAACGAGTCGGTGAGTGCCCCATCCATACAACGAGACGTAGATTGGTTTCGATGTTGTTGTATAGGGCGAGCCAAGATAGCTCAATGCAAACGCAACGATGGATCAAGGCTTGTTGGAGAACCGTACTTGCCGAAAGATAGCCCAATCGATAATCCCAGCGCCAGCATCCCCTGCTTTGCGAGCTGTCGTGGTGAACTTAACAATTCAAGATTGAAAGGGCTTTCTCAAAGCGATACGATCGCCTTGGCACCCCAAAACGTGTAATTGATTTCCGTCCAGATGTCTACTCGGCCGATGTGCTCAGAAAGCGTCTCTTCTCAAGCTTCACCTGATTCGGTAGTCGTGACTGCATTTGCGCTGGTATCGGGCTGCAACGGCTGGACTTTGTCTGGGCGATTCGCGAGGCGAAGCTTCCAATGCCCGTGACGTGAATCAAATTCTCATAGGAGGTCGGAGATACAGCAACCCGGCTAAGTGGCAAGTCCAGGAGCGGCTCATCGCTCGCATCCAGGCTGACCTTCCCGGCGAGCGTAGGATCGGAAGTAGTAGGAATACTCGAAGACTGGACCCTGCACGAGTACTTCGTATGATCCGGTAGGCAGAGTGGAGGCCTGTCGAGACTGCATCGAGACGATCCGCGGTGTGGGCTTTGCCATACTATGATCCGACGGGGCCGGCCTCATTTCGCCGCGTTGGTTTGATCGAGCGGCCTCGTACATATTGCCCATCGAAGTCTGTCAGGTGGTCTATGTTGACGCTCCTAGTTACTCCCAGGATCCTCAGAAGGCTGGATCGTCCTTCCGAGGCATCGAAATGCTTTGCACCGTAGTAATTCGAAAGGACCGCAGCTCTACGCTCTTAGATTTCAATTACTGGCATGTACGAGACGTGATGCCGTCCCCTTGACTTTCCTTCAACCAAGGGTGCAAACTGATAGCCCCATTCGTTCGGCTGCTCGAAGTTGAGGAGCCTCGAAGTTGAGGAGCTACAAGCGTCGAATCGTAGCAAGAGCTTTCGGCACTGAGCTTAATGCCCCTGCTTTGACATGCCGCCACGTGAACGGGCAATATGTCGACTATCTCCCTCTATACGATGCGCTAGAGCGTGATGCGCTTTACCCATTCACCGAGATCTTCGGAGCGATCGTACTCGCGGAGGGACGTGACCGGTGCATGACGCCGATGCGAATCTGAGTCCTGTTGATAGCAAGAATAGGACGGGATGACGTACCACCGACAGCCAATCACTTGGACGACAAGTATGTTCTCGGGTGGCTTTGTAGAATTCGAGAGAGGTGGGTGTCATCGACATTGCGGACTTGACCTGACCCCGCTGGTTGCCCGCCATCTCATTTTCTGGTTGGCAACGCTCGGCAGAACGGTGCGAAGCTCATTGTGCTATCTCTACCCAGATTTGCGAGTTTGAGTCGGCGGACAATAGGATTCCAATTTTTAGGCCGACATCGGCGTCTTGACCATGAGTGTATCTCGTTGCGGCCTCGGGGTCGAGAGATTGTTCGACTTGGGACTTGACGGCTTGGAACTCATCCTCTACCCTTGACGACTTGTTGTATGGCAGTAATCTGCTAATGAACTGGGACAAACATCCAGCATACCAAGGGGGTGGCAGCCGGAGTGACGGCATGAGAGGACACGACAGCTGCGCCAAGCGATGGGATTTGCTGAATCCCCGGGATTAACGAGATCAGCAAACGAAAACTCACTAGACACATGTGCGCTTACGCATTGTTCTCCTCTTGTGAATCGCGATAGTCTTTCATGGGACGAGGGTTCTCGTGAGATGAAAGCAGATGGCGCTCAGGAAAAGGTCTTCTCGTGCCTTGATCGCTTGAGCGAGTCGCTGGAGATGACGTCTACGAGACCCTCTCCCGAGAGGCAATTCCCAACCCCTGCAGAGGTTGCGGAGGAGGGACTGCACGATGTGGAGCCTGAGCGTCGATGCTATGACCTTTCCGGTAACGGTAGGAGCTCTGCTACGCTGGTAAGACGCGTGTGGACATCGCGGAGTCTCTTTGCAAGGTCGCTCTCGGCACTGCTGTCAGGAGGCCTCTCTGACAACGGGCTAGGGGCATCTGGGAAGCAGATCGCAATAGAAGAGCGATTCTCCTGTGCCAGTACGATCACGTACATCACGGCTCTCAGGCGACGGCCCCTATCTTTAGCCCGGAGCCGAGTTTGCCATCGTTCATCATCGAATTCTCAGAGATGCGCTGAGTTTCTTAGCGAAAAACACAACACAGGGAGATGAATCCCTGCAAACACTTCGCAGTTACGTGTCGTTTCGAACCGGTTTTGAATTTCAGGTCGCGCTTCACCATTGAGCAAGCGATCGCATCGCTCTTGTAATGCGCCGGCGATGTTGATGCGCTGGATTCGCATGACTCAAGTGGGACGAGGCTGGACCAATCCAACGCTATCATCCGCTTGAACAACGGGTGACCATTCGCGCGTCGATGTTCTGCATATGGCTCTTGAAATGATTGACACCGTTCGGGCATCTTTGTGTCGGACCCGGGCAGTTCAGCACGAGGTTGATTCTCTAAGCGATCACCGATCTGTTGTCTATGGAAAGATCGTTCTTCCGCGTGGGCGATTACACCTAGTCTCCGAATGCTAAGCAGGAATTGCATGTCATCCCTTCAATAGAGAGGGGGGCAGCTTACCGTACGCCTAGGCAGCTCAGAAGCGCGCTGTGGATGAGGAATTGGATAGAAGGCTCAGCTTGATGGCAACATTTTGGAGTTATACGATCTCTGAGTACTCACTTGAGCGACCGTTCTTGAATTTTTGTAGGTTCCCACAGATCCGGTTGCAACATTTCTCCGGTGAGAGACAGCAAGCAGGCCTCGTGCGCACAAGAACAGCCCCTCCACCCTTGTCAGGCGGTCCCGAAGTAGTATCGAGAACCGCTTCCATCCTCAAATCGAGCAAGATCCCAGCTGGGTTGATCTCGAAGCTTCCAAGCTCGAGACCGCACGGCGTCATCACGTCATACCACTTGAGAGGTACCGTCCTACCATATTATTGCAGGTCACTCGCTCGTCCATCCCTGAGAGCTTGCGGATGGTTATTTCGATCGGCGAGGACGTGTATCCGACACGCGACGACCGCGCTGTTTAGCCTATATGTTCACGGCCGTTGTTCTGATCTTGCGATCAGGTTTAAATGCCCGGGCTGCCCCCGTGAAACGCCGCATACGTACCCAGGATCGACCTGAGGCTGAGTTCCCACCGCCCGCAGGTACAGCGACGACTATGACCCTCGTCCAGCCTCCCTGGTACACCGGATGTCCAACGTCACGGATGTTCAACCTCAGCTCGTGCCCTTCCAACAATTTCCTTCAAAAATCGCACCGCTAGAGGCACCCGGGGCAGATATACGACCCGCTCCTGGAAGACGATCTAGATTGGCTAGCGGCAACCATGCTGTCCCACCGATCGACAATGAAGGTGAATTTCGGGGGCTAGTCCGCATTGAAGGGCCAGGAAACAGAAACGAACTCGGGTGGGTGAGGCGGCGAGGATCTGAAGCTGCCCGACGTATCGCGTGAGCGTAGGAAGGCGAGAGGTGGACGCAAGTGGGTGATAGTCGGTGCACGCCGCGCCGTAATGGTGGATTGCGAAAGTCCATAGGATATTCGACATCGGCGGAGAATAGGTCGAGATCGAGGCTACGGTGGATCGTGATGCCAGAGCGATAGTGGCGCTCATGATCCATGGCAACGAAGACCTCCTGTGAGGGACACCCCGCCACGGCAGCCCACTCATCGCCGGTGGAATCCGAATGTTCCACCTGCTCCCTCTTATAATGCATCGTTCTCGACCCCAACTTTGCATTCCGGCAGGGGACAAGTGCCCCGATCGGGGAACTCATCCTATCTCCTAACCTCGCAACCCCAAACGGTCGTCACCTCCAAATCATCAAAGCCGATCAGAGTTCGCGAACAAGATCGAATGCGTCGTCGCTATTGTATCGAGTCCCACCACCTGCTCGGGTCCCTCGATCATCCCTTGCGTAGTTGTGGATGGCACGATATCCTCGCACACGTAGGTAGCCGACCGGAGAGTAAAGCCGTTGGATATCTTTCCCCGCCTGAAAGAAAAAAGGGAGGAACATGTCCAGGCAAACCGATCAGCCTTCCACTTCGCCCTCGACCCTCGCCCTCATCCCCGAACGTCAAGGACGATCTGGTTCTCTTCCATCTACTCACTTGAATATCCTGAAGCCGACCTTTCATCCTCGCCCTTTTCCACTCATTCAATCTATGAAGCTCAGCCTTAATAGCCTGTTCGCCCAGCTTGACGATGGTTTCTCTTTCGGTGGAGGAATGGGGTAGGCTTTGGACCGGTCCGGTCCACTTGTAAGTCCATCCAACCGATATACTTTGATCGTCCGACCCTGATTTGTTTGAATCCAGGACTATCGGATCCGGGGGAAGTGTTTTATTGTTGGTCTTTGTATCCAGGACCGTGGCAGTAGGCTGGAGTGGGGGAATTGATATCGACCTCGGCTTTTAAAATCGACGACGTCGCGAAAATGGGATGACCGGTCACCCCATCTCCCCTCAGCCATTAGAAGAGGCGGAGAAGGAAGCATCGATCATCCCAAGGTTTGTCTTTTCATAGCATCATTGTAAGAACCCAAGATCTATGTTTGATAGTCAGCGTAGCACGAAAGGATTGAAGAAATAAGTCCGCATACTGGTAGGAATAGTTTGACGGAGCTGGACTCGATCTTCCCGGGTTTCCCTTGGGGTTTACAACCGATCCCACTTCCGACGGCATTCAGACTCATATCCTAGCCTCTTGAACCACCCTCAGATGAACCTCAAGTCGCTCGACCCGCGGCATACTGGGGTTTTAGCCTTTCCTTCCCGGTTGAAGATTCGTGGAGGTTGACTTGACGTGCAAGGTAGGGAGTAGAGTCCGGGCGGTCCATGAGAAGCTGGACTATGGTATCGTTGGGTGATCATGTGTAGAGGTGGGAACGTCCTATCGCGATCGAGTGAGGTTGTACGGGGTTCAGTTCGGAGTACAAGTCGACGTGATTTCGACGATTGTTGTGGTTGGTGGGAAGGGAAGAAGAGAAACATTCGATATGGGATAGATGCTGTAGGTACAGCCAGCGTAAGGAAGGGATAGGAAGATCCGATCGGAAGGGAATCGAAGGAGCGGTCGAAGAGATTGCTCGCGAGTTTAAAGGATGGGTGGGCTAATTCAAATGATCTCTGCTATCGAACTGTCCAAGTAATATAGACGACGAAGAACCTATCCGTTCCCCAGTATCGGTCGAACGAAACCACCGAAACAATCATTCAATCTCGACCCGAATGAACAGACCGGAAGATAATGACGAAAAGGTTGGAATTGCTTATTGTCCATTTCGAGTATTCGTTTCTGATTCCCTCGGGCCAGCCCTTCCGACCTCCACTTTCGATAGATTCTGGTTGACACGCGCAGAGCGTTCTTTTCCTTCCTTTCGATACTTTCGATGGTTTCGGTTCTTTCCATGGACCGTAGACGAGTTTGAAACGTCTTGGGGGTACTGCGATGAGGTATTCGAAAGATGACAGGCGTTGAACCTGCTGTAAGAGCTCGTCGCTGGGTGAAGATCGGGTAGTTGACAAATCAGCCGAACCGAGATCTGTTAGCTGTGAACTTTCAGAGTCGCATGCATGCAGTTGGCAAGTGGCGCTACACAAGCAAGTAACCGAACGACGTGAACACCATCACTCGTCATTCCCACATTTCCTTTCTTTCTGGCCCTGAGACAGCTATTGAGATCATGTATCTGCGAGAATCTCTTTGCGTCTCTTGATCATTCATCGTCTCGTCCCGGACGAATGCCCTCGAGATACGCCAGGAACGCATAGTCCGTCCCGACGTTCCATCCATGATTCCCCATCCCCAAACCTCGCTCAAATCAAACTCTCGAATGGTTATAGCGTAGCAATCTTCATTAGATCACTCCAATGGGTATGACCGACAATACGGTAAGATCGCAGCATCACATTTTACCCGTCTCCCTCGGTAAACCAGGATCTTAGTCCCGCCACTGTCGATCCTCTTGCAAATCCAGAGCTGGGCATGATCGCAAGGCAACCGCAACCGCCTCTCTCAAACCCCCTGGAATGTACTCCTATCTCTGAGATACTCTCCTCGCCACGCCGAGTGATTCTGCTTCGCACTGTCAGTCATCCGTAGCCCCCGATCTGATGATCGAGTCGCTTCCATTGAACCATAGTCTATGAGGATGTCACGAGGAAAGGGGGGAAGAAGACGATCGCCGATAGTGCACCGAGATCGAAGGGTCAGATCGGTGGTGGCCCCGATCTTCGCCTCAGTCCGATTGGCGGTACATAGCGACGCAGCGTCCGACGAGGCGGATGGATGGCGGTAAAAGCGTTTCGGGAGCCAAAGCTGAGCTGAGGTGAAGCTCGGCCCCTGCATGCCTGACGACAGACCAGCGCAAAGGCCTAAGATTGTATGATATATCTCATGCCTTCGTCAACATCTATTCTTTAAGAAGCTGTCAATCTGACAGCAGGTTGTCCGGCTCGATTTCTCTCTTGGTGGAGACCCGCCTCTCCGGCGTCGTCACTTTGCAAGTGCCGCTTGATACTTTTCCATCAAATTCGCGATGTGGCTACATATCGGGTTCGGGTCGCCTCTTCGGACTCTCAGAAGAACAACGAAGGCACTGAATGAGGAAGGATCGAAGTACGCAAGGTGCGGAAGAATGAAATGCTTGAGAATTACTGGACAACGCCAGCTGAGAGGCCGTCAGCACGGACGATGAAGGGCAACGAAACGTCAGCACTGATTCATTATGCCAGCTTGGTCTCCATTTCGGTTGCCTCCTTCTTTCTGCTTGGCCATCGTGTTTGATCTGCAGCATCCGCGATGGACGATTGTTTCTCAGGAACGCTGGTGAGATGAATATCAACTACCGTATCGCCTGTATGAAGCGACAGAATTTGTTGGCTTTGCCTACTCGATTATCGATAGGATATGTTGAAGCAGCTCAGTGACAACTTGTGCTCTCTTGGTAACACACCAGTTGACATAAAGCTGATGACTCCACATGACTGCAGCAGACTCAGCCCTCTTTCCCTCTGGCCCTTGAAGATGGTTGCCCGTACCTTTCTTACTCTCGAATCATAGTCTCGCTACCCAGACGCAGCGCAAGGGCTTGCCTTTCCTCGCTGACAACTCTAAGGTCTTGACATTGAGTGTCTTGGCGATCTGACGTACCGCATCAAAGATGACTGAGAGACAAGCATCGCGCATCTGGCGGACTATTTTGAGGTGTGTCGACTGGGCAAGAAAATGGAGTCACCGAGTCAATGAAGTTGTTTGGTTTTGGTTTGCAAGGAAAGATATACTCATAGGCTCCGGTCTAAGTGGTGTGACTTCACGTAGAGTGAGTTCGTTCATTTTCGAAAAGGCTGGCGCTGTCGTCAATGCATCTGAAGACAGTAAATGGGAGGCTCTCGCCATCCATTTAACCACGCGATACGAGACGTGCTTCCAGGAAAGTCCCATATGAACATACGCTGTTTCGACCGAACGAAAACTTAGAAACCCGAGAGGGTCGCTAAGTATACACATGCGCATACGTTCGGAACATGGGATTATCTACTGTGCCAATCATCTACTGTGCTACAGTGCCCGTGGTTTTCTTCGTATCCTTACTCGTTCCAGGTCGCATCAACTGCCTGCTAAAGTCCCCGCATCAGACTGGTTGCTTGTTGCTATTCGAATTGATTCTGCTCGGAACGTGAGCAGAGAGGAGAGAGATCCCATAAGGTCTGATACGCCAATACCGCTATGCCAAACTATTCCGAGTTAATGAGTCATGGCTCATTGAGTTGGCTCTCAGCTAAACACGACTTTGGTCGTTACAATGCCAGCGTACTAGTACAAGGCCCGTCATATTCGCTGTTGAAATGTTTGTGAACTCCTAGAAGAGGGGCAGACTAAGCATGTCAGGACGATACGCCTTTTACCAGTATTCATTGTACAGCTTCGACATAATCCTCAAGCTTGTAGTTATTCCGAGATTCCTTATTGGCGTGTGGCTTGCGAGTGAAATGTTTTTATTTTTTTTTGCTTGAGGTCGCCCTACAGTCCCAGAATTCCCTCATAAAATTTAATACAAACGGTCGCAGCGTCACCTTCAAGGTAGTGGCTCCATTTTGGGCGAACTCAGTGCTGGAAGTGAGATGGAACTGGTCTTAGATAACATGAGGACCCAAGACATCGCTTCAAACCTCTCAAAGGACGCATAGGGTTGACTTAGTACGAAATTCTTCCTGCACAACAGCAGGCCTCAAGTAAACCGGGCATTCCGATGTACTCTCTAGCTCTAGACAGCAGATGAGGTTCAAACATGTGTTTCACGCATAAGATTCCGCTAGGTCAGTCGGTGAAGGAAAGGCATTCAGTCGGAAGTCACGAGCAGATACATGCCGCGTCCCGTCGGCCGACCCGCGCGAGTGCCACGAGCCGTTGAGAGGAGTGACCTTGTACTAGTACTAGTTGGCACACCGTCAGTATGTGCAAGGTGAGGACAACGTATGCGAGAACGATTATCGCATCGTCTCCTGTCTCGTTTCGTGCATTCCTTGTGCTTGGACTACGCACAGCAGTACTGGTACATCCAAAGATACCGTAGGGAGGCGAGCGCTACTGAGATGGATATTTGTTCGCGACCGAAGGCGCGCGAGAGCGAGGTCCTCCAAGCCTCCCATCTGGCTACTACAGTAGTTATTTGCGGGACGATACCTTATGAGCATGTGAGATTCACTCGCTCGCCACCATCGAAGCCTGTACATGTCCACCTCCCGCAGCGTGCCAGTGACTTCGACCTGGACCGTTCCAAGCGTTGGAGATTCCTTCATGCACCCTCTAGTACACCGAAATCTTCGAATTTTGGATGCTAGCCCATGCCCATCACGACCGTCTCTCGACAACGCCACCTCCTCTCGTCATAGCAAAGATGATATCGGGGAGACCGCTTGAAATCATCCAAAGGCATAGATACAAATCGAATCGCTTCGAATCTTTTCGTCTTCCGATTGAGATCAACGTTAATGAGCTCTCCCTTCCCCTAAATCGGAGACGTCACGGTTGACCTCCGTAAGCCTGTCTCTTCGTCACTGCTCACAGAAAGTATGACCCATTGCTACTGCGGACAGGCGAGCCAGGATTCACTTGCCAGTGCTGATCGTTGCGCGGACACGTATAGCTCCCCCTCCAAATAGGGCTCCTGTCTTTGAGGACTGCAGGAGCACGTTCCGCAAGCAGCATGAGGTAAACGAAAGGTGTTCCAGATTTGGTTCTGGTCCGTGCTGATACGTCGGTTGCACCGATATTCTCCTCGCGGTGTGTTGCAGACAATTGGCCGTACTGCTATATCGGCCAGAAACTGCGAACATTGATCCAGTGGCGAATCGCATGCCTTTTAGGTCAGCGCCGCGCTACAGTAGTACTCTGGTCCGAATAGGAAAGGAAGTCTGACGCCGAGACCCCAAGTAGCCTAAGAATCGTTCTCGGGTTACTGTTTGCGGCGTATATCGATGATCATTCGAAGCAGGGGCTTCTTCACAGAGGGGATCGGCTCGACTGCCTTGATGCCAGTATGCAGAGCGAAAGATGTCGAATTCTGCACGGGACCACCTGCTGGAAGACGGCGCTTGGTTCCTTGACCCATGACAATGAACGTCCAGAATGATGTATGCCGGATACAGCAAACGGTGTTGACAAATCCGTGCGCCGGGCAGGGAGTCCTGATACTGCACGCCCAACGGCTACCAAAGGGACCTCATCCTTTGTGGAGCTGGACCCTGCTCCTGCTGTCGATGAGGAGCCGACGGAGCGGATC
>Ga0265780_10005502_pt1 | contig 16018 bp, 12 predicted proteins | sample P1T30metagenome_FD_192432 | JGI IMG/M metagenome (GOLD analysis project Ga0265780, IMG submission 192432) | Plant litter microbial communities from East Loma Ridge, Irvine, California - P1 T30 | ecosystem: Environmental > Terrestrial > Plant litter > Unclassified | place: USA: California... | reverse complement strand
GATACCCCGACCCATAAAGCCGAGCCTGATCCAAGGAAATTTATCTTTGGGTATGGTAGACGCATTTGTCCGGGTCGTTATGTAGCGGATAACGCGTTATTCATCACTATCGCGCAGTCCCTGGCGGTCTTTGATATTACCAAGCCCACCGAAGATGGGAAGACAATTGAACCAAAAGTGGAGTTTGAACCTGGCATTCTCAGTCACCCACTGCCGTATCGATGTTCAATCAAGCCCAAATCAAAGGCACACGAGGACTTGATACGTGCAGCTGAGCTGGAGTATCCATGGGAGGAAAGCAATGCGGCAGAGTTGGAAAGTGTGGAGTGGTGAAACTGTTTGACAGTAGTATGAATAACGGACCAGTTGTTTTTCGCATGTCAATAGACTAAGATGCTTCCAAGTCTCTCGTGTTATTGTCCTACATAATTTGACGTTCCGCATCTCAATGTGTGAACATGTGGGGCCTGCAGAAAAACTTCAACATCGCTCAAGTCCGCTGCCCCACCACCTTTATCATCAAGGGGCAATTCTTCAACGACTTTACAATACCTCATTCTCCTCTGGATCTTACAGGTATGGGCCTCCGATATATAACATTCAAATTTTAATTCACTCATCAAGTCATCCGATATGGTCTAGTGGCTAGGATTTGCCGCTCTCATCAGAGTAGTTCGCTCACAGCGCCGGCTTCGTAGATGTGTTTGGAAGGGTTGGTGTTGCGCTGGACGGACGGGGTGCAACCTTTTTTAATGTCGGGCGGGGATGAAGATCACATGACATGATGCTTTAGCGACACATTATCGATGCCATCAAACTGTTGTACCCACCCGTAAGCCTGCTTTGATTCATGTGTCTTAATTTAAATATAGGTCTATTTGCTTATGATCTATGATGACCTTCCTGCGAAACGGACAGCACAATCGGGACGAACAGCACAGATTGCGCAAGTCCCCATGAACATTAATGTTACCGCCGGGATAATATGATCTGGAGCGCTGAAGAGTATCTTAATCGTGGCTCCTGATAGTACTCCAGTATTCATTCATATGCATCGCTTGAAGTTATCGAGCTGTTTGGACATCGACAAGCGCGGCAGAAATCGCAACACCGAAGTCCATACCAAGAGCGGATGTTTCTACATTTTAGCCATTCATCTAGTGCTACCCAGTTCACAGTAGAAGAAGTGTATCCGACACTTCCTTCCATAACTCTCCCCCGCCTCTCTTCGCCCCTATACCGGCGCCATAAACATCGTAGCCCCATACTTCTCCCCCTCCTTTGTCTCATAAGGATACTTCTTCCCCTTCACCCACCCAAACTTCTCATACATCCTTGTCGCAGCAACATCTTTATCTAACACGATCAGCACCAATCGCTTTCCATTCGCCCTGCCCCACGCCACGGACTCCTCTACCAGCTTCGCACCGATGCCTTTACCCTGGATTTTCGGGTCTACGAAGAGCGATACGAATGCTGCGTAGGAACTTAGTGGGACTAGGGATTCGGTGATAACCGGAGGGTGTTTGGAGGCATCTTGGATTTCAGCATGGCCAGCGAGTTTGCCATCGTGTAATGCGACCAGCGAGTGCAGGGCGTTAGGAGATGTGAAGCGGGATGGGAAGGATTGTGGGCCGTCGACGGGGTATTTAGTCAGGTTGTAGACGTCGGTGAGGATGTCGATCAAAACGGGGACGTCTGAGATTTCGCGGGGCCGGATGGTGAGGGAGTCTGATGTGGACATTTTGATTGTGTGATTGGCATGCATGAAGGAGTTCATACCATCAATATGAAGATGAATCTTCTTAGATACTGTGTGTAATGAATCATCCTGGACATGCAGGTACACTGCTGACAAAGCAGTGTGACATCCATTTGACGTCTCGGTGTTCGGGGTTATTCTATCCATGTTGCAGATGCAATGAATGCTGTAAATTAAACGCTTTTGTACGCATCGCATCCTCACTCAAGCCTTCTTCAATACTTTAAATCCTGCCCAAGTCACCCTGGCCGCAAACAGCAGCCCCGCACTAAGAAACAGCATAGCGCCACCAAACGCCCATAATGCAGAGAATCCACCACTGTCCAGTACCGCGCCTCCAATCGGTGTACCGATTAAGACTCCAAATGCGACGACTGCGAAGCTTTGGCCCAGCCTCGTGCCTATTTTTTCTCGAGCGTTCATGCTCAGCATAACGACGATGGTGGGCGGTAGACTGACAAATGAGCCAGAGAAGAAGCCGTAAAACGCCATGGGTACGATGAGGCCCGCCGAAGAGTTGACAGCGATGAAGCACACACAGAGAGTGGCCGAAATGAGACAGCACGGGACTACAACGTTGAATGGTCCGATTTTGTCGGCGAAAATGTTAGGAATGATACCTAGAGAGCGATTATTAGCATTTGAATATGTCGCGGCAGAATCTCTACTCACGGCCAAATGTTGAAGTGCTGTTTATGATAGCAAGGAGATAGAATGCCAGATTCTCATTCATGAGGTGCTCTCGCAGCGCATACAATTGCGCATAGAAGAACGGAATGTATAATCCCATGAAGCCGCAGAAGAAGCCTACAACCTGCAAAGAATACGCCGGTATCCGAAATGCTGAAAAATCGAGAAGTGATCGCTTCTTTGCCGGTAGAATGCGCACGCGCATGCAGATGTTCGGAACGACCATCGTAGCCAAGATTATGAAACCCAGCACTCTTGTAGTCCAGCCGAATCCAAGCCTAGGAAGTAGCCTGTGGAATACAATTGGATAGAGGACGCCACCGAGCGATGATCCAGATGCTGCGATGCCGATGGCTATGCCAATCCTTGTTGAGAAGTAGGTCGATAGGATTGCCATACTGGGTATAAACAGCGCGCCTGTTCCAATGCCGATGCAAAATGCCTGGGCAAGAAGTATTTGCCAGTAGTTGTGGCAGAGCGACAGCATCATCTGCCCAAGCACTAACATGAAAGACCCGAAGATGAGGAGAGAACGAAAGTAGCCCGCATCATAGAGAGGCCCAGTCAAGGCACCGACCATGAGAAGGAGAAAAGCTTGAATGGAACCGATCCAAGATATTGCTGACGGCGAGGTTTCTTTCAAAAGATCGGTCTCGTAGTATGCTTGATAAGAGCCGAAAGTGTTGATAATGCCCCTACACGAGATTGTTAGGCAAATTTCCATGCGTCGAACGACCTGGGACACATACCATGAATTGAACAGGAGAAAAAAACTGCCCAACACTTGGAGCCAAGCCCGAAGACCTCCATTGGGTATACTTGATGCATCTCGCACACTTGGATGTCTGGACGGCACCAGTTCCAATACTACGCCGTCTTTCTCGGTCACGTGCTGATCTTTGTGCACCTGGTCGGCTGCCGCATTCGGGCCGCTCACCTCAGATGTTGCTGACGAGATGGAAGGCTGCTGGCTGGGTTTATTATCGTACACGGTTGAATGGCTCGCACTCGCGCCAACGGGCGCCCTCACTCGCTCCATTGTTGATAGTGCTGATGCGCGAACGTCGTGAACAGTTGCGCAATATGTGATGTGAGCCTGAGGTAATGGTTCGCCCTAACAGATAGCTCCAGAAGCCAGCAATTCGACCTAAGAAGACGGCAGATAAAACGGGAAAGAACAACAGACCTCGTCGGGAGCGGTCCGGCGGATCAAATAGCAACAGGAAAGCGCTTCTCCACTTTACAAAGCAACCGCTAGCGGCAAAGCAAGTACGCCTCTGAGGCTTGCTCGGCCAAAGAAAAGGGCGAGATCTAGGTCCAGCGTGCTCGGCTGTCCTCGGAGAAAGCTCGCCTACTCATCTAGGTCGGCCCTTGAGCTGCGAAAGCTTCGCCGGATCTCCCCTGTTCAAACAACGGTGCGCGTCGTAAGCACGTCACGAAACAACCGGGACAAACAGGTTATTTCCGTCCTATACCCGGTTGTCTATCCGTAATATCTTGAAGCCGATACACTCAGCACCCTACAGTGTTCACTTTTGTTTATAGTGCTTCGGGTACCTGTTGGACCATGACATTGATGCCTTTTTTAACCTCAAAGTTGTTTGCGGGGTCTTCCAAAGTATCCCTTTCCTCGGGACACAGCTCGCGTTCCGCGACAGCCAAGGACCGTAAGAAACCCATACTCCACCTATCCGGTATCTCGTGCAGCGGTCCCGAAGGGTCAGTAATTTTTCCGAAGGGACCGCCTAAATCGCCCCTATATGCCTATGTAGCTCCGGAGCAAGAATATTGCCTATAGCTCTCGCCGTCGCTGTGCAAAGCTACTGTTTTTCGTCTATGCTTATAGTTTTAGTGTTCCTCGCTATTAATAAGGTAGCCTAGGCGCTGCACGTACTCTCCCTTCATATATCTCTATGTAGGGCTCCTAAGCACGTTAAACGTTAAAGCACGTTGAAGCACGTCTCCTCGTTGAAGCACGTCTCCTCGTTGAAGCACGTTGGAAGTAACTTTCCTGGTGCTCCTCGTTGGCCTGGCTCCTCGTTGATCACGTGCACGTCTGATTCGGCCCAAACAATTAGCTTTCTACTCCTTGGCTAGAGCATAAGCGCATTGTAAAGATGACTAATGCGCAAGATCTATTGCGTTATAAAACAGCAACTATTCGAAGATATCCCGTTCCGTCAGGGAGACAGTTTAACATTAAACTACATGCCTATGCTATACCGTATATGTGTAACATGTCGAAGCCGCAGAGTCAGTATTCTGTTGACATTTTGATTTCCCCCCACCGCCCCCTAAAAGAAGCAGTAGGTCACCGCAGCATTATGAGGCCATGTACACTATGCTAAAAGTGATTTTGCTACGATGTCGAGCTAAGAAAAAAGTCCAAAAAGAAGAGTTGTGCCAACTGCCCGAATCGCTGGGAATGTGTTAGTCATGATTCGAATTGCTGCTCATCTTAACTGCAACTTACAACGAGCGATCTTAGCATATCCTGTACAAGGTACAAGTGCTACGCGTTACCACTGCGCCAAGCTGGCTTGGTCTTCACTCAACTATTGAGTAGTGGATGGTGAAAGTGTCACAGCAAGGGATTATATTCTTGATGAAAAGACAGATGGTGAGGCGAGGGTTGGTGCGGGGCAGGTGGGACTAGCGACATAGGGCCCGGTGGGAGGAGCCGAAGCCGTTGGGGTCGGCGGCTAGTGTGCCAGCAGAATTTGGTGATCATGTTTGGACACTGAAATTTGTCATTGTGCGTATGCGGCATAATAAGTGAAGCGAAAGAAGCACAGCAGATGTTGCTTGGGATGTTGCGACACTGTGGTGTTGAAACAGGCTTGCTTAGCATGCCTTCATGGCCACTGAGAACGCCGCATGCAATAGTGAACTGTGTACCACGGGAGCCACGAAGTTGTGAAGACGCTTCTTTGCATACAGTTGCAGATGAAGACATTGTACTGCTGTGGCTCCGTGATACTGATATATGCCTCACATAGCTGCAGTGACAGTTATAGACTTCATGTGTACATAACTACAGCATCTTCATTGCTTGAAGGAGCCTGCTGCAGACTCGAATTGTAGACGCCGGACTGGAATGCGCAATGTTTCACCCCGCAAACGGCTGCTTCCAGCGCTAGTGGTCGCGTGGCGAGGCCGAGGATTAGCCTCACATTTCCAAAGTATGACATGGGCAAAGCCGCGAGAATACACATGTGCATCATTGTCCATTCACGCACACGCCCACTACTCCCACGCTCTAACAACCTCTAGCCTAATTTCTTCCCACGGTCCTTTCCGCTCCCTTCCCTCTCCGCAACACCTCTCGAACTGTTACACACACAACCTGCACACGATTGGACAGACTTGAGTTCAACATGGCGGAGCCGAATGTCGATATCGCTGCCTTGACCGCCGACCAGCAATCCGCGCTCCAGCAATTCACTGCAGTCACAGACCAAGACCTCGCCGCCGCCGTACCTCTCCTCCGCCGTTGTGAATGGAACGTACAAATAGCTATCGCCCGCTTCTTCGATGGTGAGCCCGCCGTTGACGCCGTCGCAGCAGCTGCGGCGGAGCAAGCACCCCAAGATATTCGCCGGCAAGAGACGCTCTTGAACGGCTTCACATCATCGCCGCGATCTTCAACCTCGAGTAGGAGAGTACGGGTGGAGCCCGCGCCACGCGTAGTACCGCAACCAGAGAACCAAGTCAGCACACAGGCACCGCTTGTTCTAGCGATACTGTTTGCGCCCTTCTCGCTCGTCTTCTCGCTACTGTCGAAATATTTCCGGTTCATGGGATGGATGTTTCCCTTCATACCGCGCACCTGGGGGCGTCTCACCGCAAGCAACATCAACCGCCCAACAGCACGAAGCGGCGCAGCTACAGGCCGGCGACCGCTCAACCCCCGCGACACTGCTGCGCGCTTCATACGGGAGTTTGAGGAGGAATATGGGCCACACCAGCTACCTCTCTTCGAGGGTGGCTACGCGCAGGCATTCGACCTCGCGAAGAAAAACCTCCAGTTCTTGCTCGTTGTGCTGGTTTCGCCCGAGCACGACGAAACCGCCTCCTTCGTCCGAGACACTCTCCTCTCCCAGGAGGTCATCGACTTTGCCCGAGACCCCGGCAATAACACCATCCTCTGGGCCGGCAACGTGCAAGACAGCGAAGCATACCAAGTCTCCTCCGCCCTCAACTGCACCAAATTCCCCTTCGCCAGCCTAATCGTCCACACCCCCCAAGTCTCCTCGACCGCCATGGGCATCGCAACACGGATAGCCGGTCCCACGCCCCCGGCGCAATTCATCTCCAAGCTGAAGACCGCAATGCAACAACACACCGAGCCCCTCAACCGCGTCCGCGCCCAGCGCCAAGAGCAGCAGGCCACACGCAACATCCGCCAGCAGCAAGACAGCGCCTACGAGCGCAGCCTGGCAACGGACCGCGAGCGCGCGCGCAAGAAGAAGGAAGAAGCCGAGCGCAAAGCCCGCGAGGAAAAAGAAGCCCTCGCCAAACAAGCCGCAGAGGAGAAATACGCCGCCGACCTCGCGCAATGGCGCAAATGGCGCGCCGCTTCCATCCCCCCCGAACCCCCAGCAGATGCTAAAGACATCGTGCGCATAGCCGTCAAACTCCCCTCTGAAGAGCGCGTTGTGCGCAAATTCGGCTCAGACGCGCACATTGAGGAACTGTACGCTTTTGTCGAGTGCTACGACTTCCTCGACGCGGAGGCGGAGAAGGTGTCTGAGCCCGAGGGCTTCGAGCACGAGTACAAGTTCCAGCTTGTCAGTCCGATGCCGCGCGAGGTGTATGATGTCAAGACTGGCGGTACGATTCGGGAACGCATTGGGCGGAGCGGGAACTTGATAGTTGAGCGGACTGATATCGATGAGGAAGAGGATGAGGAGTAGTTTCTGTACGTGTATATATTTAGATGGTATTAGATGAGGACATGTAGTAATGATACGCGCCTTTGACGTCAACATTGTGTCTGGCTGGTGATGTGTATGGTCATGCGCAATACCTGGTTTTCAATACGAGGGTGAATATACACCAAAGCGAAGAGATATATCGGCTTACCAAGTATCACTTATGACAATCGAAAGCGACCAGCAGGCAGCCCATCCAACAACGTGAAACTGTGCATATGATCCAATCATCGCATTCGGAGCCTAGCTGTACCGTTTCGTAGGCTCAGGCTTTCTGTTCACTCCTCTCGTACTTGATTCTCGGCAGTATGCCGTACATTCGTAGCACAATCTACACATACATCATGTTGAGACTGAGCATGTCAGCACACCACATTGGGCTTTAATCAGGGCACTGTCACAGCAAGAGACTGTATTCGCGAAACTCCAATTGAAATGATACTGTAAAGCAACCCTATACATCCATCTAGTGCCCATCGTGCAATGTGTAGTAGGCACACTGCTAGCCAACGGACGCTTCGATGAGAAGTCAAATCTGAAGCAAAAATCCAGACAGCGAAATGCCAAAGGGCATACAATTTGTGCCGCTGTTCCTTTGTCGTGCTGTTGAGCGCCCAAGAGCGATATATCAGGTTGGCCATACTGGCGAGAAGCAATTGTGCGTGTGGTAGGCTGGGAACACGTGTGCATGAGCGTCAAGCTAGGCACGAGCTTCGTCAAGAGACGGTCAGTGAACGAGACAAGGGACTCAGCAGCTCAAGCTCGGCGCAGGTGCAAAGTCAAGACTCGGTTGCAGTCGACTGGCTGCGGCCGCACCGGGTAATCACGGCAGAAGTCGAGCGACAGTGTAAGCAAGTTAGGTTGGCATAGGAGAGGGCAACCTCGCAAGGTTGTGCCTTCTGCGATCAACCACCCTGCCCGTTGGGCGGCGTGCGTCCCCAAGAACTATTCGCTTTGTCCTGGTACGAGCTGAACAACAACGGACTCGCCATGTTGACATCGTTGTTGATGCCATTCTGGTTGCCGTTGTATGTTCCGCCGAAACCGTTGCCGTAGACGGAGCCCCAATACGTTGGGCTTGCACTGCTTGGGTTCCCCCAGGCAGCGCCTGATCCGAGACCTCCGCTGATTGGTCGGGGTGCCCTGACTCCGGAAGGCGTGACTTCGGCGCCGAGCAAAGAGTTCGACGAGCTCTGGCGGACATGCCCAAACCCGTTGCCGTTAAGGGGTGACCTGCCGAATTCGCTTCCAGCACCGTTGCAACTGGGCATCAGTGGAGACGAGGGACCTGGTGTACCACTGTAGTTGCGGCTCCAGATTGAGCTGTTGCTCCACTGTCCATCAGGCACAGAGGGAAGATTCACGGGCTGGCGAATGGATGAAGTAGAACCTGATCTACCCATTGGTGTTGAGAGAAATGCAGTCCCAGGTGCAGGCGACAGCGGCTTATAGTTCTTGACGGAGTTAACTAGATCGCTAATGGAGAGCGAGGCTGACGCATAGGTACCATCATTGACCAAGGCTGTGTCTGCAAAAGTCTGCTCTGGAGGGGTGGGCGGCATGTCCTCGTCTTCCTCGGGCAATGGATCAAGGCCATCATCGGGCCCAACAAGATCGTCCACCATGCGGTGCATGGCCGACTCCTTGGCGATCGTGGTCGACGCAGATTCTGAACCTGCAGCAACACTTTGAGACTTTTGGTCCTCCGCGGCAGGCGCCTGAACAGGAAATAAGGGCAGATCGACGGCCTGCATAGGAAGCACCGGGGGCGAGTCAGGATGGTTACTTGGACTTGCCAACAGCTCGGACGGCAGGCCTTCCTCTCGGTAGATGAATCGCGAGCCGTCCAAGTCGAGAGGAGCATCGACGGTCTGAGTAAGCAGCAGTCCATCGATCAGCAGATCTTTCACCCGCATGAGCATCTCAACGTTAGGGTGATTGCGCTCCAGGTCGGTCCACTTTTGCTTCATGTTTCCGCCGTTATACCACACTTTCATTGTGTTGGGTGATACAAGTGGTTGGAATCCAATCGTATCGGTATCTTCTTCGAGCATATAGTCCTCCTCTGGCAGTTGGTCGACTGGAAAGCTGGAAGCTAAAAGGGTAAGAGTTGCTGCATATGCCTTCCAGAGTTCCTGCACATCTACAGTGGTCAGAGTATCTGCGATGTTCGCATTGAGCACCTGCCAGCATCGGGAGAACCATGTACTGTACAAACGAAGTCCAGGAAGAGTGCGGCGGGCAACGGCAGTGATCTTGTCGGACAGCTGAGCTGCTCGATCGCCGTTCTTGGTGACATCGTCAGCCTCGGAGAGTCGCTCTAGCTCCGGTTGCAGGACCTGAAGGAGGACAAAGAAGGTCTTGACGTTCAGTCGAAGGTACATGAAGTAGGTCCGCATAATGTTCTCTGGAGGAGTGGGGCCTGGGTACGTCAGTCAAAGTCAGCTGGCAGCATTTTGGTACATACCTTGCATCTGAACTGTCGCAAAGTGTTCTGCCGCCAGATTGACGAGTATGATCTTGGACAAAATCGAGTCCAGAGGACGCTCCTTCAATTCAATAGCCAAGTGACTAAGGACTTCGCCCTCAAGCTCATCGTGCGCAGCAAACTCGTCTCCTTTATAGATCTTGCTGTGGAGTCTGACGAACCACGCGATCAATGCGCGTCCAGCATTTGCTCCATCCGAGGACTTTTGGTTGTTAATAAGCTGGCCCTTCTCCCAAGCGACTATTATACGCTTGAACTCGGTCTCAAGGTTGCCCTGGGCCGCTGGGTAAGGCAGCTTGCTAGCAAGCGAACGGTATAGATGGTAGACGGTGCGGAAGTGGTCGCCATCCTCGCGCGAGACGACGGCAAGCTGGTTATGGGCATGTCCGGAGTCGGGGTATAGTTCTGCGGCCAGCCCATAGTAACCCTTGGCTGGCCCCCAGTTGCGCTCTTTATCCTTCTCTGGGACGAGGGTTTCGCGGTAACGGGACAGGTCTCCCAAATGAATGAGCGTTTGGTGGCAGGATAAAAGGACTTGGTCGTTGAGTGTGGCGGAGATGCGCTGACGAGGTGATTTCTTCGAGGCTGTGATATGTCAGCGCAAGTCTATCTGATACTAGTAATGTGTTGCGCTCACCATCGTCTTTCCACTTCTGGGCGATCTTGCGCAGCTCTGGAATGGCGTCAAACTGAGCGTCAAAGTTGAGGATATACTGGCGGTAGAAGCGCTGGCTGCTTTTGATGAAGTGCATGTAGTTCCTGTTGAACTTTCTCAATTCCACGACATGTTCCTTGGAGCGCTTGAGCTGCCTTGTATTAGCACTGCCCCTCAATGCGCCTTCCCCAGCTGTGACACACAATCTTATGCTCCTGCCGGAAGGCCGTGTTGACCTTGAGATGCGCCGCCCAGAGCTTTTGCTCGGTTTCGTTGGCGGAGAAATATTCAAAGCTGGCGACAGACAGCGCCTCGCAAGAAGCGCGGTACCTGGATCGGGTGAGCCGTCTTTCTAGGAACTATACAGGGTCTGGGGTCTTACTCTTGCAGCACAGCGGCTAGCTCAGTGCATGCAGCGCCGCCATCGGCACGCTTGTAGAGTTCATGCTCGATTGCCTTCGCCCGCCTGCGCCCCGTTAGCCCCGCCGAATAAATCATCTCATGAAGATGCACTCACCTGTCGAGAAGTTCAGTGTTCACGGCCATGCTTCAGTGCGCATGTGCCGGCGTCGTTCATATGTGACCCCACGGTCGGCGGGCAGGTCAGACAAGGGCACGGAGCAGAGAACGGCGAGCGTTGTGGCTATCGTGCTCCATTTATGAAGGTGTGGAATGCCCCGGGGTGAGGACAAGCGGCAGCCGGTAAGAGAGAAAGCGTCTCAGTCGCAGCAAACAGCACTCTGGACGCGTGTGCGGCGTCGGAGTGAAAGAAGGGCGGGTGTGGTGGTGAGATGTGAAGTAACTCGGTCGTGACTTTCGCCATGGGCGCAAATGTCCGAGCGGCATCACTCATAGGTGCCAAGCCTAGCTCACGTTTCGGCCCGCTCTCCACCCAACGAACCATCCCATCCAACTTGGACTCTTGGACTCTGCACGCACACTCTACGCAGCGTCGACGCGCCGTAGTCACACAAACAGCAATTAGCCGCAACAGAAGGTACAGCACACTTTCGTATTCAGCACCATCAGCCTGCACCCACTATACAGTCTCTCGCACCAAACAATTCACATCATGGGGACAAAGCGCTCACGCCAGGGCTCGGTGTCATCCTCAGAATCAAGCAACCCGTATTCTCGCGAGCAGTCCGCCGACATTAAAATAGTCCATCTAGATTCAGAGTCAGCCGTGTCCGACCACCCAGCAGTGATGCGGTGCTCGCTTCCCCCGCACGAACCTCTCTCGTTTGACTCATTCGATGCATACGATGTCCATTACCAGAAAACGCATATGAACCGATGTTCTGAATGCCAAAAGAATTTCCCGGATGAGCACTTTCTGCACCTGCACATTGCAGAGAACCACGACCCCATCAATGCTTCGAAACGTGACAAGGGCGAGAAAACGGTAGGTGCTTTCACGAGCCCATTTTCATATTCTGTTCGTGTCGATTTTCCGGTGAGCTGAGTGACGATCCTGCGGCGGTCTTGGAGACAAGTACGGGTATGTCGACGGCTCTCCCCCCGATCCTCTGCTAATACTGCACAGTATGCCTGTCTGGTCCCGGACTGCGATCGCTTTTGCAGCACGCCCCCGAAGCGTCGCCTGCATTGCATAGACAAACACCAGTTTCCCCGCAACTACGACTTCTTCATCGTCAACGATGGCATTGATCGGCGCAGCAGCATGCTTCGGCCACCCCATCGACGACGCAGTAGTGCTTTTAGTTCGACGGGCGACGGTACGACCAGACGCCGGGGTGAGTCATTTGCGAGTGCAGCAGGAGACGACATGGAGCTTGTTCACGATGAGGACGACGAAGACGAGAGTCATGTGACGAACGATGGCAGCGATGCTAGGCGCATTCCTGTCAAATTGCGAGGTCGTGGCGGATTCAGTCACCCTCGAGGACGGGGACGGGGAAGTTCTTCTACGGCACATGATGCATCGAAGACGTCTATATCTACAGACCCGGTGGACAGCCTCGCGTCGAGCATGTCGGCGCTGCAATTTGTCCCGCACAGCGTGCGCATGGCAAGAGGAAGAGGACGGGGCTGGGGGTCATGAGACAGCAAGTAGCGTTGGATAAGAATTGGAAATGTCACTCGCCACCGCACGCGCTTCGCCACGGTCCTTGGTATTGAGGAGGTTCTAGAATGCATTCCGGGTTGTGATGTTGCACTGCGTGAGATTGTGGTGCTGAGGTGGTCCGTTCATCGCCTTGGACATTCCGAGTCTCCTAGGGGAACGAAGATGGAAGATAGGAGCCCATGACACCACCACCCTTTTGACTGCTGCCCGGTAAGTGTGCTGCTATTCCAAGCCTCCCGCATGCACTTACATGGACGCGAACTCGCTGACAAGGCAGACTAACGCGCAGGCCTAGACAGTATTGCGCAATGCTATCGCTCTCCCGGCGATGGGCATCATCGTGCAGCTGCACTACTTCTTCCGGTACCTGCTTAGCCGGCTCCGGGCACTGAGTCTCGTGAAGGTTGAGTGCGTGCGCATCTGCCTGTGTGTATTGGAGGTCCGCGTGACGCTTGTGGTCACAACAAACAAAAAAAAGTCGACGGCCCTGGTCATCCACGTCAGTCAGGCTGCGCTGGAGCGGGCCCTATCCATGAAGAGGTCGACGCTCGTCCGATGCACCATGGCTAACGAGCTCCTCCGCCGCCGGGATCAGACGGGTTGCGACAGCACGCTACAGCGGCGTCACAGCCTACGACACCACGACGATCGCCTGCATCCCTCGTTTCAAGAGCATGCAGGCCTGCTGATTGGGCCCGAGAGCAGTGTCACCCACGGCGGCACGGACATGACTCCATCAACAAGAATTTCTACCACAGCCGAAAGAGGCGGTGAGGCGGCAGCTTTAATTCGCACGGGCCCACAACACTACCCGTCGACAGGTGCTAAATCTGCAAGTGCGGCACACCACGACTCTGTTTCTGCATCCACATCCGCCAGCTACGACATCAACAACAACAACAATCCATCCGGTCCTGACGGTGACGGCACCACACTCTCTCCTCGCGGCAGGAACACGCATCAACGACGACCGAGTATGTGGAGAATGGGACTACTCTACCTCGATCGCGGGGATAGCGGAATCCTCGCCGCACTCAAGAGCGCGGGGGGGCACGACGCCCGCCAGCCGCCAGGCTCGCCTCAGTCTCAATTTTCACCCACCAGCGAGGCCGAGCAGAACAGCCTCGACGCACGCCTACGACGTCGCTCGCTGTCCCAGTCGAGCGTGCAATGGGTCCCGCCACCTGATGGAGCCGGTCTGAAGTTTGTCCATTCGCGCGCAAAGCCTTCGGACGCCGACACCTTTTCTCCGACCTCGGACCGCACTCTTTTCGAGGAGCCTGAACACCTTTCACTGGACCGCCCTTCATCCACACCAGGCTCTCCAGACTACTTTTCTTTCGAAAATGACCTCTCCAACAGGAGTGACATGATGCCTGCGCCTGCCCCGCGCCGCGTACGACACTCGCGCGCACCATCCACAGAGCCCAACCTGTACAAGGCCAAGAGAGCTTCACTACCCCTCGGCGCGAGGACAAAGACCAACGAAGGCCTCTTGCAACTCCAAGCCAACCCCGCCAAACCAGAACGCACTCCCAAGCACGAACGGAGAATATCCGTCGGCATTCCACTGAAGCCCGCCGTCGCGAACGAAGGCCTTCAGCGATCCAAATTTGGATCTTTAATTGACACTCCCCCACAAACACCAAAGACCCCACGGACTCCCCGTCAGCGTGCTCCAGAAAAGTCCGGCCCGGCAGCAACACTGCGCCAGAAGGAGCGGGACTTGGAGTACAAGCACCGCCACACATTCATTGGGACCGCTTCCCTAGATGATTTCCTTGAAGTTCTTGAAGTCTCGCACGAGCACACCACCACCAAAGCCGCCGTTGGAAAAGCCTTCCTTATTCTAGCATCCAGCGAGCGTCTCCTAGCCCGACAAGCTTCATCTACCGCCAGCGGCTGGGACCTCGTTTCTCGCACCATCCCGGACGTAGTCAACACTGACTACGTTGTTCAGGCTCACGTCAAGCTCGGCTCCGTCACGCTCTGGCAATTCCTGGAATTAATACCATTCGACGACCAGGAAGAAGCAGGCGCCATGAGCGTCGTTGAAGCATACTCAGCCGCCAGCCACATGGATTCCAAAGCTGGCGTAGGCGCAACCAGCAAAGCCAAGGCTTTTCGTACCTGGATGGTGAACCAAGATGGCAAGGACTCGTGATCAACAATGACTGAGTCCATTTCAAATTTTCAATTTCAAAAAACGGTGCTTGCAATCAACGACGATGCGGTTGGGAGAGGATGAAACTTTTTTTGTATGATCTGGCAATTGCCTCATCTGAACGACGTCTACGCTTCCACGACAAACCTGTATATTTATCACCACTCCATCCCTCCCAATCTCCACTTGTTTCCTTTCTATTATCACACCACTACCCATTTCCCCTTTGTCGTTAACATCCCGCTCATACCCCTGAGAGTAATTAGCATTTAGCTTAGTTTGAAGAGAGAGAAGATGAAGAAAGAAGAATATAATCAATATCAATATCATGTCACTCCAATGTATTGCGTGTAGTTGAATTTGGCCTTGTGTGGGGTGGGCCTGCGGAGTTGCCCACCCATGCTGTGGGGATGATAAAAGTTTGAAACTCACCGCCAGAATGAATGATGAAGACTTGCATACACTGAGACACACGCGTCCGCGATACGGACTTGATAATTGAAATCATTGACGATCAAACACAGCCTCCAAGATGAAACTATGCAGGAGTGTGCAGTAGTCTAAACCGCAGGTGCCATGACGACATCTCTGCATCGCAAGCGCGGTGGAGTCGCGACGAGGGTCAGTTTATCCCCCTTGACGCCAAGGTCGTCGTTCACTCGTATTGGAAAGTCTAGCCTGTCTTATCGAAATCTGCTTTAAATACCCTTTGAGGCAGGTTGATGTGTCGTCCAGAAGCCGTTGGAGCTTTTCCTATTCCGGACAGTTTTTTGTATGGTAGAATTTTCGACCGGGGCCGATCGAGCGGGACCTGCCTAATGGGAGTTTGGTAACCAATAAAAACGGAGGATGAAGGACGGAGAATTTGCTCGAGGGCTGGGGGTTGATGATTTGGTTTGTTACATCTAGTTGAGTGCATGCATCGATTGGGAATGAGAAGAATGAGATGCTATACTTGGCTTTTAGTGTCATGCAAGCTGCCCCCATGACGCTGGGTAGATCTACCTAGAGTATCTCGCAGAATATAGACGCAACTGGTGTACACTTATGAGGTATCGAAGATCTCCCTAGGAGAGTATTCCACTTATAGTTATCATGTAACAATACCCTGAAGGCGTTTAGGACATCATATGTCAGTTTGCGAAATTTACTATAGGTAGACACGGCTAGTACACACTTTCGAGGCATTAAAGATTGCCGCGCTGTACTATACCACTTATGTTCATTATTTAACAA